>OHBM01002086.1_pt1 | contig 13741 bp, 10 predicted proteins | sample 1577251 | NCBI WGS metagenome assembly OHBM01 (sample SAMEA3541557, study PRJEB24748) | human gut metagenome | biome: human gut; feature: human-associated habitat; material: faeces | place: China | collected 2012 | reverse complement strand
CCCTCCCCGGCTGGCGCTCCCAGCCGAAAAAGCGGGTGCCGTCATAGGCGATGATGAATTTATAGTTGCGCAGCATATGGAATCACTCCGTCATGATCTTCAGGATCACCCGGTCCGTCTCCTTCATGCCCTGAGAGGCCAGGATGCCCACATTGCGGATGGTCTCCTCCACGTCCCGGCCCACGATGCCGTCGCCGGGCCGGAAGCTGTTGCCCCGCAGGTACATGTTATAGCCCAGAATGCCGGTTTCCACACCCATAGCGATCTTGCTGGCGCAGCTGGCCTTGGCCCCGTCGCAGATGCACCCGGAGATCATGGCCGCGGCGTTGGTGATGGTGTGGCAGATGCCCTCATAGTCCGCGCCCCGGAGCCATGCAATGCCGCAGCCTGCCCCCACGCCGGCAGACACCGCCCCGCAGTAGGCGGACAGGCGGCCGATGCCGGTTTTCTGGTGGATGGTGATCAGGTCCGACAGGCACACGGCCCGCAGGATGGTCTCCCGGTCCCGGCCCGTCTGCACGCCGTAGCGCCACACGGGGACGGAGGCGGTGATGCCCTGGTTGCCGGAGCCGGAGCAGATCACCACCGGCATCTCGCAGCCGTTCATCCGGGCGTCGGACCCGGCGGCGGCCCAGGCCCGGGCCTCCGTCTCCACGTCGCCGCCGGAGAGCAGCAGGGTGGAGCCGATGTTGGCCCCCCAGTCCCCCCGCAGGCCCTCCCGGGCGATGGCGGTGTTGCAGTCGATCTGCCGGCCCACGGAGTCCTCAATGCGGGACACGTCCACCGTCTCGGCAAAGGTCAGGATATCCCGGACGTTCAGCACGCTCTTGTCCTGCAAATTGTCCTCGGCGGAGTCGGAGTGGGGCTTTTCCAGCAGGACCTCCCCGTCCCGCTCCACATAGATAATGTTGGTGTGGTTGTTGGCCACATGGACCACGGCCCGGTGTCCGTCGCCGGTCCAGCCAGTGAGCCGGATGTCCAGCATCCGGGGGGTGGGCGGGCAGTCGATGCGGATCTCCGTCCGGTCCAGATAGTCCCCGATGGCGGGGGCGTCTGCCTCCGTCACATGGGCAATGACCTGAAGCCGGGCCTCCGGATCTCCGGCCACCATGCCCACGGCGATGGCCGCCGGAAGGCCCCGGCGGCCCCCGGTGTTGGGCACCACCACGGATTTGACATTTTTCAGGATGTTGCCGCTGACCTCCGCCAGAATACGGCAGGGCCTCTGCCCCAGCACCTGGCGCAGCCGGGCCGCGCAATAGGCCACGGCGATGGGCTCGGTGCATCCGGTGGCCAGCTGCAATTCCTCACGCAGAATGGTACAGAAGGCCTCCTCTTTTCTCGCGTCCAACATGATTCTTTTCCCTTTCGTCCCATATTTTTTCCGGCAGAACGCCGGTGTATGGCCCCGCTTACGCCTGGGGCACGTCGTCCTCGCTGTCGATCCAGTCCTGCACGTCCACCACCTGGAACTCCGTGGGCGTATGGCGGATCACCACCCGCTCCAGGCCCGCGTTGATGATGTGGCGGCGGCACATGGGGCAGGACGTGGCGTCCGGCAGCAGCTCCCCGGTCTGGGCGTTGCGGCCCACCAGATACAGCGTGCCGCCCACCATATCCCGGCGGCTGGCGGAAATGATGGCATTGGCTTCGGCGTGGACGCTGCGGCACAGCTCGTACCGCTCCCCCCGGGGCACCCGCAGCTGCTCCCGGGTGCAATAGCCCATATCCACGCAGTTGCGCCGCCCCCGGGGCGCGCCGTTGTATCCGGTGGAGATGATCTCGTCATTCTTCACGATGATGGCCCCGTACACCCGGCGCAGACAGGTGGCCCGCTCCAGAACCGTCTGGGCAATGTCCAGGTAGTAGTTTTCCTTGCTGATGCGCTGCATGACAGCACCTCCCGGTATGAAAGCTCGTTGTTCCCTATTATAAACGATTTTCCTGCTCAGGGCAACAAATTCTTCCGAAAAAAGCATTGACTTCCCGGCAGGGGCTGTGGTATCATGAACGAACTGAAAACTCTATGAGGGAGTAGCAAGCGGGCGATTGTCCGCAGCACGTCAACATACTGGCCGCTGCGCGGCCTGGCTTGCTTTAATTTGCGAGACTCATGTGCTACCGCCGCGGGATGCATGGGGACTCGTCTATTGATCTGCTTTCGAGCCCAGACATGGCCCAGGCCGTGTCCGGGTTTTTTCATGGAATTTTCACGAAAAAAGGAGAAACGAACATGCAGTGGGATATCCTGTTCTTTTTCAACAGTGTGCTGCTGGGCGTGGGCCTTGCCATGGATGCGTTTTCCGTGTCTCTGGCCAACGGACTCAACGAGCCCCGCATGTCCCGGCGGCGGATGCTGGGCATTGCCGGGGTATTTGCGGGATTCCAGGCCCTGATGCCTATGACAGGCTGGATCTGTGTCCACACCATTGTTCAGTATTTCCGCGCCTTTGAGAAGCTCATTCCCTGGATCGCCCTGGCTCTGCTGGGCTTCATCGGCGGGAAAATGCTGGTGGAGGGCATCCACGGCGGCGAGGATGACAGCGCCGCACCCAGGCTGGGCCTGGGCGCTCTGTTGGTGCAGGGGGTAGCCACATCCATCGACGCTCTGTCCGTGGGCTTCACCATCGCCGAGTATGACTGGCTCATGGCCCTGGTCTGTTCCCTGATCATCGCGGCGGTAACGCTGTGCATCTGTCTTGGGGGCCTGGTGCTGGGGCGGAAATTCGGCATGCGCCTTGCCGGCCGGGCCCAGATCCTGGGCGGGGCCATCCTGATCTTCATCGGACTGGAAATCTTTATCAGCAGTATGCTGTAAAAACTAAGGAGGAACAACACAATGCTCGTACCCATTCTTCTGTTCGTCGTGGGTCTGGTGCTGCTGATCAAGGGCGGCGACTGGTTCGTGGACGGGGCCACGGGGCTGGCCCACCGGTTCCATGTGCCGGAAATTCTCATCGGCGCCACAGTGGTCTCCATCGGCACCACCCTGCCGGAGGTGATGGTATCCGCCACCTCCGCCGTCAGCGGTCACGGCGAGATCGCCTACGGCAATGCCATCGGCTCCGTCATCTGCAACACCGCCCTGATCGCAGCCCTGACCATCGCCATCCGCCCCTCGGAGGCGGACCGCAGGAGCCTGCGGACCCCGGTGATCTTCTTTTTCGTCGCCGCTGCGTTCTACGCCGCCATCGCCTACACCAACGGCGCGTTCACCCGCCTGGCGGGCATCGTCCTGCTGGCCATGTTCGTTCTGTACATGGTCCTTACCGTGCGACAGAGCTTCCGGGATACCGTCCGGGCCGGCGGTGCAGACGAGGCCATTGACGGCACTCCCTCCATGGGCAAGGATATCCTCCTGCTGGTGGTGGGTGCGGCCTTCATTGCCGTGGGCGCCAACCTGCTGGTGAACAACGGCACCCTCATCGCCCAGGGACTGGGCGTGCCGGAGTCCGTCATCGCCCTGACCTTCGTGGCCCTAGGCACCTCCCTGCCGGAGCTGGTCACCGCCATCACCTCCCTGGTAAAGGGCCACAGCGCCCTGTCCCTGGGCAACATCGTGGGGGCCAACCTCTTTAACCTGGTGCTGGTCAGCGGCCTGTCCACCACCCTGTCCCCCTTCCAGGTACCCCAGGAAAAGACCATCGCCGGATACAATGCGTCCCTGGTGGTGGATATCCCCCTGATGCTGCTGGTGATGCTGCTGCTGACGGTACCCGCGCTGGCCCGGGGCAAGCTCTCCCGCTGGCAGGGCATCGTGCTGCTGGTCCTGTACGCAGGCTTCTGCGCATTCCAGTTCTGCATGTAAGCGCATCCGGCCATGGGTGGCAGATAATATGAAAATCACCGAAATCGGTCTGTTACAGGCTTTTCTCGGTGGTTTTCTTATATCTGCACAGTCGATTTCAGTTCTCTCCTGCTGCAGTGATCGCATCAAATCCCTGCCGCAGACGGCTCCGGAACACTGGGGTGCGGCAGAAAACTGCCTGCAAAAAAAGCGTTTCACCGGGAAGAAAGCGTTGAAATATGCAGAGTAACATGCTATAATTCTATTGTCGTTTCTCGCCATTTATTGGCAATTTCGCTTTGATTGGAAGGAAGATATACATGGACAAAAGCGAAGTCTACCGCGAGGTGGACCTCATTACCCTGCTGCGTGCCTTGTGGCGCCGGTCCTGGGTCATTGTGCTGGCAACGGTGGCGGCAGGCGCCGTCTGCTTCGCCTGGGCACAGTTTCTTATCGCCCCTACCTACGAGGCCAGCGCCCTGCTGTACGTCAACAACACCCAGGATGCCAGCAAGCCCATCAGCAACTCCGAGCTGTCCGCAGCCCAGAGTCTGGTGGACACCTATGTGGTCATTCTCAACAGCCGCACCACCCTGGACCAGGTCCGCGCGGCCGCCAGGGTGACTTATACGGACCGGGAGCTCCAGAAAATGATCCAGGCCCAGGCCGTGAACTCCACCGAGGTATTCGAGGTCACCGTAACCAGTGAGGATCCCCAGGAGGCGCAGAAGATCGCCAATACCATTGCCCAGGTGCTGCCGTCCCGCATTTCCAGTGTGGTGGAGGGCAGCTCCGTCCGGGTGGTGGACTACGCGCAGCTGCCTTCCGGCAAGGCTGCGCCCAGCCTGCCCCGTTATACGGTCCTGGGCATGGCAGCCGGATTCCTGCTCAGCTGTGCGGCGCTGGTCCTGCGGGAGCTCCTTGACAACCAGATCCGCGGCGAGGATTATCTGCTCCAGGCATATCCCCAGGTCCCCGTGCTGGCGGTGATCCCCGAGCTTCTCCAGCGCACGGAGGGATATGGATACGGCTACGGCAGCCGTTCTGCCGGAAAGGAGGGCCAGCCGCAATGATGTTCGGAAAAAAACGCACGCCCGAGGAAGATGTTATGTCCCTGAAGGAGCAGCGGGCCATGCTGGGCGACCGACTGAGCTTCGCTGCCTCCGAGGCATACAAGCTGCTGCGGACCAACCTGACCTTCGCCCTGCCAGACGAACAGAGATGCCGGGTGGTGGGTATTACCAGCGCCTCCCGCGGCGAAGGGAAAAGCACCACGTCCATCAACCTGGCCTATACCATCGCGGAAACCGGAAAGCGGGTGCTGCTGGTGGAGGCGGACATGCGGCGGCCCAATCTGGCCCGCCGTCTGGCCATCGACCCGGCCCCGGGTCTGTCCAATCTGCTGGCGGGTCTGTGCCGGGAGGGGGACGTCATCCAGGATGTGGGCCTGCTGGAAAACCTGAAGGTCATCACCTCCGGCGACGTGCCGCCCAACCCGTCGGAGCTGCTGGGCTCCGATCGCATGAGCTCCGTGGTCAGCGCCCTGTCCCAGAATTTTGACTTCATCATCTTCGACCTGCCGCCGGTAAATGCCGTGTCCGACGGTCTGGTGATCTCCAAGCTCATCCAGGGCATGATCGTCGTGGTACGCCAGGACTACAGCGACCGGCAGGACCTGGCGGCGGCTCTGCGGCAGCTGGAATATCTGCATATCAAGGTGCTGGGCTTTGTCATGACCCACGGCAGCGCCTCCGGCGGACGCTATGGCCGGTATGGCCGCTACGGGCGTTACGGGCGCTATGGCCGCTGCGAAAACTACGGCTATGGCCAGGAAGCGACCTCCGCCCCGGATAAGCCCCGGAAGAAAAGTAAGAAATGATCGATTTTCATTCCCATATCCTGCCGGGCATGGACGACGGCAGCAAAAGCACACAGGAGAGCCTGGAGATGCTGGACATGCTCCGGGCCCAAGGAGTGGATACCGTGGCCGCCACGCCGCACTTCTACGCCCGTGAGAATCCTCCGGAGGTGTTTTTGCGGCGCCGGGCCGAGGCCTGGAATCGGTTGCGGCCCCAACTGACGGCAGACAGTCCCCGGGTGCTCCTGGGAGCCGAGGTCCGCTATTTCCAGGGCATCAGCCATGTGGACCGGCTGCATGACCTGTGCCTGGAGGGGCAGGATGTGCTCCTGCTGGAGATGCCGTTTTCCCCTTGGCCGTCCCGGACCCTGGCGGAGCTGACGGACCTGGCCCAGCGGGGCGATCTGACCGTGGTGCTGGCTCACATGGAGCGGTATCTGGCCCAGCAGCCCCGGACGCTGTGGCCCCGGCTGCGGCAGCTGGGCGTGCTGTTCCAGTGCAACGCGCCCTTCTTTCTGGATTGGCGCACCCGCCGCCGGGCTATCGGAATGCTGCGGGAGGGTGAGATCCATCTTCTGGGCTCCGACTGCCACGGATCGTCGTACCGCCCGCCCCGGATGGGCGAGGCCGCGGAGCGCATCCGCCGCCGCGCCGGGGCTACCGCGCTGGCCCGGCTGGAGAATAACGCTCGGGTGCTCATTCGCAAAAAGTGACAAAGAAGCATATATGCAAGGCCGCCCATCTCCGGAAAACGGAGGGGGCGGCCTTGTGAGCGTGTCGGAAAGTCCAATTGAATGCACAGGGGGGAGATTTCTGAACGAAATCTCCCCCCTGTTGCAGCTGCGCTTAGATGCTTAAAAATGATCGGTCAGGAAGCTTGTACCGGATCGCATCATGCCGATCGCTTACCCGTTTTCACGCTCCACATAGGCAAAGCCATGGGCAGCGACCCAGTTTTTGGCGTAGCTGTCCTTGGCCACGCTGAAGGTAATGCCGGAGAGGCCGGTAAAGGCCAGCTCGTCGATGTAGCGAGTGCTGTCCGGCAGGGACACATAGCGCAGGCCACGGCAATACTTGAAGGCGTTGCCGCTGACGGCGGTCAGTCCCTCGGGAAGGGTGATGGATTTCAGACTGGTGCAGCTCTTGAACGCAGAGCCGCCCAGCATCTGCAGCTGGCTGTTTTCGGCAAAGTTCACCGTCTCCAGGTTCGTGCAGCTGCAGAATGCATTGGTGGTCAGCTTGGTGACGCCTGCACCCACGTTGACGGTGGTGATGAGGGCGCGGTTGGCGTGCCAGGGAATGTTGGCCTCGCCATAGTACGTGGTCATGGAGCCGGTGCCGTCCAGAGTAAGGACGCCGTCGCTGGTCAGGCTCCAGGTCAGGTTCTCCCCGCATACGCCGGAGGCCACCACGGCCGGCTCACGCTCCGTGTAGGCGATGCCGCGGGACGCAGCCCAATCCTTGGCATAGCTGCCGTATCCCACGCTCAGCACCAGGGCGGTGTCCCGGGTGAAGGCATTGGGCATAATGGCGTTGACGCCGTCCGGCAGATAGAGCTCCCTCAGCGACGTGCAGTCCGTGAAGGCATCGTAACCGATATAGGTCACGGTCTCCGGCAGCCGAAGCGTCCGGAGGCTGGAGCAGCGGGCAAAGGCGTTCTGGTCGATCCGGGTGATCCGGCTGCCCTCGGCGAAGGTGACCTCCGTCAGGTTCCGGCTGGAATAGGCGAACCAGCGGTCCAGATTCGTGATGCCGCTGTCCACATACAGCCTCCTGACATAGTTGCGGTAGCTGTACCATGGGCTGTTCCAAACCCGGGACAGGGGATAGTTTTCGCCGGTGCCCATGAACTTGAACAGACCGTCTCCATAGAGGATGAAGTCCACATTCGTACCGGAACGGCCGGCTGCCCGCACGTCGGCGGTGGTGCTGCGGGTAAAGAAACCGCCCTCAAACAGGCAGGTCTCGCCGCAGATATTGTACGCACCGTCGTAGGCATAGCCCTGATCGTCGGCAAAGTAGAAGCGATCCTCATAGTGCATATGGCCGGTCAGAGGCACACCGGCCACCAGATACATCAGACGGCGGCTCTCCTGCTCGCGGACAAAGCCGGAGAACTTCTCGTCCACCGCGTTCTCCGTGTGGCCGCAGACGTCGCAGAAAAGCTCCTTGGTGTCCAGGTCAAACAGGTAGGTGTGCTCATCGTTCTTGCAGACCGGCACCGCGCGCCTGGTGTACTGGTCCAGAACGGTCTTGGTGCCGTCGGTGGCCACGTTATAAGCGGTAACGGTGGCCTGGAAGCGGTCGGCGGTAACGTCCACATAGACGCTGTCGAAGTCCAGGGTGGCCACGTCAAAGTGGAAGTCGGGATTGTTCACGATGGAATAGGATTTGCCGCCGGTGGAACCGCAGATGTAGTACACCGTGCCGTTTTCATCCACCTGACCGCCGGTCATGGGGGCGGTGCGGGCATAGCTGTGGTCATTGCCGGAGAAGTAGAAGTCGATCCCCGCCGCGTCACAGGCTGCGGGCAGATACTGCACATAAGTCTCACCGCCGCCGGTGGGGTTGGTGTAGTAAGCGGGCACATGGGTCACCAGCACCTTCCAGGTGCAGGTGCTCTTGGCCGCGTCCTCCACCAGCCACTGGGTGAACTGCTGGATGGTATCCTTATCGGAGGTGTGGTTCAGCACGGCGATGTACACGTCGCCCCGCTCCACGGAGTACCAGGCGGCGGGAACGCCGAACACGCTCCTGGCAGCGATGGCGCCGCTGCCGCTGTCGTCGGCCTCGTGGTTGCCGACGACGTGGATCATATCCGTGTTGCGGATGCCGTCCAGGGTGAACAGGGACAGGGCATCCTGCCACTGGTTGTAGTAGCGGACGTTATCCACTGCGTCGCCCAGCTGGACGCCGAAGGGATACTGCCCGGCCAGGCAGTCGGCGATGCGGCCCATGCCCTCCAGAGCGGCCTCCTCCTGGATATCCGCCAGCAGGAAGAACCGGGTCTGCTTCTCGGCGGCAGGCACCGTGAAGCTGCGCACGTCGGACCAGACGGAGCCGTCGCCCACCCGGTAATAGTAGGTGCTTCCGGCGGTAAGGCCTGTCAGGGACACGCCGTTGACGCGGTTGATCTGCTTGCTGGAGGAGTAGGAGATCAGGCGGCTGGTACCCTCCACCTCCACAGCGCCGGTCATGTCGGCGTTGGCCGAGATCCGGGCCACGGCCCGGGCGGCGCTGTGGACGGGATTGCTCATCCAGGTGACGGTCTTGCCGTCAGCGGACGGAGCCAGGTTGTAGATGACGTTATAGGGCGCGCCGGTTTCGTCGCCCACGGCGTCATAGCTGAACAGGGTGATCTGATAGGAGCAGTTGCCCGCTTCATCGGCAGCCCGCAGGTTCACGCTGCCCTGGCTGGCCGTCAGGCTGGAGATGTCGATCCGACCGTTCTCGTCGGTATCGCCCAGCAGCACGTCGTTGGCGTACACATGGACACCGGCGGCAGCCTTGCCGTCCCGGATAACGGTGACGGCGGCGGAGGCGGGGCTGCCCACCACGGCAGTGTCCGCCTGGATGCGGTACATGGCCTCAATGGGCCGGTTCGTCACGGGGGTGGTGAAGCCGGTGGCGTACTGGTTCAGGTCGCTGATGTCCAGGCCCTCCGTCTGCTTGCAGCCGTAAGATCCCTTGGTGACCTGCACGTTGACGCTGCTGCCCTCGGCAACGGAGGTGGGGATGTCCACGGCGATAACAGCCAGGGCACCGGCGGTGTATACCGCGTGGTCGATGGCCGTGATGCTCACGGACACAACGCCCTTGGCGGCGTCATAGTCATATGTACCGGTAACGCCCTCCGGGAAGGTGACGCCGGTGACGGGATAGCTGCGGGAAACGGAGACATTGGCGCTGAGGGAGGTGATGGACGCCGGGTCGGTGGCGGTCAGCGCCAGCTGCCAGGTCTTGCCCACAGTGGGCTCACCCCGCAGGTCCAGAGACACACCGGGCACGTCCGTCTCCTCCGCGGCCACGGTGAAATACCGGGTCTCGCGGGTGACGTTGCCGTAGCCGTCCTTCAGGTAGAAGGTGATGGAGTGCAGGCCGTTGCCGAAGTGCATCAGGCCGGAGGTGCTGCCCAGGTTGTCCCGGTCATACGTTCCCCGGTAAGTGCCGTCGAAGTAGAAGTAGGCGGACTCCACGCCGGTGGCGTAGGGATCCGTCTCCTCGCTGTCGTCGTAGGTAACGAAGAAGCGAAGATTGCCGGAGCTGAGGGTCGCGCCGTTTTCCAGCTCGGTCTTGGTGCCGTCGTCGTTGACCAGCTGGATGGAGTTCACCACGGGAGCGGTGACATCCTGGTTGTTGGCGCCGTACACCACGCACAGGTTATCCAGCAGGATATAGCCCTTCAGGTCGCTCTTGTCCAGCTTCGTGCCGTCGGTGGTATACCAGCCGATGCCGCCGGTGGTGACCATGGCCCGGAACAGCATGCCGCTGTTGACCCGGATCAGCGCACCGGCATACTGGGTCAGATCAGCCTCCAGATACTGCCAGCCGGACTTCAGTCCCTCGCCGGAGGCGCCGCTGCCGCTGCTGAAGTTGATATAGGCGTTGGTCCAGCTCTGGCCGCCGTTGGTGCTGGTGGCGATCTGGGCACGGAGCCAGGGGACGGGAACACCCTCGGGGATGTAGACCCACACGCCCAGAGCGGTGGGGGTGCCGTCGATGGCCAGGTTGTCGCCCAGGCCCAGGCAGGCGCCGTCGGTGCCGGTCAGGCCTGTCCAGTCGTATTCCAGCTTGATGGCATTGTGGCCGAAACGGACGATATCGGCGTATGCCTCGTCGGTATCGGATACTACAGAGCCCTTCACCACGCCGCCGCGGCCCGCGTAGTGATAAGTGGCCACGGCGTTGGCGGCCAGGCCGCTGAAGCTCTCCACGGTGGTGCCGATGGTGGAGTAATCCCAGGGATCCGCGTCGCCGCCGTCAATAATCATGGTGGGCTCCATGCCGATGTTCACGGTAACGGAGGCCGTCAGGTCGCCCCGCACGGCGGTGACGGTGGGACTGCCGGAATACTTCACATTGTCGGTAACGGTGAACAGGTTGCCGGTGAAGCTGCCGGCGTCCGGATCGGAAACGGTCCACTGGATGTCACTGTCCTGCAGGTGGACGGTCTCCGTCTGGTAAGTAGCCTTGAAGCCCAGATCGCTGACCTCGTTGTAGTTCAGGTTCACCTCGCCGGAGGTAAAGGCCAGCTTGTCCGGGCTCTGGATGTGGAGCACGGCGGTGCCCACGGTCCGCCCGCCGCTGACCAGGCTCACCGTCACGTCGCCGGTCTTGCCGGAGGAAACAAAGGTGGCGGAGGCGCTGCTGCCGTTTACGGCGGCGGCGGTCACCGTGCCCATGGTCTCATCGCTGACGGTGAAGCTCACGTCCTCCGGCAGAGCCTTGGCGGGAGCACCGGAGAAGTCCATGGCGTCCGCCGTCAGGGTGACGGAGGAGCCGGGGGTATAGTACTCATCGCTGGGGGTAACGGCAGCGTGGTCAAACTCACCGGAAGCCGCCACGGTGGATACCACCAGAATGGTGCCGGAAATACCGCGCTCGCTGCCTCCGGCAGGGGTGTTGCGCATGGTGACATCCTGCTCACCCTCCCGCTGGGAGATGTAGGTGGAGGAGCCGCCCTCGTCCAGCTGGATGGCCGCCACGCAGCCCAGGGCCACCATCATCTGGGCCTCCTCGGCCGCGGTATAGCCCACGGAGCGGGGAGCCATGGTGCCGTCGGCCTGGAACAGCACCACGGTTCCGTCGGCCTTGATGCCCACGCAGCTGCGGGGATAGTAGCCGCCGTTGCCGGATTCGGTGACCACCACCTTGCCGTCCCAGACCATGGCCACCAGTGCGTCCACGGCCTCCAGGATCTTCACAGTCTTGCCCTGCTTGGCGCTCTGATCCGCCTCGGCCTGGGCCAGGGTGGTGCCCTCCCGGAACACGTTCACCGAGCCGTCGTCAAAGGCGGCGATAAACGCGCGGCTGGAATTGTCGTGGTGGACAACACCGTTCATCACCAGATAGCCGGAGGGCTCGCCGGTGTTGATGTTGAACCAGGAGGCGTTGACGCCGCCCACTACGTTCAGACCCGTCTCTTTTTCATAGACATGGGCCTGGTCCGTGGTGGTTTTCAGGGTCCAGCCCTGTTCCTTGGGGTTGCGGTTGCCGTAGCCGGCCACGATCTTGGCGCGGCCGCCTGCGGTGTTCACCTCCATGACGTTGGCAACCGTCTGAGAGTTGCCTGCGGCATTGTTGGTGATGATGACCTTTTCGGAAATATCCGGGGCAATCGCGTAATTCTTCAGCGACGTCACGGAATAATCCGTTCCCTCGATGGAGCTGCCCTTTGTCAGCTCAGAGGATCCCGCAGCCTTCGAGTCCGCGGCCAGTGCATAGGCAGGCAGCATACCTGCCAGCATGCACAGACACAGCAGCACCGAAAGCACACGATGAAGCTGCCGGGGTTTTGACATAGTGGATCTCCTCTCTCTTGTGAATTTATAATATCCGGCGGTCTTGTCCGGCTATTATCTCAGCTCTGGGGCCCGTAAAACGCCCGGTACCACCGGGCAAAGCGCCGCAGGCCCTCACGCAGCGGCGTTGCCGGCCGAAAGCCGAAATCCCGCTCCAGCGGTGAAGTGTCGGCATAGGTAGCCAGCACGTCCCCCGGCTGCATGGGCAAAAGCTCCGTGTGGGCGGCAAGATCATGGTCCTGCGGCAGCAGCTCCTCCCGGATCAGCTCCTGCTGGAGCGTCCGGACAAAATCCAGCAGCTTCACAGGCTGGCTGTTTCCGATGTTATAGACCCGGTGAGGGGCAGACGCGCCCTCCGGGGCGGAAGCAGCCGCCGGAGCACAGGTCATGACCCGCAGGATCCCCTCCACGATGTCGTCTACATAGGTGAAATCCCGCATGCAGCTGCCGTAGTTATACAGAGGGATGCGCTCCCCCCGGCGCAGGCAGTCGGTGAACTTGAAGTATGCCATGTCCGGACGGCCGGCCGGACCGTATACCGTGAAGAAGCGCAGACCGGTGGCCGGGATCCGGTACAGCCCGGCATAGGCACAGGCCAGCAGCTCATCGGACTTCTTGGTGGCCGCGTACAGGCTGACCGGAGAATCGGTCTTGTCCTCCGTGCTGTAGGGCAGCTTGGTGTTGCTGCCGTATACGGAGGAGGACGAGGCGTAAACCAGGTGCTCCACCCCGGGGCCGCCGCCGTCAAGGGAGTGGCGGCAGGCCTCCGCAGAATGTTCAAAGCTCCAGTATCCGGAAAAAGCCGACCAGGTTGCTCTCAATATAGGCGTCCGGGTGGTCGATGGAATACCGCACGCCGGCCTGAGCCGCCAGGTTTACCACCACGGCAGGGGCGTAGTCGGCAAAGGTCCGGCGCACCAGGTGCTCATCGGCTATGGAGCCGCGGACGAAGGCAAACCGGCTCCCCTGGGCGGCATACCGGTCTGCCGTGTGACGGAGCTGCTCCAGCCGCCAATGCTTCAGCCGAGGGTCATAATAGTCGTTCAGCTCATCCAGAACCACCACCCGTACCGGATGGATCCGCTCCAGCAGCAGCTGGGACAGCCGGGCGCCGATAAAGCCCGCCCCGCCGGTAACCAGGATCGTTTTCCCTTCCAGGGACACGTTTTGCGCTTTCATGTCAGTCCCTCCCGAAAATATCCCGGGTGTATACTTTATCCTGTACGTCAGACAGCCCATCATCCAACCGGTTGGCGACAATCAGGGATGAAAGGGACTTGAACTGCGCCAGGTCGTCCGTCCGGCGGCAGCCGTCTACCGTCTGGCCCGGAGTCAGGGCCGGCTCATACAGCAGCATCGGGACACCCGCCTGGCGCAGCTGCTCCATCACGTCGAAGATCGCGCTGCATCGGAAGTTGTCGGATCCGGACTTCATGGTCAGACGATAGATCCCCACCACCGGTTGGCTGTTCTCCTGGGAGGCCAGCGTCTCCACCCGACGGCAGATCTGCCGGGCGATGAAGCTTTTACGTCGAGATGTGCAAGGAGCTCAAGAACATGGGCTTCGACACCATC
>OHBM01002079.1_pt1 | contig 13769 bp, 19 predicted proteins | sample 1577251 | NCBI WGS metagenome assembly OHBM01 (sample SAMEA3541557, study PRJEB24748) | human gut metagenome | biome: human gut; feature: human-associated habitat; material: faeces | place: China | collected 2012 | reverse complement strand
TTAGATTGGCGGCAGACTGCCTGCGGAATGCGGCATTGCTGCGCTCGCCGCATTGATGAGTGCTCCGGTAGACGGAAATTAGGCTGCACTACTACGAGACTGGCAGAGCGGCAGCGGATGATAGGAGCAGGCCAAATCGTTTAGCACCATCACCTGGCAGGCATTTTCATTCCGGAGGCATAAAGGCCATTCGAGCCAGAGGCTACCAACGTGAAATTTTCTCTGGGAGGGTTTAAGGGAGGGACATCTCTTTTTGAAAAGAGATGCCCCTCCCTTTTTCGCTGCCGCAGGTACTGCGGCATTTTTTGCGCGCAAAATTTTGCGCGCGTGCATACGACTGTGCAACAAAACGGGTGCGGCGGGGTTCGAGTGAAAAGAGAAAACAAAATGGGGGGACACGATGGAGAAAAAGGACGTGCGGCGCGAGGATGTGATCGAGGCGCTCAAGGAGATCGCGTTCGGACGGGTGAACCGCGGGGTGGAGTTGACGTATCTGAGCGAGCCGACGGCGCAGCTCATCCGAAAGATGGACTTGTCGGCGGTGGCGGAGTTCAAGAGAAACGGCAACGGCACGGTGGAGGTCAAGTTCGTCGACCGGGTAAAGGCGCTCAGCGCGCTCTATGACATGCTGGGCGGCGGAGACGCGGACGAGGCGGCGGAGTTCTTGCAGGCGCTGGAGCAGGCGGGAGAGGAGAAGGACGATTGGCGGCCGTGAAGCAGTTTTCCGCCAAGCAGAAGACGGCAATGACCTGGTGGGCGAATCCAAGGTACCAAGAGTACGACGCGATCATCTGCGACGGGGCGGTGCGAAGCGGAAAGACGCTGTCGATGGGGATGGGCTTTTTCCTGTGGGCGATGCGGCGCTTTAGCGGCGAGCAATTTGCGCTGTGCGGGAAGACGATCGTGTCGCTGCGGCGCAACGTGCTGCATGAGATTTTACCGAAGGTGACGGCGCTGGGCTTTCACTGCGAGGAGAAGCGGAGCGAGAATTTAGTGATCGTGCGAAGCGGAGGGCGGGAAAACCGCTTTTACCTCTTCGGCGGATACGACGAGGGGAGCGCGGCGCTCATCCAGGGCGTGACGCTGGCGGGGGTGCTGTTCGACGAGGCGGCGCTGATGCCGCGCTCGTTTGTGGAGCAGGCGAGCGCGCGATGCAGCGTATCGGGCAGCAAGCTGTGGTTCAACTGCAACCCCGAGGGGCCGATGCACTGGTTCTACCGCGAGTGGATCTTACGCGCGGAGGAGCGCGGGGCGCTGTATCTGCACTTTACGATGGACGACAATCCGTCGCTCTCGCCGCGCATTCGGGCGCGGTACGAAAAGGCATACAGCGGGACATTTTACCGGCGGTTCATCCTGGGCGAGTGGACGGCGGCGAAGGGGCTCATCTATGACTTCTTTACGCCGCAGGAGTATTGCGCTCGTGTGCCGGAAAAGCCGTGGGAGCGGGTGAGGATCTCCATCGACTACGGGACGGTGAATCCGACGAGTTTTGGCCTGTGGGCGCTCAAGGACGGGGTGTGGTACCGGGCGCGGGAGTATTACTTCGATTCGCGCAGAGAGGGGCGGCAGAAGACGGACACGGAGTATGTGGCGGACCTTAAAAAGTTTGCGGCGGGGGAGACAGTGGAAAAGGTGATCGTCGACCCGTCGGCGGCGAGCTTTATTGAGGCGCTGCGGCGCGAGGGATTCCCTGTGAGCAGGGCGGACAACGATGTGGCGGACGGCATCCGCGTGACGGCGAACCTATTGAAGCAGCGAAAGATCGTGATCTGCGAGGGCTGCGAGAGCTGCCTTAGCGAGATCGCGGCGTACTGCTGGGAGGAGAGCGGAACGGGAAGAGACCGGCCGAAAAAGGAGAGAGATCACGCGATGGATGAGATGCGGTATTTTGCCGTGTCGATCGCGAAAAAGGAACGCGGAGGCGGCATTGCGATGCGCGCGGTGGAGCGCGCGGCGCGATGAACAAAACGGAAAAGGAGAGGACAGAATGAAAGTACCCTGGCAGAAGGAGAGAAGCACGGGCGGCGAGACCGCCGTGCAGCTGCGCAGCGGCGGACGCAGTACATTCGGACGGCTTGAGAGCTATGTGCCGCTGCTGGACGGGGAGACAGCGCTTTACCGCGAGGTGCGCGAGGCGGTGCCGGTGGTGGACGCGGCCATCTGCAAGCTGATCCGGCTGACGGGCGGCGTGCGCGTGGCATGCGGCAACGAGCGGGCGGAGCAGGGCTTGCAGCGCTTTTTGTGCGAGGTGCCGGTGGGCAGAGGGCAGAGGGGCATCAACGCCTTTTTGGACTGTTACCTCGATTCGCTTTTGACCTGCGGGCGCGCGGTGGGCGAGATCGTACCGGACGCGGAAGGACGCGAGATCGCGGCGGTGCTGTGCGCGGACGTTTCGCAGGTGGAGGTGCGCGAGGGGGACAATCCGCTCGAATTCTGCCTGTGCGGTGTGGATGGCGGCGGGCGCAGCGTGCCGCTCGAGTATCAGAACCTACTGCTCTTTACGCCGCTCAACCCCGAAGCGGGGCACCCTTACGGCGTTTCGATGCTGCGCTCGATGCCGTACTTAACGGGGCTGCTGCTGAAAATTTACGACGCGATGGGAAAGAACTGGGACCGCTGCGGCAATGTGCGCTTTGCCGTTGTCTATAAGCCGCAGGACGGCGAGCTCGACCGCGGGGCGGCACAGGAGCGCGCCGAGCAGATCGCCGAGGAATGGTCGCGGGCGATGCAGGAGGGCAGAAACGGCAGCGTGCGCGACTTTGTATCGGTGGGCGATGTATCGATCAAGGCCATCGGCGCGGACAACCAGATCTTGGACAGCAAGACGCCGGTACGGCAGATCTTAGAGCAGCTGGTGGCGAAGACGGGGCTGCCGCCGTTTATGCTGGGGCTGAGCTGGTCGTCGACCGAGCGGATGAGCTCGCAGCAGGCGGATATGCTGACAAGCGAGATCACGGCGCTGCGGCGCACGCTCGAACCGGTCATCGAGCGCGTCTGTACGCTGTGGCTTAGGATGCACGGCTACGGCTGCCGTGCGGTGGTGGACTGGGAGGACATCAACCTGCAGGATGAGGTGGAGGAGGCCAAAGCGGCACTCTACTTGCAGCAGGCGCGAAAGCTCAGGCAGGAAAATGATGAAGCGGAGGGGAAATGAGCATGGAAGTGAGAAAAGAGAGCAATGGGCTCAAAAACAGCATGGTGACGCGCGAGGAACTGGCAATCATCAATCAGTTCACGAAGCGCGCGCTCAAAGAGGACGAGGTCTACACCTTTGCCGTGCGGCTGTGCGACAACGAGGTGGACCGGGACGGCGAGCGCTTTCCGCGCGCGACGCTCGAAGAGCTCGCGGAGCTGTTTGTGGGCAAAAGCGGCATTTTTGACCACGAGTGGACGGCGAAGGGGCAGGCGGCGCGCATCTACCGCACGGAGATCGTGGAGGAAGAGGGCGTTTGCTCGCAGGGCGAGGGGCGCTGCTATCTCAAGGGCTATGCGTATATGCTGCGCGGCGGCGAGAACGACGCGCTGATCGCGCAGATCGAGGGCGGCATCAAAAAGGAAGTGAGCGTGGGGTGCAGCGTGGAAAGGTGCGTGTGCTCCATCTGTGGTGAGGACATCAACACCTGCGCGCACAAAAAGGGCGAGGTGTACGGCGGCAAGGTGTGCTGCGCGGAGCTTGTGAACGCGCAGGACGCGTATGAGTGGAGCTTTGTAGCGGTGCCGGCGCAGCCGAGAGCGGGCGTTTTGAAGCGCTGCGGCGGAGAGGACGCGGGCACGCTCAAGACGCTCGTCAAGCGGCGCGGGTCGAGAGCGAACCAGAGGGAGCTTGAAAGCCTTGAAAAGCAGGCGGAGGTCGGTAAGCGCTACTTGAGTGAGCTGCGCGGCGAGGTGAAGCGGCTGATGCTCGTGTGTGAGCAGGAGGCGGATGGCGAGGCCATTGAAAAGCTCGCGGAAAAGCTCGACGAGAGCGAGCTCAAGGAGATGGAGAAGCTGTATCGCGGGAAGATGGCGAAAAAGCTGGGGCTGCGCACGCAGCTCACTTACGGAGAGAAGACGAAAGCGGCGGAGGACGAGAGCGACTTTCGCGTGTGAAAAGGAACAAAAAGCAGCGGCGCTTTTTGGATAGAACAACAGATCAAGGAGGAACGGTATGAGCATTTCTTATGAGGGCATCGGCGAGTGGTGCGCAACGTTTGTTTGCGGCGCGGTCAGCGAGGGCGACATTGTGAAGGTGAGCGCGAACGGCACGGTGGGCAAGTGCACGGCGGGCGACGGCTTCTGCGGCGTGGTGCGCGCCGTCGCACATGACGGCAAGGCCTGCACGGTGCAGCTCGGCGGCCTTGCGAGCGTGAAATACAGCGGCACGGCGCCTGCGGTGGGCTACGCTGAGCTGATGGCGGACGGCTCGGGCGGCGTGAGCAAGCCGGGCGAGAACCAGAGCGGCAGCAGCTATCTTGTGCTGAGCGTGGACAGCGCGGCGGACAAGGCCGTCATCAAGCTTTAAGGAGGAGAAGGACAAATGGCTTATCAGTATGAAAATGTGAAGCTCGAAAAGGGCATGTACGGTCAAAGCGGCAGAAGTTTTCTGAAGGTGCTCGAATCGCTCGACCCGAGCGAGAACTACAAGGGCACGGCGCTCGAGGGGCTGGACGCCTTTCAGCGCCAGCTCAAGCGCTTTGATATCCACGTCAAGGGCGCGGGCAGCGACATGGTGGAAAAGTTTTTCCACACGAGCGAATCGTCCGTGCTGTTCCCGGAGTTCGTCTCCCGCGTGGTGCGCCAGGGCATGGAAAGCGACATCCTGCCCGACATCACTGCGACCGTGACGAATTTTGACGGCATGGACTACCGCTCTATCGCGTCCGTTCCGACGGATGACGACAAGGAGCTCAAGCGCGTGGAGGAGGGCGCGGGCATCCCGACGACCAGCATCCGCACGCAGGAAAATCTCGTGAAGCTCCACAAGCGCGGCAGAATGCTGGTCGCGTCCTATGAGGCTATCCGCTTCCAGCGACTGGACCTCTTCTCTGTGACGCTGCGCCAGATCGGCGCGTACATCGCGCGCATGCACTTAAAGGACGCCATCGACGTTTTGATGAACGGCGACGGCAACAACAATGCGGCAACAAGCTATACCATCGGCGATGACGGCATCGGCGGCACGAAGGGCACGCTGAGCTATGACGCGCTGCTGGGCTTCTGGTCGCAGTTTGACCCCTATACGATGAACACGATGCTGATGGGCAGCGACATGATGCTCGCGATGCTCAAGCTCTCGGAGTTCCAGAACCCGCTGACGGGCCTCAACTTCCAGGGCACGGGCACGCTCGCGACCCCGCTGGGTGCGAAGCTCCTGCGCACGAGCGCAATGCCCGCGGGCAGGATCATCGGCCTTGACAAGAACTATGCGCTCGAGCGCATCTGTGGCAGCGAGGTGCTGGTCGAGTACGACAAGCTCATCGACCGCCAGCTGGAGCGCGCGGCCATCACGAGCATTTCCGGCTTTGCAAAGCCGTATCAGGAGGCCTCGAAGGTGCTGTCCTTACAGTAAAAAGTAAGGAGGAAGAGCGAATGGCGGAGAGCATGAGCGAGCAGATCTTTTCGATCGCGTGTGCGCTGAGCAAGGCGGACGAGAGCGAGAAGAGCATGCTCCGAATGATCTGCACGGCGCAGGAGGAGAGCCTTGTGCGCGCGCTGAAAGAGGGCGTCGCCAAGGAGGACTGCGAGAGCGCGTTTATCTGCGCGGCGTCGTGGTTGGCGGCGGCCGCGCTGGAGGGCGCGAGAGCGGGTGGGGAGGAGTTTTCCTCCCTGCGCGCGGGCGACCTGACAGTGACGAAGCGTTCGTCCGATGAGGGGAGCAAAAGGCTGTCGCTGCTGCGCGAGCAGGCGTGGGCGCTGATGCGCCCGTATACGACGGACGGCGGGTTCTGCTTCCGCGGGGTGGAGACGTGAAGCGGGCGCTGAGTGAGGCATTTGCGCGCTGCGGCATGAGCGTTTCGGTGCTGCACGGCGGAGAGACGGCGGAGACGAAGGCATTTTTGCAGCTTGTGAAGAGGGAGAACGGCGAGGAGCCGTTCTCTGTGACGGCGCTGGGCGCGGTCGACGAGCAGTGCTGGCGGTACCTGGGCCCGGCGGACGTTGCGGTCGCGATGGGCGACTTTGTGCAGTGCGGAGAGAGGCGGTACGTCGTGCGCGCGGCGGGGCCGTTTTACGTGGGTGAGGAGATCGCCTACTACTGGGCGATGCTGCATCCGAAGGAGGAAGAGGCATGACGGCGGTCGGACAGGTGAAGCGCGCGGTGGCTGCGGCGATCAAGGCGGCGGGGTGCGCGGCGATCGAGAGTTACAGCGAAGAACAGCTCAAGCGGTATGCGACCGCGGTGGCGGCGGTCGGCACGAAGGAGACGGTGATCGAGGAGAGCGGCGCGGCCCAGTATCTGGGAGAAAAGGTCGACGAGGCGACGCAGGAGACGGTATCTGTCTACGGGAGAAAAATGCTGCTGACGCTGCTCATCGAGGTGTATGCGCCGAGGACGCTGGGCGCGGCGGGCTGCGAAAAAGCGGCGGAGGCGATCACACAGGCGATGATGACGGCGCTGCCGGAGGGGCTGAAGCTCGGATCGCTCCAGTGGGGCAAGACCGGCTGGGACAAGACGACGGGCATGTTCCGGCTGGACGCGAGCGCGAAATATGCGGCGTACTTTGTCGCGGAGGCGGCGGAGGATGAGACGGTGTTTACCGATTTTGTATTGAAAGGCACGGTGAAAGAACGTGAATAGTACGATCCATGAGCGGCCGGGCGTGTATTCGTCCTACGACGCATCGAGCGTGGTGAGCGCGAGCGCTGCGGCGAAGACGATCGGCGCGGCAGCGGTGGCGACGAAGGGGACGGCCAATAAGGTGGAGCTCATCACCTCGTATGAAGAGGGAAAGAGCGTATTCGGGGAGGATGCGAGCGGCGTGTATGGCATGAGCACGCTGCTCAGATTCCTCTTCGCCAACGGCGCGGGTGCAGTGAAGGCTGTGGCCGTGGGCAAGGACGAGAGTGAAGAGAAGGACTACGCGAGCGCGTTTGCGGCGCTCTCTGATGAGGAAGATGTCGGCGTGATGGTGTGCGACAGCGCGGCGCAGAGCGTGCATCTGCTCCTCAAAACGGCGGCAGAGGATGCCTCGGCGGCGAGACGCGAGCGCATCGCGGTCATCGGTGGTTCGGAAGAGACGGTCGCGCAGATGGTGAACCGCGCGAAGGCTGTCAACAGCGAGCGCGTAGTGCTGGTGGGACCGGATATCGCATCGGACGACGGCGGTACGATGAGCGCGGTGTTTGCCGCGGCGGCGGTGGCGGCGGTGATCGCGGGAAACACCGACCCGTCCGTGCCTATCAACGGCGCGGAGCTGACGCTTTTCGGCGCGGCGGGCAAGAGACTGAGTGACAATGAGATCGACCAGCTGGTGCGCGGCGGCGTGACGCCGATCGAGACGGTGGGCGGCGTTTCCTCGCCGGTGCGAGGTATCACGACGAAGACTTCGAGCGGCGGGGCGGCGGACACGACGTGGCGCGAGCTGACGACCATTTTGATCGTGGATGAGGTCATCCCGACGATCCGCAGCGCGCTGCGCACGCGCTTTGCCAGAAGCAAGAACACCGCGCAGAGCCGCGGGGCCATCCGCTCGCAGGTGGTGCTGGAGCTCGAGGAGATGAAGAGCCGCGAGATCGTGGACAGCTACGGCGAGGTGCTGGTGAGCGCGCTCAAGAGCGACCCGACGGTGTGCCTGGTGGAATTCAGCTTTACGGTGGCGCACGGGCTGAACCGCATCTATCTGACGGCGCACATCACGGTGTAAGGAGGAAAAATATGGCGAATACGGTATTGCCGCTGAGCAGCGACATCTATCTCGAAGTCGACGGCAAAAAGGTGGCGGTGGTGCAGAGCTACACGACGAGAGCGACGCGCACGAGCCGCGAGATCGAGGCCTTTGGCGAAAACGAGCCGGTGGCGACGATCGCGGGCGCGAACAAGTACACGCTGGAGTTGAGCCGCCTGTACGCGACGGATGAGGCCATCAGCGACGGCATCAACTTCTATGATCTGAACGACTTTTCGCTTGTGATCTGCAAGCCGGACAAGCGCATCATCTACTCGCAGTGCCGCTGGAGCAGCATTGAAGAGGCGGGCAAGCTCGGCGACCCGGCGGCGGAGAAGGTGACGATCATCGCGCGTAAGCGCATGGAGATCGCAAGCTGATGGACGAGCTTCTGCTGAACTTTTTGGGGCGCGAGCGGGAGAAGACGGTGCGCATCGGGGAGAGAACGTGCGTGATGCGGCTGCTTTCGGCCCGCGAGACGCTCTCGCTGCGGCGCGAGATCGCGCAGCTTGACTGCGCCGACGAAGAAGAGCGTGCGTTGCGCGCGAACGCGGCGCTGCTCAGAAGAAGCCTGACGGAGGGCGGAGAGGCGGCCTTTGCAAGCGCGGAGGACGTTGAAAATGCACTGAGCGTCGGCGAGATCAACGAGCTGGTGCGGTGCTACGCGCTGCTTGACGGGGCGGAGAACCCGTCGAGCGAGGACGGGCGCGAGAAGGTGGAAGCGCTAAAAAAAGCATGGAGCACGCGCCCTACGAACGGCTGAAATGGCGCGTGCTCCGATATGCCGGCGCGCTGCCGAGCGAAAAGCGCGCGCAGGAGATGACGGACGCGGACTACCTCTATTGCCTTGTGCACGAGATGCTCGACCGCGAGGAGGCGATGGAGCGGCTGTGCCCCGAGTGCCGGACGCGCGCGGAGGAGGCACGGTGCAGCATTTGCGGCGCAAAGCTCGGCGAAACCGCAGGCGGCGGCAACGCGAGCTTTGATATGGCGCGCTTTATCCGCATGAAGGAGGGGCGAAAACCTTGAATTACATCGAATGGGCGCTGCAAAGAGGCGCAGAGCTGTGGCGCGCGCGGGAAGAGACGCTGAAAAAGCGCCTCTCCCTTGTGCCGGAGGGGACGGCGCAGAAAAAGGCGGCGGAGGCGCAGCTTTCGGAAGAGGAAGCCGCGGCGCAGGATGCGGAGATGAGCGGCGGCGCAGAAACTGTGGCAGAAGCAGCGGATGATCCGGTGGAGACGGCGGCGGTGCGGCTTGGGCAAAAGCTCGGGCTGGGTGCGACGCAGGAAGATGATGGCTCGGAGAGGGAGACGGCGTTTTCTGCCGATTTGGCGGGCACTGCGGCGGCGAACGCTGCGCTTCTGCGCGCGAGGGAGGCCGAGAGCGCGGACAATGCGTCCGACTGGATAAGAAAGCTCCTGAGCGCGGACGGCCGCGACGGGGCGAGCGCGGCGGCAGCGCGAGGGAAAAATGACTTTTCACTCGCGCAGGAGCAGGAGGTGCGCGAGACGGAGTCGTTTTCGCTGAGCTTAGAGCGCGACGCGCGCCGATACGACGGCGGATTTTTATTTTACTGAGAAAGGGGCGGGAGGATGAACCTTGCACCGATGCGATACAAGGATTATGTCTGGCCGCACAACCCGGAGACCTACACCATCTCGTTCAAGCGGCAGGTGGCAGTGGCGAAGGTGCCGTTCGGACGCTACGGGATGCAGGATCTCGGAATGAGCTACCGCGTGATGGAGGGCGAAGGCGTTTTTGCGGGGAAGGGCGCCTACGACGAGTTCAAAAAGCTGGCATCGGTCTTCTATCAGGGCGGGCCGGGGCTGCTGATCCATCCGGTGTGGCAGGCGTCGCAGGCGTACTTTGTGTTGCTGGAACTGGCGCAGCAGCCGCTTGAAAACTATGTGCGCTACCGCTTTGCCTTCTGGGAGACGAGCCCACTCGATACGTCGCTCATCCGCGTGAGCGGCGGAAGCGGCAATGTGGGCACGGGGACGAAAACGGCGAGCTCGTACTACACGGTCAAGCGCGGCGACACGCTGTGGGGCATCGCGAACACGTATGGCGTGACGCTGACGGCGCTTTTGAACGTGAATCCGCAGATCAAAAATCCCAACAGGATCGCCGTGGGAGAGCGGGTGACGCTGCCGTGATGAAGGGGTATCTGACGACGTGCGACGGTGCGCAGTTTGAGCTGCCGACGCTGCTGAAGTGGGAATTTTCCTACACGGGAAGCGTGCCGTGCGACAGCTTTACGCTGCGGTGCGCATACGAGCCTGCGATGGCGGAGGTGCTGCGGCGGGCGGTGCGCTTCACGGCGAGAGAGGACGGCACGGTCGAATTTGCGGGCGTTGTGGACGAGTGCGGCGTGACATGCGATGAAAAGGGCTTGCAGCTTGAGGTGAGCGGACGCGGCATGGCGGCGCTGCTGCTCGACAACGAGGCAGAGAGCGTGAGCTATCAGTGGGCGACGATGGAGGAGATCCTCAAAAACCATGTGACGCCGTACGGCATTGTGTGCACGGGCTATGACGCGGTGACGGCTGCGGCACGGTACCGCGTGGCGAACGGGTCGAGCCAGTGGAAGGCGCTGAACGATTTTGCAGCGCTGCACGGAGGGATCGCGCCGTATTTCGACAAGACGGGCGCGCTGGAAGTGAAGAAAAACCGCAGGGCCGCGCGCGTGAGCATCGACGCCAAAACGCCGGTGACGGCGCTCGCCTACTGCGACAAGCGCTACGGCGTGATCGCCGAGGCGCTGGTGGTGGACAGCAAGGCGGGCGTGAAGCAGAGCGTGAAAAACGAGGCGTTCTGTGCTCGCGGCGGCACGAGCAGGCGCGTATTTTACGTGCCGGCGCGCAGCGGCACGCAGGCAATGCGCTACACGGGGGAGTATCAGATCGCAAAGTCGAAGGAGGGCGCGGAGACGCTGCGCGTGACGATCGCGGGGCGGTTCACCGCCGCGCCGGGGGATATCGCGGCGGTGAGCGGGACGAAGATCGGCATTGTGGGCAATTTCCGCGTGATCGAGTGCGTGAAGCGCTTTGGCGAGAGCGGAGAGGCGTGCGAAGTGACGATGCAGAGGGAGTGAGAGACGATGTGGCTATCGAGAAAGCTAAGCCAGCATGAGATGCAGGACGTGGCCTCGGCGCAGGACGGAACGGTGACGGTCGAGGGCGGCGAGCTGGCGGTATTCAGCAGCGGGGAAAAGCGCGAGGTGAAGACCGCCGCGCCCGGCGGCTATGAGTGGCAGCCGAAAAAGGGCGAGGATGTGCTGGTGGTGCGCGGCGGGACCTTTGGCGAGGAGGCCTACGCCGTGGGCGCGGTGGGGCAGAGCGCGGACGACCTGGCACCCGGCGAGGTGCGCATTCGCTCCGCCGCGGCGGGGACGGAGATCGTGCTGCGCAACAACGGGCGCATCGACATCAACGGCGCCCTCTACATCAACGGTATGCCGTATCTGGGAACGGGAGGCTGAGGATGGAGCTGAAGATCAAAGACCGCGATTATGTGGTCGACGGCGCGGGCGGGCTCGTGCGCGTGAGCGGCTGGGACGAGCTGCTCGAACGCGTGCTCTTCAAGCTGAGTGTGCGGCGCGGGAGCTTTGCGCTCGTGCCGGAGCTTGGCAGCAAGCTGCACCTTTTATGGCGGGAAAAGGGCGAGAGCCGCGCGACGGCGGCAAAGCAGTACGCGGCCGAGGCGCTGGCGGACGAAGAGGGCCTGAGCGTGACGGGCATGGAGCTTGCGGAAAAGAATGGATTTTTGGAGCTGCGCGTGCTGCTGCGCTATGAGAACGAAACGGGCGAGGCGGTCGTGACGATAGGGGGAGAGTGAAGAATGGAAGAGCTGAACGCGATCTACGAGCGGATGCGCGCGATCTTTGCCGAGGAGGCGGGCTTTGTGCCGAACGACGGCTGCGACGCGATGGTGCGCCTCTATGCGCTGGCGAGCGAGGTACAGTCGCTTCTGGCGCAGGCGGACTGGGTGCTGGATCAGAGCTTTCCGCAGACGGCGGTGGGGCAGTATCTTGATTATCACGCCGAGACGCGGGCGCTGACGCGCCTTCCGGCGGCGAAAGCGGCGGGCGTGCTGCGCTTTTCCGCGCCGTCGGCGGCGGTGACGGATTATGAGATCGATGCGGGAAGTGCGGCGATGACGAGCGGCGGCGTGCGCTTTGAGACGACGGAGAAGGCGACGCTTGCAAAGGGCGAAACGTATGTGGATGTGCCGGCGAGCGCCGTGGAGGCGGGGGCGAGCGGCAACGCCATCGCGGGCGCGATCCATCTGATGTCCGTGTATCCGGTGGGCATCACGCAGTGCGTAAATCCTGAGGCGTTTTCCGGCGGCAGCGACGAGGAGAGCGACGAAAAGCTGCGCGAGCGCGTACTAGCAAGCTACAAGCGCCTGCCGAACGGTGCGAACGCGGCGTTTTACGAGCAGGAGGCGATGAGCTTTCCGAACGTGGCGGCGGCGAAAGCGGTCGGCCGCGCCCGCGGCATCGGCACGGTGGATGTGTATGTTTCGACGCACGCGGGCGCGCCGGATGAGAAGCTGCTCGGCGAGATCGAGGCGGTCTTGCAGAAAAAGCGCGAGATCGCGGTGGATGTGGAGGTCAAGGCGCCGACAGAGAAGACCGTCAACATGAGCGCGGAGCTGACGGCGGAGCAGGGCTGGACGATGCAGGAGATCACCGATGCGGCGACGGCGGCGCTGCAGGCGTACTTCACCGGCGAGCGGCTGGGTGAAGCGGTGTATACGGCGAAGCTCGCGAACATCCTCTACGGTGTGGAGGGCGTGAAGAACTGTCACCTGCTCACGCCGGACGAGGATGTGAGCGTGAGCGCGACGGAGCTGCCGGTGCTCGGCACGGTGACGATCACGGAGATCGGGGCGGGTGAGGCATGACGTATTATGACTATCTCTGCCGCCTTTTGGAGCCGATGCGCGTTTATCGCACCGAGCGCGGCACGCTGAGCGGCGGAGAGCTGTACGCGGCGGGCAAAGCGCTGGATGAAGCGGACGGCGCGATGGAATACGCCGAGCAGGAGGGCGTTTTGCAGACGGCGGAGGGCGAGGGCCTTGCAAGGCGGGAGAAGCTCTTTTCCCGCTGCCCGGTCAGCGTTTCGACTGCGCTGCGGCGCGAGGCCATCGCGCTCGATCTGGTCGGCCTCGCGGACAAAGCGAAGGAAAAGCCGATGAATCTTTCGGGCGGCGAGCAGCAGCGCGTTGCCATCGCGCGCGCCCTCGTCAACAACCCGCGCCTCATCATCGCGGACGAGCCGACCGGCAACCTCGATCCTGCGCGTTCGCTGGAGCTGATGACCCTGTTTGAAAAGATCAACGAGCTTGGCACGACCGTGCTGATCGTAACGCACGAAAAGGGTCTGGTAGACGAATTTGAAAAGCGCGTTGTTGTGATCGACAACGGTGAAGTCATCAGTGATCAGACAGGTGGGTATTATCAGATATGAGATCAATCGCTTACTATTGGAAGGAAGGCCTGCGCAACATTTTCAAGCACGGCTTCATGTCCGTGGCGGCCGTGGTGATCATGGTCGTAAGCCTGCTGCTGACAGGTACGGTTACGCTGGTGGCCTACAACATTACGAATAACATTACGAGACTGCAGCAGTCCAACCAGATCGTAGTCTGGATCGACGATTCGCTTACCACGCGTGAGGCGAAAACGCTGCAGACGCAGTTCGAGAAGATTGACAACATTGCGTCGATCGCCTTCGAGGATCGCGATGTCGCGCTGGAGCAGTACCGCAAGGAGCTGGGCGACGACGCAGACATCCTCGAGGATTACAACGCGGACAACAATCCGCTGCGCAACAGCTATGTGTTCACCCTGAGTGATTCCATGCAGGCGGACGCAACGATCAAGGAAATCGAAGCGGT
>OHBM01002076.1_pt1 | contig 13789 bp, 11 predicted proteins | sample 1577251 | NCBI WGS metagenome assembly OHBM01 (sample SAMEA3541557, study PRJEB24748) | human gut metagenome | biome: human gut; feature: human-associated habitat; material: faeces | place: China | collected 2012 | reverse complement strand
GTATCCCGCCTGTCCTGCACATGGGCTCCTGCGTGGATATTTCCCGTATGATGATCCTGGCTTCCGATATCGCCAAGGACTGGGGCATCCACATTTCTCAGGTTCCCGTCGTGGGCTGCGCTCCCGAATGGATGTCCGAGAAGGCCGTCTCCATCGGCAACTACGTCGTGGCGACCGGCATCGAGACCTTCCTGGGCGTTGACCCCTACACCAAGGGCTCCGAGGAAGTCACCGCGCTGCTTCAGGGCGAGCATGGCGTCAAGGACTGGGTCGAGGCCAAGTTCGTCGTGGAAACCGACATTGAGAAGCTGGGCGACAAGATGATCGAGTGCATCGAGGCAAAGCGCGCTGCACTGGGCATCTAAGGAGCCTGCGTCACCCGAACAAAAAGCGATTTGAATTCGGGATAACTTTTACTTACGAGGTCTTTTTCCAATGAAACTAGCGATTACCGGCAAGGGCGGCGTGGGAAAGACCACGCTGGCCTCCACGCTGGCGCGGCTCTACGCCGACGAGGGACGTACCGTTCTGGCCGCCGACGTGGACCCTGACGCCAATCTGGGACTGGCTCTCGGACTGAGCCAGGAGGAAGTGGACGCCATCGTCCCCATCTCCAAAATGCGCACTCTGGTGGAGGAGCGCACCGGCGCCAATGCCGCCAATAAGTTCTTCAAGCTGAACCCTTATGTGGCGGATATTCCGGACACCTTCTCCAAAGAGATCAACGGCGTCAAGCTGCTGGTCATGGGTACCGTGGATGTGGGCGGCAGCGGCTGCGTCTGCCCCGAGCACGTGATGCTGAAGGCCATCCTCTCTGCGCTGACCTATCGGAAGAACGATGTGGTCATCATGGATATGGAAGCGGGTCTGGAGCACTTAGGACGGGGAACGGCAGCCAACATGGATCAGTTCATCGTGGTGATCGAGCCCGGCGCGAGATCGGTGCAGACCTACCACAACGTCAAGCGCCTGGCAAAGGATCTGGGCATTACCCGCGTTCGGGTGGTGGCAAACAAGATCCGGGACGACGGCGACGAGGAATTCATCCGCTCCGCCATTCCGGCGGAAGACCTGCTGGGCTTCATCCACTACAACCCTGACATCATAGACGCCGACCGGCAGGGGAAATCCCCCTATGATTTCAGTCCCGCGGCAATCGAAGAAATCCGGAAAATCAAAGCGATATTGGATCGTGATGAATCTTAAATTAGGAGGAAATACCGTGACACTTTTTGAAAGAGTTTTTGGCGGCAACGACTACAACTACGCCCGTACTGTAGCCGCCATTGATGAGGCCATCGCTGCTTACGGCGAAAGCGAGCCTGTATCTTTCCCCGGCACCGCTTACAGCCTGCCCTGTTACTACGGCGTCACCGGCGTGAAGATCACCACTCTGGGTGAGATGAAGGCCGCCATGGACACCATCAAGTCCAAGATGACCCGCAACAACCGCCTCCACGACGCCTTTGAAAGCGGCATTGCATCCGCTCTGTGCGCCGAGTTTTTGGAAGCGCTGAAGTACCTGCATGGCGCGGAGCCTTATGCCGAGCCGGAAATGGGCCACCTGACCGACGCCTTCGTCCGTAATCTGGGCGTGCCGCTGGTCACCGGCGACATCCCCGGCGTTGCCGTTATCATCGGCGGCGCGGAAGACCCCGCCGAGACTGTGGCCCTGGCCAAGTCCTATTTCCTCAGTGACGCAAAAAGACCGCTGCACGGTCGGGCTGTGGCTCTGGCCAAGTCCTATCAGGCGCAGGGTATTCTGGTCACCCTCACCGGCGACTCCATCAAGCACTGCTTCGACGCCGGCATGAAGCTGGGCGAGAACGTCCGCGTGGTGCCTCTGGGCTACGAAATGCAGTCCGTTATCCACGTTGTCTCCGTGGCCGTCCGTGCCGCGCTGATCTTCGGCAACGTGACCCCCGGCGACTTCGCCTCTCTGGCCAAGTACACCATGGACCGCGTCAAGGCGTTTGTCAACGCTTACAAGCCCCTGTCCGATGAGATCGTCTCCTACGGCGCCGGCGCTATCTGCCTTGGCTTCCCCGTTATCTCCAACGAGACCGAGAACATGTTCCGTGTTCCCAAGTCCCTGATCCAGCAGCTGGATACTTCCAAGTGGAACGCCACCTCTCTGGAAGCCCGGGACATCAAGCTGAAGATCACCAACATCGACATCCCCGTGGCCTTCGCCACCGCTTTCGAGGGCGAAATCATCCGCCGCGGCGACATGCAGGTGGAAGTGGACGGTTCCCGCGTGGACTGCTTCGAGCTGGTGCAGACCCGGGACGCTTCCGAGGTGGAGGATCACAAGATCGTTGTGGACGGCCCCGAGATCGACGAGATCCCCGTCGGCTCCAAGATCTCCCTGAGCTACACGGTGGAAGTCGCCGGCAAGGCCATGCAGCCCGACTTCGAGTCCGTCATGGAGCGTAAGATCCACTCCTGGATCAACTGCATCGAGGGCGTTATGCACACCGGTCAGCGCGACATGATCCGTATCCGTATTTCCAAGGCCGACTTCGAGGCCGGCTTCAAGTTCAAGCATCTGGGCGAAGTGCTGTACGCCAAGGTCAAGAGCGAGTTCGAGGCTGTCGTGGACAAGTGCCAGGTCACCATCGTGGTCAATCCCGAGAAGAACGCCGCTCTCCGCGCCGCTGCCAACGAAGTGTTTGACAAGCGTGACGCCCGTCTGGCCTCCATGACCGACGAGTCCGTGGATCAGTACTACACCTGCATCATGTGTCAGGCATTCTCCCCCAGCCACGTGTGCATCGTCACTCCCGAGCGTCTGGGCCTGTGCGGCGCCGTTTCCTGGCTGGACGCCAAGGCCACCAAGGAGCTGGACCCTGCCGGTCCCTGCCAGCCCATCCTCAAGGAAGGCTGCACCGACGAGAAGCTGGGCCGCTACGCCAGCGTGGACGAGGCCGTCAACAAGTACAGCCATGGCGCTCTGGAGCATGTCACCCTGTACTCCCTGTTCCAGGACCCCATGACCTCCTGCGGCTGCTTCGAGTGTATCTGCGGCGTCGAGCCTGTTTCCATGGGCGTCGTCATCACCTGCCGTGAGCACGCGGGCATGACGCCTCTGGGCATGACCTTCTCCGAGATGGCCTCCATGACCGGCGGCGGCGTGCAGACCCCCGGCTTCATGGGTCATGGCAAGCACTTCATTGCTTCCCACAAGTTCATCGCTGCCGAAGGCGGCCCCGGCCGTATCGTCTGGCTGCCCAAGATCCTGAAGGATCAGATGCGTGAGCGCCTGGACAAGACCGCTCTGGAAATGTACGGCGTAGAGAACTTCACCGACATGATCGCCGATGAGACCATCTGCACCGAGGACCCCGAGCAGCTGCTGAACTTCCTGTCCGAGGTGGGTCACCCCGTCCTCAGCATGGAACCCTTCGATATGTAATCTTCCTGAAAATGAGGGAGCGGTTTTACCGCTCCCTCGTTTTGCATTTGTAGAAGAGATCCGTGCAAAATATCCGGATAATGAGGAGAAGGTGCGCAAGATGGCAATTCTCTACGACGGACAGGTGAAGATGGCAAATCTTGCAATTGTTGCCGGATATTCTGTCAACGGTGTGGCAAGACTGCATACAGAGATTCTTGAGAAGCAGGAACTTCGTGATTTCTATGAACTGTTTCCGGAGAAATTTAACAATAAAACCAACGGTATCACACAGAGACGTTTCCTTGCACATGGAAATCCACTGCTTGCAGACTGGGTAACAAAGCATGTCGGAAAAGACTGGATCACAAGTCTTGCGAAGGTCGAGGATCTGACAAAATATGCAACCGATCCGAAAGCACAGCAGGAATTTCTGGAGATCAAAAAGCAGAATAAGATCCGTCTGGCAAAATATATCAAGGAGCACAATGGTATCGAAGTCGATCCGAATTCTATCTTTGATGTACAGGTTAAGAGACTGCATGAGTATAAGAGACAGCTTATGAATATCCTGCATGTGATGTATCTGTACAACCAGATCAAGGAAAATCCGGGCATGGATTTCTATCCGAGAACTTTTATTTTCGGTGCAAAAGCAGCAGCTGGTTACAAGAATGCCAAACTTACGATCAAGCTGATCAACAATGTAGCGGATGTCATCAACAACGACAGAAGCATTAACGGCAAGATTAAAGTTGTATTCATCGAAAACTACAGAGTATCCAACGCTGAGTGGATCTTCGCAGCAGCAGATGTTTCCGAACAGATCTCCACAGCAAGTAAAGAGGCTTCCGGTACAGGTAACATGAAATTCATGCTGAACGGTGCTCCGACACTTGGAACCATGGATGGTGCTAACGTTGAGATCGTTGATGAAGTTGGTAAAGAAAACGCATTTATCTTCGGTCTGAGTGCAGATGAAGTTATTAATTACGAAAACAATGGCGGATATGATCCGAGAGTCATCTACAACACAGATGATGAGATCCGTCAGGTACTGACAGAGCTTGTAAATGGAACATTCTCCGCTGATACAGAACTGTTCCGTGATCTGTACAACTCACTCCTCAACCAGAATGGTGGAGAGAGAGCAGACCAGTACTTCATCCTTGCTGACTTCCGCTCCTATGCAGCAGCACAGAAGAAAGTAGAAGAAGCATACAAAGATGAAAAAGGCTGGGCTCGTATGGCTATGCTGAACACAGCATGCGCAGGTAAATTTACATCTGACAGAACAATTGAAGAGTATGTAGATGATATCTGGCATCTGGACAAAGTATTTATTAAATAAATTCCGCAAAGTGGACTTAGCAGTCCCCACTGCACACCCCTGGCTTAGTCGAAGCATGGCTATAGGTTATGATGAGATGAAGTGAGTTAGTGGGGGAATGTATTCCTGGTTTTTGTGTGGGGTAGATTTCCTGTGTGGAGAATGATTGTGGGTAAATAAAAAGGATCTGGCTTAGGTAAGTCAGGTCCTTTTTTTGTAGGAAATGTGGATTAGTTCCAGGTATATCCTGGGCTGGTGTGGATAAATTCAGCCAGATGTGTGCGGATGTCTTCCATTTTCTGGCGGGTGTCCGGGGTGGAGTAAGGAATGCGGTCGATGATCTTGTTGAGGTAGTCGTGTTCTTCGATGATATCGAGGGTTGCACGATAATTGATGTCAAGGAAGTAAGCGACGTAGGAGACCCAGTAATCCATTCTGGTGACGCGGTCAGGGGAGTAGACACACTGGTTTTTGAAAACAGTATCGTAAATGACAGGAGTAATTGCCTGTGCACCGATTTCTTCTCCAGATGCCCCCATGAAGACCAGAAGATCATCCTCTAATTTTACGCGACAGTTGTCCAGTTTGTCTGCATCGCGGATCAGGCGGGCGTGAAGGAGGGTGAGGGGATCTGTGATCCCCTCAAGTTTGAAATCACTGTGTCTGGCGATAGCAGTGTGGATGATATCGTCCCAGGTGGATTCCGGGACAAACTGGCGGATCATGCCTTCTTCAAATAAAACCTGCACACCATAAGCTGCGTGATCCATGGTGGTCGGTTCGAAGCTGTCAAAACGTTTCAACTGTTCAAAACGACCAATGTCGTGCAGCAGGGCAATGATTCTGGCGAGTTCAGTGTCTTCATCAGATAACTGCATACGTTTACAGATTTCTGTCATATCATGCACTACGCCGTAGGTATGAATGATCTTGAGACGGACTTTACCATTATCACGGTCATAGCTGTTCAGATATTTCTCAAATTGTTCTTTTGCATTGTTGTAGTTCATGCGTGATCCTCCTGTGATATAAGATTTTTGCGGTATTCTCTCGGACTACAGCCTTTGATCTTGCTGAAGACTTTGGAGTAGTAGTTGGAGTCGGAGAAGCCGGTCTTTCCGGCGATGTTGCTGATGGATTCGTGGGTGCTCAGGTATTCCAGGCTTCGTTCGATCCGGTACTCCTGCAGGAAAGAGAAGAGTGTAGTATTCATATGGCGTTTAAACAGGCGCGTACATTCACTTTCACAGAGATGAATGTGTTCAGCGACTTCTGCCAGTGTGATCGGGGTCATGTAATTCTGTTCTATGTAAGAGAGGATTTTGCGGATTCGTTCATATTCTGTGAGATCAGATGCGGCAGGAAGCGGCTGATGTGGGAGATGTTCTACGAGCAGCCGCCACATGATCTGCATCCGGATCGATATGTCCAGTTCGTAGAAATCAGGCTTTTCTTTATCAAGGGCGATGACTTCCAACATTTTTTTGCGGAAAGTTTCATGCCAGCTTTCTGTATAGTCGATGTGCATCGCACAGACAGCAAGATTCTGGATCACAGGTTCTACATATTTCGTGCAGATGGTGCTCTGGAAAAATCCATAGATCAGCTTTGGGTCAAAAGTGATCGGTATATAGGAACAATCCTCCTGGTGCTCCATTTCGCCGCTGTGGAGGGCGTTGGAATTGCAGAAAATAATGTCCCCTTCTTTCAGGTGGAAGGACTGATTATTTACACGATAGTGCATGGAGCCTTTTTTTATATAAGTGATCTCGATTTCCGGATGGTAGTGCCACATAAAGGAATTGGAATCATATTCTGACAGCCGCTGATAACTGACCAGAAACGGGAAATGGTCGCTGCCATGTTTCTTTAATTCTTTTTGAAACTGGTTTGTGATGATCTGCATGAGAGACTGTCTCTCCTCCTTTTTTCGAAGATTTGCTGAACGCAGGAAATTACCTTTATTATAAACAAAAAAATATGAATAACGCAAGATTTTACTTTTTTTTCGCAGATTAATTAAGGTATTTTACAGAAAAAGATATATAATGGATTTATCAGATGTGCACAGGAGAATAATGTGCATGATGAAAGAGCGTAACGAAACAACATAATGAAACAAAAACTACATGGGATGCATCAAAATAAAATGTAAAAGGAGAACAGGAACATGAATTTACCAGAAACAGCAAAACTTCAGGAAATCTATGGAGAAACAGAGAAGAGCAGCGCACGTTTCCAGAAACTTGCAGATAATTTTGCAAAAACATACAAACATGACAAAGCAGAATATTTCACATCAGCAGGAAGAACTGAGATCATTGGAAACCATACAGACCACAATGGCGGCAAGGTGATTGCAGGAAGCATCAACCTGGATACCATCGGAGCGGCTTATCCGAACGGAACACAGACTATCCATATCACCAGTGAAGGATACAGAGATGAGATCGTTGTAGACCTTAGCAAACTGAGCAAGGCAAACTACAAGAAGGGAACACCGGCACTCGTTGCAGGTATGATGGAAGGTGCACAGAAGAACGGCTTTAAGACAGCAGGATTCGATGCATATGTAAGCACAAACGTTATCGCAGCAGCAGGTGTAAGTTCTTCTGCTTCTTTCGAGATGCTGATCTGCACTATCATTGATTACTTCTTTAACGAAAGCAAAATGACATATAATGATTATGCAAAAGTTGGTCAGTATGCAGAGAATGTTTACTGGGACAAAGCTTCCGGAATGATGGACCAGATGGCATGTGCAGTAGGCGGACCGGTTCTTTTTGATTTCGCTGACAGCAATAACCTCAAATACAGCAAACTGAATTTCTCCTTCGGAAAATTCGGATACAAGCTTGTTATCGTAAATACAGGAAAAGGTCATGCAGATCTGAGCCAGGAATACTCTGAGATCCCGGGTGAAATGAAAGCTGTTGCCAAAGTACTTGGCGTGAACCTTCTTCATGAGACAAACGTAGATGCACTTCTTGAGCATTGCAATGAGATTGAGGATGACAGAGCAATTCTCCGTGCACTTCATTTCTTTGGAGAGACTACCCGTGTAGAGGAAGCAGCAGATGCGATCCACAATGATGATTATGATAAATTCCTTGAACTGATCGACGAGTCCGGAAAATCTTCCTGGGAACTCCTTCAGAACTGCTACACTATGAAAGATTTCCACGAGCAGAAGATCACAAGAACTCTTGCACTGACACAGCTTTTCCTCAAGAAGATTGGCGCAGGCGTATGCCGTGTTCACGGTGGTGGATTTGCAGGCGTTATCGCAGCGATCATTCCGGAAAAAGAGCAGGAGAACTATGTAGAATATATTTCTAAATTTGTTGGAAAAGAAAATGTATATCCAATGGACATCCGTGCAGTCGGAGCAGCACATATCGGATAAGCAACTACTGTCTATTAAAAAAGAATATAAAATCACAAAAATAAACCCCTGGATCATACCAGAGGTTTATTTTTTTCGAGCATATCGTGAATGATGTTCTGAGTGTATGCACCGAGATGTTTCTGATCTTCTTTCGGAAGGCCCTTGACATAGATTGGTTTACCGTATTCCAAAACGACATGAGTTGATTTGATCTTTGGCATATGTGCCTCAAAGATTTCTACGGTGTTGTTAAGTGCCATTGGAATGATCGCACAGCCTGTCTTGGAAGCAATCTTGAAGCTTCCGTCGTGGAAAGGAAGAAGCTCCAGGTCGTCTGCATTCTTGTTACGTGTACCTTCAGGGAAGATACAGATGGAAATGCCGGATTTGATCTTGTCGATGGCTGCGAGGATGGTCTTGAGTCCCTGTTTGATATCCTTACGGTCAAGAAACAGACAGTGAAGATATTTCATCCAGTTGGAAAGAAGCGGATAACGCTCCATTTCTTTCTTGGCAATGTAGCCGGTACGGATCGGACAGCGGCTGTAAGTAAGCACGATGTCAAAATAACTTCTGTGATTGCCAATGTAGAGAACCGGAGTATCCTTGGGAACATTTTCTTCGCCGATGATCGTAACTTTGGTTCCGGCTTCCCATAGAATGAATTTAAATACTCCCTGGACAATTCGAAGAGAACTGATTTCCTTGGTCCTTGGTGAAAATTTTCCGATGATCCATTCGATCAGAAGAATCGGAATGGAAAGGATCAGAAACCCGATGACCGTAATGGCAACAATGATAAAACGAATCATAACGAATTCCTCTTTCTGTTAAATTTGCATGGGTTTCGCGTGTTCGAAACTCTGCTATCAGTATAAGGGATATTTGAAATAGTTGCAATAAATCTTTTGGTTTTGGCATAGAATACATATTGAAAAAGAGCGGACAGGAGAATTGTGCCTATGCAGATACCACTGTCTGCAGGAATCAGACAAAATCGGTCAAAACGATATATGACGGTTGTCTGGTGCATATTGCTGGCTTTTTTGCTGAGTGCAGGAGGATGCAGCCTGGTAAAGATAGAGGAAGGGGAGAGGACACCTCTTGAATATACGGTGGTGGATACAGCAGAACTTCCGCAGAGTGCACAGGAACTGATTCAGGAAAAGAAAGCGGACGATTTTCAGATGACTTATCAGAAGGGAGATACCCTGTATCTGATCCGGGGATATGGAAAGCAGATGAGCGGAGGATACAGTATTCAGGTGGCTGAACTTTCGGCTTCGTCTACGACGATTTTTTTCAAAACGAGACTGATCGGACCGGAGAAAGAAAATCAGAGCGGAGCGCCATCTTATCCGTATATTGCAGTAAAGACCGATTACAGAGAAGAACCTGTTGTGTTTGAATAGTATGAGAGGAGCGGTCAGCGATGGAATTAAGAAAAGAAGATATTCAGGTGCTGCGGACAAAGAGCAGAGCGACCAGCCAGGTGACTTTTGATGTGGATTATAATGTGCCGGATGTAAAACCGGATATCGGACGGATGGTCCAGAACAAGGGCGATGTTTCGGTAGAAGAAGTCCGATTAAGCGACGGTCATGCTTTTCTGAAAGGAAGCCTGCAGGTGGATCTTCTCTATGTAGGAGAAGAAGAGGGCAAAGTTTACAGTCTCTCAGCCAAACTGCCGGTGGAAGAGACGATGAACCTTGAGGGGATCGTAAGTGGCGATAAGATGTGTCTTCGGTGGGAAATAGAGGATCTGAGCCTGCACCTGATCCATTCAAGAAAACTGAACATCAAAGCAGTAGTGACTTTTTATGCAGTTGTAGATGAACTCTCAGGAATCCGTCTGCCGGTTTCACTGGATGATGAAACAGTTTCTGTGCAGAAAAAACAGATGCGTCTTCTCAGTCTTGCCATACATAAAAAAGACACCCTGCGGCTCAAAGAAGAAGTAGAACTGGTATCCAATAAACCGAATATCGCAGAGCTTCTCTGGTATACGCTTGAAGTCAGAGGACTGGACTTAAGACCGGAAGAAAATGTAGTAAAAGCCAAAGGAGAACTTTTTTTGTTTGCTTTGTATAAAGGGGATGATGAGGACGGTACCCTGCAGTGGCTGGAGCATTCTATACCATTTACCGGAGAAGTGGAATGCAGCGGATGTACTTTTGACATGGTTCCAAATCTGGAAGCTTCGGTCATCAATCAGAGCGTGGAGGTGAAACCGGATTCCGACGGAGAGGAACGCATCTTTGTAACAGATATCGTACTGGAGTTGGATATCCGTCTTTACAGGGAAGAAGACCATGAAATACTTATGGATGTCTATACTCCGTTTCGTCAGTGCATCCCAAAATGCAAAAATGAAGTTCTGGAAAGTCTTCTGGTGAGGAATTTTTCCAAATGCCGCGTGTCTGATCGGATTGAGATCAAGGAGACACAGGGGAAAATCCTCCAGATTTGCCACAGCCAGGGAAAAGTAAAAATAGATAAAACAAAAATTGTCAAAGATGGGATCCAGGTAGACGGGATCGTTCAGATGAAAGTTCTCTATATCGTGGGGAATGACGACATGCCGTTCTATTCCATGGAAGTGATGATGCCGTTCAGTCATGTGGTGGAGGCAAGGGGGATCACAGAGGACAGCGTCTACTATTTCCATACGGATCTGGAACAGCTTTCGACAAGCATGGTCGACAGTAACGAGATTGAAGTCAGAGCGGCGGTGAGCCTGAATGTTCTTGTGATCCAGTGCAGAGAGGAAAAGATCATTGAAAGTGTGGAAGAACAGCCACTCGATACAGAAAAGATCCGAAGTATGCCGGGAATTACGGTATATATGGTGAAGCAGGGCGATACACTCTGGGACATCGCAAAAAAATTCTATACGACTATGGAAGAAATCATTTCCATGAACAGTCTCGAAAATGACCAGCTGACTCTGGGACAGCCGCTTTTATTGGTAAAAAAAGTTGAAAGCTGATACTTGAAATCCTGAAAAAAATCATTTAAAATAGATACAATCATATTGTATACAAAGTACAAAAGAAATGAAAAAAGAAACAAAATCACAAAGGACAGAGGGGATATTTATGCGTTTGCGAGCAATGGCGAAAATTAATCTGGGACTGGATATCCTGGGCAAAAGAGACGATGGTTACCATGAAGTTCGTATGCTGATGCAGACGATCCAGATGTATGATCTTCTGGATATCCGGCGGAAATCTTCACCGGGGATCACATTAACTACGAATCTTCTTTATGTTCCGTCAGATGAGAGAAATCTGGTATATAAGGCAGCGAAACTTCTCATGGATGAATTTGATATCCAGGAGGGAATTTCCATGAAGCTTACCAAGTCCATTCCGGTGGCAGCAGGTATGGCAGGAGGAAGTTCCGATGCAGCGGCAGCGTTTGTCGGTGTAAACAAGATGTTTCATCTTGGCTTAAGTGAGCAGGAACTCATGGAACGTGCTGTGCAGATCGGGGCAGATGTGCCGTACTGCATTATGCGTGGAACAGCACTGGCTGAGGGAATCGGTGAGAAACTGACCAGACTTCCGCAGCTTCCGAAATGTTATATTCTGGTTGGCAAACCGGCGGTCAATGTTTCTACGAAACTGGCTTATGAAAATCTGGATCTTCAGAATATGGGAGCACATCCTGATATTGATGGTATGATCTCTGATATTGAGAATGGAGATCTTTATACTATGGTTTCCCGAATGGGAAATGTATTTGAACCGGGGATCATCGGCAAATATCCGGTGATCCAGGAGATCAAGGATCTCATGGAGGCACATGGTGCACTCAAGGCAATGATGAGCGGAAGCGGTCCGACTGTCTTTGGTATTTTTGATGATAAGAACAAGATGAAAGCAGCCGCCAGGATTCTGCGCAGCAGTCATCTGGCAAAGACTGTATTTGCTACAGAAGTTTTTAACCGCAAAGACTGAGGGGAATTTTTTACAGGAGGTACTTAAGATGAATGATTTTTCTGTTGATATGAATGAATATCTGCCGTTAAGAGATGTGGTATTTAACACACTGCGTAAAGCGATTCTGAAGGGGGAACTGAAGCCCGGAGAACGACTGATGGAAATCGCGCTGGCAGAGAAACTTGGAGTCAGCAGGACTCCTGTTCGTGAGGCGATGCGTAAGCTGGAACTGGAAGGTCTGGTCGTGATGATTCCGCGCCGCGGTGCACAGGTAGCAAACATTACAGAGAAGGATCTGAATGATGTACTGGAAGTCCGTATGGCACTTGAAAATCTGTCGATCGAGAATGCATGCGCGCGCATGACCGAGGAGCAGCTTGATGATCTCTGGACAGCCGCAAAGAACTTTGAGGATACGATGGCAGAGGGAAATCTTGTTAAGCTGGCAGAAGCCGACGTAGCTTTTCATGAGGTGATCTACAAATCTTCCGACAACCGCAGACTGAATCAGGTACTGAACAATCTTCGTGAGCAGATCTACAGATATCGTGTGGAATATCTTAAGGATGAAGAAACAAGAAACCTTCTTGTTAAGGAACATGAGGAAATCTACGAGGCGATCAAGAATCGTGACCTCAAGAAAGCCAAGGAGATTTCTTATCAGCACATCGAGAACCAGAGAGAGGCGATCATCCGCTCTATCAGAGAAGAAACAAAAAATCGCTGAGCTGTAAATAAAATTGCATAATCCGGTTATTCTAAAAGAGATACATATTGTGTGTATCTCTTTTTTTATGGATTACGATTACAACAGGAGGATGCAATGGATCAAAAGACCAAAATCCACAGTGAACTGAGAAAAAATGAATCCTACATCAGAGAAAAATTCGAGAACTGTGCAGATATCCTGATCCGTCCCATGCGTCTGGGAAGCGAAAGCAAAATAGACTGTCTGATAGTCTATATCGAAGTGGCAGTTTCAAATATGATGCTGGATGATTCTGCACTGGGCAAGATGATCAATCATTTCTGGGAGATCTCACCGGGGCAGATACAGGAATTTATGCGGAACAACAGTCTGGGGATCGCAGATGTGCAGAAACTGGCGGATATGGAAGAAGTCCTGTCAGCAGTTCTTGCAGGAAATGCAGTTTTTTTTATAGACGGATATGACAAGGCGATGAAAATATCCAGCAAGGGATACCCGGACATGGGAGTTTCCGAAGCGAAATCAGAAAAAGTCCTGCGCGGTTCCAAAGAAGGATTTTCGGATTCTGTAAAAACAAACTCCGCACTGGTCAGAAAGCGGATCCGGAACAGCAGAATGAAGGTCGAGGAAAAAACAACAGGTGTCCGATCAAAGACAGTCCTGCAGCTTCTCTACATGGAAGATCTCGTTCAGGAAGATCTTCTGGAGAATATCAAAACCAGTCTGGATGAATACAGGATAGATGGAATCTTTGACAGTGGAATGCTGGAACAGCTTACAGACAGAACATGGTATTCACCGTTTCCACAGTATCAGACAACGGAACGTCCCGACCGGGCGGCGATGGAGATCCTGAATGGAAAGATCGTGGTGCTCTGTGACAATTCTCCGTCCGCACTGATCCTTCCAAGTTCCTTTAATGGCTTTATGGAGAGCAGCGAGGACTGGTTTCATCATTTTGAAATGGCATCGTTTCTGCGGGCACTTCGTTATCTTGCACTGCTTGTGGCGACACTGCTCCCGG
>OHBM01002050.1_pt1 | contig 13877 bp, 12 predicted proteins | sample 1577251 | NCBI WGS metagenome assembly OHBM01 (sample SAMEA3541557, study PRJEB24748) | human gut metagenome | biome: human gut; feature: human-associated habitat; material: faeces | place: China | collected 2012 | reverse complement strand
AATATGACGTTCATGCTTATCCTACCTTTTTGATGTTTTTACCGGACGGCACGTTGCAACATAAAGTCGTTGGGGCAGATACTCTAAAACTTTTTATACCGCGAGCGGAACGGGGTCTAAAAGAGAGAACATCATGGAAATGTCTTATGGAGAAATACGAGAAAGGAACACTTCAAAAAAGAGAGATTCCGATAGCAATTCAAGTGTTTGAGGAGGCTTACATGAAGAACGAGGTGAAAAGATTAACCGATTCGCTCTTTCAGTTATTATCTCCCAAAGAGAAATTGAATGAACGTTATTGGGTGGTTTACGAGCAATTGAAGTATGGAGATTTGTTCACTCCCCGTTTTAAGTTTTTCGTGGAGAATAGGGCTAAGATTGCAGGAAAAGGGCAAGAGACGGAATCTTTCGAGATCATTCGTACCATGTTGTTTGATCATTTGATTAATAATACGACGGGACGGATTACGAGCAAAAATAATCCTTGGAATTGTGGAGAAGCAAACGAAATGCCTTATATGCGTTCGTTAATCGAGATTTCGGATTTACCGGACAAGGCTTTTTTCTTGGCTTGGTGTGATGTCGCCTCTGCGTGTTATTTCGGTCAGGCGGATCAGGTAAAGAAATCTATAAACAAGATTGCTACTTTCCCGGAAGCGGAACAATATGGACGTACTTTTGTTTGGGCATATAAACAATATTTCCCGGATGAGGAAGATAAATTGGAAAGTTTGAGAGAAGTATGGAATCTGAAAGGAAATGAATAGAAAAATTGGCTATTACATCATAAGTAGTGGCTTTTAAAGGGGCTGTCCAAATATGTATAAAGAGTAGGCCGGGAAGGGGGCGAGAGGCAGGTAAGATGCTGGTAACCTTCGTGGCTCATTAACGATACCTTCTGTAATTGTTCGACAAGTGTTCGACAAGTGTTCGATAAGTCTTCGACAAGTGTCGAACACTTGTTACTCATAATCCGGTAATTTTTCCCCAAAAACGTGAACCTTACGGCGAGGAATTCCAGAATGCGCTCCTTCACATTCTCCATGCCGTAGTGGTCGTGGTTCAGAATGCGCTTGGCACGGGTCAGACTGAGGTCGTCCTGGGTGTAGGAGTTCCAAGGCAAATCTACCATGGTCTGCAGGAATCCTATCTGTATCGAATAGTCTGGACTCTGTGGGTTCAGCGTGTCGAGCTTGGCAATTTCTTTCTTGAAGATTTTGGCAGTTTCCTCGCTCCAGTTCTTCTGTTTCGCCTTCTCCAGAATCTCCTTCTTCTCCGGGCTGGCGTTGCCTTCTCCCAGTTCTTCCCTGATGTTCTTGATCTGCTGCTTGAGGAAGTATTCCTTCTGCTGTTCATCGAGGTCGTAGTGGGTTTTGTTCTCAATCTCAGTCTGGATGCGTAGCAGATGGCGCACCTTGTTCAGGGATCTGATGGCAATCATGATGCGCTCGCTGAGATTTTCCTCTTTCAGCATCTTGATTTTATCCTCGATGCTGAAAGGAAGGAGGGAGCACATGAAGTTGCACTGCATGTGAATGCTCGAGAGTTCGTTGATTGCCTGGATGGCATCATCATTATAGTTGGCGTTTGATTTGATATAGTCTGTCGCTTCGTAATGGAAGTTCTCGTAGAGCATTCTGAAGAGTTCATCGTTGTTCTCGTCAGGCCATTTCTCCGGAAGACTTTTTACGTCAATTACTGTGTAAGGCTCTTTTTGAACGAGATGTTTCATCTGACATCTGCCCAGACCCTGGATGATGATGCTCATCTGGTCTGTGCCAGGCATCTTGATCACCTTGATGAGTTTGGCGAAGACGCCTACAGGGTAAAGGTCTTCTTCGTAGGGCAATTCTGTGTCTTTATTCTTCTGGCAGAATACACAGAATGTGGTGTCTGGCTTCTTTTCCAGCATCCGGACGAGATTCAGACTTTCCTTTCTGCCCACAACGATAGGGGTCATGTTGGTAGGGAAAACTACAATATCTCGCATGCAGAGGGTAGGGTACAAACCTTCTTCCTGGTCTTCGATCAGGGTTTTCGGGTCGCCCTCGTAATCTGCAATCATTTGTATTCGGGTACTTGTTCTTCTATTATCCATTTTTTTGTTATGATTTCTATTTTCCGTGCAAAGGTACTCATTTTTTGTGAAATATCGTGGAAGATGATAGATTATTTAATAATAAAATTGCTTTTTCTATATATTAGTACCCGTTTTTATAGATGTAAGTAGCTGCTTTTGCAGGTGGAAGTGGCAATTTCTGCAGTTTGCGATAAAATAAATCGGCGGCGGCTTCGTTTTTCTTCTGTAAAGAGACAGAAGAATTTATGGGTAATTTTCGATTTAAACAGTTTGAGATAGAGCAAGACCGTTGTGCTATGAAAGTGGGTACTGACGGCGTTTTGCTGGGTGCATGGGCGCAAGGTGGCAGGCGGATTCTGGACATTGGCTCCGGAACGGGACTGATTTCGCTCATGATGGCGCAGCGTTTTCCTGAAGCTGAGATCGTAGGGATTGATATGGATGCTGATGCCTGCGGACAGGCGAGGGAGAATGTGATGGCAAGTCCGTTTCGCGACAGGGTGGAAATAGAATGCTGCAGACTGCAGGATTTCGGGGGAACTTCGGAAGCTGCTGAGGCTTCTGGAACTGCTGAAGGTTTGAAGGCTGCCGGTGTTTTTGATGCGATAGTGAGCAATCCTCCGTTCTTTGTAGATAGCTTGAAAAATCCGGACAGTAAGAGAACGATGGCGAGACATACGGACAGTCTTCCGTTCCGCGATTTGTTTGCGGGTGTAAAACGGTTACTTTCTGATGATGGTATTTTCTCTGCAATTGTTCCTGTAGAAGTAGTGGAGCAGTTTGTTGCAGAGTCTTGTATATTAGGTTTTTATCTTATACGGAAGTGTGGCGTAAAGACGGTAGAGCGCAAGCAGCCAAAGCGCTTTATGCTGAGTTTTGCCAAGCATCGCATTTCGCCTTACGAAGAGTGTGTTGAAACGATGATGGATTCGCAGGGAAACCGCTCGGAATGGTATAGGAAAATAACGGAAGAATTCTACCTTTGAGGAATGTTGAATGTTGAGTGTTGAATGTTGAATGAACACTCCCTCTAAATTCAACACTCAACATTCAACACTCAACATTCCCTCTAAATTCAACACTCAACACTCCCTCTAAATTCAACATTCAACATTCAACACTCAACATTCCCTTAAAGGTTCAGCTTCTTCTGTACCAGTTTGCTGATAGCTTCTACTCTTTTGCTCTGGCGCTGGATGTCTTTATGAATATCATCGCGCACGGCATTGATGTCGTTGAAGAAATCGGCAAAGGCAGACTGAATCATGTTCGGCTTGCGGTCGTTCTTGTTGGCAAATGGGTTCACCAGCATCTTGATTCCCTTTTCTTCCAGGTGAACATCAATCTCTGCCCCCGTCATCACAGGGTCGCCATCATAATGGATTACGCCTGGCTGACTGCGGGTGATATGGAGCTTCTTGCAGCGGAACGACTTGATCTTCGAATTCTTGTCCAACGTCTTGTTGAACATGTCGAAACTTACCTGAGGCGCCTCGATTACATCGAATGGTTCCATGATGACGACATCCATCAAACCGTCGCTCATGGATGCTTGAGGGGCAATATAGGCATTGTTGCCATACTGAGATGCGTTGGCACAGGAAATGAGGAACGCCTTATACTGTTTGGTGCCCGTCTCGTCCTCCAGCGTGTAAGTCTCAGGCTTATACTTCAATCCCTCGCGCAGGATATTTTCAGCATAAGTGATAGGACCACGCTTGCCGCTCTCGGCAAACTTCATGCTGACGAAAGCGTCAAAGCCCATGCCGCAGGTGCAGAAGAACGGGTGGTCGTTGATGACACCATAATCCAGATCTCTAATCTGGCATAGGTTGATGACCTCTATGCATTTCTTCAGGTTCATTGGGAGCAGCAGATGTCTTGCCAATCCGTTGCCCGAACCGCAAGGCAGAATGCCGAGGGCAGTATCGGAGTGAACCAGCGAGCGGGCCACCTCGTTGACGGTTCCGTCACCACCAACCGCCACAACCACATCTACATGGTTGTTCTTCGCTTCGGTAGCAATTTCCGAAGCGTGCCCAGCTCTTTCAGTCATTCTTATCTCGTACTCAAAAAGCTCTTTGTCCAAACCAGAATCTATCAGACTCGGAACTGCCGCCTTGCTGGCTGTTCCTGAAATCGGATTCATGATGAAAAGTATCTTTTTCTTCATTATATAGTCAAGAGTTTGTAAAATTTAGGCTACAAAAGTAATAAAAATACCCAAAATAACAAGAAATATCGATTAAAAAAACTATAAAAGTAAACTTTCTTATAAAAAAAGCCGTTTATTGAGTTCTTTTTTGTATCTTTGCACCCTGAAAGTTAGAAAAGTATAAAAAAAGATAATAAAGTACACCTATTAATAATGGGACAATTACAAGAAAGATACAAGAATTATCGTGAACCTCAGAAGTATATGGCTGCCGGTGTGTATCCATATTTCCGCGAGATCACAAGTAAGCAGATGACAGAGGTAACCGACATCGATGGTCATAAGATTCTGATGTTCGGTTCTAATGCTTATCAGGGTTTGACTAACGACCAGCGTGTTATTGATGCAGCTAAGGCAGCGCTCGACAAGTATGGTTCTGGTTGTGCAGGAAGCCGTTTCCTCAATGGTACGCTCGATTTGCACGTGCAGCTCGAAAAGGAGCTTGCTGAGTTTATGGGCAAGGATGAAACTTTGTGTTTCTCTACAGGATTCTCTGTTAACCAGGGTGTCTTGGCTTGCGTAGTAGGTCGTAACGACTATATTATCTGCGATGACCGCGACCACGCAAGTATCGTAGATGGCCGCCGCCTCTCATTCGCTACCCAGCTCCACTACAAGCACAACGATATGGAAGATTTGGAGCGCGTGCTCTCTAAGCTCCCTCAGGAGGCTATCAAGCTCATCGTTGTTGACGGTGTGTTCTCTATGGAGGGCGACCTGGCTAACTTGCCTGAGATTGTAAAGCTCAAGCATAAGTACAACTGCTCTATCATGGTAGACGAGGCTCATGGTCTTGGCGTATTCGGCAAGCAGGGTCGTGGTGTATGCGACCACTTCGGTCTGACCGACGAGGTAGACCTCATCATGGGTACATTCTCTAAGAGTCTGGCTTCTATCGGCGGTTTCATCGCATCAGACAAGGATACTATCAACTTCCTCCGTCACAACTGCCGTACTTACATCTTCAGCGCCTCTAACACTCCAGCTGCTACAGCTGCTGCTCTTGAGGCTCTCCACATCATTCAGAATGAGCCAGAGCGTTTCGAGAATCTCTGGGATGTAACCAACTATGCCTTGAAACGTTTCCGCGAGGAAGGTTTCGAGATTGGCGAGACTGAGAGTCCTATCATTCCTCTCTACGTACGCGATGCAGAGAAGACATTCGTTGTTACCAAGATGGCTTACGATGCAGGTGTGTTCATCAACCCTGTTATTCCTCCAGCTTGTGCTCCTCAGGATACATTGGTACGTTTCGCACTCATGGCTACTCATACAAGAGAGCAGGTTGAGCAGGCTGTCCAGATCTTGAAGAAGATTTTCGTAGAAGAGGGAATCATCAAGTAAAATCAGATTTGCCGGTCTTCTCGGTTTGACAGATTCGGGCAGTCGGTTTCTGATTTAAAAGTTCAGCAAGTATGGTTGCGGTTCTTTGCCGCTACTATATATAATAAGGTATAAGGGCAATTCCGGATAGGGGTTGCCCTTGTTTTTTGCCTGTTTCCCAGCTATTTTGCATTAAAATGCATGTTTTTTTGAAAAAAGTTAGGGAAAAATTTGGTGGAATCGAAAAAATGTAGTACCTTTGCACTCGCAATTCAGAAATGATGCTTAAAGCAATGCTTAAAAGGTGTCGTAGAGATGAGTAAGCGGGGTGTAGCGCAGTCCGGTAGCGCGCCTGTTTTGGGAACAGGTGGTCGCAGGTTCGAATCCTGTCGCCCCGACTCTTTTTCTCTCACTCAAACCTTTAGCAAAGCACAAGCGGGGTGTAGCGCAGCCCGGTAGCGCTCCTGTTTTGGGAACAGGTGGTCGCAGGTTCGAATCCTGTCGCCCCGACACAAGAAAGCTAAGAAGAGACAAATCTTCTTAGCTTTTTTGCTATATAAAACTCCCGCCCTGGATGGGCTGGAGGGGGATAACGCAACAGAGTAATTATTATATACGTTTTAATTTTATAGAATCATGATTATAACGATAGCGCGCCAGTGTGGATGTGGCGCTATTCGCGTGGGCAAGCTGCTCGCCGAAAAGTATGGTATTCCTTTTTATACCCGTAAAAATTTGATGGAAATGGCTGAACAGAGAGGAGTGCTCGACGAGATGGAGGCTTTCTTCGATGAGCGGCCGGTAGATGAACTGCTCTTCTCGATGTCGTCGCTTGGCGAAACGCAGAGGGCGCTGACAGAAAAACCGCTCCATACACTTGCCGATATGATAGGCGATGAAGACTGTATCATCATCGGCCGTTGCGGCAACTATATCTTCCGCGAGCGCAAAGACCTGATTTCTGTTTTCCTGAGCGGCAATCTGGAGGCTCGCATCAAGGATATTCAGGAAGAACAGGGACTTTCGTATGATGAGGCTGAGGAGTTTGTGGAGCACACCGAGGATTGCAGAGTGGCTTATCATAAGTATTATACAGACCTTACCTGGGGAAATGCCGATGATTACGACATCTGCCTGGATACGGTGCGTCTGGGTGTAGAAGAGACGGCAAGCCTCATTGAGCAGTATGTTAGCTTGATATAAATTTAAAGTAGATCAACATGAAGTTTTTAATTCAATTTTTGATAATCATAGCGTTCTCCTTTGCTGGAGAATTGCTCCATTTTTTGCTGCCATTGCCTATTCCGGCAAGCATCTATGGCATCATCCTGCTCTTTCTAGCGCTGGAAACAAAACTGATCAAGGTGAAGCATATCCGCGAAACCAGCAGTTTCCTCATTGCCATCATGCCCGTGATGTTTATTCCGGCTGCCGTAGGACTGATTGATTCCTATCAGGATATCGGCAATGCATGGTTCCAGTATATCGTAGTTACGGTGGTCAGCACCTTCGTCGTGATGGGTGCTTCGGGCTGGATTACGCAGTTGGTAATCAGAAAAGGAAAGGAGGCGAAGAAATGAACCAGTTGTTCCAGGATTCGGTTTTCTTCGGCGTTCTCATCAGTCTGGCAGCCTACGGCATAGGCATGCTGCTGAAGCTGAAGACGGGATGGTCGCTGATGAACCCGCTGCTCATCTCCATCATCCTCGTTATCATCACGCTCCTGCTGACGGGCGTAGATTACAAGACCTATTCGGCGGGCGCCAACAGTATCAGCTATCTGCTCACACCAGCCACCATCTGTCTGGCTGTGCCACTTTATCAGCAGGTTGAGCTTCTGAAGAAGAATTATCGGGCTGTGCTGATCGGCATCGTTTCGGGCGTGCTGGCGAGTCTCTGCTCCGTGCTCATTCTCGCCCTCATCTTCCATTTCGCGCCCAGCAGCGTCACAACCTGCTCGGCGAGCAGATGATCTTGTGAGGCCTGGTCGCCGGAAGCGCCGGTTTTGGATGAGCGCTTTCTGTCAACGTCGTCTCCCGTCAAGCGCGAGAGCGCCGCGTTGCTGGCGATATGGTCCTCGCGTCCCGGGGTTTTAAGATCAAAGGTCAAGATAAGACCTCGAAAGCTCAGAAAGAAGATGGCGCTAAAGACGAGTCCGATTCCGAGTGCCAAAAGGTAGGAGCCGGCATGCGTCCGCATGAGCGGGATAAAGTTGAAGGCAGCCATTTCCATAAAGCCGCCCGAGAAGATGCCGACGACGCCAAAGAAGTTCATAGCCATGGCGAGGCAGGAAGATAGGACGGCATAGAGTAAAAAGAGTCCGGGATAGGTGAACATAAAGAGAAACTCGAGCGGCTCGGTGACGCCGCAGACCATCGAGGCGACGATGGCAGGCAGAAGGATGGCCTTGAGGCTGGTACGGCGTTCGGGCTTGGCCGTGGTGTAGAACGCTACAGCGATGGCGGGAAGGCCAAAGAGCTTGACCCAACCGGTGGCGGTGAAACCAGCCCAGGGCGCTAGCTCGTTGAGGGAGCGCGTGCTGTGCGAGAGGATGGGAAGCAAGTTGGTCCACGTGGCGTAGATGCCGTCGTTAATAACTAAATTGTCGTAGTAGATAGGCATGTAGAGCAGGTGGTGCAGCCCCATGGGCTCGAGTGCTCGCTCCAAAAACACAAAGATACCCACGCCGAGGGGACCGACGCCCACAAGTGCGTGGCGCAGCGTTTCGGTCGCTGCGTATACGAAGGGCACGATGGCGGCCGAGATGGCGGCAAGGGCAAACACGGCAAAAAAGCTGATGAGGTAGACCAGCGAGGAACCCGAGAAGGTGCCGAGCCAATCGGGAACCTTGGCATCGTAGAAGCGGTCATGGATGGCGACGACGGTTGCTGATACCGCTAGCGGGCCGATAATGCCGGTGTCGAGGGTCTTGATGCCGTCGATGATGGTAATGCCGCTAGCGGGGGTCAAAGACGACGGGTACTTAAGTCCAAGGTTGTCTCCGCTCAGCTTGATGATCTCGCTCAAAAAGAAGCAATAGGCAAAATAGGCCACGAGCGCCTCGAGGCAACAGCGTGCCGGTTGCTTTTGGGCAAGGCCGATGGGCAGCGCTACGGCAAAAAGGAGTGGAAGGCGCTTAAAGACCGTCCACGAGCCGCGCTGAATGATAGTCCAAAAAACGTACCAAGGGGTTCCGTATACGGCGAGGTCGCCGACGATATCCGCAGACGTTGCGAGGGCGGAGACGCCGACCATAAGGCCCGATATGGAAAACAACATGGCGGGCGCGAACATTGCCCCGCCAAAGCGTTGGATTTTTTGCAGCATGTTCTGCCTCCCGAATATCGAGGCGCGTTGCGCGTGGTGAAACGTTTAAACAATGAATTCATTGTAGAGGAGCAGACGATTGCCGCGCTGGCAGTTTTGGGCGAAAGCGATTTGGGCACGGCAGAAACCGTCAAAGGTTAAATCCTGTCGCTTTGCCGATAATCGGTTTAAACAACTTTAAGAAATGCTATCGTGCCTAGCCATACATATTCATTAGAGGTGAAATCATGCCAAAAGCGATTTACGAAGGAATCTACCGCGAGATCCGTTCGCGCATCATTAACGGGACCTATGCGTTTCAGGAGATGCTGCCAACCGAAGCCGAGCTGACCGCGGAGTTTGGCTGCACGCGCAATACCGTTCGACGCGCCTTGAGCATGCTGGCCGACCAGATGTTTGTACAGCCTATACACGGCAAGGGCGTGCGCGTTATTTGGCTCAAGGGCGAAACCGACATGCTGGGCGCACTCGAGGAAGTCGAGTCGTTTGGCGAATTTGCAAAGCGCAACAATGCCGTTGCATCGACGGACGTTAAGTCTTTTGAACATTTGATTTGCACTGAGCAACTCTCTCGTCGCCTGGGCTTTAAGGTGGGCGAGGAGTTGATTCGCGTGGTGCGTGTCCGAAGCCTCAACGGCAATGCGCGCCAAGTAGACCATGGTTACTTTTTGGAGTCAATCGCCAAGGGCCTGACGCCCGAGATCGCCGCAAAGTCAATTTACGACTATCTGGAGCACAAACGCGGCGTCAAGGTGTTGGCGAGTCGCCGTACAGTGAGCGTCGAGCTTGCCAACGATGAGGACTGCAGCTATCTTGACCTCGGCAAATACAACTGCGTTGCCGTCATGGAGAGCCAGTCGTACACCTCGGACGGCATCTTGTTCGAGGTCACGCATGCCCGCACACACCCCGAGATCTTCCATTACCGCGTCAATTCCAAGCGATAGCCGGCTAGCTCGCAGCCTGACGAGACTCATGCCCTCAAAGCGAAAACGCCCGGTCAAACCGACGATGCATCGGCTTGACCGGGCGTTTTCTCTGCATCCGATAACAAATAATTGTTTATACAGAACTTGTCAAGTATCAAGTTGAAATTACCGTTCACCGAAGTTTTTCTACCGCTCTAGTAATACTTGTTCAAACAACTAGCCAAATAGCGTATTGTGCAAATCAGCAAAAGGGGCAAAGTCCCCGAGCCAATCTCCGAAGGCGGCGGCAAAGGGTGCCGCCACGGTGTGAAAGGGTGGATTGTAATGAAGAACGAAATGAGCAGAAGGCAGTTCCTGGGCTTTGCTGGTTCCGCGGCTGCGGTTCTTGGTCTGGGCCTCGTGGGCTGCGGTGGTTCTGCCGGCTCTGGCTCCTCTGCTTCTGGTGACGCTGCCGAGGTCTACTTCCTCCAGTTCAAGCCCGAGGTCGACAAGGAGTGGAAGGAGATCGCCAAGGCGTACAAGGAGGAGAAGGGCGTCGAGGTCAAGATCGTGACCGCCGCCTCCAACACCTACGAGGAGAAGCTCAAGTCCGAGATGTCCAAGAGCTCCGCTCCGACGCTGTTCCAGGTCAACGGCCCCACCGGCCTTAAGAACTGGAAGGACTACTGCGCCGACCTGTCCGATACCAAGCTCCGCGGTGAGCTCATCGACGACTCCCTGGCGCTGCAGTCCGACGGTAAGGATCTGGGCATCGACTGGGTTCAGGAGAGCTACGGCATCATCTACAACAAGGAGCTCCTCGAGAAGGCCGGCTACAAGGCCGAGGACATCAACTCCTTCGACAAGCTGAAGGCTTGCGCTGACGACATCCAGGCCCGCAAGGCCGAGCTCGGCGTTGACGGTGCCTTCACTTCTGCCGGTATGGATGACTCCTCCAGCTGGCGCTACACCACCCACCTCGCCAACCTCCCGCTCTACTACGAGTTCGAGAAGGAGCACAACCAGGAGGACGACGAGATCAAGGGCGAGTATCTCGACAACTTTAAGCAGATCTTTGACCTGTATATCACCGACTCCACCTGCGATCCTTCGCAGCTTGCCTCCAAGACCGGCGACGACGCCACCAACGAGTTCGCAACCGGCAAGGCCGTTTTCTACCAGAACGGCTCTTGGGCCTACGCCGACCTCACCAAGGCCGGTATGAAGGATGACCAGCTCGGCATGCTGCCGATCTACATCGGCGTCGACGGCGAGGAGAACCAGGGCCTGTGCTCCGGCGGCGAGAACTACTGGTGCGTGAGCTCCCAGGCTTCCGAGGATGCCCAGAAGGCCACCGAGGACTTCATGTACTGGTGCGTCACCTCTGACACCGCCACCAGCATCATCGCCGACAAGATGGGTCTGACCGCTCCGTTCAAGAGCGCCAAGGAGACCACCAACGTCTTCTCGCAGCAGGCCGTTGCCATGGCCAAGGACGGCAAGAAGACCGTCGCTTGGGACTTCGTCTACATCCCCTCTGAGGAGTGGAAGAAGAACCTCAAGCAGGCTCTCATCGCTTATGCTGCCGACAACACCAAGTGGGACGGCGTCAAGAACGCCTTCGTCGATGGCTGGAAGACCGAGAAGGCTGCTTCCGAGTAAGTAGTTGCTGCCCAAGCTATCTGATTAGCGACAGGGGGCGGGCAGACGTTGGTTTGCCCGCCCCCTGCATATTGAAAGGACCCTTCTATGGGCAAAGCACTCAAGCGCTGGTGGCCGCTCTTTATGCTGCCCACGTGCCTGGCGTTTATGATCGGGTTCGTGATCCCCTTTATCCAGGGTTTCTATCTCTCGTTCTGCCAGTTTATTACCATCAATAACGCGCACTTCGTCGGTATCGAGAATTATATGCGCGCATTGACGGACCCGCAGTTCTCCACGTCGTTCTTCTTTACCGTGGCGTTTGCCTTCCTGTCGACGGTGCTCATCAACGTGATCGCTCTCGCCATCGCGCAGGCGCTCACCCGCAAGGCGCTCAAGGGCACCAACATCTTCCGCACGATCTTCTTTATGCCTAACCTCATCGGCGGCATCGTGCTGGGCTACATTTGGCAGATTCTGATCAACTGTCTGCTCTCCAACGTGGGCGCCCAGCTCATCGCCCTTAACTCTGCCGCTGGCTTCTGGGGCCTTATCATCCTGACCCTGTGGCAGCAGGTCGGCTACATGATGATCATCTACATCGCCGGTCTGCAGTCCATTCCGTCCGACTATATCGAGGCCGCCAAGGTCGACGGCGCTACGGCATGGCAGACGTTTTGGAAGGTTAAGATCCCCAACCTGATGCCGACGATCACCATCTGCCTGTTCCTGTCCATCACCAACGGCTTTAAGCTGTTCGACCAGAACCTCGCCCTTACCGGTGGTGCCCCCGCGCACTCCACCGAGATGCTCGCCCTGAACATCTACAACACGTTCTACTCACGTGCTGGCATCGCATGGCAGGGCATTGGCCAAGCCAAGGCAGTCATCTTCTGTATCCTGGTCGTCGCTATTTCTATGATCCAGCTTAAGGCCACGAGGTCCAAGGAGGTGCAGCAGTAATGAAACGCGATAAGGCTATCAACCGCGCGCTCTCGATTTTCTTTACGATCCTGTCGCTCGCGTGGATCTACCCTGTGTTTATGATCGCGCTCAATTCCTTTAAGAAAGCGACCGCAATCAGCACCACCACGGCGTTCGATCTGCTCACGCCCGAGACGTTCAACGGCCTTGTAAACTACGTGCACGCCCTTAACGAGCAGGGCTTTGCCTCGGCATTTATGTACTCGCTTATCATCACGGTCACGTCGGTCGTGCTGATCTTGGTGTGCTGCTCCATGTGCGCTTGGTACGTGGTGCGCGTCAACAGCAAGATCTCGAACTTCTTCTATTACCTGTTCGTGTTCTCGATGGTTGTACCGTTCCAGATGCTCATGTTCACGCTGTCCAATTTGGCGGACCGCATCGGCTTTAACACGCCGTTCAACATCTGCTTTATTTATCTGGGCTTTGGTGCGGGCCTGGCGGTCTTTATGTTCGCCGGCTTTGTAAAGAACATCCCGCTCGAGATCGAGGAGGCGGCCATGATTGACGGCTGCAACCCGGTCCAGGTGTTCTTTAAGATCGTCCTTCCCATCATGAAGCCCACTTATCTTTCGGTCGGCATCCTCGAGACCATGTGGGTCTGGAACGACTATCTGCTGCCCTACCTTACCCTCGACTCCACTAAGTACAAGACCATTCCTATCTTGATCCAGTACTTCCGCGGCGGCTATGGCCACGTCGAGCTCGGCCCCATGATGGCCTGCATAATGATGGTTGTTATCCCCATCGTCATCATGTACATCTTCTGCCAGAAGTACATCATCGACGGCGTGGTGGCAGGTGCCGTCAAGGGCTGATGCCGTAACTGTTTTGCAAGTTTTGGCGGCGCCTCTCAGCGCGGTGCCGCGTATCGAAAGGTAAAGACATGGCCGAGATCGTTCTCAAACATGTTCAGAAGGTGTATCCCAACACCGAGTCCAAAAAGAAGGGCTTCTTTGGCAAAAAGAAGACCGAGGAGAAGAAGCATAACCTCAAGGTTACCGAGGACGGTGTGCTCGCTGTAGAGGACTTCAACCTCACCGTTCACGATCAGGAGTTCATCGTTCTCGTTGGCCCGTCTGGCTGCGGTAAGTCCACGACGATGCGTATGGTCGCCGGCCTGGAGGACATTACCTCGGGCGACGTGCTCATCGACGGCAAGCGCGTCAACGACGTGGCGCCCAAGGACCGCGACATCGCCATGGTGTTCCAGAGTTATGCTCTGTACCCCAACATGACGGTGTACGAGAACATGGCGTTTACGCTTGAGCTCAAGAAGGTCCCCAAAGACGAGATCGACCGCAAGGTTCGCTCCGCTGCCGAGATCTTGGGTATTACCGAGTACCTCGACCGTAAGCCCAAGGCGCTCTCTGGCGGCCAGCGCCAGCGCGTCGCCATC
>OHBM01002039.1_pt1 | contig 13909 bp, 14 predicted proteins | sample 1577251 | NCBI WGS metagenome assembly OHBM01 (sample SAMEA3541557, study PRJEB24748) | human gut metagenome | biome: human gut; feature: human-associated habitat; material: faeces | place: China | collected 2012 | reverse complement strand
ATCGAGATAAGTGCGCACGACGCCCTGCTCCGCGTTCGAGCCGCCGAGCTTGGCGAAGCGGTCCACCTCGCGGATGAGCTTTTCCTCGCATTCCTGCGGCAGCTTGAGGTCGAGGATGCGCTGACGGTAGGTCTCAGCCTCCGCCGCTGCATCCTGCTCGCCCAGCTCGGTCTGGATGACCTTGATCTGCTCGCGCAGGTAGTATTCGCGCTGATTTTTATCCATCTGGGACTTAACTTCGTCCTGGATCTCGTTTTCGAGCCTCAGCACCTCGGTCTCCTCGCCGAGCAGGCGGATGACCATGGTCAGACGGCGCGTGATGCTGAGCTCCTCAAGGATGTCCTGCTTGGCCGCGACCTCGATACTGATGTTCTGCGCGATGTAATCCGCGAGGAAGCCTGCGTCGCCGCCCTCGGCAACCGTCAGCTCTACATCGGGCGAGATGCGCTGCGCATTTTCAGCGTACTCCGCAAAGCGCTCCTGCGCCGTGCGGACAAGCGCCTGCGCACGGCGTTCGGTCACGCCGTAAACATAGTCCTCGAGCTGCTCGACCTCAGCATAGATGCAGCTCTTGTCGTCCTGTGCCGCGAAGAACTGGTGCACGAGCGCGCGCTGCTTGCCCTCGACGAGCACGCGGATGTTGTCGCCCGGCAGGCGCCGGGTCTGCTTGACCTGACAGATGGTGCCGATCTGGTAGAGATCGCTCGGGGACGGATTATCCGTCTTGAGGTCACGCTGTGCGGTCAGAAAGAGTGTCTGACCGTTCTTCATCGCCGCTTCCAGCGCGCGGATGGAAAGCAGACGGCCCACATCGAAGTGGATTATCATATTCGGGAACGCAACGAGGCCGCGCAGCGGAAGCACCGGCAGGCGGCTTACAGTCGTTCCAAGCTGTTCTGTCATAGTGTATCTCCTTGCAGGGAAAATTCGTATATAAAGACAGTATAGTATTTTTCCGCGCATTTGTAAAGCGGTTTTCCTCTGTCTTTTTGTCACAAACCGGCAAAATCCCTCTGTTTTTCACTTTTTTACACTTTGTTCACGAATAAAGGCCATCAGCATAAAAAGCGCGGACAGGAAAAAACATCCTGTCCGCGTATGCTGTGATGGTCTTATTATGCACTTTTGGTTGTCTTGCGCGTGTGCTTCTTCGGCGGCTCGGGGTCCACCGGCATCGCGTCGTGCTCGATCACCGGCTCGCCCGTGCCCATGACGACCTCCGGGGTGATGGTGACCGAGGAAACCGTCTTGTCGGACGGAATGCTGAACATGATGTCGGTCATCACGTTTTCCAGTACGCCGCGCAGACCGCGTGCGCCGGTCTTGCGCTCGAGCGCCGTCTCCGCTACCTTGACGAGCGCCTCCGGCTCGAAGTTCAGCTTGACGTTGTCCATCTCGAACATGGTCTGATACTGCTTGACGAGCGCGTTTTTCGGCTGGGTCAGGATCTTGACAAGGTCGTCGCGCGTCAGCGCGTCGAGCGCCGTGATGACCGGCAGTCTGCCGACCAGCTCGGGGATGATGCCGAACTTCAAGATATCGTGCGGCTGCACCTCGCGTAAAATCTTGCTTTCATCCACGTCGTTTTTGCTCTTGAGCTCCGCGCCGAAGCCCATCGACTTGCGGTCGAGACGGCTCTCGATGATCTTCTCGATGCCCTCGAATGCACCGCCGCAGATGAAGAGGATGTTGTGCGTGTCGATCTGGATGAACTCCTGATGCGGGTGCTTGCGGCCGCCCTGCGGCGGGACGTTGGCAACCGTGCCCTCGACGATTTTCAGCAATGCCTGCTGCACGCCCTCGCCGGAGACGTCGCGCGTGATGGAGGTGTTCTCGCTCTTGCGGGCGATCTTGTCGATCTCGTCGACATAGATGATGCCGCGCTCGGCGAGCTCCACGTCGTAATCCGCCGCCTGAAGCAAGCGGAGCAGAATGTTTTCCACATCGTCGCCGACGTAGCCCGCCTCGGTGAGGGTCGTCGCGTCCGCGATGGCGAACGGCACCTTCAGAATGCGGGCGAGCGTCTGGGCAAAGAGCGTCTTGCCGCTGCCAGTGGGGCCGAGGAGCAGGATGTTGCTCTTTTGCAGCTCCACCTCGTCGTCGCCGCCGAAGAAGATGCGTTTATAGTGGTTGTAGACGGACACGGACAGCGCGACCTTGGCCGCCTCCTGCCCGATGATATACTGGTCGAGCACCTCGCGAATTTCGCGCGGCGTGGGGATGGAGTCGGGCGCTTCCAGCTCGTCGTGCGGCTCATAGCCGTCCTCCAGCACGTCCATGCACAGGCGGACGCACTCATCGCAGATGCGCACGCCAGGCCCCTGGATCATGCGGTGCACTTCGTGCTCGCTCTTGCCGCAGAACGAGCAGCGAAGCTCTTTTTTCCTATCTTCACTCATAAGTCAAACTGTCCTTATCTCTTGTAAATGACCTTGTCCACAAGGCCGTAGGCCTGCGCCTCATCCGCCGTCATCCAGTGGTCGCGCTCGGAGTCGAGCTTGACCTGCTCGGGCGTCTTGCCGGTGTTCTCGGCCAGGATCTTATTCAAGCGCTGCTTGATGCGCAGGAAGTGCTCCACGTCGCTCTCCATATCCGTGACCTTGCCCTGCGTACCGGCGGAGGGCTGGTGGATCATAATCTCCGCGTTCGGCAGCGCAATGCGCTTGCCCTTGGCGCCGGACGAGAGCAGGAACGCGCCCATGCTGGCGGCGAGGCCGACACAGATGGTGGACACGTCGCACTTGATATACTGCATCGTGTCGTAGATCGCCATGCCGGCCGTCACACTGCCGCCGGGGGAGTTGATATAGAGCTGGATGTCCTTGTCGGGGTCCTTGGCCTCGAGGAATAAAAGCTGCGAAACGATCAGGCTCGCGGTCGCATCGTTGACCTCTTCGCCGAGGAAAATGATGCGGTCTTCCAGAAGGCGGGAGAAAATATCGTAAGAGCGCTCGCCGCGGTTGGTCTGTTCAATGACGTAAGGGACTAAACTCATCTTGGTAACCTCCTTGTTCATACCCTGTTCAAAAAATTGGTATGTACACAATCAACCACAAATGGCAGGCATTTGTGGTTGATCGTCGTTTCTATCTATTATGGCCGCTTTGCCGATTATTCAGCCTTTTCCTCTTCCTTCTTGGCGGACTTTTTGGCAGCGGTCTTCTTGGCGGGCTTTTCCTCGCCTTCAGCGGCTTCGCCCTCGGCTTCCTTCTTGGGAGCCTTCTTCTTTTCGATCTTCGCGCTGTCCACGACGACGCTGATGGCCTTGTCGCGGATGATCTGCGTGCGGACGGACATGGCGTCAAGATACTTCTTGAGCTCGCCCACGTCCATGCTGTACTTCTCAGCAAGGTCGTTGTACTGCTTTTCGACCTCCTCGTCGGTGGCCTCGAGCTTCTCTTCCTTGATGATGGCGTTCACGGCGAGGTCCATGCGCACCTGACGGGTCGCGGGCTCCTTGCCCTCCTCCAGGAACTTGGCTTCATCCATGTTGGTCATCTTGCAGTACTGGTCATAGGGGATGCCCTGAGACTGTAAGCGCTGCTTGAACTCCTCGAGGAAGCGGGCGCACTGCTCATCGATGAGCGCATCGGGGATGTCGCACTCGATGTTCGCGGCGACCTTCTCCATCAGCTCGTTCTCGACGGCATACTTGGCGGACTGCTCGCGCTGCTCGGTGATCTCGCGCTTGATGCTGTCCTTGAGCTCCTTGAGCGTGTCGTACTCGGACACGTCCTTGGCGAAGTCGTCATCAAGCTTGGGAAGCTCCTTGCACTTGATCTCCTTGGCCTTGACGTGGAAGACGACCTTCTTGCCGGCGAGGTCCTTGTGATAATCCTCGGGGAAGGTGATGTCGAGATCCTTCTCTTCGCCGGCCTTCATGCCGATGACCTGATCCTCAAAGCCGGGGACGAAGCTGCCGGAGCCGAGCTCGAGCTCGTAATTCTCGCCCTTACCGCCCTCGAACGCTTCGCCGTTGTCGAAGCCCTCGAAGTCGATGACGGCGATGTCGCCCTTCTTGGCCTTGCGGTCGACGGAGACGAGGCGGGCGTTGCGCTCGGCCATCTCATTGAGGCGCTCCTTGACATCGTCGGCGCTGACCTTGATCTCTTCCTTCTCAGCCGTCAGGCCCTTGTACTCGCCGAGCTTGACCTCGGGATACACGGCAACGGTCGCCTTGAAGGTGAAGCCGTTCTCGTCGATCTTGTCGTCCACGATCTCGATCTCGGGATAGCCGACAACATCGAGGCCGCTCTGGCCGATGGCCTGCGTATATGCCTCGGGCAGGGCGATGTCAACGGCATCGCTGTAGAAAACGCCCGCGCCGTAGAGCTTTTCGATCATCTTGCGGGGGGCCTTGCCGGGGCGGAAGCCGGGAATGCTGAGCTTGCCGCGGGCCTTGGCGTAGGCCTTGGCAACGGCGGCTTCAAATTCCTCCGCGCCGACCTCGACGGTCACCGCGACTCTGCTCTTTTCCAGCTTTTCAACATTTTTGACAGTCATGATTTCTTTTTCCTCCGTTTAACATCAGATAATGATGCTTTTGCAAAGTGGAATTATACCATAGCTTCCTCAAAATTTCCACCCTTTTTTGCATCAATTTATGTCTTAATTGCAAATTTTTACAGGCTGAAAGGCGACATAATCCGCCGCGATCAGCGCATATTCGGTTTTTTCGCGCATCCCCTCGAACGCGCGGCGGTGCGTGTAGCCGTGCAGATGCCCGTAATAGCAGCGCTCGACCTCGTATTTGTCGAGAAGCTCGAGCATCTCGGGACACTTGTAGCCCTGATAGATGGGCGGATAGTGCAGAAAGCAGTAGATGGGCTTCCCCTCCGCCGCCTTGAGCGACGCTTCAAGCCGCAGCGCCTCGCGCGCGAGCATCTTGCCCGTGTGCGTGCCCGCGGCGTCCTCTTCATAAAACCAGCCGCGCGTGCCGCAGATGGCGTGGCCTCCGTAGAAAAAGGCGTTGTTGTAGAGGATATCGAGCGTTGTGATGTCGTGCTCGGCAAAAAACTTTTTCATCTTCGACGCCGTGCCCCACCAGTAGTCGTGGTTGCCCTTTAAGAGGATCTTCCTCCCCGGCAGCGCGTCAATAAACTGAAAATCCGGCAGCGACTGCTCGAGCGACATCCCCCACGAGATATCCCCCGCGATGACGATGACGTCGTCATCGTTGAGCTTCGAGAAATTTTCCCGAATGCGCTCGACATAGTTTGCCCACTTGGGGCCGAACACGTCCATGGGCTTGTTCGTGCCGAGCGATAAGTGCAGGTCGCCGATCGCGTATAATGCCATCGCGTGCCTCCCTTCCAAAGTCAGATCAAAATGCGTTTGCGATGTAGCGGATGCGCGTTTTGCCCGCGCTGCGGTGCACATCGGTGTAGACCTCCGCCACGTCGAAGCGGGCGGGCACATCCAGCTCGCGCTCGCTCAAGTACAAAAGCGCCGCGGCACGCAGCTTTTCCTGCTTTTTCACCGTGACGTACTCGCGCGGCGCACCGTACTGCAAATTTGTGCGTAGCTTCACCTCGACGAACAGCAGCACGCCGTCCTTCTCGGCGATGAGGTCGATCTCGCCGAAGCGGCAGCGCCACTCTCGTTCCACGATGCGGCAGCCGCGCTCGCTCAGATACTTTTCGACCAGCGCCTCGCCCCAGTCGCCGTCCTGCTTCGTGCTCATCGCCGCGCCTCCCACTTTTTGAGGAACGTCATGCGGTGCACGGGGCTCGGGCCGTACTGATCGAGCATCTGGTAGTGGAGCTTTGTGCCGTAGCCCTTGTGCCTGGCGAACTGATACTCGGGATACATCGGGTCGAGCACTTCGACCACATAATGGTCACGGCTGACCTTTGCCAGCACGCTCGCCGCGGCGATGGATAAGCTCGCGCCATCCCCGCCGACGATGGTCTCGTGCGGCGTGGTGATCTTTGCCGACGCGCCGTGGTCGCGGTTGCCGTCGATGAGCGCATAGTCCGCTGGGATTTGCAGCGCATCGATGGCGAGCTGCATCGCCTTCATGCGTGCGCTCAAAATATCCGTTGCGTCGATCTCCTTCTCGTCGACGGATGCGATGGCGTAGGCGACGGCTTTTTCACAGATGACGGGAAACAGCGCCTCGCGCTTTTTCTCCGTCATCTTCTTGGAGTCATTCAGCCCCTCGATCTCACAGCCCTCCGGCAGGATGACGGCGGCGGCGTACACAGGGCCCATCAGCGGCCCCGCGCCCGCCTCGTCCACGCCGCAGACGGATGAAAAGCCCGCGGAGCGGGCTTTGTCCTCGTAGTGTAGGTTGACGCTCATGTGCGCTCGCCCTCCGGCGGGAATTCGAGCGTAAAGCGGCCGAGCTTGCCGCCGCGGAACTCGTCGAGCAGGATACGGCTCATGCGCTCGGTGTCGACCTCGCCGCCGGAGATCAGAAAGCCGCGCTTGCGCCCCGCCTTTTCGAGCAGTGCATAGCCGTCGTCCTCTTCCGAAACGGTGAGCTTGTAGCGCTCCTCGATGGCCTTGGGATAATTTTTGCCGAGGTAATCCATCAGGCGCATGGCGAGCTCTTCGATGTCGATGACCTCGTCGCGGATCGCGCCGGTGAAGGCTAAACGCACGCCGACGCTGCTGTCCTCAAATTTCGGCCACAGGATGCCTGGCGTATCAAGGAGCTCGAGCGTCTTGTCGACCGGCACCCACTGCTTCGTGCGCGTGACGCCGGGGCGGTCCTCCGCCTTGGCGCTCTTGCGGCCGGAGACCTTGTTGATAAACGTCGACTTGCCAACGTTCGGGATGCCGAGTACCATCACGCGCAGCACGCGGCCGATCTGGCCCTTGGCCTCGTAAGAGGCGATCTTATCGTGCAGCAGCGTGCGCACGGCGGAAGAAAACTGCTTCACGCCCCCGCCCTGCTTCGCGTCCGTTTCGATGACGGCATAGCCGAGCGAGCGGAAATACGCCGCCCACTTTTTCGTCATCTCAGGGTCGGCCTGATCGACGCGGTTCAAAACGATCAAACGGGGCTTGCCCGCCGTCAGTTCGTCCACATCGGGGTTGCGGCTGCTCATCGGGATGCGCGCGTCCAGAATTTCGCACACGGCGTCCACGTTGCCGAGCTCCGCCGTGATCATGCGGCGGGTCTTGGTCATGTGCCCCGGGAACCAGCTCAGAGAATCCAACTGCATTTGCTCGTCCCCCTTTACTGCAAAAGGCCGATGCGGCCAAACTCGCGCTGCTCGGTCAGATAGTCGCGTCCCGGGAAGACGAGGAACACCGCCTTGCCGATCAGAAGGCGCGTGTCCACCGTGCCGAGCGAGGAATCGCGGCTGTCGTTCGAATGGTTGCGGTTGTCACCCATGAGGAAGACTTCGCCCTCCGGCACGGTAAGCGGGAACACGGTGCCCTCTTCGCGATAGGTGTAGTCGTTGATGTAGTCCTCGTCCAGAAGCTCGCCGTCCACATAGACCTGACCCAAGTTAAAGTCGATGTCCACGGTCTGGCCCGCGGTGGCGATGACGCGCTTGACGATGGGCTTCGAGTCAAAGGTCTCCTTGCGCGCGATGACGATATCGCCGACCTGATAGTCGCCGCAGAGCAGCGAGTTGACGACGAGAAGCCGGTCGCCGTCCTGCAGCGTCGGGATCATTGACGGGCCGGAAACGCCCATCAGCCGCACAAGAAACGTAAACACCAGCACAACGACCAGCAGCGCCGAGACGAGAGACGAGACCGTCTCATACACGTCGCGTCCGGGGATCTTTTCCACGATCTCCTCCTGCGGCTGCTCGCTGATCTCCATTTTCTGATCAAATTCGTCCATTTCGGTCTCCTAAACCCAGCGCCGCGCAGCGGCGGACTAACAGTCTCCCTCTGCGGCAAAATGCGCCTGATTTTCTAATGTATTATTGTAGCACGCTTTTTGAAAAAGGCAACAAAAAAAGCATGGCGGAAACGCCATGCTTTTTTGTTCTCAAAGAATCTGCCTTACAGCTTCTCGCGGATCTTGGCAGCCTTACCGACGCGGCCGCGCAGGTAATACAGCTTGGCGCGGCGAACATAACCGCTGCGCACGGTCTCGACCTTCTCGATGAGGGGGGAGTGGATGGGGAACACCTTCTCGACGCCGACGCCGTAGGCAAGACGACGAACGGTGAAGGTCTCCTCAAGACCGCCGTGCTTCTTCGCGATGACGATGCCCTCGAAGACCTGGATACGCTCGCGGGAGCCTTCCTTGATCTTGACATGAACGCGGACGGTGTCGCCGACGTTGATGACGGGCATTTCCTTTTTCAGCTGCTGGGATTCGAGCTCTTTGATGAGATCCATGGATATTTTCCTCCTATTTATAGGCGTTCTTGACCGCTGATCAATGGCGCTGTCGGGACTCTTTCACCCGCGCACGGCAGAGGACCGCCCTTTTCAAGCTATGGTAGCATATCACATCCCCAACGGGAATGCAAGCATTATTTGCAAAAACACGGCAGAAATCAGCGGAAAACGTTCATTTCCGCGTCGTAGACCTCTTTTCGGCGCACGCGAACAAAGTCCGGCGCGATCTCCGGCAGGTGCCGCGCGACCGCCGCGCCGATCAGCGCGGGGTTGAGGCCCGGGTCCTGCGCGGCGACGACCGCATCGGCGAGGATCACGCCCTCCCCCTCCGTCAGCGTGAGCGAGCGGATGAGCGGCGCAATGTTGAGCTCGGTCATGCCCTTGTGCTTCGTGCGCTTTTCGACAAAGATCTCCTCCTGCGTAAAAAACTCGCGGATGCGCTCGCACGCACCCTCGGGCACGCCGTTGTCGTATTCCATTTCGAGCTGTGCGCGCAGGTTGACCATCTCTCGCACGGGGCGCGTCACGCAATAGCAGTCCAGCACGCGAAGGCCCGCGGGCATGCCGGTGTTCAGCGCCTCGGCCACGCCCTCGCCCGTGCTGTCTTCCACGCTTTCAAAGTCGAGGATCTCGCAGTCGCTCGACTGCCCCACGGGCAGCGGCAGCACGATGGACAAAATGGGGTGCGGGTGGAAGCCGTTGGAGTGCTTGATAGAAAGGCCCGCGCGCGGGAACACGCGCTGGAACGTGCGCATCACGTCAAGATGCGAAATGTAGGACGCCTGATGCTCCTTGACAAAAAACAGCCGCAATTTAGACATCGCATTTCCCTCCCACCAGGCAGTTTGCGCCGCAGGCGTTGCAGTGCGTGCGGCAGTCCGGCGTCGTCACGCCCTCATAGCTCAGCGCGTGCTCGCGCTTCAAATACCCCGGTGCAACGCCGCAGGAGATCATGCTCCACGGCAGAATTTCATCCTCGCTGCGGCGGCGGTTGGCGTAAAAGTGCGGGTCAAGACCGCACTCCTCAAAGGCCTCCATCCAGCGGTTCAGATCAAAATAGTCCTCCCACGCGCTGAGCGTTTCGCCCTTGCGCCACGCGGTCTCGATGACCTTGCCGAGCCGGCGGTCGCCGCAGGAGATGACCGCCTCCATAAAGCTCGTGGGCGAGGGGTGCCAGTTGTACGTGACGGACTTGGTGTTCATCGCCTCGCGCAGGAGCTTGACGCGGCGCTCGTACTCTTCAATGGGGATCTGCGGCTCCCACTGGAACGCCGTGTGCGGCTTTGGCACAAACCATGAGGTCGACACCGTGATGCGCACGCCGCGCGTCTTGTTGAGTGCGCTTTCGCGCCAGGCGTGCATGACATGGGCCGCGATGTCGGCAATGCCGAGCACGTCCTCGTCCGTCTCGGTCGGAAGGCCGAGCATGAAGTAGAGCTTGACCGCGCTGTATCCGCCCGCAAACGCGCGGCGGCAGGATTCGAGCAGATCTTCCTCCGTCAGATTCTTGTTGATGGCGTCGCGCAGTCTCTGCGTGCCCGCCTCGGGTGCAAACGTGAGGCCGGTCTTTCTGCCCTTTTGCAGCCGCTCCATCAGCGCCATGGAGAAGTTATCCGCACGCAGCGACGGCAGCGCGAGCGTCACATGCCGCTGGGCACAGAAGTCCTCTAAGTCGTCGCACAGCTCGACAAGGTGCGGATAGTCGGACGTCGAGAGCGACGAGAGCGTCATATCCTGATAGCCCGAGTCCTCGACGGCTTCAACGGCGTAGCCGCGCAGCAGCTCCTCCGAGCGGTTGCGCACGGGACGGTAGACATACCCCGCCTGACAGAAGCGGCAGCCGCGGATGCAGCCGCGAAACAGTTCGAGCGACACACGGTCCTGCACGATCTCGGTCGAGGGAACGATGGTCTTGGTCGGATAGTAGGCCTTGTCCATGTCCCGCATGATGCGCTTTAGGACGACCTTGGGCGCACCCTCGTTTGCCGTGATGGACTTGACCGTGCCGTCGTCGTTGTAGACAACGTCGTAAAGGCTCGGCACATAGACGCCCGGGATCTGCGCGGCGCACACGAGAAACTCGTGCTTGCTCCAGCCCTCTCGCCGCGCCTGACGGTGCAGCTCGATGAGCTCGACATCCATCTCCTCGCCCTCGCCGATAAGAGCAAGATCGATAAAATCCGCGATGGGTTCGCAGTTGTACATCGCCGTACCGCCCGCGACAACGAGCGGTGTGAGCGCCGTGCGTTCGCTCGCGTGCAGCGGCACGCCTGCTAAGTCCAGCATGTCGACCATCGCGGGGAACGCCATCTCATAGCCAATGGAAAAGGCGATGATGTCAAAATCCTTGATCGGGTCAAACGATTCGAGCGCGTAGAGCGGGATGTTCGCATTTCGCATCTCCTGCTCCATGTCGCCCCAGGGGGCGAAGCAGCGCTCGCACCACACGCCCTCAATATTGTTCATCACACCGTACAGAATGCGCATGCCGAGGTTCGACATGCCGATCTCATACGTGTCGGGAAAGCAGAAGGCGACGCGCGTGTCGACCTTGCTCTTGTCCTTCATGATCGCGTTGAATTCCCCGCCGACATAGCGTGCGGGCTTCTGCACGCGGGGCAAAATGCGTTCCAATCTCTTATCCACAAAAGTTCTCCTCTGAAGTAAGCAAAAATAAAAAGCCGAAAATGGGCACAAACATCCATTTTCGGCTATTCTACACTTTTATTGCGCGACGCGCAAGTCTCAGTTCTTTGAGCGCGCTTAAAAGCAGTGCCAGTGCGGCAAAAATAACGAGCGCGCCGCCGCGCGTCTGCACATAGAGATACACTACCCCGCCCAGCAGCGCGAGTGAACAGAGAACGCCCGCAAGCGCCGCGACCGCGTCGCCCACGAGCGGGCCAAACAACGCCGAGACCGCAAGATTCAGCGCGTGCGAGCCGTCGAGCGGCGGGATAGGCAGCAGGTTGAACGCGCAGAGCAGAATGTGCGCGCCAGCGAAGACGAAGCCCTCCACCCACACATAGTGCAGCGAAAACCACGCCGTCAGAACGCCGCAGACGAGGTTCATGCCGCAGCCCGCGAGCGTGACGACAAGCTCACGCCCGTAAGAGAGCCTTTGCGCTCCGCGCGCGTGCAGCACCGCGCCAAACGCGCTGAGACGCAGCCCCTCGATGGGCACGTGGAATGCCCGCAGCGCCAGAAGATGCCCGCACTCGTGCAGCGCGGCGGCCAGCAAAATCGAGAGCACGATCGTCAGCGGGCTCACGATGGCCGCGAGCAGAATGAGCAGCCAGAAGCTCCACGAAACGTGGAGCCCGCGTTCAGGGAACCACATAGTAAACGGGGTTCAGATACTCTTCCCCGTCGTGCACCTCAAAGTGGAGGTGCGAGCCCGTGGCGTTGCCGGTCGAGCCAACTTTAGCGATCGCATCGCCCTTTTTGACACTCTGTCCCGCGCTCGCGGTGATGGCGCTACAATGGGCGTAGAGCGTTGAAAATCCGCCCTCGTGGTTGACCGTCACATAGTTGCCGAGGATATTGCTCTCCCCCACCGTGCCGACGGTGCCGTCGGCAAAGCAGGCGACGGAGGCGCCCTCCTCGCCCGCGATGTCCATGCCATAATGGAAGCACTCGCCCGCGCCGTTCGGGTCGTCGCGCCAGCCGAACGGCGATGTCACCGTGCCGGACAGCGGCGTCGTGTACGAAAAGCCTAAAATGCGCTGCTCGCCCACGGCGAGTGCGGGCAGCTCCCGCGCGCTCGTGAGGTCGGAGACGTCCTGCTCCGAGACCGTCATGCCGATCAGATTGCCCGAGACCTCCTGCGCCTTGCTCTCGCCGCCAAACACCGCGACATAGGCCTCCGACAGCGAATCGCCCCAGTCCTGCTCGCCGGATGCCGCACGCCCGACCGCGGAAAACGCCGAGATGAAGTCCGCGTCGCGCACCAGCCACTGCCCCAGCGTCCCGCGCAGCGCGCTTAAGTTCCCCGGCATCAGCAGCTTGAGGCCAATGAGCGCCACAAACAGCGCCCCGCAGACGATGAGCTGCACCCAAAGCCGCGGCACTCCCATCTCCTTGCCGCGAGACACGCGCGATGTGCGCGTCCGCGGCTTACCTTCATGGAAACCGGGATTCGGTTCAAAGTTTTCTCCTTGTCTCGGATTAAACGGACTGTAAAAAGTTCCATCCGGAAGAATCGGACGGAAAGTACCAAATTCTTTGCTATAATAATGTTTGTATCCCAGAGAACGCTTGTAGAACATCTCTGCATCTTTCTTTTTACCCAAAGCCTCTGCAAAGCGAGATAACGCAAAATCAGCAATATAATATTCCAATGCATGAGATACGGAATTGTCATACTGTTCGCGAAGAGGCACATATCCCTTGGACATATAATCATCATTATCAGGACGCATCAAGTTTTCCGCTCCGGGTAATGTAGCAGATTTATACATTGCTTCATAAGCCAAATCAACATCAAAATCACGCAAACCTTTCATCCAGGTATCTACAATTACCGGAATACTCGGATCACCTTCCATTGTCAATGTTTCCCTGCCATATAATTCCCATTTAGGCAACCATCCATGTTCGCGATACATATCGAGCATTGTACGTACCATTTCCATCTGACGTTCCGGATAAACCAAAGTCAACAATTGATGAACATTGCGGTAAGTATCCCAAAGAGAAAAGACAGTATAGCGATCTCCTTTTGTTGTCAAAATCTTATCACTTTCCATTGCCGGATATTCTCCGTTTACATCCTGCAAAATATTAGGATGAATCAGCAAATGGTAAAGTGCTGTGTAAAATACAGTTTTTTGAGCATCCGTACCACCTTCTACAGTTATGCGTGACAAGTCATCATTCCATTTGGAGCGTGCTTCAGCATGAATCTGCTCGAAATTCTTTCCAGCCTGTTCACGATCCAGATTCAACCGGGCATTTTCTATACTTACAAAAGAAACTCCCATTTGTACTTCTACCTGCTCACCTTCTTCTGTGTCGAAGGAGAAATAAGTACCGATGTCATCTCCTGCTATTTCTTTTCCGTAGCGAGTATAAAGTTTATACTTTCCCTGATCCGGATCCCATTCAGCCTCAACACCCGTCATCGCACGTTGTTTCTTCCAATACCCTGTTGCAGAAGGGTTCTTTTTAACCCGTAATACAAAGTAAATAGGAAACACAGCTTGAGGGTTATAACAGAATGTACCAAGTAGTTTGACTCCTTCCACTTCGCTATCGCTTACACGACGAAGCATGGCACCGCTCTCATTCGTTAATCCTTCACCTAAATTCAACAATATATGACTTTTTCCTTTTGGAAAAGTAAAACGGGCAATAGAGGTACGAGGAGTTGCCGAAACTTCTGTCTTAATGTTATATTTTGTCAAGATATTAGTATAATAACCCGGAGACGCAGCCTCATCACGATAAGCACTGCCATACTCTTTATAATCGACATTCAACTCTCCACAGGTAGGCATCAACAAAAGACTTCCTAATTCGGGACACCCTACGCCGCTAAGGTTCACATGCGAAAATCCCGTAAAAAATTTGTTGTAATATTCATAAGGTGTTGACC
>OHBM01002032.1_pt1 | contig 13928 bp, 12 predicted proteins | sample 1577251 | NCBI WGS metagenome assembly OHBM01 (sample SAMEA3541557, study PRJEB24748) | human gut metagenome | biome: human gut; feature: human-associated habitat; material: faeces | place: China | collected 2012 | reverse complement strand
GTCTATCCTGATCTCCATATATACGCACTGGAATACGCCGGAAGCGATCCACGAGCTGATCGCCATGTTGTTGACGGTCAACATCTGCTCCTTGATCTCCTCGAGACCCTTGGCATCGGTATCGAAGATCATGCAGGCGCGCGGATCGACCAGCATCCCCCAGCTGCAATCGTCGAATTGAAGGTTGCGGCAGCCTGCGGCGTACACATCTGCAATGACCCTGCGGTAGCCCGCGGCGAGGTCATCCATCAGCTCCTGCACGGAGGGGTAGAACCTCTTTGTATTCTCCATCGCAAAGGGCATGACCATCTGTTCCAAAAACTGCGCGGGCGCGGGAATGGTCAGCTTGGCGACGGTGTTCTCGTCCTCAAGCGCCTTGACAAATCGGAAGTGTTCGACAAAGGGATGCTCGTCCACGCTCACCTTTCCCGTAAGATAGGTGTCGTCAAGCATCGCGGCCTCGCCCTGGAACGGAAGTCCGGTCTTGGTCGGTGTGTGGCCGACGCCGTGGAAGCCCCACATGAAATCGAGGTGCCAGGTCGCGCGGCGGAACTCACCATCGGTGATGACGTGGTAACCCGCCGCTTTCTGCTTGGCGACGAGATCACGGATGGCGTCGTCCTCCACGGCTTTGAGCGCTGCGGCGTCGATCCTGCCGCTCTGAAAGTCGGCGCGCGCCTGCTTGAGTGCCGCGGGGCGCAGGAAGCTGCCGACGTAGTCGTAACGGAACGGAGTGTTGGTCTTATTCATGCTCTTGCTCCTTTGCAGTTGAAATTTGTCCTGATTATACGGCGGCGGATCGGGCAAGTCAAGTGGGTGCTGACCGATAATACGCACGGAGTACATACATAATATCCATAGTGTGACCAAGGTATAAAGGGTAAAAATAAGGGTAGAGGCGGATAAGAAAAGAAAAAATCCTTGAAAGCTCAATGCTTTCAAGGATCAATCATGGTGCGCGAGGCGGGACTTGAACCCGCACGTCCGTGAAGGACACTAGAACCTGAATCTAGCGAGTCTGCCAATTCCACCACTCGCGCGTAAGCAGTCTCAGAAGAAAAGATGGTGCGGATGGCGGGACTTGAACCCGCACGTCCATACGAACACTAGCACCTCAAGCTAGCCTGTCTGCCAATTCCAGCACACCCGCATTTTCATCAGTCTTTCAAACGACCGCTCCGCTATTATAAGCCTGTTGTACGCCAAATGTCAACCTTTTTTTGCGGGAAAAGAAAAAGTTTTTGCACCGCTTTTTCCCGCCGCCAAAAGATGGGCTTATACCTGCGCGAGCGTCTCGCCGACCGCGCCCGTGATGACCAGATCCGCGCGGGTCTTATCGCCCAGCGGCGTCTTGTTGATGACGACGAGCTTGTGGCCGCGGTAGTAGTTTACCAGACCCGCCGCGGGGTAGACCGCGAGCGAGGTGCCGGCGATGATGAGCACGTCGGCCTCGGCGATATAGCGCACGGCCTTGTAGAGCGTATCCTCGTTGAGCCCCTCCTCGTAGAGCACGACATCGGGCTTGATGCGCCCGCCGCAGGAGCACGTCGGCACGCCGGCGGAGTGCGCGATCGCCTCCACGCCGTAGAATTTGCCGCACCTCTCGCAGTAATTGCGCAGGGTGCTGCCGTGGAGCTCAAGGACCTCCTTGCTGCCGGCGGCCTGATGGAGTCCGTCGATGTTCTGCGTGATGACGGCCTTCAGCTTGCCCACGCGCTCCCACTCGGCGAGCTTACGATGCGCGGCGTTGGGCTTCGCGTCGGGGCAGAGGAGCTTCGCGCGGTAGAAGGCGAAGAATTTCTCGGGATAGCGCTCGTAGTAGGTGTGGCTCAGGATCGTTTCGGGCGGGTCGCTCCACTGCTGGTGGTAGAGTCCGTCCACGCTGCGGAAGTCGGGGATGCCGCTCTCGGTCGAGACGCCTGCTCCGCCGAAGAAGACGATGTTGTCGCTGCCGTCGATGATCTCCTTGAGCTTTCGGATCTCCTCTGTCATAGCGCCTGCTCCTTTACTTGGTGTAGTCTCTGTCGATCTGCACGACGGCAAAATAGCTGCATTTTCACCTGCGTTGCTTTCTGTTTCCTGCGGTTGTCCATTTCCAGAAACTTCCGAAGGGCTGCTTTTAGCACACTGGCAGTGATCTTGACTCCCTGGATGCTCAGGCTGATCACTTTCTGATTTACTTCTTCCTGCAATTACCCACGTCCTTTCTTTCCTTTCATCTCAGAATAAAGACGGGCAATACAATATCCGATGCATGGAACATGCTTTCCATACGGACAGCCACCACATGGTGTTGTTTTTACTGCTTTTTTCTTTTCCGGAAGCAGATAGTGGCACTGTTTCAAGCTACAGCCTTTCTTTTTGCCTCCCCACCAGTAACAGTACTTGCAGGACCATGGCTTTTCTTCGCTGTACTTTCTTCCCTCAATAGCTGCATTTGGTTCTATGATCAGATCTTTATTAGTCTTCATTCTGTTCTTCCTCTTTTCTCATGATTTCTGTCAGTTTTTTCTCTGCCTGACTTCCGGCAGCAATGAGACAATACAAAACTGTAAATATTGCCGCTGCTCCCAGAAGAGCAACAAAAATAATGATATTTCTCATGGTTTCTCCCATCTAAAAAAGCGTCCACAGATTCCTTTCGGTTTCCATGAACGCTCATTCTTATTTAATTAGTGTTTCTTTTTTCTCATAAATGCAAGGGCTCCTGTACCAGTCGCACCAATGCCGAGAAGCATAAACCACAGCCACAGATTGGTGTTATCCCCAGTCTTTGGTGAATCACTGACAGGTTTTCCACCTTCCGGTGTCTTTTCTGCCGGTTTTTCCTCATCCACCATGGTTACATGCTGTACTACACTGGTATCCTTTACTTCGAATTCCACATCTTTTGCAACCAGATAGCCATCCGGTGCTGTTTCTTCACGGAGAGTGTATTTTCCGATTGGAAGCATTTCGATGTAATGTGCTTTCTCTGTACTGGTCCAGCTTTCCACAACTTTTCCATCCTGATCAAGGATTGTGAGTTTCGCTCCCGGAAGTTCTTTTCCGGCGATATCCTGTTTGGAGATTTTCACCTTCGTTACATCATCCTTCATCTCAACTTTCTGCACATCGGCAGTATCTTTGATCGTGAACTTCACGCTTTCAGCTGTCACGTAACCATCAGCAGGTTTTGTTTCAACCAGTGTGTATTCTTTTCCGACAGTCAGCTCACGGATCACATGTGCTTCTTTACCGGAAGTCCATTCATCCACGATATTTCCATCAGCATCTACCACTTTCAGCTTACATCCTGGAAGTTCTTTTCCGGTTGTCAGACTGGATTTGGTAAATTCTACAATGGTTGGCTGATTCTCAAAGGTAAAATCATAGGTTACAGTCGGCTGATCCTCACCTGCATACTCAAACGTAAATTCTTTTCCTTCATCGTTGGTTACGAATCCGTCTGGTGCATAGAGCTCTTTTACATAATAAGTTGCTCCTATTGGAAGATCTGCAACAAATGTGATCTTTCCTTCTTCATCTGTAGATTTCAGCTCAATGATCTCATCGGCTTCGATCAGGACTTTACCAGTTGTCTCAGACTTAATGTCATCTTTGGCAAATAATCCAAAGATAGCACCTTCCAGTGTACGGTCAGAATCTTTTTCTTTCTTAAGTACACTGACTTCTACTCTCTGGCGGTTGTTCTGCCAGTCTTTGTCATAGACTACAACTGATGTATTCTGATCCACGTAAGTCAGATCTACATGACGGATCTCACCATCCAGTACATGACCGTAAGCAGTTCCTGTTTCTTTCACATAGTATTTACCAAGTGGAAGATTTTCCAGTTTTGCAATACCGGTTTCATCTGTCTTGATCGTTGCAATCAGTTCATCCTTTTTATAGTAATCGTCACTGACGCCATCGGCAGCCTTAATGTCTTCCTCAGCATAGACTTCAAACGTAACATCTGTCAGCTTTCCGGTTACATAGTTGAAAATGTGTTCCACCACACCTTTGACCTTATCGGCCAGTGTAACAGAATCCAGGAATTCTCCTTTTTTGTTGATGATGAGTTCACCAACCGGTACCTCGTCCTTCATTTCCACTTTCTGAACCTCTCCGGTATCTTTGACTGTGAATGTCACATCATTGGCTACCAGATAGCCATGTGGTGCAAATTCTTCATGGAGGGTATAAGTCTCACCCACTTTCAGATATTTGATCACATGCGGTGCATCTTTGGAAGATGTCCAACTATCTACTACATTTCCATCTTTATCCGTTACTTTCAGATAAGCTCCATCCAGTTCTACACCGGTTGTTGCATCTGATTTTGTGATCTCAACAGTTGTCGGCTGGTTCTTCTTTACGGATTTTAATGTTACTGTCTGCACATCCTGCCCCTGATAAGAAGCATCAAATCTCAGTACTTCATCCGAAGATACGAATCCATCTGGTGCTTTCAGTTCTTTTACATAATAGCCTCCAAGTGGAAGATCCAGTGTACATGCTGCCTGACCTTTTTCATCAGAAGTCATTTCCTGTAAAAGAGTATCTGCTTTGACGATCACTTTTCCATCTTTCGTCTGAATGTCTTTTGCATTGTAAATACCGAACACTGCTCCGGCTACTGTATTGCCTATCTCAGCATCCTGTTTTTCGACAGTAATCGACACTTTCTGTCGTTCATCTGTGACAGAGATTTCTTTCTCGATCACTGCAGTATCCTGATCCGCATAAGCAAATTCGACATTTTCCGGCACGGTATTTAACACATAAGTGTCCGGTGCATTCTTCTCTTTAACATAGTACCTGCCAAGTGGAAGATTCTTTACGGTTGCATAACCATCTGCATCCGTTGTGACGGTTGCTACCAGTGCATCCTTTGCAAAATACAGAGTTCTCTGTCCATCTGCATCTACCTGATGATCGGCAGTATAAATATCTTCTGCCGCATAGACTTCAAATTCAGCACCTGCAATTCCAGCCATTTCATACTGGAAGTCCTTATCAAATCCCTTTAACACTTCACCCTGTTTATAGATCTTTAACTGACCTTTGACCGGGGCATTGGTATATTCCACATCAATGACTGCATCTCCTGTGACAGGATCAGTCAGATAAGCAGTATCTGTATCAACGGCAACTGTCACATAGTTTTTGGATATCGTGTACCCATCGGGTGCCGTCACTTCCTCAATCCGGTAGTTACCAGGTTTCAGATTCTTTGGCAGTACCAGGTATCCTTCCTCATTTGTGAAATAGGATTTGTGTACCGTTGGCTTCGGATAGGATGTTGTCTGTTCCACATATTTCTGATTATCCAGGTCGTATACCTTGAACTCAGTATTGGCCAGGAGTACAGATTTCTGTGTTTCTGCATCCTTTTTGATGATCTTTAATTTTGCTTTGAATTCTTTATCCAGCAGCACTCGCCATGTCTGCGGTGTATCCGGATGATTCTCTGTGATCTTCACTACAAAATCATCAACCGGTGCATAGTTGTGTTTGCTTGTGGTTTCCCTCACCACATAAGTTCCATATGGAAGCGGAATCGATTTTGCATATCCTTTTTCATCGGTAAACATTTCTGTCTGACCATCTGCAGTCAGTACAACTGGTCTGGCTGAATCAAAATCATAACTTCCATCTGCTTTTACTTTCAGATCACTGACAAGCCATGCTGAAAAACCAACTCCCTGCAGAAGATCTGCATCGGTCTTTCCGTTGTTTGCTGCCTTGATGATCTGAAATGGCTGTTTGATGACAGTTTCTTTACATACAGAAGTTCTTTCTACTGTCGGAACAGTAGCACCTTCGTAAGTACAGTCCACATCATGTTCTGTCGGATCCAGTACATATCCCACCGGAGCACTAAGCTCTTTCAGATAATACTTTCCAAGATACAGATCCGATACAGAGGCTTCGCCATTCTTATCCGTTGTCAGGGATGTGATCAGGCTGTCTTTCTTATGGATTGTTCCGGTTCTTCCATCCGGATGAACAATATCTTCCCTTGCATAAAGACCATATACCGCACCTTCCAGTGTTGCATCACCCTGGGCTTCATTGCCTGTCTCAGCATCCTGTTTTGCAATGTTGAGCTTTGCATTTACTCGTTTGTCCGTTACATTTTTAGTCGTTGTCTTTCCGATAGCAAGAGTCACATTATAAGACTTTGTATCGATCTGATACCCTGTTGGAACAGAGATTTCTTTCAGATAAACAACTTCCTGTGTCTTTTCCATTGTGAGCTGTGAAGCACCATTCTGATCAGTTGCAGGCATCTCTGCGATCAGCTTTGTACATGCAGCATCAGAATAGATCCCGTACACTGCACCAGCCAGTGCATTTCCTGTATCCTGATCTTTCTTTACAATGGATACTTTGCATTCTTTTGTCCAGGTTACTTTAAAATCCACATATTTCTCATTTCCGACACCTTCACCGAAAACAAGAGCCAGGTCCTGTGTTCCAGATCCTGTTGTGATCTTATAGGCTGAATATTCCTTATCAATACTTCCTTTCATCTTAGAAGAGAAAGTAGCACTGACATTTTCTGCCTGATTAAGTGGTGCTGTCAGATAGAACTTTGTACCACCGGAAATCTCCACATTAGCCCCTGCAGCACTTGTTTTTCCGGTTGTCACATTTACAAGTTTTACACCTTTCGGCAGCTTGAAAGTGATCGTCTGCAGTTTATCCGCTTTGAATGTGATCACACTTGTTCGCTGGCTGTTTCCTTCCACATAAGCCTTTACATTAGATTCGGAAAAGCTCATATCTACAGACGGAATGTCCGGCATATTTACACAATAATTGTAAAGCTCCATTGCCAGGTTCTTTCCTGTTGCATTAGTTCCGGATGCCCAGTCACTGGATCCATTTGCATAAGCTGCTGCAAGATGGGTAATGATGAATCTCTTTCCTGCCGGAAAATCCGGATGTTTCTCATCGAAGAAATCATTCTCATCACTTGCTTTTGTTCCGTAATAGCAGACCTTTGCAAGTGTCTTTCCATCGGCAAGTTTCTGGATCGTATAAGTTCCATTTCCCGGTCCTTTTTTCGATGGTTCAACACAGTATGCTGTCGCATTGATGCTTCCCCATTTCACATAATATGGACAAGTCAGATAAGAACCTAATCCATAATCTGCGTAATAGTACCAGGAACCGGCTGTGACTGTGACTGATTTTGTTCCTGTTTCACCGGAAGCAAGCATCATTGGCATATCAAAAGTAATACTTTCGCCTGCTTCAAGATCTGCAAGAGCAACTTCCTGGTCAACAGCTTCCTGCATAACCTCTGAGAGTGTGATCCCTGTTTCCGGATCAACGGTCTCCTGATTCTCCGTTGCTTCGATCTCTGCATCAAATTCTTTTTCTGTCAGTTCTGTTTTGCTCTCCGTTTCAGCAGCACCAATTTCCTCTGTAGACGAGTCAGCTTCAGAATCCTCTGTTTCTGTCTTATCGGAAGAACCAGCATCCTGATCAGAAGAACTTTCTGACTGCGAATCTTTCTGCTGATCCGCTTCTTTTACCACGATCTTTCGATTGATCTGGTAGGTTGGGTGATCCGTTGTCTGTGGTTCTACATAATAGACTGCCTTATAGGAATTGGCATAATCGGTAGAAAAGTCATTCCCGTCCGTATCTTTTGCTTCCTGAAATGTAACTTTTACTTTGCTGTCATCCTGGATCGTAAGACCGGTATAATCACTCTTTACATCGAAATTGTCTCCAACCTTGATCTCATAATCCTTTGCAGTTACCACTTCATCTTCATCCAACTGATCCTTGATCTCCTCATAATACGGAATCTTTTTTACAGATCCGGCATCATCAGAAGCATAGGCAACAGCGGGAGAGAGTACCGTCGATAGAACCGTTACTGCAGTCAGTAAACCGGACATCACCCTGCGTGCTTTCTTTTTCACGTTCATTCTCTTAAATCCTTCCTTTCTGATTTTTTGTGTATGATTATCTGTTCGTGTCTGCGTATTATCTTTTATACGAAGATGATCGCCTCCTTTCCTGAAATTTGCGCTATTTGGGACAGTCAGCACAAGCTGAGATAACAGCACAAATATATGGCGGTACCTGTTTGTCACAAATACCGCCACATGATTTCTACTGTCATCCTCTTTTCAGATTCAGACATTTTATTTTGATTTAAGATTTAAGCGTTTTCCTGTTTTCTTTCCCGGATCCGTTCCTATATCAGTTTCCATCTCTGATACGTTTTCTTCTGGCAGACACGCAGCTTTTCGCTCTATGCATGTTCAAACCGAATATCACTCCGGGCAGGCTATTCATTTTTCAAGGTACATGAAGGTGTTCTATGCAAACCCTTCATATAACGAAACGCTCAGAGCCTGTTTTACAGTGGTCTAATTCAATTTTTTTAAAATTCTTCGTTTTCAGCCTTTTTTTTCATCGTTTTTAATGCCCTGTTCAGGAGGTCATTTACACTCTGCTGTTTGATTCCCAGATAATCTGCAACATCCTGCTGACGCATTTCCTCGAAATAAACCAGATTGAGTACCGTCTTTTGTCTCTCTGTTAACTCTTTGATCAAAGCGTTTAGAATTTCTCTGTCGATAACATCGTCAACAAAATCTTTTGAAGATCCTCTCATAATCTCCGCATCATCTGTAACATCGCTGTTAGAAAATACACCATGATTGGTGCTGATTTTGCTCTGGCTGTATGCCATACGGTCTTCAGCCTCCATCAGCAGACGGATATACCAGTTTTCATTATCAAAGAACTCTTTATTGAATTCCTTGTTATCGCCAGTTACACTCACATATTCATAGTCATCACAACTATGAAGCGGAAATACGGTTGATTGATTTCCTGCTGTATAAAGTACATATCCGTGATCATAAACAGAGATCGTTGTATCTGCATTGATCATTTCTTTTACTACAACTTTGTGTTCTTTCAAGGATTTCACGCTTGGGATTCTTTTCTCCATATCAGCAACTTTCACGATTTTCTTCAGTTCTTTTAATGTCAACATAAAGACCACCTTTCTGCCTTTCGGCTCCGGGTGGTCCATTCCATCTTTTATGAAATTTCTGCACAGACATAAAGAACTGCAGCACAAGAGGTCACGAACTCACCCGTTTTTTTTGAACGGGAGTCCGCGACTCCTTTGTAACGCATAATCTGCCTACATAAATTAGTATGTTAAATTACTAATCATTTTTGGATTTGCACTGAATGCACTCTGATTTATTCTCTGTTTGCTCTTTGCGAAACATGGAATAATCGCCCATAGCATCGTAAGGACAACGCCTTACAAATTCCTGGTATTCGATTTCAGTCATCTTTACTTCCTCCTTTGCGCCATATTATCAAAATCTCTCTCCGCAATTATTTTTGCAGAAGAGAATTCAACCTCTATATAACGAAACGCTGAGAGCCTGTTTTACAGTGGGGTACGACAAAAAATTTAAAAATTTTTCGAAATACGTCAAAAAAGCCCGACAAAACAAATACTTCAACAATCTCCAAAACCAGAAAATACTTCTGATCTTGCAGTGTATCCGTAAATGTTTTGCCGGGCTCTTAGTGATTCCAGTCAGGTTCAGCTCCTTGACAAACTCTTGCTGTCTGGTGCGTTCTTGATGTTTCTTGCCAAATCCAACGCTTACTACAGACAGCTCATTCTATTCTGTTATGATCCCTGATTCATCATCTTTCGGGAATACGTCCGCATCCTGGACTTTAATTGTTCATCTCTGATGTGGATCGGACGAACCGACACCATATCATCCTTTACAAATATCTCCAATGTACTGCGACATTTTTTGCACTCCACTTCTGAATCGCTTTGTGCGCTCTTTTCAATAAATGCTCCGCATACAGAGCAGTGTACATGCCATTTAATAGCACCTGATCCCATATAGGCTTCCTCCTTTAAGCAATAAGATATTTCTCCATTTATTACTCAACGGACCAAAGGGAAATCAAATCCGCCTTATGAGCATCATGCCATCCATTCCGTAAGTGCCAAAGCTGCACGAACAGCACGATTTTTATTCTGATCAGATCTGCTTTGTCGATCTGTGCATCTTTTTTTATCCTTCCACCAGCTACCACACACTCTTTCCGGTATAAAAAATTCCGCTGTGATTAATTAACATGATATTTCAATAGTTTCAAATACATCACCAGTCAGATCACAGATGTCCTGGATCTGGATCTCGGTATCATCAATCCGTAAGTGGACTGATGGATCAAAAAATTCTACGGTTCCAGATAATGTATGGTACTGACCAATTAATGGATTCTTCCATGACTTTTGAAAATAAGTTGCCTGTATCTTCATTCCATATACCAGGATCCTTAATTTCATATCCAGCTCATTTTTCTTTTCCTCAGATAAATCTCTTTTTGGTTCGTAAATGATTTCCTGTTGCCGGATCGTTTCATCCAGTCCACGAAGTGCCGCAAATGGAGCAAACTGTTTTGCCCTGCGTCCTACATCCATGGGATGTCTCCTGGAAACCGGTCTTGGTAAATATAAATACGGTTGATATGCACTTGCCAGCACTATTCGCACCTCCTCTAAGCACGGTGTCCTCCAACCTGTTCATTGCGTTCTCTATAGGTGGAACACTCCAGCAGATTGGATCCACGCATGATCGCATTCTTTCCATAACGCTGCTTTACATTCAATACTGCTTCCTGTAAATGCCGTTCTTTATCAGTCTGTTTGGGATCATCAAACAGGCTGTACTGCACATAACTTTCAGGAGCAACCCTGTTCGCACACACCTCGATTCTTCGGATTCCGGTATATCTGTCTGCAATCCTGAGATATAAATCTGCCACTGCATCTATGATTTTTTTTGAACTATTACTTCCTCTTTCGAGTTTTACAGTTCCTTTGGATGCCTCATGCTCATACCTGTGATCATATGCGATCCATAAGGTGAGAGAGCTTGTTACCAGTCCTTTTTCAAACAGATCCAGAACCAGATTATCTGTCATTTCCCTTACGATCACAAGTGCTTCGTCAAAAGAATAATTTCGCATCAGCACCTGACCATTTGAAAGGCTGTGTTCCTCCGAATGATAGTTCTTGATGTCACTCATCCGGCATGTTTCATATCCCCATGCATGATCGATCAACAGCTCTGCATCAATCCCAAACATCTTATACAGCCAGTCTTCGGATCTTAAAGAAGCCATTGCGATATCGCCCATCGTATGGATCCCGTAACCAGCCAGTTTCTTTTCAGTCCGGGATCCAATCCTCCAGAAGTCACTTAATGGTTTATGATCCCATAGCTGCTCTCTGTAAGAGAATTCATCCAGGATTCCAATATGGTCATCCACATGCTTTGCTACGATATCCATTGCGATCTTAGCAAGATACAGATTGGTTCCCACACCTGCAGTTGCAGTGATGCCAGTTTCCTCCATGACTGCCTGCATAAGCTTTATCGCCATTTCTTTTGCAGTGAGATGATAAAGCTGCAGATAGTTTGTCACATCAATAAAACACTCATCAACACTGTACACATGGATATCTTCTTTTGAGACATACCGCAGATAGATTCCATAGATCTTTGCGGAATAATCCATGTACAACTGCATCCTCGGCATGGCTGTAATGTACTTCACACAATCCGGTATCTCATGGATCCGGCACCGGTTCTTGATGCCAAGAGACTTCATAGCCGGAGTGATTGCCAGGCAGATTGTTGACTTTGATCTGGTCGGATCTGCAACCACCAGGTTTGTTTTAAATGGATTCAGCCCACGTTCTACGCATTCTACAGAAGCATAAAAGGACTTCAGATCAATACAGATAATAGAAGTCTGATCCTGACTCACATTGCCACCTCCCATACGTCTTTCCTCTTTTTGTAACATGTATCCCATTTTGACTGTCAATGATTGTCTATCCTTCCTGTTTTCATTGAATTACAGGAAATTCATTTCACATATCCATTGACAAAAGAGGAAATATTGTGTATCTTATAGGAAAGATGTTTCCCTTATCTGTGATTCACATTATAGGAGAGATATTTCCCTTTGTCAAGATTAATTTTTAATTTTTAGGAGACACATTTCCCGTTTTGCCTTGAGGCGGCTAATGAAACTTATAAGACAAGGCTTAGAAAGAGGTATGTTTATGACATTCGGTGAAAAAGTAAGATCATTAAGAAAAGAAAAAAAGATGAGTCAGCAGGAACTGGCCAGTATGGTTGGTGTTTCATATAGGACCATTCGATCCTGGGAAGTAGAAGGACGTTTTCCAAAACAAAATGTTCTGTATCAGAAACTGGCAGATGCATTACAGTGTGACGTTTCTTATCTCATGAGTGAGAATGAAGCTTTTATCACAGAAGCATCCGAACAGTTTGGTAACCGTGGTGCCAGACAGGCTCAGCAGATTCTGGAACAGGCTGCAGCTATGTTTGCCGGTGGATCACTGACAGACGAAGATAAAATAGCTTTTATGGATGAGATCCAGAGCCTTTATCTGGATTCCAAAAGACGTGCAAAGAAATTTACACCGAAAAAATATCTGAAAAACCAAGAGGAAAAATAATAGAAGGCGGGATTATTGTACACCTAATCTGTTACCTTATAGTTACAAGGATATTTCTGCCCTTTTATTTTTTACTTTTGAGGTGATTTATTTGAGAAACACTTACATATATACAGAAACAAAGAAATTAATCAAGAAATATGGCACCAGGGATCCCTTTGAGATCATGGATCAGATGAACATTGTTGTCGGGGAAACTTCCAGATATAAGACACTGAAAGGATATTGTTTTATGAGCTGCAAGACGATCTATGTCATGATCAGCAGTTTCCTTTCAGAAGAAGAAAAGATGATCGTTGCCGCCCATGAATTAGGGCATATCATCCTGCATCGTTCCCAGCTAAAAATGGCTCCGATGCAAGATGATACACTCTACAATATGACGGATAATACAGAATACCAGGCCAATCTGTTTGCTGCCGATCTTCTGATTGATGATGAGGAGATCGAAGATATGGTTCAGAACGAAGACCTGGATTATTTCGGACTCTGCAGCTCTTTGAATGCGACTCCGGAACTCATGAGCTTTAAACTATACAGCCTGACAAAACGAGGCCAGGCTTATCATATGCCGATGGAGATTCAGAGTAATTTCCTGGCAAAATAATAAAGGATAAGCGCATTCTACAATAAGAAAACTATAGATTTATCTCACTGAAAGGAGGAACATTTATGTCAAGACATCATATTGAAAAAGTAACTTGTCCTTCCTGCCATCATGAGGGGGATTTTGAGCTCTGGGACAGTATTAATACTGCACTGGATCCTGAAATGAAAGAGAAGGTACTTAATAAATCTATTTTCCTTTATACTTGCCCGAGCTGTGGAGAGACCTTTCGTTTAAACTATCCTACACTCTATCACCAGATGGAAGATCTTATCATGATTTATCTGGTTTCTGAATCAGAAGTAGAAAAGACATATGAAATGTTTTATGGTGAAAATGCTTTGTTTGATTTTCGTACTGAAAAATATTTATCCCGAATCGTAACGTCACCAAATCAGCTCGTTGAAAAGATACAGATTTTTGATGCAGGTAAAGATGACAGGATAATGGAACTTGTTAAATTACTTGCGACAGATTCTCTTCTCGAAAATAATCCTGATGAAGAATTTGATGAACTGCGCTTTGCTGTCGACGATGACGGAACAAATATTCTTGTAATCATTAATAAGGGTGAGACCACTGGTGCAGTTGACATTGACGATATGTATGAATTTGCTTCTTCACACTGCACTGATTTCAAAGATCTCCGAGATGATGAGGATATTGTTATCAATCGGGAGTGGATTCTTAACAAACTTGCTGAAGCAGAAAACGAATAGTATATTTGGTGGCTACACCCCCAAGCCCCTGTAGAAT
>OHBM01002027.1_pt1 | contig 13944 bp, 8 predicted proteins | sample 1577251 | NCBI WGS metagenome assembly OHBM01 (sample SAMEA3541557, study PRJEB24748) | human gut metagenome | biome: human gut; feature: human-associated habitat; material: faeces | place: China | collected 2012 | reverse complement strand
TTTTTGGAAAAAAGAATTAGCTTTTTTCAGTCTAATAGGGAGAGGTAATCCTGCTCCTGTTGATACCACTGCGGTATGGTATAATAAAGCAGAACTTGAAACTTATGCAAAATCTGGCGCTACCGCCTATGTTGGTCAGATTTTAACTTTAGTAGCTGATAATAAGTGCGAAGCTTATATGATTAGCAATGAGACTGGTACTCTTGTTAAACTTGCTTCAACTACTGCTTCTGGCGATCTTGCCTCTGATGTTTCTACTCTTCAGAGTCAAGTTGCTTCTCTTATTGAAAAAGTTGGCTCTGCTACTCAGGATGAAACTGTTGCTACTGGTTTATATGCTTTAATTGAAGCTGCCCAGAAGCAAGCAGATAAAGGCGTTACCGATGCTAAAACTGCTGATGATAAGGCTGTGGCCGCTCAATCTGATATAGATTCCCTTGAAACTGTTGTTGGTGCTGATGATACTGCTGGTCTTCGTAAGCGCATTAAGACTAATGAAGAGGCTATTGGTGTTTTGAATGGCACTGGTGAAGGTTCAGTTACCAAAGCTGTTAATGATGCTATTAACGATTTTGCTACTAAAGCTACTGAAAATGGTACTATTGATACTTTTAAAGAATTAGTTGATTGGGTTGCGAGCCATCCCGATATTGTTAATGGTTTAACTGGTGATATTAATAAATTAAAAGCTATTCTTAAAGGATTTGGTACTGCTGAAGGTCAATCTCCTGAAGTAAAAGCTTATATTGATAGCGCTATTAAAGCTCTCAAGATTGGCGATTATGCTAAGGCTAAAGATTTAACTGCTCTTGCTGGACGTGTTGAAACTCTTGAGAAGCTTCCTGCTGTTGACATTACTGCCGAAGACATCGCTAAGTGGAATGCAAAGCAAAATGCCGGCGATTATATTGAGAAGACTACTTATGATACTAAAGTAAAAGCTCTTGAAAAAGCTGATACTGATAATGCGACTGCAATTGCGGGCGTAAAACAGACGGCTGATGCCGCTGTTGTTGCTAACAAAGACATTATCGCTGGAACAGCTACAAAGATTACTTATGACGCCAAAGGTCTTATAACTAAAGGCGAAAATCTTGCTGTTTCCGATATTCCTACTCTTGGTATTTCCAAAATTGATGGTCTTCAGGACGCTCTTGATGGCAAACAAAATAATTTAACTTTTGATGGCGAATATAATGCTGGCACTAATAAAGTTGCTACAGTAAGTACAGTTAATACAGCAGTTGATAATTTACGTCATACTCTTGGCGGAGAAGATGGCCAGACTGATGTTGATACTAAAGATAGTGAAACTATTCATGGTGCTAAGCTTTATGCGGACGAAGTTGGTAAAACAACTAAGGCTTATGCTGATAGCTTAGTTGGTGATACTTCTGCTATTGGTAAGAAAGTCGCTACTCTTGAAAGTAAAGTTGATGTTAACAGTGTAAGTGGGGCAATTGCTACAGCTAAATCTGAAGCTATTACAACCGCAGACACTAATGCTGATATTAAAGTGGCTGCTGCTAAAACCGCTATCCTTGGTGAAGGACATACTGGAACTGTAAAAGAAGCTTATGAGCTTGCTGCTTCCAAGACTACTATGGCTCAAGTCGAAGCTAAGGGCTATGCTGTTAAGACTGAAGTTGACACTGCTATTGCTGATGCAAAGAAGATTGGCACTGATGCTCAGGCTTCGGTTAATGCATTAAGCGATAAAGTTGGTACTGTTCCTGCTGATAAAACTGTTATCCAAATGATTGCCGATGCTCAAAAAGCTGCTACTTATGATGATAGTGCTGTTAAAACAAGTATTAAGACCAATACAGATGCTATTGCTAAATTAAATGGGGCTGATACTGTTGAAGGCTCTGTGGCTAAAACAATTAAGGATGCTGTTGTTGCTGAACAGACACGCGCAGAAGGTAAAGAACAAGCAAATGCTACTGCTATTGCTGGCGTTAAAGATAAAGTTGATGCCTTCCTTGCGGCTGCTGATGTGGGCGATGCCGCAGTTGATACCTTAAAAGAAATCCAAACTTATATCACCACACATGGTGCTGCCGCAGACCAGATGGTTAAGGATATCGCGGCTAATAAGAAAGCAGTCGAAAATGAAGCTACTCGTGCTAAAACTGCTGAAGGTACTAACGCCACTGCTATTAGTGATGAAACAATTCGTGCTAAGGCTGCTGAAAAAGCTAATGCTGATGCAATCGTTGCTGAAACCACTCGTGCTAAGGCTGCTGAAAAAGCTAATGCTGATGCAATCGATAAATTAAAGAAAGCTGATTATGCAGGAATTACTTCTGAGAAAATCGCTCAATGGGATGCTGCACAACCTAATGTAATTGAAAAGATTCAGGCTAATGGCACTGAAATCGCAATTAGCGAAAAGACTGTCAATATTCCTCTTGCTACTGCAGCTCGCGCAGGTTTAATTGTCAGCTCTAATGCTGAAAATGCTATTAGCGTTTCTGATACTGGCATAGCTACTGTTAATAGTATAAATGTTAATAAATTAGTTCAAACCGCTGGCGATGAACTTATTCTTAATGGCGGAAACGCTTGATTAAATGAATAATAAATAAAGAGGGGTAAATCCCCCTCTTTATTTCGTATATAAATACTTTTAAATATGGAGGTTCTTAAAAATGGCTAATACAACATTTAATACTCGTATTAAATTAAAGTATGACACTCTGGCCAATTGGACTACTAATGAAGCAAAAGTTTTGTTAGCTGGTGAAGTTGGCCTTTGCTATGTGCCTTCTGTGACTTCTGGAACTACTACAACCGCTCCTACTGTCTTATTTAAGGTCGGCGATGGTGAAACGACTTGGGGAAAATTACCTTGGGGTTCCGGTCTTGCCGCAGATGTTTATGATTGGGCTAAAACTGCCACAAAACCATCTTATGATTATAGTGAGATTAAAAATACTCCCACTATGACTGTGGATACTAATACTACTTATAAATTAGTTCAAGATGGTACTGATAAACATAAATTTACTTTACAAAGTAAAGAAAAGAATAGTGAAGATTGGGTTTCAGTATCTGCTATTACCATTCCCGATAATAACAGTAACCAAACTATTACTGTTGGGTCTACTTCTTTTGGAGCAAATGATGCTGTAAAATTAGTTGCCGGTGATGGAATTACTATTACCCCTGATTCAACTAAAAAGACAATTACAATTACTGCAAGTAAAGTTGCTAATGCAACTCACGCAGATAAAGCTGATAATGCAACTAATGCTACAAGTGCTGATAAAGTAGCTAATGCTTTAACTCTTCAAGTTGGTGGTACTACTAAAGCTACATTTGATGGTTCTTCTGCGAAAACTTTTAATATTACTGCTGGAGACCTTGGTCTTAGTTCTGCAATGCATTTTATTGGTGCTGCTACTGTTGCAATTACCGAAGATTCTAAAGCTGATCCAAAAATCACTGATTATACTTTTGCTAATGCTCAAAAAGGTGATGTAGTTCTTTATAACCATTTAGAATTCGTATGGGATGGCACTAAGTGGGAAAAACTTGGTGATGATAGCTCTTACGCTTTAAAGACTATTACTGCTACTGCTACTGATGATGATATAGTAGTTTTAACTGGTGCTTCTGGCTCCAATGGCGTTACTTTTGATGCCAAACACGCTAAGAAAGGTCCAACAGGTGGCGCAACTAAAGGGGCAACCGCTAATGTAAGTGTTTCTGGTTACGGCGCTTCTGGCTCTATTAAAATTCCAAAAGTTGTAGTTGATGAATATGGCCATACCACTGGTTTAACTGAACAAACATTAACTATTACCATGCCAGATGCACAAACTCTTCCCGCGGCCGCGACGACAGCTCCTAAAAATCTTGGAACAGCTACAGTTGGTACTTCTGCCAAGTATGCTCGTGAAGACCACATTCATAAGATGCCCACTTTAGATGAAATCGGTGTTAATACCAATGCTAATTATGTCATCTTTGATTGTGGAACTTCTACAGTGAATATCTAATTAAAGGCTCTCTTAATTGAGAGCCTTTTTTCTTTTGGTCAAATTCAATATATTAACATTTCCAAAAATTAATATATAATGTAGATAGAAAATTTAAGTTTGAAATTGATAGCTTAAAATTTACAAATATATATCTTGGTTTTACTCTTTTGGAAATGATTATTGAGAAAACTATTTTTAAATGGTGTTACTTCTAATTATACAAAAGGGGTAGCACCATTTTTTTATTTCTTCAAAGAAAGGAGATAATTAATGAAAATATTATTACAAAATAAAAATATTGCTCTTGCTAATAATAGTTTAATTTCTATTAATAGTGATAATATTGTGGAAAATGGTAATTTAGTAAGAATAAAGTAGGATTCTAAAAATAATATTATAAAAATAAATAATTCTTTAGTGCGCGCGAAAGTTGTTTCATCTTTAATATTACCAAATAAAGGTGATATTATAAAAATGAATTTAGAGGGAACCGAGAGATAGTATAGAGTATTAAGTGTAAATGGGAATGTTTGTAAGGTTATGGGTATGTGGGATGATTTTATAAGTAAATATAATAGCACAAGTACAACTACTATTTTTGGAAATACTACCGCTCAGAAATACGAAGGAAGTACTTTAGATACATATTTGAACACAACTTGGTATAATACACTGTCAAGTGAAGCAAAGAATGCTATTGTGCCTGAAAACGTGGTACAGTATTGTTATAAATATTATGATGAACCAAATACCTCAAATACACCTACCTATACATATCAGTATCAATATAATTGGTCTGATTCAGATTATGAAAATGTTGATAATGTAGACAATGTAATTGTTGGTAATAGAAATTTATTCGCACTTGACCTAAAAGATATTTTTAATTATATGGGTAAAGTATGTATTACTTCAGATGAATTGATGACACTGTTCTGGAATAATACAACTAAAGTATCTAAATATCTATGGTTACGATCTTCTCGTGTCGGCAGTTCTAACTCTGCGTGGCTTGTGAATGGCAGCAATGGTGGTTTGTCCAACTATGCTGTTACTGAAAGTAAGGTTGTGCGGCCCGCGCTTAACATCGACCTTTCAAAAATCAAATGGTCTGTCGCGACAACTTAAACAATAAAAAATTTTTAAAGAAAGGAAAATAATATGGCTAATAAAACATATCAAGGTCGTATAGTCCAAAAGCATGATAGTTCCGCGAATTGGGCAAAAGCGACTAATTTTATTCCTTTAAAAGGCGAAATTGTCATCTATGATGATTTAAACAAAATTAAAATAGGTGATGGAATAACTAAAGTTAATGATTTAGATTTTAGTTCAAGTAATGGACTTCCTGAAGGCGGAATCGCGGGTGATACTTTAGTAAAAGACACTGACGGCGGAAGCTGGGAAACTCCCGTTGAAGCTACTCTTATCTCTTTACCAACAGGCATTTTAAAAAGTGATGGTACTACTATTAGTAAAGCAGTCGCCGGCACTGATTATGCGGCGGCGCCTAATAAGTACACTTTTACAGTAACCAATGCAACGCAATCAACTTTTACTATTCCATTTGATTTTGAAGATAGTGGTGCTTTAACAGTATTCTACAATGGTATTATGATGAAAGAAACCGAGAATTATACAATCTCTGGTAAAACAATTACTTTAGTGGGTTTTAATGCTGAAAAAGATGATTATATTACTGTTATGGGCATCGAAGGAGTAGCTTCTATTAATGTTGATGAAAAAGTTGCAATAATTCAAGAAGCAGTCTCAAATGCAGAGACTTCTATTGATAATAAAGTTAAGACAGCTGGCACTACTATTAATACAAAAGTTAATGATGCTTTAACTACTATTGATAATAAGCTTGCTACAATTCCTGATGACGTAACACAAGCAATTTATAAAAATAAGTCTAATATAATGACTAAAAATGGTAAAATTACTATGGATAGTTCATATGCACCGAGCGCGGATGGAGATATAGCAACAAAGAAATATGTTGATAGTGCAACACCAGCTACATTCACTTCATCTAAAGCTGGTACTGTTCCCGCTTCAGGAGGCGGAACCGCAAAATATCTACGAGCAGACGGTACTTGGACTACTATAGATAAAACACCAGTAATAGGTACAAATGCTATTTATATTGGAACAACGGCCCCTGCTTCAGGTACAACTCCACTTCTTTGGATTGATACTACTTCTTCAACTGGATTTCTTAAATATAGAAGTTCTAACACCAGCGCTTGGACTGCTGTTCCTGTTGCTTGGACCTAATAAGGAGGGATAATATGTCTAAACCTAGAATTTTTTTACAAATGGCTGAAAATGGAGGAGTATTTGTTGGAACTTATGGAAGTACCCCTTATTCTGAAATTGTAAAGCATTTTAAAAAAGGAGATATAATTTGTATTAAAAAAAATATTACTGATAATGAAGCTGGTGGGGCAGAAACTGTGATTACCTATCAACTAAATGAAGTATTTAAAGACCATAATAATTACAATTTTTATTTTAAATCTTTTGGTGCAACAGATTCTCTCGCAATTGACTCATCTAATAAATGGTCTATAAGCAACTTTAATAATTATGTGCCTAAATCTGGAATAACAATGACAGGTCCTCTTGTTGCTTAGTCTAATACAGATTATATCACACCTCAAGTCCGCAATATTATAATGTCCACTTCTGCTCCAACAACTGCTGACGGTAAGAATGGAGATATTTGGATTCAATATAGTGAGTAAAAGGAGGGGTAATTTTGGCAGTCCCTGAACCTAATGAACCAACAGTGATTCCTAAAACAGGACTTTATACTCTTATAAATATGCTAAATAATCCTGGATTTGAAAATACAGGTTGGGTTGCTAATTCATCTTGTACCGTTGCTTTTGATCCTTCTAAAAAAAGAAGTAGAAGCTATTCTTTAAAAGTATCTTCTACTTCTGCAAGTGAATCATTAATCGTGACCACTGATACTTATAAAATGACAACTAGACATATTTATTATGTTCGTGTTTATATGTATGAAGACACAGCTGGTGATGTTGGCTCTATGCAATGTTATTGGCCAATAGCAGAACCCTGTATGGGTACAAGCTACGCAGAGAGCGCTAAAGCTAAAACATGGCAAATGATGAGCTGGTGCAATACACGTTCTAACTGGTCGACAGGTGCTTATTATCAATTCCGTTTTGACTTTGAAAATATGGCATCAGGAAAAGTCGCTTGGGTAGATGATGCAATGCTCATAGATTTAACCGAATGTTTTGGTTCAGGTAATGAACCTGATAAAACCTGGTGTGATTCTAATATTCCATACTTTGAAAAAACATATATTTATGGTACTAAATTAAGTATTAAAACTTCTACATGGAAAGATCTTTCTAGTGGTTTAGTTAGAATACCTACAATTCCACGAGCTTATACTCCACTTGAATATATTGAGGGAACTGGTACACAATACATTAATACAGGCATAATACCTACACAAAATACATCTTTTGCTTTTGGTATTTATATGACTGAAGTAACAGGCGCTTGTATTATTGGATGTACTGTCAGTAATGATAATAATGATTACCGTATTTTTAATTATAATAGATAGATATATTGGGATATGCAATCAAGTCGATTGATTGGTATAGCAAATAGTTTTCCTGCGAATCAAAAAATCGAATTTGAAGTAGGAAATAATTATGTTAAAAAAGATGGGGCAACTGTTTTAACAGGAACAACTATTTCATCTTTTACTGGTGATTGTCCAATACAAATATTACGTGATAACCCAACCGGCTCATCTATCTGCGCGAAAGGTAGAGTATATTATTTAAAAATATATAATAGCGGAACGCTTGTTAAAAATATGTTACCTTGTAAAAATGAAAATGGTGTAATTGGCATGTACGACACTGTTGAAAAAAAATTTTATAATAATAATGGAACTGGAACATTCGTCGCTGGTCCAAAGGGATCAGATTGGAAATATTTTAAAAAAGTTTCCATAAAAAACCAGGTGAAGGTGGTGTAGAGGTCACAAACGGAACAGATGGTAAGATGAAAAAGGAATTTAAGCCGGACATGAGTCTGATGCATAACAAGGCGTATTATGCAGCAGCTGCAGGTGATGTGTGGACAGGTGATTCTACCGTCGATACTAACGAGTTGAAAACTGAATTTGGAAAGTATGTTTCTTCTGATAAAATTTCCATTTTCAACAAATTGGTAGGCCCTATTTCATGTACGGGTTATATGTCGACGATTATCACCGATAAATTTGAAGTACGTGCTTCTCAGGCTGCCATTGACTCCGTGCTGCAGACATTTACCCCGCGTTTCACCCCGAAAGGCAAATCCAAATTTACTCCTATGACGATTAAGATGTACCCGATGAAAATCAACGTGTCCATCTATCCGTCAGACATTATCAACGATGTGTTGGGTTACTTGTATGATGAGAAGCTGGAACCGAAAGATATGCCGATTGTTCGTTATATCGTTGAACAGCTTATTCGTCCGAAATTGGATGAAGACCGCGAACTGGCATTGTGTAAGGGGCGTTACAAAGATCCGGTTGCATCTGAGGATTCGTTTACTCCAAACAAGGCTGAAGAAACTTGTGATGGCTTTGTCACACAGTTGTGTGATTTGAAGAAGGCTTCAGATACCGATGTGACTTGGCTGCTTAATGATACGGCAGAACTGGGTGAGGGCGAAGAACTCTTGAAGCAGATTGAACAGGCGGTAGACGAAGTAAGTCCGTTATACAAGAATAAAACCATGTTCATTCATGCGGACCCGGACTTGATTGTCAAGTACGGTCGTGCATATCGCGACAAATATCCGACTACTAAAAATGAAGACGGAGAAAAAATCAAGGTCGATTTTTCTCGCTTTACTTTCGGCCCGATTGAAGGAATGCGTGGTACCGGAGCGTTCTTTATTACACCGAAAGAAAATTTCAAACACCTTATGTCAAGAGCAACGGGCGACAGTGCTACGGTGATGCTTAAGTTCAACGCTGCCAACTACGACGTGAATGTCTACCAGAAAGGTAGCATTGCCATCAACTGCAGCGAGGGCAACGGCAAGCAGATTGGCTTCAACGTGAAGGTGGTGAGCGAGGAGAAGGGCAACCTTCGCATCCGCGTTCGCGACGAGAACACCATATACGGCAACAAGGACGGCGAGCATCCGTACGTGAGCAACGCCAGCGTGCGACTCACCGACTACAATACCGGCGCACTCGTGATGCAGGATGTGACGGGCGAAGACGGCAGCATCACGTTCAACGATCTGAACGAAGGCTACTACCATCTGCACGTTACGGCAGACCGTCACGACACTTACGACCAGAACGTGCTGGTGAGTCCGGGCGAGACAACCGAGCATCTTGCCACTATCAGCTACCAGGCAATCAGAGTAGACTGGACGGTGGAGGAGACAGAGATAGAAGACGAGTACGACATCACCACCAAGCTGACGTACGAGACGCAGGTGCCTTTGCCGGTAGTGGAGATGAATGCTCCCGACGCAATCATTCTTGCAGACATCAATCGCGGCAAGAGCGCACTCTTCAACGTAGTGCTGCGCAACCGCGGACTCATTGCCGCACAGAACGTGCAGTACACACCGCCAACGGCAGACGGCTTCGTGTTCATGCCGATGGTGGAATATGAGGGCTTCACGCTCGCACCCGAGCAGAGCTACGTGATACCGGTGCTCGTGATGCACGAGGAGGACTTCAACAGCGACGACTTTGCACGCAACGTGAAGCGCAAGATGGTGCAGAGCGTAGAGGGCAGAGCCAAGAAGAAGTGCTTCGGCGATATGGGTACCAAGTTCGAGTGGCCCTGCGGCGACAACGCAAAGTACGCATGGATAGGTTCTATTATCAGATTCGTGCAGGACAACGCCGAATGTTCAGACCCACCACCAGCAGGTGGCGGACACGCTGTAATCTATCCTCAGACACAACCCGGACTGGGCGGTGGACCTTATGGCGATTTCGGCGACTATGCAACGGCGAGCGGCGGCAGAACAGACGCCAAGGCTTTGCTTAAGCTGTTCTGTACAGCAATAGAATGTGTGCCGCTTCCCGACCTGCCAACTTGCGTGGCGCCAGCCATAACCAACGCTCTTGAAGGATCGGCACTGCAATTTGCAGGCGACTGCGCTATGGACTATCTCAGTGGAAAGGTAGCCGACAAGATTCCGTTGTTCAGCTGCCTGAAGGGAGTAGCTTCCAACTACGGACCGGACATGGTAGAGTGTCTCGGAAAATGGGGTAAGGAGATGGCCGATAAGTTCAGCAAGGCGCCGATGCGCAAGGCAGCTGCTGCCGAAGACAAGCCGATACCGGCTCTTATGGAGTCGTCGGGCTACAAGCAGTTCCTGTTCTTTAGCTACTTCGACACCTACATGGAGTACAACCGACAGCTCACCAAGGCGCCTGAGGCGCTCGGCATGAAGGACTTCGGCGTAGAACTGATGTCGGCAATACACAAAGCCGACCTTGAGCTGCAGAAGATGCGCGTGGACGGCACGCTCTGGACGTTCGACCTGAACACCATTCCGGACAACACCACGGTGGACGACAAGAGCCAGGGCGTAGGCGCATACCTCACATCGCTCATGCCTAACAAGAGCGCCAACATAGCCGACTTCTCGCTGCGCAACTATGTGGAGCGTCTGCGCAACACATGGAGCAAGGAGGACGGACGCGGCTATATCAGCGACAACCACATGGATGAGGCTGTTGTAGCAGACATTCTGCAGACACGCCAGAACTGTGTGACGAAGCTCGTCAACCTGGGCATACCTACATGGACCGACCTCATGGGAAGCGCACGCAAAGACATGCTGCAGTATATGGAGACGCAGTCGGAGAACACCTGCGCACAAGTGAAGCTCGAGATAAAGCAGAAGCTGGTGCTCACGCGTCAGGCGTTCCGCGGCACGCTCACCATTGAGAACGGATCGAGCAACGCCATCGAGGACATCCTCGTCGACGTGAACGCTACGAACATGGAGACCGGCTTCATGGCTACATCGCGCGAGATGCAGATAGCCATAGAGAAGATAGAAGGCTTCGAGGGCGAGAAGGACGGCGCATGGCGACTGGGCGCAGGCAAGAAGGGCGTGGCTACCATACTCTTCATTCCTACCAAGTATGCAGCGCCCGAGAACCTCACCACCTATAGCTTCGGCGGAACGCTGAGCTTCAAGGACGGTAGCACGACGCAGAACCGCTCGCTCTTCCCCGTGAGCCTGCAGGTGAAGCCGTCGCCGGAGCTCGACCTCACTTACTTCATGCAGCGCGACGTATACGGCGACAACCCGCTCACGCCCGACGTCGTTGAGCCGGTGATACCTGCCGAGTTCTCGGTGCTCATACACAACAAGGGCAAGGGCGACGCCAACAACGTGCGCATGATTACGAAGAAGCCTGAGATTGTGGAGAACGAGAAGGGACTGCTCATCGACTTCGACATCATCAGTTCGAGCCTTAACGGAGGCGAGAAGACGATGGCGCTCGACGACGACATCGCTACGCAGTTTGGCACTATAGCCGCCGGCACTGCCTCGTACGCCACATGGGACCTCACAGCGTCGCTCATGGGTCACTTCACCGAGTACGACGTGAACGTTACACACGTGACCGACTACGGCAACCCCGACCTCTCGCTGCTCGACCGCGTCACCATACACGAGCTGATACACAGCCTGAACGCCACAATCGGCGACAAGGTGTACCGCGCATGGATCACTAACGACGAGCCCGACGCGGAGGATGCGCCTGACCATATCTACTTCGCCAACGGCACCGACGAGGAACTCGTGACGCTGAGCGGGGAGACCAGGATGGAGCGCATAGACAACACGCACTACCGCGTGACGGTGCCCACCGACATGCCTCGCCACTGGTTCTACACGGCTGTAGCTAACCCGGCGGGCAAGTACGCGAAGATACTCAGCATAACCGACGAGACGAACAACCGAAAGCTCGACGCTGCCAACTTCTGGACAACCGACTACACGATGAAGGACGGCATCGACCCGCAGCTCGACTATCGTCTGCATATTGCCGACATCGTTTCGGACAAGGGCACGAACAAGTACATCGTGGAGTTTGAACCGATACCTGAGCTGCGACTCGACGTGAAGAGCATCACGACGGTGCCTGCCGACGACCAGATTGCGGAGAAGCCGATAGAGGAGCTTACCGTGGAGTTCAACAAGGACATCAAGCCCGAGACCTTCACACGCGAGGACATCGTGGTGCGCCACGAGGGCAAGCTCTACAGCGGCGACATCGCCATCGCGCCGAAGGACGAAGCCACGAAGCGCGTGTTCAAGCTCAACACAAGCGGTCTGAGCGAGAACGGCTACTACGTGCTGCAGGTGAAGACCGACAACATCACCGACGCCGAGAACTATCTGGGCGCCGAGGGCAAGATGGTGAGATGGATGCTCTTCAAGGACGGACTGGTTCACTACAACGTACATGTTCTGCCGCTTGCCGACTGGGGAAGTGTGGAGTGTGTGAAGGACGTTCCAGCAGAAACGCCTGCCGCTTTTGCAAAGCGCGGCATGAAGAAGGCTGAAGCCAACAGCGGACAGTTGGCTTACGGCGGCGGAATGACCTTCAAGGCTACGCCGAGCAAGGGCTACAAGTTCGTTTGCTGGAAGGACAACGCTACCGACGAGGTGCTCTCAAACAACGCCGAATACCACGTGGAGGCACGCAACACGCTCGACATATCGGCTGTGTTCGAGGCTGAGACGTATAAGGTGACGGTGAAGTGCGACGCCGACGGCGGAACGATGGACGTGGCATCCGGAGTTTACGAGTACGGCACGAAGCTCACGCTCGACGCAAAGGCAAACGAGGGCTACCGTCTGGACGGCTACAAGCTCAACGGCGTGCAGACCGAGACTGCCGCTCCGTACGAGCTGACAGTTGAAGGACTGACAGAGGTGGAGGTGCTCTTCCACGACCTCTCGCCCGTAGACGTTATTCTCGACGAGCGCAAGGACTATCAGCGCCCCGTTGAATACGTAAGCGCAGCGAGTCTGGAGAACGGCACGAACGTGAAGCTCTACCGCTCGTTCCTCAAGGAAGCATGGAACACTATCTGTTTGCCGTGCGCCGTGGAGAACCCGGAAGAGGTGTTCGGTGCAGGCACGCAGGTGGCAAAGCTCGCAGGCATGACGCCGACGTCGCTCACCTTCGAGTATGTAGAGAAGATGGAGGCTAATACGCCGTACATCATAAAGCCTACAGCGGTGAACAACGCAGCTTATGCCAACGTAGCGTCGCCAACGGTGCTCTACGACCTCGGAATGTGCACGCTCGAAGACCTGCCGGAGGGCAAGGACCGACCGACGTACGAAACCGAGAGCGGAGTGTCGTTCATCGGAGCGTACCGTGTGGAGAACCTGCCCGCTAACGAGGGCTACTACTACATCAGTGGCAACAAGTTCTACTACATCGACGTGCCCGTGCCCACAACACGCTACCGCGGATTCTTCCATTCCGACGTGCACAACGGCGCGATGCTCAGTCTGGCTTTCGGTGGCGGTACGACAACCATAGAGGATGTCTACTTCCTGCCTGCCGGTGCCGGCGATATCTACGACCTCACCGGCAAGAAGGTGCGCTCGAGCGGCGAGTCGCTCGACGGACTGAAGCCCGGCGTGTACATCACGAAGAACAAGAAGTTCGTGGTGAAGTGATGATAGGTGGTGAGATGTTGATGTGTTGAGATGTTGACATTTGATATTTCGATGTTGACATTTGAGATGTTTCGATATTGACATCTCCCACTACTTTCAATGAAAAATCCCTCTAAGAGGGACAAATCTGCTGAATATTTCCCTCAATGAGGGATTTTTTTTATTGCTGTCCGGTAAAACTGATAATGTGGTCAAAGACGGGCTGAAAGCCCAA
>OHBM01002024.1_pt1 | contig 13954 bp, 14 predicted proteins | sample 1577251 | NCBI WGS metagenome assembly OHBM01 (sample SAMEA3541557, study PRJEB24748) | human gut metagenome | biome: human gut; feature: human-associated habitat; material: faeces | place: China | collected 2012 | reverse complement strand
CCCTTGGCTCTCCCTTTGGGAGAGCTGTCACCGCAGGTGACTGAGAGGGTCTTGCAGCCTTTTTCGATGCCCTCTCCGTCCTCGCTGTGCTCGGCCGCCTCTCCCAGCGGGAGAGGCAAGGGGTACTCGCATGATACACCTCCCAGCGGGAGAGGCAAGGGATGCTCGCGCGGTACACCGGAAGGTGTCCGGTATTATTATCTTATGCGGTCTTTTCGAACTGGCTGTTGTACAGCTCCGCGTAGAAGCCGCCGGCGGCCATGAGCTCCTCGTGCGTGCCGCTCTCGATGACGTCGCCCTCGCGCATGACAAGGATGAGGTCGGCGTTCTTTATCGTGGAGAGCCGGTGCGCGATGACGAAGCTCGTCCGGTTCTGCATCAGCTGATCCATAGCGCGCTGGATGATGAGCTCCGTGCGCGTATCGACCGAGGACGTGGCCTCGTCGAGTATCAGCATGGGCGAATTCTGGAGCATCGCGCGGGCGATGGTGAGCATCTGCTTCTGGCCGGCGGAGATGCTGGTGCTGTCGGTCAGGACGGTGTCGAAGCCGTGCGGCAGCGAGCGGACAAATTTATCAAGCCCGCAGGCGCGGCAGACGCGCTCAAGGTCGGCGTCCGTGACGCCCTGCATGTTGTAGACCAGATTCTCCCGAACCGTACCCTCGAAGAGCCAGGTGTCCTGCAGAACCATGGCGAACATATTGTGCACCGTCTCGCGCCGCAGCTCGGATATCGGCGTGCCGTCTATCTTTATGCTGCCGCTGTTTATCTCAAAAAAGCGCATCAGCAGGTTGACCATCGTGGTCTTGCCCGCGCCGGTCGGGCCGACTATGGCTACCTTCTGACCGGGGCTGACCTCGGCGGAGAAGTTCTTGATGATTATCTTGTCCGGCGCGTCCGGATAGCTGAAGCGGACGTTCTCGAAGCTGACCGCGCCCTTCACCTCGGGCATCTCGTCGGGCTTGTCGCTCTCGTCGGGCAGCTCCTCGCTCTCGAGGAAGTCGAAAACGCGGTTCGCGGAGGCGGCCGCGGTCTGCATGTTGGTCATGCCTTGCGCGATCTGCGTCAGGGGCGAGGTGAAGAGCCGGACGTACATGATGAAGGATATGATCACGCCGAACCTGATCGTCCCGTTTATCGCGAGCACCGAGCCGACGACGCACACCGCGACATATGCGACGTTGCCGATCACGTTCATCAGCGGCTGCATCAGGCCGGAGAGGAACTGCGACTTCCAGTTCGCGTCGTACACGGCGCGGTTCATGCCGTCGAAGCGCTCCTTGACGCCCTTTCCGGCTCTGGAGATGCGCACGACCTCATGACCGGAGTACATCTCCTCAATGTAGCCGTTCAGCTCGCCGAGGCTCTGCTGCCGCGCCGCGAAATATTTCTGCGAGCGGGACATGATGAGCACGATCAGCAGCAGGCCGATCAGCGTGATGCCGAGCGAGGTGAGCGCGAGGCGCCACTCGGTCACGAACATCATGATGAGGCAGCCGACGAACTGCGTCGCCGCGCTGATTATCGTCGGCAGGCTGTTCGTCAGTCCCTGCTGCAGCGTGGAGACGTCGTTCGTGATGCGGCTGAGAATGTCGCCCTGCGAGGTGGTGTTGAAGTATTTCTGCGGCACGCGGTTTATCTTTTCCGACAGCTCCCCGCGCATCCGGCGCGACATCTTGAGCGTCACTGTCGCCATGATATAGTGCTGAGTAAAGGTGAAGATCGCGCTCAGGCCGTATATTACGGCGAGGAAAATGCCGATCTTCGCGACGGCGGCCATGTCGATGCCGGAGGCGAAGCCCTCGGCCATGAGGTTCGTCATCTCGCCGATCTTGTCCGGCCCCACTATCGTCAGCACCGCGCCGAAGGCCGCGAGCACCAGCGCGGTTATCATCAGGGCGAGATCGCCGCGCATATACGCCGATATCTTTTTCAGCGACGCGCCGAGATCGACCTTTTCGGTCACTGCCATTCTGTTATGCGGTCCCATTATTCCGGCCTCCTTTATGCAAGCTCCGCCGCGCTGAGCTGCGAGCGGGCAATTTCCTGATACACGGCGCAGCTGCGCATCAGCTCGTCGTGCGTGCCGATGCCGACGGCCTCGCCGCGGTCGAGCACGATTATCTCGTCCGCGTGGCGTATCGTGCTGATGCGCTGCGCGACGATTATTTTTGTCGTTCCGCTGAGCTTCCCGTTCAGCTCCGCGCGGAGCGCCGCGTCGGTCTTGTAGTCGAGCGCGGAGAACGAGTCGTCAAAGATCAGAATTTCCGGCTTCCGCGCCAGCGCGCGGGCGATCGAGAGCCGCTGCTTCTGGCCGCCGGAGACGTTGCGCCCGAGCTGGGCGATGCGGTGCTCCTCGCCGTCGGGCAGCTTATCGACAAATTCACGCGCCTGCGCGATGTCTATCGCCTGCGCCGCGTCGCCGTTGCCGCGGCTTTCGCCGAAGAGAACGTTGTCGCGGATGCTGCCGGAAAAGAGCACGGCCTTCTGCGTGACGTAGCCGAGGCGGTCATACAGCGCGTCGAAGCTGTAATCGCGGACGTTCACGCCGTCGACCAGCACCTCCCCCTCGGTCGCGTCGTAAAAGCGCGGGATGAGGCTTATCAGCGTAGATTTGCCGCTGCCGGTCGCGCCGATTATGGCGAGGGTCTTGCCGCGGCCGAGCCTGAAGCTGATGTGGTTCAGCTCGTTCTCGTTGGAATCGGGGTAGCGGAAGGATACGTCGCGGAACTCCACTGTGCCGGTCTCGCCGCTCTCGCGGACGCCGCCCTCGACGATGCCTTCGCCGCAGTCGAGCACCTCGTTGATACGCTCCGCCGACACCTGCGCCGACGGCAGCATCATGAATATCATGACCATCATCATGAAGGACATGACGACGTAGGTCGCGTAGGTGCTGAACACCACGACCTCGGAGAACATATTGAGCCGCGACACCGTGTCGGCCAGCGGTATCTGATTTATCAGCGCCGCGCCGAGCCAGTAGATGACGAGGGCGAGGGCGTTCATGCACAGCCCCATCGCGGGCTGGATGACGGCCATGAGCCGCTGGTTCTTGAGCTGAGTCTCCATCATCTTCGTGCTTGGCTCGTCGAACTTGTCGTTCTGGTACCGCTCGGCATTGAAGGCGTGGACGACGTTGATGCCGGTCAGGTTCTCGCGCGCGACGCGGTTGATCTTATCGGTCAGCTTCTGCACAAGGCGGAAGCGCGGCAGCACGCTCGTCATGACGACGAGGATCAGCGCGACTATCGCAACGACGAAGCCCGTCGTCACGGCCGACAGCTCCCAACTCTTGCCGAGAATTTTTATCACTGCCCACACGGCCATGACAGGGGATTTGATCATCATCTGCAGCCCCATTGCGACGATCATCTGAAGCTGGGTGATGTCGTTCGTGGTGCGGGTGATGAGACTCGGCACGGCGAACCGGCTCAGCTGCCCGGAGCTGAAGTCCATCACGTGGCCGAACACCTTCTCGCGCACGGTATAGCTGAAGCCGGAGGCGACCCGCGCCGCGAGGTAGCCGCAGACGACGGCGAGCAGGGCGCTCGCAAGCGCGCAGCCGAGCATTTTGAGGCCGATGCTCATGATGTCGGCAGTCTGCGGGTCGGGGCTGTTGATGAGCTTCGTGATGTCGGTCATATAATCGGGCAGAGTCAGGTCAAAATATATCTGCCCGAGGATGAGCAGTGCGCATATGACCGCCATTATTATCTCGCGCCGCTTCAGATTTTTCAGTAGCTTGATCATGCTTACACTCCGTTTCTGCGAATGTTGTCGATATTGACGTCGATGGCGGCGAGGCAGCGGTGGAAGGTCTCGAGCGATTCGCGGTCAAGACCGGTGAGCAGCGCTTCGGCAAAGCGCTTTTGCAGCTCCCGCCCGCGCCGGATCGTATCCGACGCCGCCTCGGTGCATACAAGCTGCGTCTTGCGCCTGTCGCCGGGGACGGGGCGGCGCTCCAGCAGCCCCGCCGCCGCGAGCCGGTCAACGTGGAAGGAGACGATGCCGGGCTTCATGCCGCGGAACTGGCACACGTCGCGCGCGGTGCTCTTGTCGGGATTGTTGGCGATGAAGAGGAGAATGTCCAGCGCGAGCGCGGGCAGCTCCGCCTCGCGGCAGAGCGGCTGCAGCACCGCGTGGTACGCCTCGATGAAGCGGCTGGAGTTGCTGTACATCCTGGCCGCCGCGATACTTGGGTCGAGCATTTGCATACACTTCCGTTCTGGATATTTCAATATTGAACAGTTAGATATTATACATTTCAAAATCAAAAAGTATACGAACATTTTGTGAATTTTCGAATAAAAAATGCCTGTGCTTGTGCACAGGCAGAGAATTTCATATTCGGTTCAGGCCGGTTCGTAGGACTTGCTGATCTGGTTGCCGTCGGCGTCGTACTCGATGTCCTCCATTATAGCGGGATCGACGCGGCTGCGCTTTTTGATGACCATGCCCTTGCCCTGATTGTTGAACACCCAGATCTTTGAGCCGGGGAAATCGGGATCGTCTTTGCGGAAAACGCTGGTCTCGTTCAGGCGGCAGAACTTGGAGCGCCCCTCCGCCGTGTCGAGCAGATCGCCCTCGCCGCGGTAGAACAGCTCGTCCTTGCAGGCCTCCTTCTTGAACTCTTCCCAGTCCTCTTCGCTGACCTTCAAAACGTCGTTCGGATTGTACATGTTCATATCTCCTTTTATTTTTTACCCTGCTGTCTGCACCATGTGTTCATGACCATCTTCACCGGCAGGAGCTTCACCAGCCGCACCTGCATCCGCTCGGGGAAGCCGAGGACGGAGGCGTCTTTGCCGCGCTTCATGTCCTTCAGCGCCTTGGCGACGACCTGCTCGGGGCCGTAGTAGCGGTTGAAGTAGTTGACGGTGTTGTCGTGTATGGCGTGGCTGAAAAACTCGGTCTTTATCCAGCCGGGGCACACCGCCATCACGCGGATGCCCTGCTTCTCAAGCTCCACGCCGAGCGCGCGGGAGAAGCTCAGCACGTACGCCTTCGACGCGCCGTACACGTTTATATACGGCACCGGCTGCCACGACGACATCGAGCCCATGTTATATATCCGGCTGCCCGCGGCCATATACGGGATGCTCATGTGGCACATCGCAGTGAGCGCGCGGGCGTTCAGGTCGATGATGTCAAGCTGCTTGTCCATGTCCATCTCCGTGAACACGCCGAACAGGCCGAAGCCTGCCGCGTTGACGAGAACGGAAATCTCCGGCTTCTCGCTCTCCAGCAGGGCGCGGTACGCGGCGAAGCTTGCGCGATCCTGCAGGTCGAGCGCGAGCGGGCGCACCTTCGCGCGGCACTTCGATTGCAGCTCGCGCAGCCTGTCCTCGCGGCGGGCGATCACCCACAGCTCGTCAAATTCCTCGTCGCGGTCAAGTGCATAGACAAATTCGCGCCCCATGCCGGACGAAGCGCCTGTGATAACTGCAATTTTCATAGTCAATACCTCGGATCTGTAATCTGGAACCAAGCATATCATATTTTGCGCCGGAGCACAAGGGCGGCTTGCAAAAACGCTTGGCAGAAGGGCGGGGAAAGTGTATAATCAGAGTATCCGGCAGCGCCGGAGATCAGGCTTCACGGAGGTGGAAGGTTGAAGATATTTATAGTGGAGGACGATCCGGTCATAGCGTCCGCGGTCGCGGAGCATATCGCGTCGTGGGGCTGCGAGACACGCATCGCCCAGAATTTTCAGAATATCGTGCAGGAGTTCGTGGACTTCGACCCGCAGCTCGTCCTGCTTGACGTCGGCCTGCCGTTTTATAACGGCTATCACTGGTGCAGCGAGATACGCCGCTTCTCCAGCGTGCCGATAATATTCGTCTCCTCGGCGTCGGACAACATGAACATCGTCATGGCCATAAACATGGGCGCGGACGATTTCATCGCCAAGCCCTTTGACCTGAACGTGTTGACGGCGAAGGTGCAGGCCATGCTCCGCCGCACCTACGATCTCGGCGGGCAGGCGCGCCTGCTCCAGCATCGGGACGCCGTGCTCAACACCGACGACAGCACCCTCACCTATCACGGGGAGCGGGTGGAGCTGACGAAGAACGAGTACCGCATTTTGCAGGTGCTGATGGAGAACAAGGGCAAGACCGTCTCGCGCGACGTGCTGATGCAGCGGCTGTGGGAGTCGGACAGCTTTGTGGACGAGAACACGCTGAGCGTGAACGTCGCGCGCCTGCGCAAAAAGCTCGACGGCGCGGGGCTTGAAAATTTCATCGCCACGAAGAAGGGCATGGGGTATATAGTCGAATGAAGCTGCTGTGGGAATATATAAAGTGCCGCCGGTTCTATGCGCTGCTCCTGCTGGTGCTGGACGGGCTGTTCACGCTGATGTTCTGGCTCACGCAGGCGGACGGCTCGGCGCCGATGTATATGCTGCTGCTGTTCACGGTACTGGAGCTTGCCGCCGCGGCGATCGACCTGCGGCATTTCGCGCAGCGCCACCGCGATATTCAGGTGCAGCTCGGCCGGATATTTGCCGCCGCCGACGGCCTGCCCGAGCCGGACAGCCTCATCGAGGCGGATTATCAGGAGCTTGTGCGCGCGGTCTGCGCCGACAGCGCCCGCGCCCGCAGCGAGGCCGACCTGAAGATGCAGGATATGCTCGACTACTACACGCTCTGGGCGCACCAGATAAAAACGCCCATCGCCGCGATGCGGCTGATCCTGCAGTCGGACGACGCGCCGAACTCCGCGGAGCTGGAGCAGGAGCTGTTCAGGGTCGAGCAGTACGTGGAGATGGTGCTGAACTATCTGCGCCTCGGCAGCGATTCGACCGACTATGTGATATGCCGCGTCGAGCTTGACAGGCTGCTGCACCAGTCGGTGAAGAAATACGCAAAGCAGTTCATCCGCCGCAGGATACGCCTTGACTACAAGGAGACGGGGCTGACCGTGCTGACGGACGAAAAATGGCTGAGCTTTGCGATAGAACAGCTTCTGGCCAATGCCTTGAAATATACTCGCGAAGGCGGCGAGATACGCATTTATGCTGAGGGCACGGCGCTGTGCATTGAGGACACGGGCATCGGAATCGCGGCGGAGGATCTGCCGCGCGTGTTCGAGAAGGGCTACACCGGCTGCAACGGGCGGACGGACAAGAAGTCCACCGGCATCGGCCTCTACCTCTGCCGGAAAATTCTCGACAAGCTGGGGCACGGCATCACAATTGAATCAAAGATCGGCGCCGGCACGAAGGTAAAGGTGTATCTCGGCGACGAATAAAGCAAAACCCTCTCGGAAAAACCGAGAGGGTTTACTATTTATTATATTATTTATATTATTTCTTCTGCGAGAACACCCATTCGCGCTGGATGCCGTAGCTTATGAAGAACAGCCCCGTATCCACGACGAACTTTATCAGCGTCGCGATTATCGGCACGGAGTTTGCGAAGAGATGGTTTATCAGCGTCACGAGTCCGGCCGAGACAAGCATCTGCGGGATGCACAGGCAATAGTATCGCACGAGCGCGCGACGATAGCTTCCGTGATTGTCGAAGACCATCCTGTTGTTTGCGTTGAAGTTTGCAAACGAGGAGCACGCGCGGGCGACCGCCGTGCTCACAAGGGACGCCCAGGTGCCGAGCTGATCCTTGAAGATGCGGAACACCAGATAGAATATCAGGAGGTCGATGACCGTGGAGCCGAGCGAGCTTAGCAGAAACTTGAACATCACCTTGAAGATGCGCCACGAGTCCTTGATCGCGTTGTAGTGCGAGCTGTAATCTTCGCTGTCGTACACTGTGTCGATGCGCTGCTCAACAAAGCCAATGCCCATGCGCTTCATGTTCAGCAGCATGTTCGTCTCGTATTCAAAGCGCTCACCGTCGATGCCGCAGAACGCGTCGAGATAGCGGCGCGGTATCGCGCGCAGACCGGTCTGCGTGTCGGACAGCTTGATGCCGTAGCACAGGCGGAAGAAGAATGAGGTCGTGCGGTTCCCCGCGACGCTGCGCGGCGGAACGCCCGGCTGGCTGAAATCGCGGCAGCCCATGACGACCTTGTCCTCGTTCGCGAGCAGCTTTTCGCCGCAGGCGACGATGTCCTTCGTGAGGTGCTGCCCGTCGCCGTCGATGGTCACGACGCCGCGGATATCGGGCATCTCGTCGAGCACATAGCGGAACGCGTCCTTCAGGCCGCGTCCCTTGCCCTTGTTGACCTCGTGCCGCAGAATGTGGCACTGCGGGAAGCCGGCGGCGTACTCAAACGGAGCCTGATGCGCCGCGTCGCTGCCGTCGTCTACTATTACAATATGCTCAAAGCCTTCGGCGATCAGACCGTCGATAACGCCGCAGAGCTTCTTATCCGGATCGAGCGAGGGCAGGATGATCGCCAGCTCCTGCCTGATATCGTGTTTTTCGTCCAATGTGATTACCTTCTTGTCGGGGAATTAGAATTAATAGGAGTCGAGGCTCACGACGCGCATGTCGCTGAGGTTGCCGCTGATGTCCTTGACGATGATCTTGTAGTTGAGCGTGTCGTCATGGTGGCCGTTCGGCGAGTCGGAGGTGATGTGCGTGGTGAAGTCGCAGAGGTAGTTGCCGCCGCCGAAGCTGATGACGCTGTTGAGCGTGACGGAGTGGAGCACGTAATTCGTGACGTGCGACCAGTCGAGGCCGTCCTTCATCAGCTCGAGACGGTTATAAAGCTCCGTGCCGGACTGGAGGTAGCCGGAGAGGCGGTTCATGCCGTAGGTCGGGTCGATGGTGCCGCTCTTGTAGCCCTCGTAGCGCTCCGCAAAGCGCTGCACGAAGCCGTCCAGCGCGGTGGTCTCCGCGTCGGAGCAGGGGACGAGGAACTGGGAATCGTCCTTGTCGGGGTCGATGGTGACTTCATTGCCGTTCGGGTCGGTTATGACAGGCTCGATGATGCCGATGATGTCGTCAAACTTATAGGTCGCCTTGACGGGCAGGCCGGAGTAGTCCTCGTAATAGTCCTCGAGGATGTCGTAGTGTATGTTGTCCTCGGTTATGTACTTGTCGCCCAGCGTGTAGCCGTTGACGGAGACGGAGTAGCTCTTCGGGATCGTCACCTCGACGGAGGAGTAGAGCCCCGTGAAATCAAAGCTCTCGGATTCGAGCTTCCAGGGGTACAGCCCCTTGTATTTCGTGCCGGAGGCGGTGTCCTCGACCAGCGTCACGCTGCCGAACACGCCCGTGTCGCAGACGAGATTGTAGGTAACGGTGGTGTCGGTGCTGCCGCTGCGCTTATAGCTCACGCCGCTGCCGATCATGCTCTTGATGATTTCGGCGCACTCCTCGTCGGTCTGCGCCTCGTGCGGCATCGCCGCGATAGTGGCGGCCATGTCGTCGTTCCAGAAGGTCTTGTTCAGCTCCGCGACGACCGAGTCCATCGTGTTTGTCGGCTGGCTGTCCTCATATGCCACGGCGTAGCCCCACAGCCATGTGAGCCCCACGCCGACGAGCACGAGCACGATGACGATGTAGACGCACATGAATATCGCGTAGCCGTTTCTTTTTTTCTTTCTTCCTGCTGCCATATGCCACACTCCTTATTTCACAAGGAAGGCGTCCGGCAGCCAGCGAGCGCCGGAGCCGCCGGAGATGCTGTTGAGATATTCGCCGTTGAACCACATGCAGGTGGACGAGCCGCCGTCAAGGCTGCAGGCGTTCACCGCGCCGTAGTCGAGCATGACCTCGGCCACGTCCTGCTGGGTCGCGCCCGCGCTGTGCACCTGGCGCCCGTCGATAACGAGCATCAGCACCGCGCCGTCGGCGCGCTGGCCGATCGCGGAACGGGGGTTCGTACCGGTATTGAGGACTGCGGTGTCCTCCATCTGGCCGTTGACTATGAGCACCGGCTCAAAGGTCACGCCGTCCACGATGCCCTTCGCCTGTGCGTCGGCATAGGTCATATAGCCGGTGTGCAGGATGTGATTCGCGTCGAAGCCGACGAAGCTGCAGACTCCGCCGCCCGCGTCGTCGTAGCATACGCCGTCGATGATCGTCAGCCCCTGCGGCGTGCCGCCGAGACCCGCGCCGTTCGCGTCATAATATGCGCCGCCGTTGATGCCGCCGACCGCGCCGTAGCGCTCGCACATGGTGGCCAGATAGTCGCCGTAGCCGCCGAAGGATTCAGGCTTGCCGACGAACACGCGGCTGGGGTCGAGCACGACCATCATATAGCCCTGGAAGCCCTTCTTCCTGACCTGCTCGATGATTATCCCGTCGCCGTCGTCGTCAACGAGGCCGTAGCCGTCCGTGCCGTCGGGCTGGGCGGGGTCGGTCTGGTTGTCGCCGCCGGTCTCGGTGCCGCTCTGGTTGGGGAGCTTGATGAGGGAGGTGTCGGTCGTGTCGGTCAGGGTGCTCTGCTTGGCCTGCTTTATCGCGTCGATCTCGGCTTCGGAGAGGTAGACGTTTGCGATGAAGTCGAAGCGCCGCGTCTCGAGCATGGTGTTCACGAACATATTCCTGAGCGCAGGGGACGGCCCCTTGACCAGCACGTATTCTACCGCAAGCCCCGCGACGCCGAAGAGGATCCCCGTGGCGAGGATGAAGCCAAATATCCGGTCAATGACGCGCTGAACCTTTTTCCGTCGGGCTTTCTTGTCCCGTCGCTCCTGTTCTTCTTCGAAGAGCTCCTGCTCTTCGTCGTAATATGCAGTACTGTTCTTCATATTCGCACCTTCGCAATTGATAGGTTGGGTATAGTTAAGTATAGTTAGGTATACATAATTCGGTTTATTTTAGCATATACGCGGCCAAAGGACAAGAAATATTTGCGGGTTTTAAGAAATATAAAGAATTTTCCACACGAAAAACCCCAGAACTTGTCCGGGGTTTGGGTCATGTGTTCAGTTTTTCCGCGTCCAGGTCATCTCGATGTGCGGGATGCCGTCCTCGAGAAATTCCACGGAGCTCTGCGCGAAGCCGCACTTTTCGTACAGCCCGCGCGCGTAGACCTGCGCTTCGAGCTTTATCGTCTCCGCGCCGAAGATGCGCTTACAGGTCGAGCCCCTCCGCCCATGCGGCGAGCTGCTCACGGCCGGTGCTGCGGTGGAAGACCTTGCCCTCGATAAGCTTTGCGTTGGGGCAGCTGGGCGCGAGCTTCTTGAGCGTTTCACCCATGCCGGAGCCGCCGGAGGTCGCAAAGAGGACGACGGTCTTGCCGGAGAAATCGTAGCTCTCGAGGAAGGTGTTGATGATGGTCGGCGCAACGTACCACCAGATCGGGAAGCCGACGAACACGACGTCGTACTCGGCCATGTTGTCGCGCTGGGATGCGATGGCGGGGCGGGACGCGGAATCGTTCATCTCGACGGTGCTGCGGGCGCGCTTGTCCATCCAGTTCAGATCGGCGGGCTTGTAGGGGACCGCGGGCTTGATCTCAAATATATCGGCACCCACCGCCTCGGCAAGCGTCTGCGCGAGGTGCGCGGTAGTGCCGGTGGGGGAGAAGTAGGCAACAAGTTTTTTCATGGTTATACCTCCTGAAATAGTGTCGGCGGGCGGCGGGATAAAAAATTATGCCGCCGTCCGGCTACATTATATCATATAGACAGCGTTAAAAAAAGAAGATCTTGTGAACGTGCGGGGCATACTTACGCCGCCGGAAGCCGGAAAAACCGCATGGTACATGACTATCATGTAAAAAACCAGATAAAATTCATAAGATGTTGACAAAAAATCGTTAAGATATTATAATAACAAAAGTTGACAGGGGAAAGCGCCCCCGTTGACCGAAGGTATAATGCCATAAAGGCAGAATCTTTAAGGAGGAAAACAAAAATGAAAAAGTATCTTGCACTGATTCTTGCTCTGTGCATGGTGTTCGCGCTGTGCGCCTGCGGCAGCAACGCGCCCGCACCTGCTGCATCTCCGGCTGCCGATGCTACCGACGCTCCCGCAGCTGAGGAAAGCACCGCTCCCGAGACTACCGGCTGGGCTCCCGACGGCCCCGTGACCATGATCGTCTCCTACAAGGCCGGCAACGGCACCGACGTCACCGCACGTATCCTTGCCAAGTACGCTGAGAAGTACATCGGCCAGACCATCGTCATCGAGAACGTTGACGGCGGCTCCGGCTCCCTCGGCTGGTCCCAGCTCGCAGCGGCCGATCCCGACGGCATGACCATCGGCTTCATGAACCTGCCCAACTTCAACAGCTCCATCGTCAAGGGCCTCGGCACCTACACCACTGCCGACTTCACCGCAATCTGCAACCACGTGACCGAGACCTCCATGGTCGTCGTCCGTGCCGACGAGACCCGCTTTGATGACATCGACGGTCTTGTCGCATACGCGAAGGAGAACAACACCGTCGCTTCCACCAACGGCGCTCAGGCTTCCAACCACATCGGCGCTCAGGCTTTCGCCAACTCCGCCGGCTTCAAGTACACCGATCTTCCTCAGGGCAACACCAACGACGAGCTCGTCTCTCTGCTTGGCGGCGAGGCTGACTGGTGCGTCGTAAAGGCCGCTGACATCGCCGGCCGCGCCGACGTCAAGGTTCTGGCTGTCTTCGCAGAAGAGCGTCTGCCGGAGTACCCCGACGTCCCGACTCTGGGCGAAAAGGGCTTCTATGACAAGTGGCTCGGCTCCTCCCGCTGCATCGTTGCTCCCGCGGGCGTGAGCGAAGAGGTCATCAAGTTCTACGAGAACGCGTTCAAGCAGACCATGGAAGACCCCGACTACCTCGCAGCAGCTTCCGAATTCGTCACCGATTATAAGGATGCAGAAGCTACCGCAGCTCTGATTGAAGAGCAGCAGGCCTTTACCGAGGGCCTGTCCACCGGCTTCTGGTACGAATAAAATCTTCTGTTTTGAGGTTCGCTTCAAAACTGCCGGACATTGAGTTGTCCATGTTCCGTGCAGGGGAGTTCAGATGAGCTCTCCTGCACAAGCGATTAAAGATTTATAGGAGGGATCGTCCCTTGAAAATGAAGAAAACCGATATAGGCGTTGTCGTGTTCATGTACGCCGTGTGCGCGTTCTTCTACGCTTACAGCTATAAGCTGACGGAGGAGAGCAAGACCTACCCGATGTTTACCATCGCCCTGCTCTTCGCCCTTACAACGCTCTATCTTGTTCAGATGATAATCAATGCGCGCAAATTCGGCGTGGAGAGCGGCGCGGATGAGGTGTTCGCGGGCTTCAAGCCGGTGCAGTTCATCGTCTCGATAGTCCTGACGCTCGTGTACTTCCTGATGATAAAGTACCTCGGCTTTTTCTCCGCGACTATCATATTCATGTTTGCGTCGCTGCTGTATCTCAAGGTACATATAGTTCCGGCGTTTATCTCCGTTCTGGTAATGAATCTGCTGATCTACTTCGCATTTGTGAAGTTCCTCGGCGTCAAGCTGCCCTCCGGGCTGCTGTTTTAAGGAGGGTATAGATTATGCTTGAAACCTTACAGCAAATGGGTCAGGGCTTCGTACATGCCCTGACATGGATAAACCTGCTGGCGATGGCAGGCGGTGTCGCACTCGGTATCGTCATCGGCTGTCTGCCCGGTCTTTCGGCTGCAATGGGCGTTGCGCTCATGCTGCCCCTGACCTTCACCATGAAACCCGACACCGGACTTATTGTCCTCGGCGCCATCTACTGCGGCGCTATCTTCGGCGGCTCCATCTCCGCTATCCTCATTCACACCCCCGGCACCCCCGCTTCCGCGGCGACCGCTATCGAGGGCTACCAGATGACCCTGCAGGGCAAGGCCGGTAAAGCGCTGGCGACCGCCTGCTGGAGCTCCTTCTGGGGCGGTCTGCTCAGCTGCATCTCCCTGTATTTCTTCGCTCCCGCGCTGGCTCAGCTTGCGCTGAAGTTCATGTCGGCAGAGAAGTTCTGGCTCGGCATCTTTGGACTGACCATCATCGCCGGTGTTTCCAGCAAGAGCATCGTCAAAGGACTTATGTCCGGCGCGCTCGGCCTGCTGATCTCCTGCATCGGCCTTGACCCGATCGACG
>OHBM01002022.1_pt1 | contig 13970 bp, 10 predicted proteins | sample 1577251 | NCBI WGS metagenome assembly OHBM01 (sample SAMEA3541557, study PRJEB24748) | human gut metagenome | biome: human gut; feature: human-associated habitat; material: faeces | place: China | collected 2012 | reverse complement strand
ACTGGGTGCCGAAGATGGTGTTGTTCTGGCAGATGTGGATGTAGCTGGCGTCCTTGTCGTAGTCGATGGCGTTTACATCCGGGATATAAGTGAAGTTTTTATCCTTGCTGGACGCCACGATCTTGGCCTCGCCGAACTTGGCGGCCTCCTTGGCAGCCAGACCCGAGAAGTTGCCGGACACGATGTAGTCTGCCTTGCCGGTGGTCATAAAGTTCAGCGGTACCATGGCGAACTGCTGGGTAGCACCGCCCTGAAAGAAGCCCACCTTGTAGTTATCGGGAATGTTCATCACCCGGCGCAGGGAAGCTTCGGTGTCCTTGATGATGGCATCGAACCACTTGCTGCGGTGGCTCATCTCCATCACGCTCTGACCGCTGTCGCCGTATTCCAGCAGCTCGGCCTGTGCCTGCCGCAGCACCTTTTCGGGCAGCATGCTGGGGCCTGCGCTGAAGTTATATACTCGTGCCATAATGAACCTCTCCTTTTCCTGTGATACACCTATTACGCAGCACCGCCGTTTTTGCGGTGCGTCTGTTACTTTCTGTAGCCGTAGTATACCGGTTTTCCCATGCTGAAAACAAGAGCATCTTTGCACAAAGATATGGCCCCTGCACCCCGCCTGAGGGCACAAAGCATACAAATGTACGCCGTGTAGGGACAAAATATAAGACAATTGTAAAAGAAGCGTACGATCCCCTGATTCCCTGCGGATTTTCCGCCCTTGCACCTTTGGCAGAAATGCGGTATACTGGAAATACTAAGACAAATGTAAAAGAAAAACGAAGCCCAAACTGTGAAAGTGCGTTTGGAGCGGCCCGCAGGCCGCGACAAACGCGAAATAAAATAGTCATTCCGCTGAAAATGGTCAGAGCGAAGCGGAGACCATTCTAAATCGCCCCACCGCAAAAAACGGTGACTAAGGGGAATTGAATCATTCAAGGAGGTACAACAGATGTACGGCTTACCAGATACCCTGCGGCCGCTTTCGGCGGCGGAAGAACGGGTGATGCTTGCGGTGTGGGCGTGCCCGGGCGCGGCGGCGCGGCGGGACATCAGCCAGAAGCTCAAGGCCACCGGCTGGGCAGCAGCCACGGTGCTGAATTTTCTCTACCGGTTGGAGGAAAAAGGCTGGGTCAGGTCGGCAAAACAGGGCAACTGCAACGTGTATGTGCCGCTGGTCACCCGGCGGGCTTACGGCGTGTACTGTATGCGGCAGCGGCTGGATACCCTGTTTGACGGCGACCTTGCCGCCGCCGTCCATGCGCTGGTAAGCGAGAGCGGCTGCTCCCAGAGCGCCTTGGAGCAGGCCATCCGGGTGTTGGAGGAGAAGCATCAGGAGACCGAGGAGTACGATTTGTACGACCCCTACGGCTGAATTGTTTCATATTTTTTTACAAAATGTTGGTTGACAGCGAAATATCCGTTCTGTAATATAAAAGCTATTAAAAAATGAGAAACTGATATGGACGAACAGGAAAGGAGCAGTCAGACACATGGATCATTTGCAGAATGTATTAAGCTACTTCGACCAGCAGCAGCCCCTTTGCGCAGAGCACGACCGCATCCCCAAGGACCTCTATCGGGAGTTCGGGGTCAAGGCCGGTTTGCGCGATGAGACCGGCAAGGGCGTGCTGGCAGGTCTGACCAACATCTCGGACATCCGGGCGTTCCAGTATGTGGACGGGGTCAAGCACCCGGCGGACGGTCAGCTGCTGTACCGCGGCTATGACGTAAAAGACCTCATCAACGGCAGCCGCGGCAGCCGCTTTGCCTTTGAGGAGGCGGGATATCTGCTGCTGTTTGGTCAGCTGCCCACCCCGGAGCAGCTGGAACAGTTCTGCGCGGTGCTGGGCGAGTGCCGCACCATGCCCACCAACTTTACCCGCGATGTCATTATGAAGGCACCCAGCCACGATATCATGAACAGCATGGCGCGCAGCGTGCTGACGCTGGCTTCCTACGACCCCAAAGCAGCAGATTTAGATACCGCCAACGTGCTGCGCCAGAGCATCCAGCTGGCGGGCATCTTCCCCATGCTGGCGGTGTACAGCTACCACGCCTATAACCACTACGAAAAAGACGCCAGCATGTATATCCACCGCCCGGACCCCAGCCTTTCCACCGCAGAAAACTTTTTGCGGATGCTGCGGCCGGATATGCAGTACACCCCGCTGGAAGCCCGCGTGCTGGACGTGGCGCTGCTGCTGCACGCCGAGCACGGCGGCGGCAACAACTCCACCTTTACCACCCGCGTGGTCACTTCGTCTGGCACCGATACCTACTCGGCCATGGCGGCTGCCCTGTGCTCCCTCAAAGGCCCGCGCCACGGCGGTGCCAACCTGATGGTGATGCAGATGATGCAGAACATCCGCGAAAACCTGCACGATACCGAGGACGATGAAGAGCTGGAAGCCTACCTGAAAAAGCTGCTGCACGGCGAAGCATTTGACCGCAAAGGCCTGATCTACGGCATGGGCCACGCGGTGTACTCCCTCAGTGACCCCCGTGAGGTAGTATTCAAGGGCTATGTGGAACAGCTGGCCCACGAGAAGGGCCGCGACAAGGACCTTGCCCTTTACAACAAGATCGAGCGCATGGCCCCGCAGCTGATCGCGGAGGAGCGCAAAATTTTCAAGGGCGTCAGCCCCAATGTGGACTTCTACAGCGGCTTCGTCTACGACATGCTGGGCATCCCCATGGAGCTGTACACCCCGCTGTTCGCGGTGGCCCGCGTGATGGGCTGGAGCGCCCACCGCATCGAAGAGCTGCTCAGCGCCAACAAGATCATCCGCCCGGCCTACAAGAGCCTGGGCGGCACCCACGAATACGTCCGCCGCACCGAGCGGTAAAAAGGAGGCAGCACCATGCGCACAGAATGGACCCACGCACCGGAAGAATGGTTTTTCCTGCACAATTTTGACGTTGACAAGGTGTTCAGCACCATCCAGCGGGCAGATTACCTCGTGCTGTACTACATCCGGCAGCAGGCCGCGCAGCACCCGGGCAGCAAAGTTTATCTGGCCGACCTGGCCGCAGCCATGGGCCTGAAGGTGACCGAGCTTTCCAAGGCTGTGGAAAAGCTGCAGGACAAGGGCTTCGTTGCCTGGAAGACCGACAAGGAAGCCGGCCGCACCTATGTGGAACTTTCCAGCAAGGCCGTGGAGCTCATGGCCGAGGAGCACGATTTCATGAAGCGCTGCTACGAACGCCTGCGCTCGGAGCTGGGCGACGACGAACTGCGCCGCACTGTGGACACCATGCAGAAGGTGACCGCCATCCTCAAAGAGGAGCGCAGCGCCGACTGAGCCGCCCCACAAAAAACGACCCCCGCATCTGCGCTGCTGCAGGTGCGGGGGTCTTGCTTATGCTTCAGGGGTCATGCGCGGGGGATGGGGCTCACTCCTTCGGGAACGCCTGGTTCCAAACCTGGATGACGCGCCACTTCGGGGTCCAGCCGTCCGGCTCGAACTTGCCGTCCTCGGCGGTCAGCAGGCCCTGCTCCACGCACCACTGGGCCGCCTTGGCCAGCTCGGTGTCGGACACATCGGTGAAGTCGGGCTCTGCAGCGGGTTCGGGCTTGCCCTTCTGGGTCCAGATGAGCATTGCCAGTTCACCGCGGTTGGTCGGGATGGCCGCGCCCTCGGGCAGCAGGTCGTTCAGGATGACGCGGGTGGTGATCTCGTAGCCGCCCCAGATGGCTGCACCGGCTGCGGCCACACCGATCACGGCACCGGATCCGTCTGCGGGTGCCTCGGGCTCAACGGGGAAGCCGGGGTCGAGAGGTTCCGCGGGGGTAACGGTGGTCGTGTCTTTCCAATGAGCGATCAGCTTCACTTCGCATTCCGGGACCTCAAAGGTGATGGTCTCGCTGTTGAGGCCGCTGGTCACGTTGAGGTTTTCCGGCGTAACGATCTCCCAGCATTCGAAGGTCATGCCGGGGAAGGTGCCGATATCGTCCTCATCGGTGCTGTTGTCCAGCACAGCGGTGATGCTCACGGTGTCGCCCACTTTCTCCCACACAATATCCTCGTGCAGGCCAACGCCTTCATCAAAGATGGCGGGGTCGTTGGAGTAGGTGATCTGTGCCTCATAGTGGGCGGTGAGCTCCACCGGCGCGTTCACCATCTCAAAGGTGGCCTTCTCGCCGCCTTCCACGGTCACATTGTCGGAGTTGACCTCCCAGTAAGCGAACCGCAGGCCGTCCTTGGAACGGTCTTCCGCCACGATGACGATGGTCTCGCCTGCCTTGGCGGTCGTCTCGACGGGGGTGCCGTCCATATAGTAGGCCGCACCGCCGTTCACGGTGATGCCCTGCAGGTGCTTGTACTTCGCGTCCACCTCCACGGCCTCGTCCGGCATGGTGAAGGTAGTCTCGGGGTCGTTCTTGCCGGCCAGAGTGCCGTTATCCGGGGTGATCACCCAGCGGTTGAACTCGTGGTCTTCACGGTCCTTTGCCTTGATGGTGATCACATCGCCCTGCACGGCACGGGTGATCTCCTCACCCTTTTCGTTGTAGGCAATGCCCTTGTCGTCGGTCATGGTGATGGTGTGGTACTCATAGTACACAGCCTCCACTCTCACGTTGCCGCTGGGCATGGTGAAGTGGGCTTCGGATGCAGTCGCATTGTCCAGATGTGCATTATCGCTGACTTCCCAGCGGATGAACTTCCAGCCTTCGCGTTCGGGCGCAACGATCGTCACGTCCTCGCCGGACTTCACTTCCACCTTGCCAGACTCGCCGTTTGCCGTGGTATCGTCATCTGCCAGTTCAACGAAGTAGAGCTGCTTGGGCTTTGCCTCAATGGTGATGTCGAAATCACGCATCTTGAAGGTCAGCTCCGGGGTCTTGCGCTGTTCTTCGTTCAGGTTGATGTCTTCACTATACCAGCAGTCGAACTCCTGGTCATCGGGCAGATTCGGGGTGAGGGTGATCTTCTCGCCTGCAACGGCCTTGATGGTAGTCTCGCCGTTTTGTGCGGTGCCGTTGATGACGGTGACCGTGTGCAGGGTCTTGTACACAGCCGTCAGAGTCACATTGCCCTTGGGCACCGTGAGGGTGAAGCTCTCAGCGCCCTTCTGCTCCTCGGTCAATGCCCAGCCATCGGGGCCCTCGGCCTCCCAGTGGTCAAAGACCTGCTCCTCCGGGTCGTACTCGGCCTTGATTTCCACGTTCTGTTCGCGCAGGGCGTCAGTAATCGTAGTTTTGTCGTTCACGGTACCGCCGTTCACCGTAATGGTACGGTACTTCATGTATTTCGCAGTGACCGTCACATTGGTGTTGGAAGGAACTGTGAAGTGTGCTTTTGTATGGTCTTCATTATCAAAAATCAGGTCTACATCGCCTTCCCAGTCAATGAACTTCCAGCCATCGCGGCCTGCGGCCTCGAGGTAGACAGTATCACCGGCCTTTACCACGAAGGTCTGCGTGGGTTCATCGGCGCCCTGGTCGTTGATGGTGACGTAATAGAGCTGGCTGGTCTCAGAGGTCAGCTCCACATTCTGGCCCGGCACCGGCATAACGAAATCAAATTCCTCATCCGTGTCGTGACCATTCAGGAAAACATTGCTGGTCCACTTTACGAACTCGTGGTCCTCAGGGACATTCGCCTTGACGTGGACCTTTTCGCCCTCAATGACAGTACCTGCAAGTTCGCCATCCACAGTGACGGTGTACAGCTGCTTGTAGTTTGCAGTCAGGGTCACATCCCCCTCAGGCACGGTGAAGTTCAAGGTCTTCTCGCCCAGCTCGTCATTTGTCAGGTTGAAGGTCATGTCCGAAGACTTGTAGGTCCAGCCAACGAACCGCTTGCCATCCACCTCGTCGGCAGTGACGGTGATGCTGTCGCCGTGCAGAGCCTTATCGTTCACTGTGGTGCCGCTGTTGCCATTGTTGATGGTAACGGTGCGGTACTCCATCTGGACAGCTTCCAGCGTCACATTGCCCGAAGGCATCTGGAACTGGACGGTGGACTGGCTGGTGTCAAGGGTGAAGTTCTCCGGGCCGGTGAGCTTCCACTCAATGAACTTCCAGTCGTCACCCTTGTTTTCGGCCTTGATGGTGACCCAGTCGCCAGCCTTCACGCGGGCAGTGGTGCTCTCGCCGTTGACCGTGCCGCCAGTCACCGTGATGGTGAACAGGGTCTTGGGCACTGCGGTGAGCGTGACGTTCTTGTCCACCATCTTGAAGGTGAGGGTCGGGCTCTGCCTCTTATCGGTGGTCAGGCGGATGTCATTGCTTTCCCAGCTGTCGAACTCATCCGCCGGGATACCGTAGTCTGCGGCGTTGACGGTGACCGTGTCACCCTCAATGTAGGTATCCGGCAGCACGGTACTTGTACCATCTGCACCGATCACGGTAACGGTGTGCAGGGTCTTGTATTCGGCCGTCAGGGTCACATTGCCTTCCGGCATAAAGAAGGTGATGTGCTCCTTCTGCTGCTGGGCGGGCGTCAGGGTGATGCCCTCGGCCTTCCAGCCCATGAACTTCTTACCATCAGGCACATCGGCGTCCACGGTGATCTCTTTGCCTGTGAGGGCAGAGGTCACATCGGCATGGCCGCCATCCACCGTGATGGTGTACAGCTTATTGTAGCGCGCCTTCAGCTCCACATTCTCGTTCGGCATGGTGAAGGTGGCTTCCTCGTTGTTCACACCGGTGATGGTCACATTATCGGTGACGACTTCCCACCGCACGAACTGATAGCCCGGGCGCTCGGCTGCCTTGATGTTGATCTTGTCGCCTTCCACAGCCTGCTTGTCGTCGGTGCCATTGACGGTGTAGGTGCCATTGTTCACCACGATGTTGCGCAGGGTCTTGTACTGTGCCGTGAGCTCCACGCCGTTCTTCGGCATATCGAACTCAATGGGCGAGACGGCTTTCTGCTCGTCGGTCAGGCCATCGACACCCACAACATTCCAGCCAACAAACTTCTCACCCTCAGGTGCGGGGTTTGCGGTGGCAACGATCTTGTCACCCTTGACGGCTTCGGTGGTCGTTTCGCCGTTCACGGTATAGGCGCCGTCAATCACAGTGATGGACTGCAGCGCCTTATACTTTGCTTCCACCTGAACTTCGCCTGCAGGCATGTTGAAGGTAGTGATGTTTCTGTTCTCATCGGCCAAGGTCACGTTGTCGCTCAGCACATTCCAGCGTTCGAACTTGCGGCCCGGGATGGTGTTGGCGGTAATGATGATCTCGGTGCCTTCTTTTGCAAAGGAAGGCGTTGCGATGCCCTTCTTAACAGTCACATCATAGAGCTGATTGTAGCTGTTCTCCAGCTTCACGTCGCCATCCGGCATGGTGAAGGTGGCCGTGAGCTTATCTGCATCGGTCAGCGTCACGCTGTCGGGGCTGATGGTCCAGCCTGCAAACTCAAAGTGGTCGCCCTTGTCCGGTGCCGTCACGGTGACGGTCTGGCCTGCGTGGGCGTTGGTGAGGTCATCTCGATTCTCCACCTTGTAGCTGCAGCCTTCCGGCACAGTGATGCTATGCAGTTCGCTGGGCACAATGTGGAGGTAGCTTGCATTTGCGGTGATGGGCTTAATGCGCGGGTCGGTCAGTGCGCCGCCCTCAGCGGTGTAGTAGACATAATTGCCGGAATAGCTGATGCTGTGTGCGGCACCCTTGGTTGCATCCTTATTCTGGATGGTCACCTCGCCGGTATTGTTGAAAACAGCCGCACCGGTAACGGTACCGCCATTGTCGTTCTTGCCGATCAGCTCTACGCTGGAAGCATTCTTCACAGTCAGATTGCCGTTTACTGCAATATTTTCACAGGTAATACGCAGCTTACCGGTGCAGGTGATATTTGCATCTCCGACAACCGCTCTGGCCTCAGTGCTGGTAAGGGTCACATTCGCTGCGGCTTCAATGACCAGCTTACCTAGGAGCACCGAGTATGTGCCACCATCCAAATCAACGTTTGTATTCGGAGCGTTGATGGTCAAATTTCCCATATGGGAATCGTTCAGGCTCAGGGTGTTGGTGTTCTTGTCATAGCTCAGAGTACCATCGCCGAGGATATCAGCATAGTTGACACTGTTGACGGCCTTGCCGTTCACCACGATACTGTTTTCCTCGTTCAGCCGTGCAATGCTGCTGCGGCTGTTGATGCTCATCTGCATCAGCGCATTGGTGCTTTCGGCCAATGCCGGGGCCGACAGCGTGAACATCATGCACGCTGCCAAAGCAGCGGATGCTGCGCGCTGGGCCAGTTTCTTTTGTCTCATTTGTATTCCCCCTTTACGTTCACTGCGAGGACCGGGCTGTACCCCGGTATTGCCTAAATATTAGCATAATTTTCCTCGATTTTGGGGGAAATTGCGCGAAACGCCCCGAAAGCGGCGTGAATCGCAAAATCACGCCGAAAAAGTCATTTCCTTTTTGGTGAAAACAGAAAAAAGGGCCGCCGCACCGTTTGCCGTGCAGCAGCCCTTGGGTCCCTTATTGCGGGGTGTGGTTTACTTGGTGCCGTAGATGCGGTCGCCTGCATCGCCCAGGCCGGGCACGATGTAGCCGTTCTCGTTCAGGTGGTCGTCCTGTGCGCCGAGGTAGATGTCCACATCGGGGTGTGCCTCGTGCAGGGCCTTGATGCCTTCCGGAGCGGCGATCAGGCCGATGAACTTGATGCGCTTTGCGCCATGCTTCTTGATCTGGGTGATGGCGTCAATGGCGCTGCCGCCGGTGGCCAGCATGGGGTCCAGCACCAGCACGTCGCGCTCGTCGATATCCTGGGGCAGCTTGCAGAAGTACTCCACGGGCTGCAGGGTCTCCTCGTCGCGGTACAGGCCGATGAAGCCCACCTTTGCAGCGGGCAGCAGGGTCAGCATGCCGTCCAGCATACCCATGCCTGCGCGCAGGATGGGCACCAGGGCCAGCTTGCGGCCAGCCAGCACCTTGGTCTTTGCCATGGTGATGGGGGTCTCGATCTCCACCTCTTCCAGCGGCAGATCGCGGGTAGCCTCGTAGCACAGCAGCGTTGCGATCTCGCCAACGAGGTCACGGAACTCCTTGGTGCCGGTCTGTTTGTTGCGCAGCAGGCTGATCTTGTGCTGCAGCAGCGGATGTTCAACGATCATCGGGGTCATAAAAACACGCTCCTTAATTTATATAGAACATTCTATCGGGTACTGATCTGTGGTCTTGTCCGCCCGGTGGGCGCACAAATAGCTTTTTTTCACAGAGAAGCTTGCAGTGCAGGCTTCTCTGTGAAATTACAAAAATTTCAATCAGCGGTTTTCCAGTGCGGTCAGCTTGTCGATGCGGCGCTGATGGCGGCCGCCCTCAAACTCGGTGTTCAGGAAGATATCCACCAGCTGGCAGGCAAGGCCGGGGCCGACCACGCGGCCGCCCATGCACAGGGCGTTGGCGTCGTTGTGGCGGCGGGTATACTCGCAGCTGAAGCTGTCGGAGCAGCAGCAGGCGCGGATGCCCTTGATCTTGTTGGCTGCCATGCTGATGCCCACACCGGTGCCGCAGAACAGCAGTGCCTTCTCGCACTGGCCGCTCACCACTGCGTCACAGGCGGGCACAGCCATATCGGGGTAGTCCACGCTGTCGGTGCTGTGGGTGCCAAAGTCGATATACTCCAGACCAAGCTCCTCCAGATGTGCCTTGACAGCCTCTTTCAGTTCAAATCCGCCGTGGTCGGCGGCAAGTGCGATGGGTTTTGCCATGGAAAAACGTCCTTTCCCTGTGAGTGGTCACAGTTCCGCTTTTATTGTTTGTTTGCTGCGGCTTCGGCAGCCAGACGCTCCGCCCGCTCCCGCTCCGCCTGACTGAGACGGTGGTAGTCCGGCAGCAGCGCCTCCGGCAGCACAGCCTGCCCGGCTGCGGCCATCTGCTTTGCCACAAGTGCTACGGCAGCGGCACGGCCGCCCCGCAGCGCCGGGGGTGTTTGCAGCACGCCCGGCACATCGCTGTATTTATTATAGCACAGACCCGCGCCATCACCAACAAAAAACAGAGGCTTTTTGCAATTTTCTACAAAATCCGCCAGATCTGTCACCGCCCGGGCGTCATCGTCCAGCAGGCGGGTGTGGGTGGCAAGGTCAAAAGCTGCACTGTACACCTGTGCGCGGCGGGCGTCCAGCGCACAGAGCACCGTACCCTCGCCGGTGTGGGCAGCGGCCAGCGCTTCCAAGGTAGACACCGGAGCACACAGCGTCTCGCGCGGGAAGGCCAACCCCTTGACGGCAGCCAACCCGATGCGCAGGCCGGTAAAGCTGCCCGGGCCTGCGTTGACGGCGTACAGGTCGATGTCCGCGCAGGTCAGCCCGCACATCTTTAAGCAGGTGTCGATCATGGGCATCAGCGTTTCGCTGTGGGTCATGCCGCCGTCCAGATATACCTCGTACAGCAGGCGATCATCCTGCAGCAGAGCCACACCGGCGGTCTTGCCCGCCGTATCCACGGCCAGAATATTCATACCGTCACCCCCTCAATGGTGATCTTGCGGGTGGTATCGTCCAGACGTTCGATGTTCACCCGGATGGGGTTTTCCAGCGCCAGCAGGTCGGCAAAGTTTTCGCTCCACTCTGCCGCCACCACAGCGCCCTGATCCAGATAATCGTAGAAGCCCGCCGCACACAGGTCGTTCTCGGTAGAAATGCGGTACAGGTCAAAGTGTGCCAGCGGGCGCGGGCCCCGGTAGTAGTTCACGATAGCAAAGGTAGGGCTGGACACCGGGTCGGTGCAGCCCAGACCCTCGGCAAGACCCTCGGTAAAGGCGGTCTTGCCCGCGCCCAGACCGCCGGTAAAGGCGATCAGCGCCCCGGGGGCCAGCACAGCGGCCATCCGCTTGCCCAGCGCCACCGTCTCGGCGCGGGAATGGGTGATATATTCTGACATGAAGGTTACCTCATCGTTTCAAAAAAGGGATGGCAGACACTCTGCCATCCCTAAGTATAATATAAAACACACAAAAGTGCAATGGTCAGGCGGCGGCAGGGGTCTGCTGCTCCGCAGCGCCGTTTGTCAACGTGCCGGGCGCGGTGAGCCGGGCAGCGGCATCGCCCTGAATGATGGGATAGGACGCCGCCGGGTGGGGATGCCGCCCGGTGTTCTGGTTGAGATACCACACGATGTCGTTTTCGCCATAGACCTCAAGGCCGTAATCAATGGCCTGCTGCAACGTCTCGCCCTCGATCATGCGGTTCACGGTCGCCCACAGCATACTGCGGGAGTACACACTGTATACGTTATTCACAAAGCCTGCCACGGCCTTTGCCCCGCCGGAGAGCAGCCCATCCGAAAGGGCGGTGTCCACATGGCCGCTGCGTCCGTAGAACTCGCAGGTCTCTGAGAGCACGATGGTGCCGTTCAGCTTACCGCCCCGGTAGGCATTGCCGAAAAAGTCCCCGGTGACGGCGTAGCAGCCGTTCACCTTGATGACCCGGTGGCTAAGCAGCTCCAAGCCGTAGCGCAGGTCGTTCCAGAAATCAGATTTTTCCAGCAGCAGGATGATGGGCGCGGTGGCCTGTTTTTTCCACAGCCAGCCGTACTCATAGGTATAGTACGCGCCGTGGGCGCTGAGGATGGCAAGGTCGTAGTCTGCCATCCGCTTCAGGTCGGAGACAGTCACCATCATGTCCAGATGGGTGTCCAGCCCGTAGCCGTTCCAGTAGTCCTTCATATAAGAATAGTAGGGGTAGCGGTTACTGTTGACTCCATTATCAAAGGCATAGTAGATGACCGCATTGCCCACCGTGCCGTTCTCGGCAGCGAGCAGGGCGGGCGCATCCTCCATCTCCGGCCCGGGCAGGGCGGCGTCCGCCTCGCTCTCGGTATCGGTGAGCAGAATACCGCCCAGTGCGCCGCAGCTGTAAGTAAAGCTTACCATGCCGTTTTTCGCATCCACATAGATGCTGTCCTTTTTTATAAGCCCCTGTGCCGCCAGCGCGTCCAGCTGTGCCAGCGCAGCGGCCTGACGCTCTTCCTCCGACATTCCGGCGTAGGCGGCACTGTCGGTCAGGGCGGTGACGGCGGCATCCGTCTGCTGCATCTCCTTTACCTCGGAAGCGGTCAGGGTCTGGGGGGTGCCGGTGGTTTCCTCCGGCGCGGCAGCCACTGCCGGGCACACTGCCGTAAAGGCCAGCGCAATGGCACACACCGCGCTGAGCAGACGGCGATAAACTGTATGTTCCATTTCTTCTTTTCCGTTCCTCTCCCCCGGCACACCGCCGGGGCTGTTGTGCGCAAGGCTGCGCCCACAGGTTCATTGTAGGCTGCTGCCGGAGCTTTGTCAAGCATCCCGGCAATGTTTTACCATTCCGTCACACCCGGCGCATTGCATTGGCGCAAAGGTTTGTGTATAATAGCAGTATGCTGGGTTTTTATCGCCTGTACGCAGGCACGTCCCGGCAGACTGTTCTGACGAAAGGCGGTGCTTTCTTTGGATAGCATTCGACAATATTTTAAGCGCACCGATAAGATGTATCTGCTGCTGTGCATTTTCAGCAGCGTGATGGCGGTGCTGGCACTGTCCTCCTGGGCAGCCAAGCAGGGCAACGGCTTTGCCACCGATGAGGTGACCGGTGCCATCATCGGCATTGGCGACTACCGCCGCGCACTGGTGCAGGCGGGCGCTGCCGCCATTGGCATCGTGATTGCGCTGCTGCTCTCCTGCGTGGACTACCGCAGCCTTGTAAAGGTGTGGCCGGTGCACGTTGTGCTGACGTGGGGTCTGGTGCTGCCCACGCTGGTCATCCGCAACGTGTCCATCGGCCCGCTGACCATCGGCTACAACGCCGGTGATACCGACAACTACTCCTGGTATAAACTGGGCGGCTTTACCTTTCAGCCCACAGAGCTGGCAAAGATCAGCTTTATCCTGACCTTTGCCATGCACCTGAACAACGTGCGCAGCCGCATCAATGAGCCAAAAGAGCTGGCAAAGCTGCTGCTGCACCTGCTGGTGCCCATTGCTATCATCCATGTGCAGGGCGACGACGGCACCGCCATCATCTACGGCATCATCGGCTGCTGCATGATGTTTGCGGCGGGGCTGAGCTGGAAGTATATCTTTGCAGCCTTTGCGGCGGCGGGCGCTGCCGTGGCGGTGGCCTTTGCCTTTTTCAGCGATAAGATCGGCAAAGGATACCAGTGGTACCGCATTCTGGCGGTGCTGGACCCGGAAAACACCACCGGCTGGGCCCCCAGCGAGACCGTGTGGAAGAACATCATCTACCAGCAGCAGCGCGGCGAGATCGCGCTGGGCTCCGGCGGCATCTTCGGCAACGGCTTATTCGGAGGCAGGTATTACAGCGTGCCCAACGCCCACAACGACTTCATCCTCAGCTGGATCGGCAACGTGGCGGGCTTTGTGGGCTGCTGCGTAGTGCTGGGCGTTCTGCTGGCGCTGGTGATCAAGACCTTTGCCACCGGTGCCCGCAGCGAGGATCTGCTGGGCAGCTACATCTGCGCCGGTATCGGCGGTGCCCTGATGGCGCAGATCGCCGTGAACGTGGGCATGAATCTGCGGGTACTGCCGGTCATCGGCGTCACCCTGCCCTTCTACTCGGCGGGCGGCAGCTCGGTGCTTATGCTGTATATCTGCGTGGGGCTGGTGCTGTCGGTGTATATGCACAATACGAAAAAACTGTTTGGTTAAGTCTCTCTCAGAACAGGCGCTGTCGTTCAGCGCCTGTTTTTGTTTTCCGGCCAGATCTCCAAAAGTCTTGCAACACGACAGAAGTCGTGATAGAATATTCAGGTATTTTATCTATATTCTTTTGACTTTTTCAGGAGGTCCCATGAAGCATCAATCTCTCTCCAAAGTCCTCAAGCGCCTCGCCTGTGTGCTGGCGGCGCTGGTCATCGCACTGGCCGTCGCCGTGTTCGCCCTCTGGCACAACGAGCTGGCCACCCTCTCGTCCCTCAAAAAGCTCTCTGACCGCAACGAAGCCCACCGCGACGGCGCAGTTTACCAGCTCAACGTCTCGGGCGGCTACTACTTCGACGATTTCCTGGC
>OHBM01002021.1_pt1 | contig 13974 bp, 6 predicted proteins | sample 1577251 | NCBI WGS metagenome assembly OHBM01 (sample SAMEA3541557, study PRJEB24748) | human gut metagenome | biome: human gut; feature: human-associated habitat; material: faeces | place: China | collected 2012 | reverse complement strand
CAATGGAGCGCGGCGGCTGATGGAGCTGTCCGTACCCACCGGAACGGACGGCGCACTCTTTGAGACGCTGCTGGCAGAGTATAACGCCGACTATGCCGCCCACTGCCGCATCGAGACTGCCCCCTACCCCGGCGTTGACGCGCTGCTGCGGCAGCTGCACGCGCAGGGGCGCAAGCTTGCCATCGTGTCCAACAAGCCGGACGAGGCCGTGCGCGCACTGCGGGCAGAATTTTTTGCGGGCACGATCTCGATCGCCGTCGGCGAGAAAACCGGCATCCGGCGCAAGCCCGCGCCGGACACGCTGCTGGCCGCCATGGCGCAGCTTGGCGCTGACCCTGCGAGCACGGTCTATGTCGGCGATTCGGAGGTCGACATCGCCACGGCGCGCGCAGCCGGTCTGCCGTGCATCAGCGTGCTGTGGGGTTTTCGTGACCGCGATGCGCTCGAGCAAGCCGGTGCGCAGCAGTTTGCCGCCGACGCCGACGAGCTTGCAAGACTGCTCGACTGAGCGAAAAAGATCCACCGGCCTGCTGGCCGGTGGATCTTTTATACCGTTTTGCGCGCTCAGTCCTTCTTTTTCATGAACTCACCGGCTACGCGCATCATGAGACGCTTGGTGCCATAGTCCTCAAATTCCACCACGAGCAGCGCGTCGCCGCCCATGGGCTTGACTGCTGCGACGACGCCGTCGCCAAACGCCTTGTGCACGACGCGGTCACCGACAGCAAAGGCCGGGGCTGCACCGGACGCGGGCTTTGCCGCGGGCGGCGCCGGACGCATAGGCGGCTTGCGCCGCGGCTCCGGCGCGGAGACCGTGTAGGCGCGCGGCTCACTTCGGCGCGGCGGGTACTGCTGCTGGTCGCGGCTGGGCTCGGAATAGCCATAGCCGTGCGGGACGTTGAGCTTTCGGATGTCCTCATCCGGGATCTCCTCGACAAAGCGGGAGACGCGGTTGGCCGTCGTACGGCCGAAGAGCATACGCTGGCGGGCACACGTGAGGATGAGGTGCTCACGCGCGCGGGTGAGCGCGACGTAGCACAGGCGGCGCTCCTCCTCCATTTCGTCCGGCTCGCCGATGCAGCGCAGCCCCGGGAAGATACCCTCCTCGCAGCCGATGATGAACACCGTCGGAAACTCCAGACCCTTGGCCGCGTGCATGGTCATGAGCGTGACACAGTCGGCAGACTGGTCATAGTTATCGAGATCCGTATAGAGCGCGACCTCATCGAGGAAGCCCGCAAGCGTGGGGTTTTCGGCCTCCTTGGCAAAGGCGATGATGTTCGACTTGAGCTCCTGCACGTTTTCGATGCGCGCAGCGTCCTCGGCCGTGTTCTTCTCCTCAAGGGCGCGGACATAGCCGCTGCGCTCCACGACCAGATCATAGAGCTCATCGGGCGGCACAGTTTTGGCCTGCTTCTGCAGCTCCTCGATCAGGATGGCAAACTGGCGCAGACGCATCTGGCTGCGCTGCAGCTCGGGATACGCGTCGGCGTGGCGGATGACCGAAAAGAGGCTCGTCTGCTGCTCATGTGCGAGCTGCAAGGCCGCCTCGATCGTGCGCGCGCCGATGCCGCGGGCGGGCGTGTTGATGATGCGCGTCAGGCGCAGGTCGTCGTCCGGCGTCTGGATGACGCACAGATAGGCCAGCATATCCTTGACCTCGGCGCGGTCAAAAAAGCGCGTGCCGCCGACGATGCGGTACGGGATGCCGTTGCGCTTGAAGGCATATTCGAGCTGGTTGCTCTGCGCGTTCATGCGGTAGAGCACGGCGTGGTCACGGAAGTTGATCCCCTGCCCGAAATCGTCCATGATCTTCGCGGCGACGTAGCGCGCCTCGTCGTTCTCATTCGTGGCGCAGTAGAGCGTGAGCGGGTCACCGGCATCGGCCTTTGTCCAGAGCGTTTTGCCCTTGCGGCCGGTGTTGTTGGCGATGACGTGGTTGGCGGCATCCAGGATGCGGCCGGTGCTACGGTAGTTCTGCTCGAGGCGGATGGTGCGCGCGTTTTTGTACTGCTTTTCGAAATTGAGGATGTTCTCGATCGTCGCGCCGCGGAACTTGTAGATGCTCTGGTCATCGTCCCCGACGACGCAGATGTTGTTCTTGCTGCCCGTTAGGAGTGCCGCAAGCCGGTATTGGAGATTATTCGTGTCCTGATACTCGTCAATAAGTACATATTCAAATCTGGAACTCCAGCTCTTGCGCACGTCCGCATGCTCATCGAGCAGGCGCACGGTGTTGTAGATCAGGTCGTCAAAGTCCATCGCCCCGGCGGAAAACAGGCGCTGCCAGTAGGCCTGGTATATCTCGCCGATGCGGATATTGCGCGGGTTATGCGTGGCCTGTGCGCGCGCAAGGTACTGCTCGGGCGTGATGCCGGCATCCTTGGCGCGGCTGATCTCCGTGAGCACGGCGCGGTTCGGAAACGCCTTTTCATCGAGGTTCATCTCCTTGATGATGCGCTTGACGACCGCCAGACTGTCCGACGTGTCATAGATCGTGAAGCTGTCGGGATAGCCGAGCTTCTCTGCGTCCTTGCGCAGGATGCGCACGCACGCGGAGTGGAAGGTCGAGGCCCAGATTTTCGCCGCAGCCTCCGGACCGAGCATCCGCTCAATACGCCCCTTGAGCTCATCCGCCGCCTTGTTCGTGAACGTGATGGCGATAATTTCCCACGGCTTGACCGGATCGACCGCCGCCGCCGCGCGCGCACGCCGCCGCTCGTCCGGCGTCAGATCCGTGCGCTCGAGCAGCGCGAGATCCTCCTCTGTCGCCCATTTGGGCACTTCGTCCGTGTCCGCGCCGCGGCCGTACTGAATGAGATTTGCGATCCGGTGGATGAGCACCGTGGTTTTACCGCTGCCGGCTCCCGCCAGCAGCAGCAGTGGGCCTTCCGTAGCCAGGACCGCTTGTCTCTGCATATCGTTCAGGTTCGCAAAGTCCGCCGCGATGAAGCGTCTGCGCGCCTGCACATACCGTTGTTCAAAAGTCATAGTAGTATTCATAGCGTCTGATTCTAACACATTTTCGTCCCGGAGACAAGGGGCGGACACTTCTGCGCAGACGCGCGCAAAAACCCCGCCGTTCTCCGGTCGGAAAACGGCGGGTCTCCATTTGGGGTGGGGTTATTTCAAAATATCCTTCAGCTCGTGCATACCGTGGTTGGTCGTGACCACGACCACGCGGTCGCCGAGCTCGATAGCGTCGTTGCCGGACGGGACGCGGCACTTGCCACGGCGGATGATCGAGGCGACGAGCACGGAGTCCTTGAGCTTGAGCGCCTTGAGCGGCACGTCGAGAAACTGGCTCTCGGCGCGCACGATGAACTCCAGCGCCTCGGCCTGACCGTCAGCCACCATGCGCAGCGTCTCCACGCCGCTGCTGTGCGCGGAATTCTCCATCCAGCGGACATACTCCACGATGCGGCCGGCCGTGACGTCCGCCGGCTGGATGATCGTCGTGAGGCCATACGACTCGGCAAGCTGGATGAAGTTGTCCTCATCGACCTTTGTGACGATCTTCGGCACATTCTCGTTGTAGGCGAACGAGGAGATGATGAGATTCGTCTCGTCCGACTCCGTGACCGTGACGAGTGCGTCCGCCGACGCGAGTCCCTCCTCGCGCAGCACATCCGGCTTTGTACCGTCGGCGCAGATGATGGTCGCCTCCGGCAGGAGTGTCTTCATGACGCGGCAGCGCGCCGGGTCGCGCTCAATGATCGTCGAGTGGATGCGCATCCTCGCCAGCTCCAGCGCCAGCCGCTCGGCGATACGGCCGCCGCCGACAATGATGACGCTCTCGGCCTCATGGCGGAATTCGCCGATCTTGCGAAAAAGCTCATGCAGCTCATGCGGCGCGCCGACCACGGTGACATAGTCCCCGGCGGCAAGCACAAAATCGCCGTTCGGAATCGTCACGCTGCCCTCACGCTCCACGGCACAGATCAGGATGCCCTCGCTGTAGCGGCTGCGAAAATCGTTCAGGCGCAGGCCATCGAGCTTACTGCCCTCGCGCAGCTTGAACTCGACAAGCTCCACAAGCCCGTTTGCAAACGGCTCGACTTTTGTAGCGGCCGGAAAACGCAGCGTGCGCGAGATCTCCTTGGCGGAGGTACGCTCGGGGTTGATGGACAGGCTCAGCCCCAGCTCGTCCTGCAGCAGCACCACGTCCTGATAATACTCCTCGTCACGCACGCGCGCGATCGTATGCGTCGCGCCGAGCTTGCGCCCGACCATGCAGCTGATGAGATTGGTCTCATCCGAAGTCGTTGCGGCGATGAGCAGATCCGCATCCGCGACATTTGCAATGCGCAGCTGGTCGACATTGGCACGCCCCTCGACCACGATCACATCCAGCGTGGAGGAAATATAGGCGGCACGCTCCGGGTCGCCCTCGACGACAGTGATGTCATGCCCTTCTGTCAGGAGCTGCTCCGCGATGGCATACCCCACGCGGCCAGCGCCCACGATCACAATTTTCATAGTCTACGCTCTCCAATTATCATGTTCGGATCACAGATCCACGGGTCGAAATATTATAGCAGATATTCCCCCGCGTTTCAACAGCGAACACGTGAATTTCCAAGGGATTGGTTTGTGAATAAAGCGTAAAAAATCTGAAAAACCAACACGCTGCCGCTTGACGAACGCCGGTGCTGCGCTTATCATAATAGCCTATACTTATATCTTATGTAGAAAGGCCGCTGCGACACGCGGCATCCGTATAAAGGAGCATCCCATCCATGCTGGAACTGAAACACATCACCAAGGTATACGAGGCCGGAACGACACAGGTCGAGGCGCTCAAGGGCATCGACATCGCCTTCCGCGAGAATGAGTTTGTTGCGATCCTCGGCCAGTCCGGCTGCGGTAAGACCACGCTGCTGAACATCATCGGCGGGCTTGACCGCTATACCTCCGGCGACCTCATCATCAACGGCCGCTCCACAAAGGAATACGACGACCGCGACTGGGACACCTACCGCAACCACTCCATCGGCTTTGTCTTTCAGAGCTATAACCTCATCCCGCACCAGAGCGTGCTGGCAAACGTCGAGCTCGCGCTCACGCTCTCCGGCGTCTCCGGCGAGGAGCGGCGCGCGCGCGCCGTCGAGGCGCTGGAAAAGGTCGGTCTGGGCGACCAGCTGGACAAGGCGCCGAACCAGATGTCCGGCGGCCAGATGCAGCGCGTGGCCATCGCGCGCGCCATCGTCAACAACCCCGATATCCTGCTGGCTGACGAGCCGACCGGCGCGCTCGACAGCGAGACGAGCGTGCAGATCATGAATCTGCTGCAGGAAATTGCAAAGGATAAGCTCATTATCATGGTCACGCACAACCCGGAGCTGGCGTCGAAATATGCCACACGCACCGTGCGGCTGCTCGACGGCAGGATCGTCGGCGACGACAACCCCTGCTCGGAGTCGGAGACGTCCGCGCCCGTGACCGTCAAGGTCAAGGAGCACACGTCCATGAGCTTTGCCACCGCCATGAGCCTGTCGCTGCACAACCTCATGACGAAAAAGGCGCGCACCCTGCTCACGGCGTTTGCGGGCTCGATCGGCATTATCGGTATCGCGCTCATCCTCTCGCTCTCGCACGGCTTCCAGTCCTACATCAACACCGTGCAGGAGCAGACGCTCTCGTCCTACCCGCTGACGATTGAGGCAAACCCCGTGGATATGTCCGGGATGCTCACGGCCATGACGGGCGCGAAGGACGACGAAAAGGACACACATGATCTCGACAAGGTCTACGCCAACACCGTCATGTACAGCATGCTCAACTCCATGGTCAGCAGCGCGACCGGTCAGTCGAACAACCTGCCGGCATTCAAGGAATACCTCGAAGACCCCGACAACAAGATCCATGACTATATCAGCGGCATCCAGTACACATACGACATGGGCTTTGCCGTCTACACCGAAGATCCGAACGGCACCGTCATCAAGGCTGACACGACCGAGCTGCTGCAAAACGTCATGAAGTCCATGTATGGCGGCGATTACACGGCCTACTTTGACTCCATGGGCGGGTTTTACTCCGGGTTCAATGTCTGGCAGGAGCTGCTGTCCGGCGAGGACGGCGCGCTCGTGAGCGCCTCGACACAAAACCAGTACGATGTGATCTACGGCTCATGGCCGCAGAATTACAACGAGGTCGTACTCGTCGTGGATAAAAACAACGAGATCTCCGATCTCACGCTCTACGCGCTCGGCCTCGAGAGCATGGACGACATCAGCAACGCCATGATGCAGTCCATGAGCAAAAAGCAGATCGACACGACGCAGGAAAGCTGGAGCTATGCTGACCTCTGCGGCCGCGACTTCAAGCTCATCCTCCCCTCGGAGGGCTACGTCGCCAGCGGCGCGGGCTACACGGATATCAGCCAGACGAGCGACGGTCTGCGTCAGCTCTACCACAGCGACGATGTCGGCGTGCCGCTCAAGATCGTCGGCATCGTGCGCCCGGCCAAGGGCAGCGTGACCGGCAACACCTACGGCGCGATCGGCTACACCTCCGCTCTGACTGACTATGCCATCGACCACGCCGACAACACCGAGATCATCCAGAAACAGCTGGCAGACCCGGATGTGGACGTGTTCACGGGCTCCGCGTTCCCGAACGCCGCGACCGCCACGACCGATCAGAAGGTCGCTGCGGCACAGGCCTATCTGAACAAGCTGAGTGTGGACGACCGTGCAAGCGTCTACCGCAAGTATATGACCACGCCGGACGACGCCACGCTCGACGCCGCGCTCACGCAGGCGATGGCAGGCTTTACCCGCGACAGCGCCAAGGAGATGGCTGACAACGGCATTTTCGAAGCCAGCGGCAAAACCGCGCAGCAGATGAAGGATATGATCGACGCCATGGACGACGAGACGTTCACGCGCTTTTTCCGTCCGTATCTTCGCGCGATGCTGTCCATGCAGATGCAGCAGGAGACAGTCAAGTCCTACAGCGGCATGACCTCGCAGGAGATCGTCTCCGCCATCAACGCCAAAGGCATCAGCCGCAGCCAGTACGCTGACGTTTATGACAACTACGTCGCCTCCTCCGCCAGCGGCTCGACCTATCAAAACAATCTCAAAAAGCTCGGCTATGTCGACAAGGATTCTCCGAGCGCCATCAACATCTACGCCTCGAGCTTTGAAAACAAGGACCACATCTCTGACTGCATTGATGACTACAACGCCGACAATCCGGACAACCAGATCAGCTTCACCGATTACATCGGTCTGCTCATGAGCAGCATCACAACGATCATCAACGCCATCAGCTACGTACTCATCGGCTTTGTGGCCATCTCCCTCGTCGTGTCGTCGATCATGATCGGTATCATCACCTATATCTCCGTGCTCGAGCGCACGAAGGAGATCGGCATCCTGCGCTCGATCGGCGCAAGCAAGCAGGATATCTCGCGCGTATTCAATGCCGAGACGATCATCGAGGGCTTCACGGCCGGTGTCATAGGCATCCTATGTACGCTGATCCTGCTCATCCCCATCAACCTCATCGTGCACCATCTGACCGGTCTGCCGACGCTGAGCGCGATCCTGCCGGTGCTCGGCGCGATCCTGCTCATCCTCATCAGCATGGCGCTGACGTTCATCGCCGGTCTCATCCCGTCGGGCATGGCGGCGAAGAAAGACCCCGTCGTTGCGCTGCGCACCGAGTAAGCCCAAAACGCATATTTCTACAGCCTCCGTGCAAACTAGGGTCACCTACATTTGCACGGAGGTTTTGCATGATGAAGCAGAAACTGTTCGCAGCCGTATGCGCCTTTGCGCTCTGCGCGGCGCTGGGTACGGCCATCCACGCCGGACAGGAAGCGGAGACCGCCGCACCTGTGGCGGAAAATCTGGAGCTGACCACGTTCCGCAACACATCCGTCGGCGGTACGCTGAGCGCCAGCGCGCCCGACGGCAGTCCCCTCACCTTCCGCATCACGACTGAGCCCATCAAGGGCACGGTGACGCTCACCGACGACGGCACGTTCGTTTACACCCCGGCCGACGGCAAGCGCGGGCGCGACTACTTCGGCTTTCGCGCTGCCGACAGCAGCGGCAGAGAGTCGCAGGAGGCGACCGTGATCATTGCCATCAAGAAGCAGAAGCCGGACGTCACCTACAGTGACATGGCCGGGCGGGCGGAGGAATATGCCGCCGTGCTGCTCGCCGAGCAGGGCGTGTGCGTCGGCCGGCAGGTTGGCGGGCAGTATCTCTTCGACCCGGACAGCAGCGTGCCGCGCGGTGAATTTCTCGCTATGTGCATGCACCTGACCGGGACGGAAATGCTGCAGGGCATGCTCTCGACGGGCTTCGGCGATGATGCGCAGATCCCCGCGTGGTCAAAGGCGTATGTTGCGACCGCGCTCATGAACGGCGATGTCTGCGGCTGCTCCGACGGCACGGCCATCGTGTTCGAGGCGCAGCGCGGCATCACGGCGGCGGAGGCTGCCGTCATGCTCGGCAGCTTTCTCGAGCCCTCCCCCGCCGCCCTCACGCGCTCAGACGTCCCCGACTGGGCGTGTGCTGCCGTTGCAAGCCTGACATCGTGCGGCGTGTTTCCGGACGGCGCGGACACCGCCGCACCCATCACACGCGCCGAGGCTGCACAGATGCTGCTTGGCGCGTATGAGCTGCTGCAAAAGCGATAAAAAACCAGCCCGTTTCCGAAGCCGGAAACGGGCTGGTTTTCTGTTACCCCTCGTGCAGGATGCTGCGCATCGCCTCCGGCGCAAGCTCCGGAAACGGGCGCACGGGCTGCGGCACGGCTTCGTGCGCGCCGATGTGCTTTTCCATCCAGACCATGGAATACCATGTGCCGAACTTATAGCCGCAGCGCGAAAACTCGCCCACGAGCCGATAGCCGATGTGCGCGTGAAACTGCGCACTGTTTTTCGTCAGGTGTACGTCGTCCGCCCCATCCGGGTATGCGATGCAGGCGTAGAGCGTCTGCACGTGCTGCGCGCGCAAAAGCGCCTCGAGCGCGGCATACAGCCGCCTGCCGATCCCCTGCCGGCGCTGATCCTCGCGCAGGTAGATGCTCACCTCGGCAGCCCAGGCATAGGCCGCGCGCTCACCGAACGCGCCGGCGTAGGCGTAGCCGACGATCTCTCCGCCGCGCATGGCGACCAGATACGGATAGCGCCGGAGCGTGGCGCGCATGCGTGCGGCGAATGCTTCGACATCCGGCACGGTGTACTCAAACGTGATGGCCGTCTTTTCCACGTAGGGTGCATAGATCGCGCGCAGCGCGGGCGCGTCGCTCAGACTCGCGGGGCGCAGATACAAGGTGTTCGCGTCCATACCTTCTTCACTTTCCGCTGTCGCCGTAGTTTGCGAGCACGCGCGCGGACGGGTCGTTCACATCGCAGCCGGCCCATGCCTTGTTCGGCATCCAGAAGCCGGACACCATGCGCGCCTGATCGGGATAGTACCGCTCGAAGAGCTCACGATAGAGCAGCGACTCCTTGGTGAACGGCTGCGCGAAATCATACTTCCGGCGCAGGATGTCGAAGGCGATGTCCGTATATGTCTCCTCGGCGTAGGCCTTGAGGTCATCGACCATCGAGTGGCCGACCGCATCACTGAAGGCCGCCTTCTCGCGCATAAGGATGTCATGCGGCAGCCAGTCGCCCTCAAAGGCATGGCGCAGCAGGTACTTGCCCTTGCCGTAGACGTTGCACTTCTTGGCGGGATCGATGGACATGACATATTGCACGAAGTCAAGATCGCCGAACGGCACACGCGCCTCGAGACTGTTGACGGAGATGCAGCGGTCGGCGCGCAGCACGTCATACATATGCAGCTCGCGGATACGCTTGGCCGACTCCTCCTGAAATGCCGCAGGGCTTGGCGCGAAGTCCGTATACTTGTAGCCGAAGAGCTCGTCAGAGATCTCGCCCGTGAGCAGTACACGCAGGTCGGTCTGCTCATGGATGGCCTTGCAGACGAGGTACATGCCGATGCTCGCGCGGATGGTCGTGATGTCATACGTGCCGAGCAGTGCCACGACCTCCGGCAGCGCCTGAATCACATCCTCGCGCGTGATGATAACCTCGGTGTGGTCGGCGTGCAGATACTCCGCCACCTCGCGGGCATATTTCAGGTCGATGGCGTCGCTGCGCATGCCGATGGCAAATGTGCGGATGGGCTTTTTGAGCAGCTTTGCCGAGATTGCGCACACGAGGCTGCTGTCCAGGCCGCCGGAGAGCAGGAAGCCGAGCGGTGCGTCGGCATCGAGGCGCTTCTGCACGCCGGCGATGAGCTTTTCGCGGATGTTCGTGCAGACAGTCTCCAGATCATCCTCACAGACGGCATCGACGTGCGTCATGTCGCGGTAGCAGGTGAACTTACCGTCGGCATAATAGTGGCCGGGCGGAAACGGCATCACATCGTGCACGAGACCGACAAGGTTTTTCGCCTCGCTGGCAAAGATGATCGCGCCCTCGGCGTCGTAGCCGTAGTACAGCGGGCGGATGCCGATCGGGTCACGCGCCGCGACAAGACCGCCGCGCTTGGCGTCATAGATGATCATGGCAAACTCTGCGTCGAGACCGCGGAACATGTCCAGCCCCTCGCGTTCGTAGAGCGGAAGCAGGATCTCACAGTCGGATTCGCTCTCGAACGTCTCGCCCTCGGCGATCAGCCGCTCACGGATGGGACGAAAGCCGTAGATCTCACCGTTGCACACGAGCGCGCTGCCATCACGCGTGAACGGCTGCATCCCCTCCGGATGCAGCCCCATGATGGCCAGCCGGTGAAAGCCGAGCGTCGCCGCGCCGATATGGAGCATACGCGTGTCATCCGGGCCGCGGGAGACGGTCTTGTCAAAGCCGTCGCGCAGCGCCTGCGCAGAGATGGATGAGCCGAGATAACCGATGATGGAACACATAGAATTTTCCTCCTGAATAAAAAATATGCAGCTACCGTCCGGGCAATAGGACGAGTAGCTGCATATCGTGGTGCCACCTATTTTACTTCTCAAGGGTTCAAACAAACCGCACCGGGATAACGTCCGGCTGTGACGGCGCACCTACTGAGGCTCTCGCCCGTTCAGCTTGCAGCTCGGGAGTGTTCTTCACACAGGCTCTGTTATGCGGCTCGCACCGTCCCGCACTCGCTGGGAATGATCGCCCGTGCTACTTTTCTCCGTCAACGCTTTTGACAGAAGTATGAAAATGAAAGAAGAGAGAAAAAGAAAGAGAAAACGTTGTTACCGCACGCTGAACAGCAGGTCGCCGTAGGACGGCACCGGCCACTTGTCAGACGGCGTCATGGTCTCGAGCTGGTCGATCGTAATGCGCAGCTCCGCCATGGCGGAAAAGACCTTGTCACGGTAGTAGTTGGCCAGCGCCTGACTGCCCTCAACGGTCTTGGCGCCCATGAGCGCCTCGTCGAGGCTGCGCACCTTGCGGTACGCATCGCCCAGCAGCGCAGACATCTCGGGGATGATGCTCTCCTCGTACGAGCAGTCGGCCGTGACGGACGCGGCGTGGATGGCTGCGGCAGTCTCGGACAGCTCGCGCAGATAGCTGCTGTAGTTTTTCCCCGTCTTTTCGCGGATCAGATGGCTCAAATACGTGTGGTTCATAAAAAAGACGTTTTCCGCCAGCTCCTTGAGGGAGATATCCTTGTTGTAGTTCTGGTTGATATGGGCGAGGACACGGTCCACAATGTTGCTCTCGTCGCTGCCGGAGGCGCTCTCCAGCCGGGAGCAGACGTAGGTGATTACGCGGCAGACCGCCGCCGTCAGATCCTCCATGCTTTCACAGGAATCGATGTGCACCGTCAGCTCCGAGAGTGAGGGCCGCGGCGACAGGCGCTCCGTCACCCGCTGGAAGAGATTGGTCAGCTGCAGGAGAAAATGATCGCAGCAGGCAAAGGAGGAACGCTGGTTCGCCTGAAGGCGGGCGAGCTCCCTGCGCACCAGCTCGCAGGCGCCGGCCTCGTTGTGCTGCTCGAGATAGCAGCGCAGCTTTCCCTCGAGATCGAAGGGCAGATCCTGAACAATGCGCTTCTCCTTCTGCTGACGGTAGTAGAACAAGCGGCTGGTTCCGTCCAGAAGGCGGTACCGCAGCACGGAATCGGCCTGCTCATACGTCTGGTTCAGCGCCTGCACCTGCTCCTGGCAGTCGCTGACGCCGATCCACCCATTCCAGCCGCGCTCCTGGAGGGCGTCGCTCAGACGGCGGAGCGCCCGATCCGCGACCGGATGGCTGTGGTAGACTATCACCCATTTGCGGCGGGAAAGCATCACGATCCTGTACTCGAAGCGGGGCTCGTACCCGAAGAGCTCCCCGAGAAGCTGCTGCAGCTGCGCGCTCTCCAGATAATGGCCGGAGGCAGAAAGAAGCACCGCAACCTGATAGGGGGAAAGCATGTGCGTAAACAGGCTCTCGTTGATGTAATCCTCCCGAATCACACCGGAATCGAGCCTGTCGTGGATGTACTTGGCGAGGCCGTCGCTGCTCTTGAGCAGCTCCTGTTCGAGCTGCTTCTGGTGGCTGCTCTGCTGCAAATTCTTTCGCAGGCAGTCGTAGAGGGCTTCGTCGCCAAGCGGTTTGAGCAGGTACCCGGCCGCTCCCGCATTGAGCGCCTCCTGCGCGTACTGGAACTCCGCGTAGCCGCTGATCAGGATCACCTTTGCCTCCCCGTCCTGCTCCTTGATCATTTTCAGGAGCTGAAGCCCGGAGATGAAGGGCATCTTGATATCGGAAAGGATCAGTGCCGGCCGGTGCTTTTGAAAGAGCTCCCAAGCCTGTCGGCCGTTTGCCGCTTCCAGAATCTCGAACCGGCTGTCAAATCCCCTGACCTGCTTCATCAGCGAGCGGCGAGAATACACTTCGTCTTCTGCAATCAATACCTTTATATCGTTCGCCTCTCTTTCCTGAAATACACCGAAACAGAAAGCAGGTGACAGCCGGAATCCGTTTTTCGAAAAAACAGGCGCGATTCCATCCAGCGGGGAACCGTGCCCGACCGGTTTTCTTATTTTAGCTCTTCACCGCTCCAGCTGTCAAACCGGAGATGATGTATTTCTGTCCGAGCGCGTAGACAATCAGCACCGGGAACATGCACATGAAGTAGGCGGTGAACGCCATCGTGTAGTTGAAAGAATACTCCGACTTGAAATTGTACTGGAACAGCGGGAGCGTCCAGTAATCCGGGGACTTGTTCAGGATCATCAGGGGGAGCTGGAAATCGTTCCAGAACCACAGCGTGTCCATGACAATCAGGGTGGCGAGCATGGGGCCGATGAGATGCAGGACGATCTTCGTGTAGACCTGGAAGGTGTTGCAGCCGTCGATGCGGGCCGCCTCCTCGACCTCGTAGGGCAGGCTCTGGATGTAGTTGACGAACATAAGCACGCCCTTGGAAAGGCTGAGCGCCGCATAGAGCAGGATCAGGCCGTTCGGGTTGAGCAGGTTCATATTGGTCATGATCTTCGTAACCGGCAGCATGATGACCTGGAAGGGGATGAACAGGCCGAGAATAATGTAGAAGTAGACGGCCTTGTAATACCGGCGGCGGAAGTTCCGGGCGATGGCATAGGAGACGGCCGGATTGATGATGATGACCAGGATGATGGAGATCACGGTGATGTAGGCGGAGTTCTTCACGTAGTTCCAGAAGTTATTCTTGCTGAACAGCTCCTCATAATTCTGGAAATTCAGGCTCTGCGGCAGGGAAAAGAAGCCCTTGCTCGCCTCCTCGAGATCCTTGAAGGTGTTTACAATCACCACGTAAAGGTGGGCCAGAATCAGGATGAGGCCGAGCGCAATGACGACGTCGCGGCCAATTCTCCAGCCGAGGCCTTCCCGCTTGAGTCTTTTCATAGCTGATTGACACCGCCTTTGCTCGAGATTTTAATCTGCACCATCGACAGCAGCGCAATGATGATGAAGAGAATCACAGCCTCCGCGTTCGCGAGGGAGAACTTCATATTGTTGAATGCGTCGTTGTAGAT
>OHBM01002016.1_pt1 | contig 13995 bp, 7 predicted proteins | sample 1577251 | NCBI WGS metagenome assembly OHBM01 (sample SAMEA3541557, study PRJEB24748) | human gut metagenome | biome: human gut; feature: human-associated habitat; material: faeces | place: China | collected 2012 | reverse complement strand
AGCGCCGCAGCGCGGCCTTCTGCGAGAAGGCCGCCCAGACGATCAGCGAGCTGAAAAGCGCCGGTGTCACGCCGGAAATGCTGGCGGAATACGCCAAAACGCCCGGCGCGGACCGCGAAAAGCTCGACGAGTTGGCACTCATTTACAACGCCTACGAGGGGCTGCTGGCCCAGAGCGCCATGGACCCGGGGGACCGCCAGCAGCGTGCGGCGGAGCGGCTGGACGCGGAATTCTTCGCGGGCCGGGCCGTTTTCATCGACGAGTTCGACACCTTCAACGCGCCCAAGCGTGCCCTGCTGGCGGCCATGCTGCCGGTGGCTGACGTGACGGTCTGCCTGTGCTGCGACGGTGAGCAGGATTCAGACGGCGGCATGGGGCTGTTCAGCGGCGCGAAGCATGTCATCCACACGTTAAAGCGGATGGCGAACGATGCGAACATCCCCACCCACACCGAGGTCCTGACCGCGGACCGACGCCACGCCGACGCCCCCGCGCTGGCCGAGCTGAACCTGCTGCTGGCCGACCCGGCCTACACGCCGGAGCTTACCGTTGACCCCGCGCACCCGGCCATCACCTACCACGCCGCAGCGTCCCGTCAGGCCGAGGCAAAGGCCGTCGCCGCCGAGATCGCCGCCCGCGCACGGCAGGGCACGCCCTACAGCCGCATGGCGGTCATCTGCCGCAATGCCGACCAGTACTTAGCGCCGCTGCGGTATGAGTTCCGCCTGCAGAACATCCCGCTTTTCTGCGACGAGGCAACCAGCCCCGAGAATACCGCCCCGGCCCGCGCCGTGCACGCCGCGCTGGATCTGCTGCGCGGTGTGTCAAGCCGCAGCGTGCTGCGTCTGCTGAAAACCGGCCTTGTTGACCTGCCTGACACCCAGCAGTGCGCACTGGAAAACTACGCCTACACCTGGCCGCTGACTGCCGCCGACTGGCGCGGGACCTTCACCCGCAGCGCGGCGGGCTATGCCGGGCGCAACACAGAGCAGGACGTACAGACGCTTGCCGACGCCGAGGCCGCCCGCGCGTTTTTGATGGAGCGCGTCGCTGCCTTTGTGAAAAAAGCCGCCGGTGCGCCCGCCGCCGCGCTGACAAAGCAGCTTTACCTGTTCTTGCAGTCCCTCGGAGCCGAGGATGCGCTGAACCGTCTGGCCGCCGCGCTGCGTGACCGGGGCCGCCTGCCCGACGCAGATGAAGTATTGCGGGAGTGGAACGTTGTCATGGGTCTGCTGGACCAGCTGGCGCGGCTGCTGGGGGATGAGGTTTTTGCCCCCGCGGACTACGCCGAGCTGTTCACGCTGCTGCTGCGCACGACGGATATGGGACACATACCGCAGAGCCTTGACAGCGTCATCGTGACGACGGCGGGCCGTATGCGTCTGCCCGAGACCGATGCCGTGTTTGTGGTGGGCCTTTTGGAGGGCGAGTTCCCCCAGACGCCCGGCGACCAGGGGCTTTTGACCCACGCGGACCGCGACCTGATGATGGCGCAGGGGGCCGAGCTGCCCGACTGCTTTGCCAATAAAGTCCTGCGCGAAGGCATCTGCTTTTATAAGGCGCTGACCGTCGCACGGAAGTATCTCTGGTTGAGCTGGCCCGCCGCCGCCCATGCCGGGGACCCGCCCCCCGCCAGCGCCGCGCTGGCCCCGGTGCTGCAATATTTGCAGGTGCCGCCCTGTGCGCCTACCGCGGTGCAGCTGGCGGCGGCCCCCGCCGCCGCGCTGGATATGCTCGGTACGCTGACGCAGGACCCCGGGCAGGGCGCTGCCGGTGCCGCCGTCCGCGCCGTGCTGGACGAAAGCCCGAATCTGGCCCCCGGCTATGAGGCCGTCCGCCGCGCCGCCGACACCGCCGGTGCGGAGCAGCGCGTCGAGGACACCGCTGCGCTGGAAGCCCTGCTCGGCCCGGGGCTGCACATCAGCCCGACCCGGTTCGAAAAATACCAATACTGCCCGTTCGGCTACTTTTTGCAGTACATTTTAAAGGCTGCGCCGCGCCAGAAGGCCGAGCTGGCCCCCAACATCAGCGGCACGCTGACCCACTGGGTACTGGAAAACGCCCTGCGCCGCCAGGGTGAGGCGTTTAAGGACCTGACACCGGAGGAATTGGAGACGCTCGTCAACGATCTGGTGGACGAGTACACCGCAGCCAACCTGCCCGGCATGACACTGCGGATGGAGTACCTTGTCGGGCGCATCCGCCGCAATCTGGTGGGGCTGCTGGGGTTCATCCAGCGCGATTTGCGGCAGTCGGGCTTTCAGCCCGTCGCGTTTGAGCTGCGCATTGATGACCGTCCCGACGCCGACGACCCCGACGCGCCCCGCGTTGACCCGGTGGAGCTGGACGACGGCGCGGGTCATACGGTGCGCATCGTCGGCACGGTGGACCGCGTTGATGCCATGCCGCTGGAAAAGCTGGGCCGCACCTATCTGCGCGTCGTCGATTACAAGACCGGCGGCAAGGAGTTTAAGCTGAAGGAGGTCTACTGCGGCCTCGACTGCCAGATGCTTTTGTATCTTTTCACGCTGGAGCGCAACGCCAAGCGGCAGTTCCCGGGCGCGACGGCGGCAGGCGTCGAATACCTGTTGGCCGACCCCGCGCCCAAGAGCGTGGACCGCAGCGAGCTGGGCGACGATGCCGACCCCGCCCCGACCTACCCGATGAACGGCCTGCTGCTGGACGAGGAGAGCATCTACCGCGCCATGGACACGAAGGGCACCGGCGAGTTTGTGCCGCTGTCCTTCAGCGCCAAGACCGGCAAGCCGCTGAACGCCAAAAGCACGCTGGCCGACACGGCCAAGCTGGGCCGCATCCGCGACCATCTGGACGGACTTCTCATCGATATGGCGAAGAATCTGTACAGCGGCCGCATTGACGCCGAGCCGCTCTGCACCGGCGGCAGATCCCCCTGCACCTACTGTGAGTTCCGCTGCGCCTGCACCCACCGCGACGGTGAGCACGAGAGAACGATCAACATCAAGGATGACCCGTTTGCGGAATGAGAACGCCTTCCCCTTTGGGAAAGGTGTCTGCGGCCCCGACCGCATACGGATGAGGGGCGGCGCGGCCATGGCAGCCCGTGAATAGGAGGCCGCGGCAAGGCTGCCCCTCATCAGTCGCCTGCGGCGACAGCTTCCCCCGCGGGGGAAGCCTTTTCATATAAAGGAGACACCCCCATGCCCGAACAACCCAAAATTCAATTTACCCCGGCGCAGGCGGCGGCCATCTCCGCGCGGGGCGGCAGTCTGCTGGTCTCGGCGGCTGCCGGCTCCGGCAAGACCCGCGTGCTGGTCGAGCGCGTCGTCGGGCTTATCACCGACCCGGTCCACCCGGTGGACGCGAACCAGCTGCTCATCATGACCTTCACGAATGCCGCCGCGGCCAAGCTGCGCGCCGACATCACGACCCGCCTGGCGCAGGAGGTCCGCGCCCACCCCGGCGATCTGCATCTGCGCAGCCAGCAGCTGCTGTTGCAGCGTGCGTCCATCGGCACGGTGGATGCGTTCTGCCTGCATTTTGTGCAGCAGCACTTTGCGATGCTCGATGTACCGCCGGATTTTGAGACGGCGGACGAGGCCGATCTGGCCCGTATTGAGCAGGAGACGCTGGCCGCGACGCTGGAGACTTCCTATCAGGACCCTGACTTTCGCGCCTTTGCCGACCTGTATGACCGGGGCCGCACCGACAATACGGCGGGGGATGCGATCCTCGACCTCTACCACTTTACCCGCGCGCTGCCCCACCCGGCGGCATCGCTGGCAGCCTTTGCCGCAATGTGGCAGCAGGACGCCCCGCCGAAGGATACGCTCTGGGGCAAAGAACTGCTGGGCATTGCGCTGGCCCGCGCACAGGGTGCCAAAACGCTGCTGGAAAGCGGCGCAGCCATTGCGGCCCGCGACGAGGCTGCAGACCGGGCCTACACCGCCGTCATGCAGGACGACGCCGCGCGGGTGAAAAACCTCTGCTACTATCTAAAGGAAGGCGACTGGGACAAGAGCCTGGCCGCGCTGGACGCCGTCCTGACCGGCTGGCGGCGCGCGGGCAGCGTCAAGGGCGGCAAGGATGCCAACCAGTGTGCGTCCGCCGCGTCCCAGCTGCGGGACCGTGCCAAGGACCAGATGACGAGCCTGCAAAAGGACGTGCTGCTCTGCACGGCGGAGGAGTTCGCCGCAGACCGCCGCCGCGCTGCGCCGCGGGTGGCCGCGCTGGTGCGGGCGACCCAGGCGTTTGCCGACAGCTGCTTTGCGGCCAAGTGCGCCGAAAAGGTGCTGGACTACGCGGATTATGAGCACCTGACGCTGGACCTTCTGCTGACCGAGACCAATGAGCGCACACCGCTCTGCGCCACGGTCAGCGCACGGTACGCCGCCGTGCTGGTGGACGAGTACCAGGACACAAATGCACTGCAGGACGCGATTTATTTTGCGTTGGCACGGCCCGAGGCCGACAATCTGTTCTTTGTCGGCGACATCAAGCAGAGCATCTACCGCTTCCGACTGGCCGACCCCGGCATCTTTGTGGACAAGCAGCAGCGCTGGCAGCCCCACCCGCAGCCCGCGCCGCTGCCGTCCACGCTGGCGCTGGACGCGAACTTCCGCAGTGCGCCCGGCGTCATTGCGGGCATCAACTATCTGTTTGAGACCTTCTTCTCCCGGGGGCTGGGCGGCGTCGATTACGGCGACGGCCAGCGGCTTGTGGTGGGCGGCGATAAGGACGCGGCCTATCAGGGCATGTGCGAGATCGACGTCATCGACGGCGCAGACGTGGACGGCGACGCCGCCGTCATTGCCCGCCGCATTGCCGAGATGGTCGGGCAGGGCTTCCCCGTGCGCGGCAAGGACGGCCCGCGGCCCTGCCGGTACGATGACTTCTGCATTCTGCTGCGCGGGCGCAAGGGCTTTGCGGCCTACGAGGGTGCGCTGCGCACCGCGGGCATCCCGGTGTTTGCGGACTCCGCCACCGACCTGCTGGACGAGCCGCACATCCGCCCGTTTGCGGCGCTGCTGCGCGTCATCGACAACCCTGCGCAGGACATCCCGCTGGCGGCGGTGCTGTTAAGCCCGATGTTTCCATACACGGCGGACGACCTTGTGGCGCTGCGCCGCGCCCGGCCCACAGGCAGTTTGTACGGCGCGGTGCTCTACAGCGAGCCGCAGCGGTTTGCGCTGTTCACCGACGCCCTGACCGAATACCGCCGCCTGGCCCGCACGCTGCCGGTGGACGAGCTGATCGAGGAGCTGCTGGCCCGCACCGGCTATCTGGCCGCGGTGGGCGCACTGCCCGACGGCCCGCGCTGCCGCGAGGACCTGTTGAGCTTTACGGCCTGGGCTGCCGGTGCAGGCCGGGCGGGCCTGCCGTCGCTCATCCGCGCCATGGACGCCGCCGCGGCCAACGGCGGTTTGAGCCAGAGCGCAGGCGGCCAGACCCGGCCCGGGTGCGTCTCGATCATGACGGTGCACCGCTCCAAGGGGCTGGAATTTCCCGTGGTGTTCGTGGCCGACACCGACCACAAATTCAACCAGAGCGACGCCATCCGCCCGGTGCTGACCCACAGTCGGCTGGGCGTCGGCGTCATGCTGCGCGCGCCCCGTGCGGCCAAGCGGTTCAAAACGCTGCCTTACGCGGCGCTGGCACAGGCCATCCGCACCGAGACATTGAGCGAGGAAATGCGCGTTTTGTATGTGGCGCTGACCCGCGCACAGGACGCTTTAATTATCACGGTGCCGCTGAAAAAGACGGCGTCCTCCCTCAAGCTCCCGGCGCTCTGCGCTGCCGCCGAGGCCACCGGCCCCGAGGCCATGCGCAGCATGACGAGCTGGGCGGGCTGGATCTTGACCGCGGCGCTGCTCCACCCGGACAGCAGCGCACTGTGGGAGTACACGAGCTTTCTGCCGCATTACGGGCTGCACCGCGCACCGCTGGCCATCCGCGTGCTGCCCCTGCCGGAGGAGAACGAACAGCCGCCCGCACCGCCCGCCCCCGCGGCGGACCCGGCAGTGGTGGAAATGCTGAAGGCCAGCTTTGCCTGGCGCAGTCCGCGCGCGGCGCTGGAAAAGGTGCCCGCCAAGGTCAGCGTCAGCGCCGTGGCCCATGCGGCGCGGCCCGTAGCGCTGGAGCGCCCCGCGTTCTTGCAGAAAACCGGCATGACCGGGGCCGAGCGCGGCACAGCCATCCACGCCTTTATGCAGAGCGTGCCGTTTGACGGCCCCGCGCCCGATCTGGACGCCGAGGTCAGGCGGCAGACCGACTTGCAACTGCTTGACCCTGCGCTGGCGGACAAGCTCGATTTGGACGCCGTGCGGCCCTTCTTTGCAAGTGCGGTCTGGCGGCGCATCCGGCTGGCAAAGCAGATTTTGCGGGAGGAACCGTTCATCACGGCCCTGCCCGCCGCCGAGGTCACACCCGCCGCAGGGCAGGGGAGTGCCGCCGCGGCGGAGGTGCTGGTGCAGGGCATTGCCGATCTGGTGCTGGTCTTTGACGAGCACGCGGAGGTCCTTGACTACAAGACGGACCGCAGCCGCGACGCCCAATATTACATTGACGAGTACGCCGCGCAGTTAAGGCTCTACCGCCGCGCATTTGCCCAGCGGCTGGCCGTACCGGTGACAAAGCTGACGATCTACAGCTTTGCCATCGAGGATGAGATCGACGTGCCGCTGGCGTAAAAACACGCCGTAGGGGCCGGGCATGCCCGGCCCGCGGCCTTGCAAGTACTGCCCCGTATCTTTTGCATCGTAGGGGCGGGATTCCTCCCTCCCGGGCCGTATCCCAATATCACAAACAAAAAAGGTCGTGCCGACGATCCATCGTCAGCACGACCTTTCGTATTTATACCAATTTACGCCTGCCGGAACCGGCTCAGGAACTCCACAGTCTTTGCATTCTGCGGGTGCTCAAAAATGTCGGCGGGGGTGCCTTCCTCGCAGATGACGCCGTCGGCCATGTAGACGACGTGGCTCGAAACGTCGCGGGCAAAGGCCATCTCGTGGGTGACGACGATCATCGTCAGGCCCTCTTTGGCCAGCTGGCGCATGACGGCCAACACTTCACCGACCATCTGCGGGTCAAGGGCGGACGTCGGCTCGTCGAAAAGCAGCACCTCGGGCTGCATCGCCAGGGCGCGGGCAATCGCAACGCGCTGCTTCTGGCCGCCGGAAAGCTGGCGCGGCTTGGCGTGGATGTAGGGGGCCATGCCGACCTTCTCCAGATTCTCGAGTGCGGTCTTTTTGGCGGTCTCTTTGTCCTGGTGCAGCACGTAGCGCAGGCCCGCAGTGCAGTTGTCCAGCACGGTCATGTTATTGAAAAGGTTGAAGCTCTGGAACACCATGCCCACCTTGGCGCGGTAGGCGCAGGGGTCGCTCCCCTTGGCCGTGATGTCACTGCCGTGGAACAGCACCTTGCCGTTCGTGGGCGTCTCCAACAGATTGATGCAGCGCAGCAGCGTGGATTTGCCGCTGCCGGACGCGCCGATGATGCAGGTCACGTCGCCCGCGTTGACGGTAAAGTCCACGTCACGCAAAACAACATGGGTGCCGAAACTCTTGGAGAGGTGGTGCACCTCGATAACAGGCTCAGACATGGGCTGCGCCTCCCTTCATATCCAGATTCTGGGACTCATGGTTCGGGTCCGGGGCATTGTACATGCCGCTGGTGTAGGCCAGCGAGTCAGTCGTGTTCAGGTCGTAGTTCTGCGGGCCGTCCAGCGCTTTTTCCCACAGGCGCAGCAGGTAGCTGGCGAACAGCGTCATCGTCAGGTAGATGACCATGACGATGGCAGCGCTCTCAAAATAGGTGTACAGCGCGCCGACCACGCTCTTGTGGACAAAGAACAGGTCGGTGATCGAGATAACGCTCAAAACAGACGTGTCCTTGATGTTGATGATGAAGTTGTTGCCGATCTGCGGGATGATGTTGCGCAGCGCCTGCGGCAGGATGACGTGAAGCATCGTCTGCCAGTGGTTCATGCCGATGGCCTTCGCGCCCTCGGTCTGGCCCGGGTCGATGGAGACAATGCCGCCGCGGACCGTTTCGGCCATGTACGCGCCGGTGTTGATGGACACGATGAAGAAGCCGGCCTGCCACATGCCCATCTTGATGCCGAACACCTGCAAAAGGCCGTAGTAGATGAACACGGCCTGCACGATCATGGGTGTGCCGCGGAACAGCTCCACATAGCAGCGCAGAAAGATGTGCAGGATCTTCAGCAGCACGCGCTTCCACACGGGGTCACGCTGCTTGTCAATGGGGATGGTCTGCAAAGCGCCCACCGCAAAGCCGATCAGGCAGCCGAAAAACGTGCCGACCAGCGCCAGCAGCAGGGTCGTGCCCGCGCCGCGCAGGTACGAGAAGCCGTACTTTTGCAGCACTGTGGCACAGTTTGCGAAAAAGTCTTGCATGAGATTCTCCTTTATGATTCCTCAGCTTCACCAACACCAAGGCCCCTGCCGCGCAAAACGGCAGGGGCAGGCGGGCAAAATTACTCGCTCAGGGGCTGTACGCTGATGGCTTCGTCCATCATGGTGTTGTAGTCGTCGGTGGTCATGGTGGCCAGCACCTCATTGATGGCGTCCTTCAGGGCGGTGTTGCCCCTCTTCATCGAGATGCCGATGTTGATGTCCTCGTCGCTGACCTGGAAGTCACCGTCGCCGCCGCCGAAGTCCAGCATGACCAGGTCGGGATAGGCGGTCAGAGCAGCCTGGCCGGTGGGGTGGTCGGTGACGACGATGTCGCACGCACCGCTATTCAGGGCTACCAGCATGGCGGGGGCCGTCTCCTGCGCGGGCAGGATGTTGGCGTTCTCGATCTGCGGCAGGCAGGTGTCATACCAGATGGTGCCCAGCTGGCTCGTGGCGGTGGCACCGGCCAGGTCAGCCACGCTTGCAGCATTGGCATAAGCGCTGTCCTTCTTCGTCAGGGTGACGATGGAGGCATAGTAGTACGGGTCGCTGAAATCGACCTGCGCGGCGCGCTCCGCCGTGATGGACTGACCGGCAATGACGCAGTCCACGTCGCCGCTCATGACGGCGGGGATCAGGCTGTCCCAGTCCAGCTTGACGATCTGGACCTTCTGGCCCAGCGCCTCGCCGATCTTCTTGGCCATCATGACGTCGTAGCCGTAGGCGTAGTCGCTGGAGCCGCGGATCTCCACAGCGCCGTTGGCATCATCGCTCTGGGTCCAGTTGTAGGGGGCGTAGGCGCACTCCATGGCAACGGTCAGCGTGGTGGGGTCACCGTCGCCGTCCGGGGCGGCGGTGTCAGCGGCGGCCTCGGTGCTCTCGGCTGCGGTGGAATCCGCAGCAGGGGAGGCGGTGTCGGCGCCGGAGCCGCAGGCGGTCAGACCGGCGGCCATCACAGCGGCAAGGCTCAGGGCCAGCGTGTTTTTAAGCTTCATGGTTCATGGTCTCCTTTATAAATTTCCCTCATATTCATGCAAAAGCCCCGGTGTTCCACTGTGCGGATCACTGGGGCCAAATGCCTTATGACTGCCGAATGGTGCAGTGTAATGCCGCGCCATTGCGGCTGCATAAATATTACCTCAATACGGTATATTTGTCAAGTACTGTTTGGATTAAACAGCAGCCTTTTCGCTGTTCTTTTCGCTGGCCTTGTAGCTCTTGACACTGTGGAACACAATGTTAAGGCCCAGGACGATCAGCAGGATCGCAAGGATCAGCTGCAGACCGTTGGCGATAAAGACAGCGCCCCAGGTGGTCTCACCGGCGGGGATGGCAGTGGCAGCAGCGGCAGAGATGGCCTTGACCATTGCAATCAGTCGCTGCACCAGAGCGGTGAAGGTGACGCAGAGCATGATGACCAGCGGCGGGAACAGCATTTTGTTGTTGCGGCCCGTGACCTTGAGGAAGACGCACAGGGTAGCCAGGACCAGAGCGCTGAGCAGCTGGTTGGCGGAACCGAACAGAGGCCAGATATTGGCATAGCCGATCTGGGTCAGCAGGAAGCCGAACACCAGCGTGACAAAGGTGGAGAAGTAGACGTTGCAGAACAGCTTGCGCCAGCCCTCGGCGTGCTCCATGTCATCCACGCTGAACAGCTCCTGGAAGCTCATGCGGCCGATACGGGCCACGGCGTCCAGACTGGTCAGGGCCAGAGCGGAAACGCACATCGTCATAAAGACGGTAGCGATGGAAACGGGCACGCCGAACATCTCAAAGAAGCCTGCGACGCCGCGGCTGAAGATCTGGAACGGGGTACCGGTGGCGGGGGTGCCGTCCGCAGCAGCGGCAGCACCGGCAACGCAGAGGGCCAGGACAGCCAGCAGGCTCTCGAGCACCATGGCACCGTAGCCGACCTTCAGCATGTCCTTCTCGTTCTCAACGGTCTTGGAAGAAGTACCGGAGGAAACCAAGCTGTGGAAGCCGGAGACCGCACCGCAGGCAACCGTGACGAACAGGATGGGGAACATGGTGCCGAGCTTCTCATTGTTGAAGCCGGTGAAAACGGGCAGGTTCATGGTGGGGTGGGCGACCAGCAGGCCGACAATCGCACCGGCGATCATAGCGCCGAACATGAAGGTGGTCATGTAGTCACGGGGCTGTTTCAGCAGCCACATGGGCAGAACCGCCGCAAAGAAGATGTAGATGAAGGTGATGTAGCTCCAGGCAGCCTTGCCCAGGATGATGGGGCAGTTCATGCCGACCACGAAGGACAGCACGATAAAGGCAATGCCGACGACGGCCTCTTTCCAGCCGGAGAAGTTGAACTTCTTCTGGATCAGGCCGAAGATGACGGCGAACACCATGAACATGATGGAGACCATGCCCGCAGAGCCGTTGGTGAAGGCGGCCTCGACCTGTGCGCCGTCGGCGTCAAAGGCGTTGAAGGTGCCGGCAACCATGTCTGCAAAAGCAGCAATGACGATGCCGCAGAACAGCCAGCAGAACAGCAGGAACAGCTTGCGGCCCGTCTTGCCGATGTACTTCTCGATCAGCAGGCCCATGGACTTGCCGTCATTCTTGACGGAGGCGTACAGCGCACCGAAGTCGGTGACAGCGCCGAAGAAAACGCCGCCGATCAGGACCCACAGCAGGACAGGCAGCCAGCCGAACGCGGCAGCCTGGATGGCACCGGTGACAGGGCCTGCACCTGCGATGGAGGAGAACTGGTGGGCGAACACCGTCCAGCCGTTGGTGGGAACGTAGTCTTTGCCATCCTCCAGCCGCACAGCAGGAGTCTTGGCGTTGGGGTCGACACCCCAGGTCTTGGCGAGCCAGCGGCCATATCCGGCGTACGCACATACCAGGACAACCGCGGCAATCAGAACGATTACAAGCGTATTCATTACATGAATCCCTCTTTCCTATTAAATTTTACAATCGCTTGTGCCTACTACTTTACCGCGATGTTCGTAATTTGTCAATGAAACGTTCACAAATTGGCAATATGTTAGTTTTTGATGCAAAATGTAGAAAATTTGTGGTTTATTTTGTCTGCTTTGCTGCGTTGACAAAGGGAGAAGAAGGGGATAGTATAGGGGTAGAAACGGATGAAACGTTTCCATACTCATGAAGCGGCAAACTGACAGGGAGCGCCGCAGGGGCGGATTTCCTATCCGCCCGTGGCCGTGCGCGGCGGGAAAAACCTCCCGCGCGCACAGGAAATGCGCCCCTGCGGGCTGCCGTGGATATTCTATCTGTCTATTATAGTAAAGGAGACATCTCATGAAACAGTGGCTCAAAGACGCAGTGTTCTATGAAATCTACCCCCAGAGCTTCTATGATACCAACGGCGACGGCATCGGTGATTTGCAGGGCATTATTGCCAAGCTCGACTATATCAGGGACCTGGGCTGCAATGCCCTGTGGATCAACCCCTGCTTTGATTCACCGTTCAAGGATGCGGGCTATGATGTGCGCGACTACAAAAAGATCGCCCCGCGCTACGGCACGAACGAGGACGCCGCCGCGCTGTTCAGAGCCGCGCATGAGAAGGGCATCCGTGTGCTGTTTGACCTGGTGCCCGGCCACACGAGCGAGGAACACCCGTGGTTCAAGGCCAGCTGCAAGCCCGGGCACAACGAATACTCGGACCGCTTTATCTGGACGGATTCCTGCTTTGCCTCCGGCGACGGGATGCCGTTCATCGGCGGCGAGACCGAGCGCAACGGCACGTATATCCTGAACTTCTTCAAGTGCCAGCCCGCGCTGAACTACGGCTATGGAAAGATCAACCAGAAGTGGCAGAAGCCCACCGACGACCCCGCCTGCGTGGCGACGGTGGAGGCCATGAAGGACGTCATGCGGTTCTGGCTGGACATGGGATGCGACGGCTTCCGCGTCGATATGGCGTCGAGCCTTGTAAAGAATGACACTAAGAACAAAAAGTACACCTGCAAAATCTGGCGCAATATCCGGGATATGCTGGACGTCGAGTATCCCGAGGCCGCGCTCATCGCCGAGTGGAACGGCCCGCGCATGTCGCTGAAAAACGGCTTTGACATGGACTTTTATCTCGAGTGGCAGGGCAACGGCTACAGCTGGCTCATGCGCAACTATGACGGTGCGATGGACTCGAACCCGCACAACATCGGCAAGGCGTACTTCTGCAAGAACTCCGGCACCGGCATTGACAAATTCCTGGACGAGTACCTGCCGGCCTACAAGGCCACCCACAAGGACGGTCTGTGGTGCTTCATCACCTGCAACCATGACACGATCCGCCCCTCCGCGGGCCTGACGACTGACGAGCTGCGGCTTGCCTACGCGACAATTTTCACGCTGCCCGGTGCGCCCTTCGTCTACTACGGTGACGAGATCGGTATGCGCTATCTGCCGCTGCCCACCAAGGAGGGCGGCTACTTCCGCACGGGCTCCCGCACGCCGATGCAGTGGGACGACACGGCCAACCACGGCTTCTCCACCGCCGATGCGCAGGATATCTATCTGCCTGTGGACACTGCCGCCGATGCGCCCACCGTGGCCGCTCAGGCGGACGACCCCGACAGCCTGCTGAACAGCGTGAAGTCGCTGCTGGCTTTCCGTCATGCACACGCCGACCTGAACGCAGACGCGCCGTTCAAGGTGCTGTACGCACCCAAGGCGAAGGACGACTACCGCCCGTTCGTCTGGCAGCGCGGCGATCTGATCTGCGCCGTCAACCCGGCGGGTGTCTCCATCGAGCTCCCGCTGGAGCTGGCCGAGGATCTGAAAATTCAGTACACGATCGGCAAGGCGGAGATCGTCAACGACACACTGTCCCTGGGCGCACAGAGCTTTGCTATTTTGGGATAAGGCTGAAAGACGCCGCTTCTGACGGATACAAAAAATCGCAGCCCCGATTTCATCATCGGGACTGCGATTTTTACTTTTACAGCGTTTTCAGCAGCACCTCGTCCATGCTGCGCTTTGGCACGCAGTAGCCGCGGTTTTCATCGAGATAATACTTGACGCTGCCGTCCTGCATTTCGACCAGCTTGCTCGCGTGCGTCGGGTAGCCCAGCGCGACCATGTAGCACAGGCGCACGCCATCGGGCAGGGCCAGCAGCCTGGTCAGGGCCGGGCGGTCAATCGCGCCCATGATGCAGCTGCCCACGCCGTGTGCCCAGGCTGCGGCGGTCAGGCTGCCCAGTGCCAGGCCGACGTCCACATCGGACGCGCCGGGCAGGTTGTCGTCCTGCAAAACCGCAATGAACGCGGTGGGCAGCTCGTCGGGCTTCGGCTGGCCCTGCTCGGGCGGCAGGTAGGCGGCCCAGTGTACCAGCGGCTGCACGGCAGCCACGGCGTCGGCACTCTGCACAACGATGTACCGCACGGTCTGGCGGTTGGCACCGCAGCTGGCTATCCGTGCCGCATCGACGGCCTCGGTCAGGATCTCCGGCGCAACAGGGCGCTGTTCAAAGCGGCGGTAGGTGCGGCGGGTGCGCAAAAACTCCAGCATATCCATGTGGGAACACTTCCTTATATAATATAATATAGTGCAGCTCCTTGGCCCCCTCTGGGAGGGGGCTCCGCCCGCAGGCGGTGGGGGAGAGAACCT
>OHBM01002013.1_pt1 | contig 14007 bp, 10 predicted proteins | sample 1577251 | NCBI WGS metagenome assembly OHBM01 (sample SAMEA3541557, study PRJEB24748) | human gut metagenome | biome: human gut; feature: human-associated habitat; material: faeces | place: China | collected 2012 | reverse complement strand
CCATGACCAGCCGTTCGCCGGCATCGCTGTCGATGCCGAAGGCGGCAGCGCCATTCTGCTCCAGGCCCGGCACGTTCTGCAGGACGCATTCCTCAAGGTCCTGCGGGAAAAAATTGCGGCCGTTGAGGATGATCATTTCCTTGCATCTCCCGGAGACGAAAAGATGCCCCCCGGACATGAAGCCCATGTCACCTGTCCGCAGGAAGGGCCCTTCGCCGGATCCGGCCAGCACGGCATGCAGGACGGTCTTCGTGGCTTCGGGCTGTTCCCAGTATCCCGGAGAAACGCACGTTCCCCTGATCCAGATCTCGCCCAGCTCCTTTTCTTCGACCTCCCGGCATGTCTGGGGATCGACGATGCGCACGTCGTTGTTGCGCCCGGCCGTACCGCAGGAAAGCAGCGGCATGGCATCGGCGTGCTGCTCCTGCAGGAAGCGTATGCGGCCTGCGGCATATTCCTGCTTGTCGAGAAAAACGGCAAAATCGCCGTCATTTTTCCAGCAGCCTGTGGTGAACAGCGTGTTCTCCGCAAGGCCGTAGCAAGGATAGAAACTGGCAGGATCGAGACCGGCGGAACTGAAACGCTCCAGGAAACGGCGGATGGTCTTCAGGCGGATGGGCTCGGAGCCGCAGTAGCAGACGGAAAGCGAACTGAGATCCAGCTCCCGGAGCCGATCCTCCGGGATGCGGTCGCAGCAAAGGTCGTAGGCAAAGTTGGGGCCGCCCGTCAGCTGGGCGCGATAGTGGGTGACGGCGCGCAGCCAGCAGAGAGGTTGGCGCAGGAAGGCCATGGGAGGCATGGTGACGCACAGGCAGCCCAGATGGAGCGGCGTCAGGATGCCGCCCACGAGGCCCATGTCGTGGAAGGGGGGCAGCCAGCTGACGGTGGGAATATTTTCCCGGAGCCGCATGTGCCCGGCGATGCTGTCCAGATTGGCCATGATGTTGCCGTGAGTGATGATGACTCCTTTGGGGCTGCTGGTGGAGCCGGAGGTATATTGCAGCCATCCGGGCGTATGCGCAGTCAAAGGAAGTTCCTGCCAGGACCGGGACAGGGCATCGTCGGTCTCATCAAGGCAGATGATCCGTATGCTGTCGGCAAAATGGACGCGTTCGGCCAGTTCTTCCACCGCCTTGCGCAGACGTGCGGAAGTGATGAAGACGCGTGAGCCGGAGTCTTCCACAATGCGGGCCAGACGATTGAATGTGCGGGCCATGCGGGCCAGACCCGGAGGTGTCATGGGAACGGCGATGGCCCGCGCGTACAGGCAGCCGAAAAAGGCCGCGATGAATTCCAGGCCCGGCGGCAGCATCAGCAGGACGGGACGGCCGTCGCCCTGACCTGTGGCCTGGATGGCCGCGGCAATGGCACGCGCCCGCATGTCGAGGCGGCTGTACGAGCAGAGCTCGGCATTTTCCGCTTTTCCGTCGGGAAGAAAACTGAGCGCCGGAGAGTCGGGGTGGCTCAGGGCTTTTTTACGGATGCCGTCGATGATGGAGACGAAGGCATCATCTCCGGTCTTGCATGTCGTACCGGGACACTGCGTCGCCATGTTCCCTCCTTTTCTGGGTGGGCCAGAGCAAAGGGCATCCCGTGGGCACGGCGGACAGACCGGCGCAAAGCTCCGGTCATGCAGACCGGTAGCGGATAAGCGCACGAAGGAGCGGGGCCGTTACACCGGGGGGTGTTTGTTCTGGCAAAGTGCCCTGGAGCGTTCAGCTGGAAGCTGGCCCCGGGCATACAGGACAGCAGGGAGCTCCGCCGAAAGGAGCAAAGGAGGATCTTCTGGATATGATGCCGGGGAGAATCATGGAGGGCAGGACGGTGAGGGACACGGGGAGGCGTTTGCCGCGGGGCAGGCTGGATGCGGCGGAGAGCGAGCGGGAGGCAGGGTAGTGCATGGCAATGGGGTCTGGCTGAGGGTGAGGGAGGTTTCTTGATAAGACATATTGAAAAAGAATTTCAAAGTCAATAAGGAAAGCGTAATTCTTCAAAAAGTTATATTTTCGTAAAAAAGTCATGCCTCCTCGTGTAAACGAAGGCACGACATGCTGAAAATCATCGGGGGGCTTGCTGGTGGTACGGCGGGCTTCGCCGGGAGCAGACAGGACAAAAAAAGCCTGTCCCCAAGGACAGGCTTTTTTACATGCAATGTGTGTGTCGCAGCTAATCCGCCGCGATCTCGTACTGGTCCAGTTTGTCCCAGATGGCGGTGATGACCAGGGCCATGACCGCGGCCAGACGGGCCTGGATCTTCTTCAGGATCTCGGGCGTGATGCGGCTGTCCTCGTCATAGCCCAGGCGGCGGCAGAAGAGCACGGGGCACTGGTGCTGCTTTTCCTGCGCCAGCAAGGGCATGTAGGCGGCAAAGGGGCCGTCCACGAAGGCATTGAGGCTGTCCTCGGAGACGGGCACGGCCTGGGTATGCAGGCTGGCGCCTTCGGCTTTGGCCGTGGCGGCCAGCAGTTCGCCGGTGCGGCGCAGATAGCCCACCAGCACGCTATTGGGCGCGTGCTGCATGAGCCCGGCCGTGACCGTGGCGTGGACGAAGGCCCGCCACTCGGCGCAGAAGTCGGGCAGGGCGCCGGGCTCCGTCAGGCAGGCTTCGGGGATCTCCGCACCGAAAGCCAGATTGACGATATGCTCGCGCTTGCTGTTGAGCTCAAAGAGGATGCGGGCGGCATCCATGCCCTGGGCGGCGGTCAGTTGTTTCTTGGCTGCCATGACGGCCTCACTTCTGGTGATAGCGGGAAAGATAGACCTCATAGCCGTGGGCGCGCAGCTTGCAGGCCGGGCACTGGCCGCAGCCGTAGCCCCAGGGATAGCGCTCGCCGCGCGTGCCCTCGTAGCAGGTATGGCTCTGCTCGAGGATGCAGTCCACCAGCGGCATGCCGCCCAGATCTTCGGCCAGGCGCCAGGTATCGGCCTTGTCCAGCCACATGAGCGGCGTATGCAGCACGAAATGGCTGTCCATGCCGGTATTGAGGGCCACCTGCATGGCCTTGATGCTGTCGTCGCGGCAGTCCGGGTAACCGGAGGAGTCGCTCTCGCACACGCCCAGCACCAGATGGCGGATGTTTTTGCCGTAGGCCCAGGCTGCGGCGTGCATGATGAACAGCAGGTTGCGGCCCGGCACGAAGGTGTTGGGGATGCCTTCGCCTTCCTGCTCGATGGGCATGTCCGAGGTCAGGGCCGTGTCGGCCAGCTGGCGGAACAGGCTGATGTCCAGCAGGGTGTCGGGCCCCAGACGGTCCTGCCATTCCGGCTTGAGGGCCGCGATGGCGCTGCGGACCTTGCCGCGGCATTCCAGTTCCACGGAGTGGCGCTGGCCGTAATCGAAGCCCAGCGTATGGACGCGGGCAAAGCGGGAAAGGGCCCAGGCAAGGCAGGTGGCCGAATCCTGGCCGCCGGAAAAGATGACCAGGGCCTGCTGGTCGGAAAGGGGAGGCTGATGGAACATGATCTTATTTTTCCTCCGGCCAGAAGGGGCAGACGCGGGCCGGGGCATAACCGGCCATGAAGGCATCCATGAGGGTGCCGAAATGGATGCGGTTGCGGGGCTTCATCTTCTGGGCGTCAGGGCAGTCGGCAGGGAAGAAGCGCAGGGAATTGCGGTTGCCGGTGTAATTCTTCAGGGCTTCGGGGCGGGAGAGCACCTCGGCCCACATGCCGCGCCGTTCCTTGATGGCTTCGGCCTGCAGGCCCAGCAGCCAGTCCTGGTACTCCTTGTCCAGCCCCTTGTGGGGATAGAAGAAGGCCGCGCCTTCACGCACCATGATGCCGTTGAGCGAGCGCCCGTCCTTGAGGCGCACGTCCGCGACGATGCGGCCGTACTTGTCCTTGCCTTCCTTGTCCACGGCAAAGAACCGGACCTCCTGGCCGCGGGCCAGACGGGTGAGCAGTTCCCGCGCTTCGCGGGCGTAGAACTGGGGCTTGCCCTTGCGGGGCTTGAGCTCCGGCGTGTCGATGCCGGCCAGGCGCACGCGGCTGCGGTTGGTCAGCTGCATGGTGTCGCCGTCCAGACAGGAGGCCACCGAGGTCTTGCCCCGGACGGCGATCTGTTCCAGATGGGGCAGGGCGTCCGTCTGTGCGCGGCCCGTGCCGGGGAGGGCCCCGGCCACGAGCACGCAGCACAGGAAAAGGATCAGGCAGAGGCTACGCAGCATGACTAGTTTTCGTAGTAGGAACGCAGGGGCTGGCTGCGCACGGGATGACGCAGCTTGCGCAGGGCCTTGGCCTCGATCTGGCGGATGCGTTCACGGGTGACGTTGAAGAGCTTGCCCACTTCTTCCAGGGTATGGTCGCTCTTTTCGGCGATGCCGAAACGCTTGCGCAGCACCTGTTCCTCGCGGGGCGTCAGATCGGCCAGCACGGCCGCCAGCTGTTCGGACAGCTTGGTATTGATGACTTCCTCGGCGGGGGCCACGGCCTTCTTGTCCTCGATGAAATCGCCCAGGCTGGAATCTTCCTCGTCGCCGATGGGCGTTTCCAGCGAGATGGGTTCCTTGGCGATCTTGAGCACCTTCTTGACCTTTTCCACCGGGTATTCCATGCGCTCGGCGATCTCTTCGGGCGTGGGATCGCGGCCCAGCTCCTGCACCAGGTAACGCGAGGTGCGGATGAGCTTGTTGATGGTCTCGACCATGTGCACCGGGATACGGATGGTGCGGGCCTGGTCCGCGATGGCGCGTGTGATGGCCTGACGGATCCACCAGGTGGCGTAGGTGGAGAACTTGTAGCCGCGCTGGTACTCGAACTTGTCCACGGCCTTCATGAGGCCGATGTTGCCTTCCTGGATGAGGTCCAGGAACTGGAGACCGCGGTTGGTGTACTTTTTGGCGATGGAGACCACCAGACGCAGGTTGGAGCGGATGAGCTCCTGCTTGGCGCGCATGGCGGCGGTGTTGCCGCGCTTGATGCGCCACAGCACTTCTTCCAGGTCGTTGACGTTGTGGCAGCACTTTTCCTGCAGGCGGCTCAGGATCTCGATCTTGCCGATGATCATTTCCTTGAAGGAGAAGAGCTCGTCCACGCTGAGCTTGAGGTCGCGGGCGGCATCATTGGGATTGATGGTGCGCTGCTCAAGGCCGGTGAACATCTCCTGGATCTCGGCCTGGGTACGCCCGGTGGACAGGATGTAGGCCGAAAGGTCGCGCTGGCAGTTGTGCATCTGGCGCACGTAGTCTTCGACCGTTTCGATGATGCGGTCGATGAGGGTCTTTTCCAGCTTGATGTCGCGCAGGCGGGTGACGATCTCTTCCTTGTAGCTGATGATCTCCTTCTGGATGGCGGTCACCTTGCGGTCAAGGGTGTTGCAGTCGTCCAGCTTCTTGTAGATCTTGCGCTTTTTCTTGAAGATCTGCTTGATCTCGTCCAGCAGCAGGATGACGCGGGAGCGCTGGTTGAGCTCGTCTTCGCTGGGATCGTCTTCTTCGATGGTCTTGACCACGTCCTTGAGCTTGATGCGGTTCTGGCGCAGGTCCTCGCCCACGTTGATGAGCTCTTCCACGGCCACGGGCACTTCCACCAGGGCGTAGAGCACGTCCTGTTCGCCCATCTCGATCTTTTTGGCGATGACCACTTCACCGTCGCGATCCAGCAGGGGCACGGCGCCCATCTCGCGCAGGTACATGCGCACCGGGTCGGTGCTGCGCGAGGAATAGTCGGCGGATTCTTCGTCTTCGGCCAGCTCCAGGGAGCCGTCCATGGCGTCGTCGTCGGTTTCGGTGGGCGTGGCGGAGATTTTTTTGCCGTCCTTTTCGGAATCGACGATGGCGATCTCCAGCTGCTCAAAGATGCCGATGATCTCCTCGAACTGCTCGGGGGTGTTCATCTCCACGGGAAGGGCTTTGTTGACCTCGTCGAAGGTCAGGTAGCCCATGCCCTTGCCCTTGGTGATGAGGCTTTGAATTTGCTGGATATCTTTAAGATTGCTCATGTCCCTGCTCCAAGGTTTCCTGCAGTGCGCGAAGATATTCCAAATCAGCGGCAAAGTCGCCGGTGCCGGTGTTCTGCCGCAGGGCGGCCGTCACGGACTGGCGCTGGGTTGCCGCATAATAGGCATCAAGATCATGGCGCAGGGCTGCCAGCTCCCTGTCGCCGTCATCACGGGGGGCCGCTTCGGCGCCCCGGCAGAAGGACCAGAAATTCTTTTCGCGCTGGTCCAGATGGTAGGGGGCCTCGTCAGAGCCCCATTCTTCGATCTTGTCCCACAACTGACGGGCGATGTCCGACTGCAGGGCCAGGTCAGCGCCCAGGTCCCGCAGATCGTCCAGTCGGTCGGGGTAGCGGACCGCATACATCATGATCTGGCGGTCCCGCATGTTCTGTCGCGCCCGGCTGGGGCGCGTGGTCTGTCCGTCAGGGCCGGGACGTCTGCTGTCGGCCAGTCCCTGACGCAATTCCGCCTCGGAAAGCTGCAGGTGGGCGGCCAGCCGTGACACATAGGGGCTGACCAGCTCCGGCACTTCCACATGGCGCAAAAAATTCTTGGCCCATTCCACGGTCTCGCGCGGGGCCAGGGCGCGCAGCACGTCCAGACAAAAACGCAGCCCGTCCGGCGCCTGGGCCTGCAGGGCCTCGAAGGCCTCCACGCCCTGCGTGCGCAGCAGGCTGTCGATGTCCTCGCCTTCGGGCATCAGGACAACGGTGCAGGCCAGACCGCGGGTGAGCAGCATCTCGCAGGAACGCAGGGCGGCCTTGCGGCCGGCGCGGTCCCCGTCGAACAACAGGGTGAGCTGCGAGGTGAAGCCGGAAAGACGCTTGATCTGGTCCGGGGTCAGGGCGGTGCCCAGCACGCCCACGGCATTGTCGTAGCCGAACTGGTGCAGGGTCAGCACGTCCATGTAGCCCTCGGTCAAAAGGGCCCGTCCCTTTACAGTAATGCCTTTTCTGGCCTGGGCAAGACCGTAAAGATGTTCTCCTTTCTTATAGATGGGCGTATCGGAACTGTTGATGTACTTGGCTTCGTCCTCGTCCGCGATGATACGCCCGCCAAAGGCGATGACCTGGTTGCCAGCCCGTCGTGCTCCAGCTCCCGCAGGGCCGAGGCCAGCACCGTGTTGGAGATGCCGTCCAGCTTGCCCCGCAGGGCGTTGTAGCGGATGGTCCCGGCGTTGGCCACGGCGCACAGGATCTGCACCTTCCACTTGCCGCCGATCAGCTGCATGGCGTGGTGCAGCGGACATTTCTCCATACAGGGACAGTCGTAGTGGCTTTGCGGCATGGTCTGTGACATAGTAAGCCCCTCCTTACTTGCCCATAAAAATCTGCGCTCTTGCATTTCTCCAAAGCTATGGTATCATTATAGCAGGTAAGAAAACCGGAGTAAATAGCATGAGGAGAAAATCACAGCCATGAATATCTATCTTCAGGGGCTGACCATGGGTCTGGCCTACGTGGCGCCCATCGGCCTGCAAAACCTGTTCGTCATCAACAGTGCCCTGACGCAGAAGCGCAGCCGCGTCTACATCACCGCGCTCATCGTCATTTTCTGGGACATCTCTTTGGGTGTGGCCTGCTTCCTGGGCGCCGGCGCACTGATGCAGGCGCTGCCCTGGCTGCAAAAGGTCATCCTGGGGCTGGGCAGTCTGATCGTCATCTATATCGGCATCGGCCTGCTGCGGTCCAAGGCCAGTCTGGAGGGCGGCCGGGACGTGAACGTCCCCATCTGGAAGCTGGCAGGCTCCGCCTTCGTGGTCACCTGGCTGAACCCCCAGGCTATCATCGACGGCACCATGATGCTGGGCGCCTTCCGGGCCACCCTGACCAACGGCGGTGACCTGTTCTTCATCTGCGGCTTCGGCTCCGCCTCGGTGATCTGGTTCCTGACGCTGTCCACCGTTGTCTCTCTGCTGGGCAGTAAGTTCAACGAGAAGGTGCTGAACATCATCAACAAGGTCTGCGGCGCCATCATCATCTTCTACGGCCTGAAGCTGCTGTACAGCTTCGTCCAGATGATGGGCTGGCTGTAAAACACTTCACAAATCACGTCCTTTCTGTTACAATAAGGCAGAAAGGGCGTGATCTTTTTATGGAACAGAACTACCGGCTCACCATCGCCTACGACGGCTCCCGCTTCTTCGGCTGGGAGCGCCAGCCGGACAAGGATACCATCCAGGGCAAGCTGGAGGCCGTGCTGGGCGCATTGCAGGGCCATCCGGTGAACGTCATCGGCGCGGGCCGCACCGACGCCGGTGTTCACGCCCGGGCCATGACCGCCAATGTGGTGCTGGACGTGACCGAGACGCCCGACGCCCTCCGCGACTATCTGAACCGCTACCTCCCCGACGCCATCGCTGTCCGGGAGGTCAAGGAGGCCGCGCCCCGTTTCCACGCCCGCTATAACGCCCTGGGCAAGACCTACCGCTACACCTGCCACACCGGTCCGGTGAAGCCGGTGTTTGACCGGAAGTACGTTACCCTGCTGGACTACGACCCGGATGTGGAGAAAATGCGTCAGGCGGCGGCCTATCTGCTGGGTGAAAACGACTTCGCCAGCTTCTGCGGCAATCCGCGCATGAAGAAGTCCACCGTCCGCCTGGTGGACCACATCGCCATTGAGCGCCGGAAGGACCGGGTGGTCTTCACCTTCCACGGTACCGGTTTTTTGCAGAACATGGTCCGCATCATGGTGGGCACGCTGCTGGAGGTGGGCCGCGGCTACTGGACGCCGGAGCAGGTGCGTGACATCCTGGCCGCCAGGGACCGCAAGCAGGCGGGCCCCACAGCGCCGCCGGAGGGCCTGTGCCTGATGAAGGTGGATTATTGAGCAAAAAGCATCCGGGCGCTATCCCGGATGCTTTTGCTGCGTAAAAATGACCTAAGCCTTGGCTTAGGTCATTTTTGTTACATATTGTGGATATCGTCCAGCAGATCGTCCAGCGACATGGTCCGCACCTCGTCCTCGTCGGCCTGGGTGGGCTCGTCCTGGGCGGAGCGCTCTGCGGTCGCCGGCTCCTCCGCCGGCGCGGCGGGCGTCACGGGATCTGCCGGGGTCTTGTCGGGGATGACGGCAGGTTCGCTGTCGCTGCTCTCCTCGCGGGGCACCAGACGGGGCACCCGTGCCGTGTGCCGTTCCTCGGGGAGCAGGGGCTTCGCCGGGGTCCGCGGCGGTTCGTCGTCGTATTCCTCGTCATCGCCGCCGCCCGTGTGGCCGCGGCCGATCAGGAAGCCCAGCAGGAACAGCACCCCCACCAGCAGCACCGCCGCCGCGATGGCCACATACACGGTCTTGACCTCACCGATCAGCGGCATCGCAATGGTCCCGGGGATCTCCAGCGGCGGTACCTCGGGGATGGTGGCCGGGTCGATGACCTCCACCGTGGGGACAATACCGGTATAGGCCGGCATCCGCAGCACATGGATGGTATAGTTCTGCTTGGTCTTGCCGTCCTCGGCGGTTCCGGTAACCGTGAGCACCGTCTCCGCCTCCGTGGCGGACAGCCGCACCTCGCCGGTGCCGGTGATGCCCTGGGCCTTTTCGTCCTTTGCCGTGGCGGCGATGGTCACCTGCTTCGTCTCATAGGGGACGTAGGCGATGTAATCCGTCACCGTGGGTGTGAACGCCGGAGACAGCGTGGCGCCCTCCAGCGTCAGGGCGGCGATGGACGCGTCGGTGGAGGGTTTGTAGTTGGGGTCCTGCTGGCGCGTGGCATCGATGGTATAGCTCTTGGTGGCGCCGTTGGCCGCCGTGACCTTGATGGTCACGGTGTTGACGCCCACCGCCAGCTCATTGCCGCTGACAGACACCGTAGCGCTGTTGTCGGCCTTTTTGTAGTTCAGGTCCAGCTTTTCCACCGCGAAGGGCACCGTGCAGGTGTAGTACGTGGTGCTGCTGGAGAAGGAGGGGCTCAACGTGGCATTGGAGCAGCTCAGCGAGCTGAGACTGCAGTTGCCGCTGGGGGCCGCGCCCACCTTGCCGGACCAGCTGGCGCTGTCCAGACTGGTGTCGCTGTTGCCGTCGGACACCACGATGTTGGAGAACGTGGCGGTCAGGGCGTCGCCCTCCTTGGCGCTGCCGGATACCTTCATTTTGATGGTGACCAGTCCGCCGCTGGAGCTGGACGTGCCGTAAACGCTGAACTTGTTGTTGTTGACCACGATGCTCCATCCGCTGACAGAGCAGTTGTAGTTGGTAAAGGACAAATTGCCGCTGTAACTCAGGTCGGCGGTCAGACCGTAGACCTTGTTGGGCACGGACAGCGTCAGTGTGACGGTGTCGCCTGCCTGCGGGGCGGCGGTGCCGGTCAGCGCCGCCCCGGCGGCATGGGCCTGCACGGGCAGCAGCGTGATCACCAGCAGCAGCGTCAGCAGCGCGGAGGCCGCGGCGCGGAACAGTTTGTTTTTCATAGGATGTTTCCTCCTCAGCCGATGGTGCGCTGGCCCACGGTGACCTGGGCGGCCTGCACCACGTCGGTGATGGTGACCTTGCCGTCACCGTTGATATCGGCCGCCTTGGCGTAGGCGCCGGACAGGCTGTTGGAGCCCACCACGGACTTCTGCAGCTTGACCACGTCGGTGATGGTGATCTTGCCGTCGCCGCTGACGTCGCCGGTGACCACGATGGTCACGGTGGCGGAACTGCTGACAGCGGTCATGCCGGTACCCACGAGGCCGGATGTCACTTTGGTGTTGCCGCTATAGATGGTGTAGCCCGCGCTGTTCATTGCGGAGACAGACGTGCTGGGCGATACGCCGGTCAGATAGTTGCCGGAGGGCTTGGGCGTCTCGCCGCCGGTGCTCCCACCGGTACTCCCACCGGTGCTACCGCCGGTGCCGCCGCTGTTGGCCGTCTTGGTAAACACGGCGGTGTAGGTGACGTCGGCGTCGGGCATGACGGTGCCGCTGGTATAGCGCTTGCCGCTGGCATCCGCCCAATAATCGAAGCTGTACACGTACTTGCTGTCGGCCTGCATGACCGGGTTCGTCGCAGGCAGCGTGATAATGTCGTTCTGGGCCAGCTTGTAGGAATCCCACACAGCGCCCTGGGACATGAACTTCACGGTGTGCAGCGTACCGAACTTGGCCGTAACGGTGTGATTTCTGGGTGCCACAGGCGTGCTCTGGGATATCTCGCGGTCATTGTAGAACCAGCCCTGGAAGCCCTTTTCGTTCACCTCAGGCAGCGCGCCGTAGGGCTGCGCCTCTTTATAGGTGCGCGTTCCCACGGTTTTGCCGTTGACCACGAAGGTCACCGTGTAGGTGTTGTTGGGGGCTTCGGGCGTGGTAGTCGTGGCCGCGCCCACAGTGAAGGTGGTATCCAGCAGCGTCACGGCGCTGTCGCTATCGGTGGTGCCGGTAATGGTAAGGGTGTATTTCCCGGCGGAGAGCTTACTGAACTTCAGGGTCTCATCCAGTTCCCACAGGTCGAACCACTTGGCATTGATGCCGCTGCGGCTGGCGTAGGTAGGCGTTGTCCCGGTAGCTGTATTGGTGACCACCGCTTTTACGGTGCTGATGTTTTGGGTGCAGGTGACGATGCCGCGCAGGGGGAAGGAGGAGTTGCCCTGGGTCAGGTTGTGGACGATGCTCTTGCCGGTTTCGTCCTTCTCCGCCTTCTGGGGATAGAACAGGCCGATGGTGCTCCAGGCGTCCTGTCCGGCCGCGGACTTCATGGTTACAACAGCGGCGGTCTTGCTCTCCTTGCTCAAACCGACCTTATAGGCAGTGACAGTGGTGTTTGCAGCCTTAGCCTTCAGGTCTTCTCTTACCATGTCGGCCACGACTTCTTCCTCAATGGTATTCAGTGTTTTTCCCGCGAAAAGTTCAATAAGCGCCAATGCTTCAGATTCGGTGAACGCTGGGATCTGGGTTTCCGTTGCGTTTTCGTCGATAGCTTCGATCTTGGCCAGCGCCGACTCAAGGGCGGCCTTCTTATTCGCGTCCGCCTCCAGCCCCATTTTTGCGATGTTTTCCCCTATGAGGGCTTCAATAGCATTGTTATCTTTTTCCTCAAAGTTGGCCTTGATGATCGACGTCAGCCGAGAGGACAGAAGTTCTGCGAACTTTTTGGCCGTCGCGCCAACGGGAGTAGTGCCGTCTTTTTCGTAGCCCTTTTCTTCGATTTCAGCTGTGATCTCCGCCCGCTTTGCCGTGATCTCTTCTTCCGTAGGCTCCGTGCGGGCGTTGGGATCAGCGACCTGTGTCTGGCTGACCGTGATGGTCAGATAATAGCCGGTGCCCACGTTGCACAGTATGTAGCCGTTACTGCTGCCGGTCAGCGTCCAGAACTGTCTGCTGTCGGCGGCAGCGTTTTGCAGCAGCAGTGCGCCGTCAACGACCGCCAGACGCTTGCCATCCGTGGTGGCCATGGTGTATTTGTCGGAATTGTAGTAGGTCAGGATCAGCTGAGAGGCCTTCTCCTCGGCCACCAGGTCGGTGCTGCCCACGCTGTAGCCGAAGGTCCTGCCGTCGGAGTTATAGCACAGGGTGTATTTGCCCTCCAGGTGGGAGGTGGTGTTCTGATAGCGCATGACCAGCGCATCGGCAGGCTCGTTGATGTGCAGGCGGCTGTATACCGAGGACTGCACATCGCCGTCCGCTGCGCTGTAATAGGCCATGGAACGGTTCTTCACGCCATAGCGGTCAGATAGCTGGGTCTGCATATCCCGATACTTGGGGATATCCTCCGCCAGCTTGCTGCACTCAGTGTAGATGGCCTCGATCAGCTCCGCCTCGCTCTGCATCTTGAAGCCGCCCAGCCGGTTGTCGATGGCGCGGGTGACCACGTTATAGGCGCCGTCCACGCCATGTTGGACGCTGCGGCTCCACAGGACGTTCTTCAGGGCGATGGAGTAGTCGTTCAGGTTCAGGGAAGGGTATTTGCTTTGCAGGCGGCTGATCAGGGTCGAGTAGCGCTCGGTACCCCAGTACTCTGTCTGGGCGTTGGCAAACTCACCCTTGTTGACGCCGTGGCCCAGCTCCCTCCAGGCGTTCTCAAAGTTGGGGCCGTAGCCTGCTGCGGCTGCGCCGCTGGTATTCTCGCCGTAGGCCTTATCCAGCTTGGCTGCGAAACCATTGTAGATAGTATTGCCCTGGTAGTTTCGCAGCCAGGTGCGGAACGCGTCCAGCGTCCCCGCCTTGCTGGAGAACATATACAGGCCGAAGGACGTGCCGCCGGGGTCGCCGGGTACGGTGGAAACAGCGCCTGGGTCAGCGTCCGCACCCGTCTCATAATATTGACTCAGCGCGCCCAGGTCCTTCAGGCTGCTCCAGTTTTTGCTGGCAGCCAGCAGTATGGTGGTCAAACAGCTCACCGCCATCACCGCCGCCAGGATCAATGCCATTCCCCGTTTCGTCCTCTTCATGTCGATACACCCTGCCTTATCTCTAAGTTGTATGGGAAGCGCCGGCGGCGGGAAGGCCCCTCCGCCGATTTACATAACAATAGTCATGTGTAGTATACCATCGGTCTGCGTCGTTGTCTACCAAAAAAACGAGAAAAACACAAAAAATATGAAAATTTTGTCACCAGCGCCACAAGATTTGGGTGGATTTATGGCGCGGAATGGCGTATAATGGCCGCAGGCTGACAAAAATACGCAAGGAGAAATCAATTTATGTCAACGAATACGAAAAAGAAACACGGTACCGGCGCGGCGGTGGTGCTCATCGTGCTGTGCCTGCTGGCGTTGGGCACGCTGGGATATATTATCTGGCGGCAGTTTAATCCCGTGGTGCCGGAGACGGCGGCGGGCTATGTGGCCGCCGCCGGGACCACCGCCCCTGTGTATGACGAAAACGGGACTCAACTGGGTTCCCTGTTCCGCGGCGCGGAGGTACAGTACGTTGTTGAGGACGCCGAGGACGGCGCGGACCGCGTCCGCGTGGTCAACGGCGAGGGCTACGCCTATCTGGACGCGGCCAACCTGGCCGCGGACTACAACGGCGCGGTGCTGACGGAGGCGGTGTACGCCCTGCGGGGCATGAGCCTGACGGACGAGACGGGCGTGGTCCCCGGCTGCGCCGTGGAAAAGGGCATGGCGCTGACCGTCACCGGCTTTGACG
>OHBM01002007.1_pt1 | contig 14035 bp, 10 predicted proteins | sample 1577251 | NCBI WGS metagenome assembly OHBM01 (sample SAMEA3541557, study PRJEB24748) | human gut metagenome | biome: human gut; feature: human-associated habitat; material: faeces | place: China | collected 2012 | reverse complement strand
TCTCGGAGAACTGTCCGATCAGCGCAAGATCCTGGTTGGTCACGTCAAAGCCGAAGAAATCCCTCAGGATGTAGCCGGTCAGCACTTCTACGGAAGCGGAAGAAGAAAGTCCGGAACCGTTGGGGATATTACCGTTCAACAGCAGATCCATACCGGAAGTCACTTTCATGCCCTTCTCGCCGAAAGCCCAGATCACTCCCTTGGGATAATTGGTCCAATTCGCTTCCTTGCTGGGTACCAGGTCATCCAGAGAAGACTCGATCACACCCAGATGTTCGAAATTCATGGAATAGAAACGCAGTTTATTGTCGTTTCTTTTTCTTGCCACGCCGTAAGTACCAATGGTCAGTGCACAGGGGAATACATGTCCGCCGTTATAGTCGGTATGTTCACCGATCAGATTCACGCGTCCCGGTGCAAAATAAGCCTTGGCACCCTCTGCATCTCCAAATACTTCTGCGAAAGTCTTCAGAATCGTCTCTTTCATTTCCATTTTCTGCTCCTATCTGCTTACTGTGTAAGCCCCGTCCATTTATATGTTCTTACTCTTGTCGCTCCGGCCGATGCCGCGATACGAATTCTCTTGCTCTATGTTTTCATCATAATCGAAAAAAACAAATATTTCTACTTATTTTTGTTTTTCAGACCTGTCATTATGTTAAAATCTACAAGCCATGCAAAGACAAAAAGAAAGATACACCGTGGGAGCTTGCTCACAGAGGTGTATCTTTCTTTTTGGATTTATACGGCGACAGCCGTACATGAAGTAGACGCAGCGCGTCTACGAATGTGCATGGCGTAGTTCCCGGGAGCTTGCTCACAGGGACGTGTCTTTGTTTTATTTTTATACGGCGACAGCCGTACATGAAGTAGACGCAGCGCGTCTACGAATGCGCATGGCGCAGTTCCTGGGAGCTTGCTCACAAAGGCGTATCTTTCTTTTTGGATTTATACGGCGACAACCGTACATCCGCAGGCACTTCAGTGTCTGCGAATGTGTATGGCCTAATTCTTATTTCTCATCTTTATTTCCAAACAGCTTCTCTGCTGCTCCGGCCGCGCCCATAATACCATTTACGGCAGGGTTCTTCAGTGCACCGGCTACCATGTTCACCTGAGTAGCGGCATCCGTCGCTGCCAGCAGGCTGTTACGATACTCTTCGTTGACTTCATGTGTGGAAGCATACTCAATATAGCTTGCCAGCATATCGAAATCTTTGTTGCTGTCATATACAATGGCTACTACCACATACAGAACCACACAGGCAATGCCCAATACAACAAACACAACATTTTTCAGTATGCCGCCCAAAGCTACAAATACCAGAGTACCGATCACACTCAGGGTTACCAGCAATTCAGATACAGCGGCATCTTTTACGGATTTTACCAGAAAAGTCCTGCCATCCTGTAACAACAGAGATACGCCGTCATAATAAGTCTCCTTGGTCATCTCGCCGTATTTTGCAAACAGATAACCCTCTAACAACAGATTGATTCTTCTGTAAGCTTTCTTGATCATACTCTGTGCAATACCGGATACAGACTTCAGTCCGGGGATCTTCTCCAGCATGGCTGCCCCAGTGAAAATACCCTGGCACAGATGATATAAAATATGAGAGAACTCTCTGGTCTGGCTCTTAAGTGCAGACAGGCTTCCACCTTGCTTCTTTACCAGTTCAATACCGGCATTTACCACATCCTCGGGCATCTCTTCACCCATCAGAGCTTTTGCTGTCATAACACGTTTTGCATACTCGGTATACCCGTTTACCCAGCTGAGGATCACTAATCCTGCAAAAAATGCTACCACTCCCAGCAGGGTCAATACGTTGATCTGTGTCATCAGTCCGATGGCTGCCACAATGACACCTGCTGCCATCACGCCGTAATAAATTCCCAGTCGCTGATTGAATTTCTTTTGTACTGCCTTTGCTTTCTCTCTGTTATTCATTATCTTGTCCCTCCATAAGTTGTGGTCTTATTCTATGACCACATACTACTTTAGTATAATTTTACTGTCATAAATTGTCAATATTCAGCATATTTTTATACAATTCTAAAATTATGTTATACTTTGTTTACCCGATAATCAACACTTAAAAAGCCATTCCTAAATTTAATTTGCTGAATAGACTCCTGTTATTCCGCACTCTGTTTCCGATACTGTACCGGAGTCATATCATAAGCCTTTTTGAACAGGCGGTTGAAGTGCTCCACATTCTCGTAACCGACATTGGCTGCTATGGTCTCCACCGTCTGGTTGGTCTCTTTCAAAAGCATTCTCGCTTTCTTCATACGTTCTTCCCTTACAACCTCCTGGAAGGTCATGCCGGCCTTTTCCTTAATGTATTTGGACAAATACGGTTTAGAGAGATGGAAGGTATCTACCAGCATATCCAGTGTTACATCCACGTAGTTCTTCTGGATGAAACTGATGATCTCCACGATCCGCTCCTCTCTGCCGGAAGTGATATGCTGCTCTGCTGCCAGCTTGTTCACAGCGGATACCAATGCTGCGATGGAACTCTTGATGATATCTTCATCCACGCCGACACCCCAGTAGAACTTACCGTCATGGACGATACCTACATAGGTAGCTGCCTTAGAGTTGGAACCTCTGGAAATCGCATGCTCTTCGTAAACAGACAGTTCATAGGTAATACCGAAGTATGTCTTAATAGCATTGCTGACTGCGTCGAGACGTCCATTACCCATGGTGGTAATGGTTCTGGAAGCGCCGCCCTGCTCGATGGTCACCTCTGCCTGAATGCCGTTCTCCTGCTTGAAATGACATTCCGGAACATTGAAGATGCTGCGGGGATAAATATAATTTTCCTCGAAGATCGCGTATATCTCCTTGGGAAGTAATTCCTGATGGCGCCTGTCGGAGATACCCTTTACCAGGTAGCCGACTTCTTCCTTCATGGCTGCAGGCAGTGAGAAACCAAACTGCTGCTTCAATACGAATGCTACGCCGCCCTTACCGGATACACTGTTGATACGGATAACATCGGATTCGTACTCTCTTCCCACATCTGCAGGATCGATAGGCAGGTAAGGAATATCCCAGCGCTTGCCGGTCCTGCCTTCCTTCTGCCATGCCATACCTTTACTGATGGCATCCTGATGGGAACCTGAAAATGCGGTAAATACCAGATCTCCTGCATAAGGAACTCTCTCATGCACCTTCATACCGGTGAAATTCTCATAAGCTTCACGGATCTCCATAATATGAGAGAAATCCAGTCCACTGTCCACACCGTGACACATCATATTAAGTGCAACGGTTACCAGATCCACATTACCGGTACGCTCGCCATTGCCGAACAAAGTACCTTCCACACGGTCTGCTCCGGCCAGTACGCCGAACTCCGCATCGCTGATGCCGCAGCCTCTGTCATTGTGAGGATGTACGCTGAGTACTACATTTTCACGATATTTCAAATGCTTGTGCATATATTCTACCTGACAGGCAAATACATGGGGCATTGCTACCTGCACGGTGGTAGGCAGATTGATGATAGCCTTGCGGTCAGCGGTGGGTTTCCATACCTCCAGTACCGCATTGCAGACTTCCAGCGCATAATCCACCTCTGTCTGGGAAAAACTCTCCGGACTGTACTCAAAGGTGAAGTTACCTTCGGTCTCCTCTGCCAGATTCTTTAACATCCGGGCACCGTCTACTGCCAGCTTCTTGATGGCTTCCTTATCCTTTTTAAATACCTGTTCTCTCTGTTCTACGGAAGTAGAATTATACAGATGGATCACTGCGTGGGGCGCACCCTTGACTGCTTCGAAGGTCTTGCGGATGATATGCTCTCTCGCCTGCGTCAGTACCTGAATGGTCACATCCTCCGGGATCATGTTGCGCTCGATCAATGCACGGATAAAGTTATACTCGGTATCGGAGGAAGCGGGAAAACCAACCTCGATCTCCTTGAAACCGATCTTTACCAACATCTTGAAGAATTCCAGCTTATCTTCCAGACTCATGGGATCGATCAATGCCTGGTTGCCGTCTCTTAAGTCAACGCTGCACCAGATAGGGGGCTTGGTAATACTGTCCTTTTTTACCCAGTCGTAGGTCACCTCGGGGGGCATAAAATAAGTTTTCTGATATTTTGCTGCAATGTCTGCGCTGTTCATGGAAATCCTCCTGCCGTATGATTACTTTTTATTTTCAAAACCTGCTGTTTTTACTATTTTCACTTATCTGATTGCATTATCTTAACACTCATAATTTCTGTAAGCAAGATATATTCTTATCTTGTTAATTGATGTATTTTAATGTGACATTTTTGTCATATACCTATAAATTCAAGAAAAAGGCTATTTTATTCTGTGATTATTCCGTTTTATTATTTGATTAAAATTTTTAATTGCATATATCATTTTTTGTTATATTTAAAACCATACTTTTAATTTTATAATGTTGTATAATTGATTAATTTTATTACTATGTTTAAAATGTTTTTCATAAAAAACAGATGTCCGTGTCAGACATCTGTTTACAATCTATTCCCTATTTATATCCTAAACGATTTCTTCGTACTGCATACTCTCGAAATCGTAACGTCCATTCGCATTCCGGACTATCAAATAATTTCCACTCTCTCAAAATACCGGATCAGAATGTCCGCACAATTTTCGATTCCCAGTTTGGTGGTATCCAGGATCATATGATAATTGTTCACATCACCCCACACTTTACCGGTATTTTCATAATAATAGTCGGCGCGCTCCGCATCATTTTTCTCAAGCATTTCTTTTGCCTCATCGTGGGGAAGACTTTCCTTCTTCATGATACGTTCAATACGATCTTCCTTATCCGCGCACACATACACGTTAAATACATTCGGCTGATCCTTCAGGATCTCGGATGCACAACGTCCCAGAATAATACAGGGATGTTCCGCCAATTCCTTAATAACCTCCGCTTCCGTAGCATAACTGTCACCATCCAGCTCATGCTCTATGTATGCCTTATCATATACCGGCACCCCCAGCTTCTCAGACAGCTCCTGTGCGATCAGACTGGCTCCTGTTCCGAATCTTCGGCTGATAGTAATTACAAGGTTCATCGTAAGCACCTCCTTTGTAAGGTACTCTCATTTTATGATAAAGACTCTGAATTTGCAAGAGGGATGTCTACAAAAGCTTCTGCTCTATCTGATACAGTTTCTCACCTGTCGCCTGCATGCTGTGTTCCTCCGCCAGTGCCCTGCCTGCCCGGATTCTGCGTCTTACTTTTTCCCGCGGTTCTTCATACAAGATGTCTCGGACTGCCTGCTCGTAGGAATCCGGATCGCTGGCTTTGCGCACCTGCTCGCCGTCGGTAAGCCACCCTTCATACACCGGAATGTCTCTCACGATCACAGGAATCTCACAGGATAATGCCTCCAATACCACGATTCCTTCCGTCTCTTCATAACTGAAAAAAGCAAATGCATCCGCACCGCAGTACGCATCCCGCAGGATCCCGGACGGTTGGAAACCAGCAAAAATCACATTATCCGGCTTCTCTGTCACAGCCTTTTTGATCTCTGGCGGAATCAACGCATTGTTCCCGCCCCCAAACCATAGAAAAATAATGTCTGGCATCCTTTTTGCCATTTCCAGAAAATCCTCGATTCCTTTTCTGTGAATCAGATGCCCGGCGGATATCACGACCTTTTTATCCACAGGAAGATGAAAAAATATCCGGAATCGTCCACCTGCCTGCTCTGTTCTGTGGAAAAATTCAGTGTCCACACCATTGGTCAGTGCGTAAATCTCCCGATGCAGATCATATTTCATTAACAATTTCCGGGAGTATTCCGTTGGTGTGATAACCACATCTCCCTGTCTATAACAATGGCAGATCCATTTTTTGAATAAAGGAGCCGCCAAATTGGAACCGATAAAAGAATTCTTAAAATCTTCCATGGTGGAATGCCCGTAATAGATGACCTTTTTCCCCTGCCGTCTTGCCCGCCGTGCCACCAGCGGCGAATCAGGCAATACGGTATTGATCTGTACGATATCCGCCTCTTTCCAGACGTCCGTCACGGTCACTTTTGCTGCTCGCAGCATCTTCTCCTGATGGCGGATAGCGCTGCCGACACCGCTTTTTGCCACCAGCGAAAGTCCGCCTTTATATATATAAATTTTCATGAGTATACTCTCCTATACTAGGTGGAAAATCACCCGGAACAATGTCGTCAGTCCCAGACTATACAGCGCAATGGAGAAAGGCTTCCCCAGAAAGATGACTGTCACAAACTGTTTCCATGTCATGTTCGTCGTTCCGGCGAGATAACAGAGAAAATCATCCGGTGCCACCGGCAGAAAGATTGCCAGTGCAAATAATTTCAAAAATCTCCCCTTCAGCTCCGTCCATGTCAGGTATTTTTCAATCATTTTCCCGGGAAACATCTTGTACAGCACCGGTCTTCCCAGACTTCTTGCTATTCCAAAAGCAATACAGGAACCCACACAGATTCCTATATAATTATAGAAAAATCCCGGCACCGCTCCAAAGAGCAGCACTCCTGCCAGACAGCTGATGCCACCCGGTATGATGGGAAACACCACCTGAACGATCTGGATCAACACGAAGATCAGTGCACCGATCATTCCGAAGCGGTTCACAAACTGCTGCATGGTCTCCACCGATTGGAAAATGCCGCTTTGATAGCCCCAGACTGCCAGTATTCCACAGAGGATCAGACTAACCCAGGATGCAATATTGACGGCCCTTTGCCAGGTGTTTTTCTCTTTCGACATGCATTTCTTCGATCTGTCGCTCGTATAATTGCTCCATACTTCCCGCAAATCTTTTTTGGGAAAATATTTCTGCGGAATGTTTTGCATAACTGCACATTTCTCTGTGTTCATCGTCGTCTTTCTCCTTCCAGTTCTTCAGGTCCTTCAAGAATTCCTCTTCAGTCCGGTACTGCCAGCCATTTTTGCCCTCTTCCACAACCGCCCGCAGGCATTCATCCCTTCTGCATAATAACGGTAATCCTGCTGCCAGTGCTTCCGCATAGGTAAGCCCCTGGGTCTCACTGGTGGAAGCGCTGACGAATAGATCTCCTGCCGGATAATAAGACGCTACTTCAGCGGGTGATACCATTCCGGTAAAAATAACACTTTCCGTCACACCCAGTTCTGCTGCCTTTTTCCGTAAAGTCTCCAAATAAGGACCGCCGCCTACAATCATCAGTATTGTACCGCTCTCCTGAACTTTCTGCTGGTACTCCAGCAATTCTTCCACATTCTTCTCTTTTGCCAGACGACCTACATATAAAAGCACTGTGGTCTTCTGATCTATTTTATATTTTCTTCGGATTCTCTCCCGGGAATCCGTCCGAGTCTGCGCGTCATATTTACTCAGATCAATCCCTGATGGAATCACTGATACCGGACAATGAATGTCATAGCCTTTTAGTAATGTCTCTATTTTTGTGCTGGGAGCGATCATTCTGTCCACCTTCTCGGAGATCTGTCTCGTCAGGAACTGTACCATATCTCTGCCCCATTTCCTGTAAGGAGAAAAATAGTGGGTATAATCTTCGTATACGGTATGGTAAGTATGCACCAGCGGGGTCTTACATTCCTCTGCGATCTTTTTTGCCATGAAAAAGGTAGAAAATTCACACTGGGAATGCACAATGTCCGGATTCCACTCTATAATCCTGCGATACAGTTCGCGTCCAGGGGACACCCGAAGTCTTGCTCCCGGATAAATATATCCGGCATTCACGGAACCCATATAGATCACACCTTCTTCTTCATAGGAATGAGCTGTACGGGACAGAGTCAGGATCTTCACTTCATGTCCTCTTTGCTGTAATTCCTCCCGCAGATTGCATACCGAAGTAACAACTCCGTTGATGATCGGCTTGTACCAGTCCGTTGTGATCAATACTTTCATCTCTTTTTCTCCCTTCCGTTTATTTTCTCTGAATTAATCTCAGCATAACAGACACAGGTAAATTCCATCCGAATAAAATCAAAAGTTTTCCTAAAGTTTCTGTGAGTTTTTTCCAAAATGTGCACTAAAAAACAGCGTTCTCCGGAAATTTCCGGAAAACGCCGTTTTTAATCGTCTTTTATAAAATTATTATCTCTCTTCTCGGAAGTACGCCAGTCCCAGACTTGCGGGGGGCTGATTCTCTCTCTTGCTCCGCATACTGGTGATGACCAGTACCAGTAAGGTCACAACATAAGGGATCATCTTATACAGCTCCTGGTACTCCATATGCTCGATACCGGTGGGCAGATACAGATACAGAATATACAGACCACCGAACAGGAAAGAAGCAAATACACTGATATTCGGTCTCCAGATAGTGAAGATGACCAGTGCAATGGCAAGCCAGCCTCTGTCACCGAACGCATCGTTGGACCAGACGCCGCAGGCATAATCCATTACATAGTACAGTCCGCCCAGACCTGCGATCATACATCCCACGCAGGTAGCGATGTATTTGTACCGGGATACGTTGATACCGGCTGCATCTGCGGTATTGGGACCCTCACCGACTGCTCTTAAGTGCAGACCGGTTCTGGTATGACTCAGGATATAAGATGCCGCAAACGCAATGATCACTGCCAGATAAGCCAGGAAGCCATAGGATAAAAACAGCTTACCAAACCAGCCAAGTTTTCCAGCAAAAGGAAGGGACTTACTGAAATAACTGCTGGTAGCAGACAGTGCGATGGAAGGTACATCACTGTTTACCAGCTTGATCAGGGAGCCGCCGAAGAAGTTACCGAAGCCGACACCGAAGGTGGTCATTGCCAGACCGGTCACGTTCTGATTCGCCCGCAGGGTAACAGTCAGGAAGCAGTACAGCAGTCCCATCAACAGGGATCCTAACAGGCAGCAGAGCATCGGAATCGCAATAGCAAGAAACCCATTCATGTTCGCCGCGCCTCCTGCGGATCTCTCATAAAAGAAAGATCCGATGACACCACAGATACCTCCCACATACATAACACCGGGGATTCCCAGATTCAGGTTACCGGATTTCTCCGTAATGATCTCACCGGTACTCCCGTATAACAGAGGAATTCCCTGTACGATTGCTCTCGGAATAAATGCAAGTAAAAATGACCACATGCTTACTGTTCCTCCTTTTCTGCTTTTTTACGGAACTGCAGTCTGTAAGTAATGAAGAACTCACAGCCGATGATAAAGAACAGGATAATACCTGTCAGAATATCGGAGTAAGAATGATTCAGTCCAAAATTGGTAGAGATCTCACTGGCTCCGCGATCCATGAAAATGATCAGGAAGCTGGAGAATATCATGGTCAGAGGATTGAACTTGGACATCCAGGATACCAGTACAGCGGTAAATCCCTGTCCACCTGCAATCGTGGTCGTCACAGTATGATTGATGCCTCCTACCAACAGCAGACCTACCAATCCACACAGAGCACCGGATAACAGCATGGTGCGGATAATGACTTTTTCAACCTTGATACCTACATATTTTGCGGTATTTTCGCTCTCACCCACAACAGAGATCTCATATCCCTGCTTGCTGTAATTAAGATATACATACATGAAAATTGTGATCACTACTGCTACTACAATACTTAACAGATATTTGGAACCGAAGATCTGCGGCAGCCAGCCCACATTGGTGTTCTGGTTGATGATACCGATCTTACCAGATCCCTTGGGAACCTCCCATACGATAGTATAGAATGCTACCAGCTGTGTAGCTATATAGTTCATCATCAGCGTAGACAGCGTTTCATTGGTATTCCATTTCGCCTTAAAAAATGCGGGAATGAATCCCCAGATGGCTCCTGCTGCCAGGCTGGCCACGATCATGCACAGGATCACAACTGCGTTTGGAAGCTTATCTCCCAGACAGATCATGCAGGCTGCTGATGCCAGACCGCCGATCAGCACCTGTCCCTCACCGCCGATATTCCAGAATTTCATCTTAAATGCCGGAGTCAGTGCCAATGCGATCAAAAGCAGGATCGCTATATTCTGAAAAGTGACCCAGGTCTTGCGGACGGATCCGAAAGCACCCAGAACAATGGACTGATATACCTGTAAAGGATTGATTCCCGTGGTGATCGTCGTAATGATACCACACAGGATCAGTGCCAGCAGGATTGCCAGAAATCGGATCCCCAGAGCTTTGTACCAGGGGAGCGCATCTCTTTTTACGATATGAAATAAAGGCTCTTTATTCTTTTCCTTCATGTTCTTTGCCTCCTACTCTGGTCATCAGCATACCGACTTCATTTTTGTCTGTCTTTCTCGCATCCAGAATACCACTGACTTCTCCGCCGCACAATACCATGATACGGTCGGACAGCTCCATCAGCACATCCAGATCCTCACCTACGAAAATCACGGCAACGCCCTTTTTCTTCTGTTCATTGATCAGGTCATATATAGTATACGAAGAATTGATATCCAGACCTCGTACTGCATAAGCCGTCAACAGTACGGTAGGTGCAGACGCAATCTCTCTTCCAACGAGAACCTTCTGTACATTACCACCGGACAATCTGCGTACCGGAGTGGTGATACCCGGGGTTACAACCTCCAGATTTTCTACCACATCAGTCGCAAGCTGTTTGGAAGGCTTTCGGTTCGTAAACGGTGTATGTCCCTGTCGGAAGGAACGTAACATCATATTATCGGTTAGATCCATATTGCCTACCAGACCCATGCCAAGACGATCCTCCGGTACAAAAGAAAGTGATACGCCCATCTCTGCGATCTTCAACGGATCCTTGCCGATCAGCATTTCCTTACTTCCATCATCTTCCACATAGCTGATCGTGCCGGCTTCTGTTACCTGCAGACCTGCAATGGCTTCCAGAAGCTCCTTCTGTCCACAACCGGAGATACCGGCGATTCCCAGGATCTCACCACTGTTGGCGGTAAAGGAGACATCCTTCAGCTTAACGATACCTTCTTCGTTACGTACAGTCAGTCCCTGTACTTCGATACGAGGCTTCGGATTCACAGGTTCCGGTCTGACAATATTCAAAGTAACCGCATGTCCCACCATCATATTGGTCATTTCCGTAACGGTGGTATCCTTTGTCAGCATGCTTCCAATATACTGACCGTTACGAAGCACAGCCACCCTGTCAGACAGAGATTCCACTTCATGCATTTTATGGGTAATGATAACAATGGCTTTACCGTCATCTCTCATTTTCCGGAGAACGTTAAAGAGCTTCTCGGTCTCCTGCGGTGTCAGTACGGCGGTAGGCTCATCCAGGATCAGGATATCCGCACCACGATACAGCACCTTTACAATCTCTACGGTCTGCTTCTGGGACACCGTCATGTCATAGATTTTCTGCTTCGGATCTACTTCAAAACCGTATTTGTCACAGATTTCCTCTATTTTCCGGGAAGCCTCCTTGATATTAAGCCTGCCCTCCAGACCCAGGATGATATTCTCGGTAGCGGAAAGTACATCAATCAGCTTAAAATGCTGATGCACCATTCCGATTCCCAGTCGTAACGCATCCTTGGGGGATTTGATGACCTCTTCCTTACCGTTAATAAATATCTGTCCCTCATCCGGGAAATAAATACCGGAGAGCATATTCATCAGTGTCGTCTTACCGCTGCCGTTTTCCCCAAGCAGTGATAATATCTCACCCTTATAGATATCCAGATTTACCTTATCATTGGCAATCACGGATCCAAAAGTCTTGGTAATGTTTTTCATTGAAACCGCAGCTACTTTTGTCTCTTTTTCCATCCTAGTCACCTTTCCAATTTATCCACGACCTGCAAATTTTCAAGTCTTTTAATACCTGGCATAAGCACACTGGCCGCCCCTTTTCTATCTCATCCATCCGCAAAAGATCAATAAGTTAGAAAAAGGGCGGCGCGGCGATAAACGCTGCGCCGTCCGGGCTATTTCAATAAGTCAATTAATACTGCTCATCCAACAGGTTGATTCCATCAATTCTTACATTGAAGTAAGGAGCGGAACGGAATGCAACATCGGACTCATGGAAGTATCCGTCACTTACTACCTCATGGTCGGGAGTATAATCAGGATCGGTATCGATATCAGCTTCATAGCTGTCCAGGGTCTTGCCGTCTACAGTAAAGGTGGTGATATCATATACATGAGTCTTGCCTGCAATCAGATCAGCCTTTGCAGCTTCTACTGCTTCTGCAGTACCGTCTGCTACAGCAGCACCAAGATCGCTCAGCTCTACAGAGCCGGTCTCCAGAGTACCACACCAATCGGTATCGATAGGAGTTCCATCTGCTACACATTTAATAGCATACTCAAAGTAAGGCTCCCAGTTAACTCTGGAAGATACCAGGAAGGTATTGGGGCAGGCTGCCTCAGTGCTTCCGTTGTAAGATACATTGGGAACACCTGCGGTCTCACATGCGGTAGGAGCACCCATGGAGTCTGCATGCTGGCTGATCAGTACACATCCGCCCTCGATCAGCTTGTTAGCTGCTTCCTTCTCAGCGGTCTCATCGTACCAGGAACCGGTAAAGGTTACATCCATGGTAACGCTGGGGCATACGGAACGAGCGCCCAGGAAGAAGGAGGTATAACCGGACATAACTTCTGCATATGTATAAGCACCTACATAACCCATCTTAGCCTGATCTTCGGTAATATCACCGTTAGCGATCATCTCATTCAGCTTCATGCCTGCAACGATACCTGCAAGGTAACGGCCATCATAAATGGAAGCAAATGCATTGTGGAAGTTATTAAGACCCTCAGTATGAGCCTTGGTTCCGGTTGCATGGCTGAACTGAACATTGGGATACTCCTTAGCAGCCTCGATGATGTAGTCCTCATGTCCAAAGCTGTCTGCGAAAATGAAATTGCAACCTGCATCAGCAAGCTCACAAGCTGCTTCATAAGCTTCCTGTCCTTCAGGAATGTTGGTCTTGGTCATGTACTCAATGCCAAGCTTCTCACAAGCTGCCTTTGCTCCGTTCAGGAAGTTCAGATCATAAGTAGAGTTCTCATCATGCAGGAAAATAAAACCTGCCTTTACACCACTGACAGTTTCGCCAGCTGCTGCTTCAGTAGTAGCTGCTGCCTCAGTAGTAGCTGCAACAGTTGCCGCATCTGTGCCGGTGGTAGCTGCGTTATTGGATCCGCATCCTGCCAGAGCAGTAACTGCGAGAGCCATAGCTGCGAGTAAACTTACGACTTTCTTTTTCATAATTCTCCTCTTTCTGCGCTGCTGCTTCGTTACAGATCCATGTAGCAGCGCGGGCACAGATCTGCAGATAAACCGGTGAGTCAACGCAAAAAGGGTGTATGACACCTTCATACAACCCCTTTATTGTACTCTCTCAACATTAGTCAGTATAAGCATTTGTCTGAGTTTTTGTCAAGACCGAAATACGATCTCTCCGGTCTTGTCATCCATGCTTTCCACAATAGCGAGTGACTCTACACGGATACCCTTGGAACGGATCAGATCGCCGCCCTTCTGGAATCCCTTCTCAACGGCAATGCCGACACCCTCTACAGAAGCTCCCGCTTTATTGACAATGTCGATCAAACCCTCCAGTGCGCATCCGTTGGCCAGGAAATCATCAATGATCAGAATATGATCTTCCGGATGCAGAAATTTTTTGGAGACGATCACGTCATATACTCTCTTGTGCGTAAAGGATTCGATCTTGGTGGAATATACTTCGCCGTCAATATTTACGGACTGGGACTTTTTTGCAAATACCACAGGCACATGAAAATGCTGGGCTGCCACACAGGCGATGCCGATACCGGAAGCTTCCACAGTCAGGATCTTCGTAATCTTACGGTCTGCGAACAGGCGCGCCCATTCTTTTCCCATTTCATTGAACAGATCAATGTCCATCTGATGATTCAGAAAAGAATCTACTTTTAATACATTTCCTGCTTTTACTGTACCATCTTTGCGAATGCGCTCTTCGAGTAATTTCATTGGTATGTCTCCTCTTTTGTTTCTTCTTAATATATTTTAATGATGTCGGGGTCAAAAGCCCCCGACTTTGATACCTACGGATTGCTTCGTGC
>OHBM01002003.1_pt1 | contig 14056 bp, 15 predicted proteins | sample 1577251 | NCBI WGS metagenome assembly OHBM01 (sample SAMEA3541557, study PRJEB24748) | human gut metagenome | biome: human gut; feature: human-associated habitat; material: faeces | place: China | collected 2012 | reverse complement strand
CGCCCGTAAAGGAGGGATTAAGCCCTATTTTTGAAAGCAGGTTATCTGCCTTACGCGCCACACGCGCAATACCCACTATAAGCACCGTCCAGGGCAAAATCATCACGCCGTCCGGCATTGAGGATAACGCGGAATAGATAAGCTTTAAAAACAGGACATTTGAAACAAGCAGAAGTATCATTGAAGCATAGGTGCGCACAAAGCCCGAGCAAATATCCTTTGTTGAGCGGCTGCCGCCCATTGCAAAAGCAATCGGGCTGAAAAGCGTTAATATTGCTACAACAACATAACGTTCGCCTATTTCAAAAAATAATTTAATCAGCTGCGAGCCTATCAAAACCCCAATAATAACAATTAAAAGCCAAGAGCTTGTAAGGTCGGGGAACATACTGTCGTCGGGAAAGGTTATGCTTGCCTTTTCGGGTAAACCGATCAGCTCCATTAAGGTTTTGCCGATTGACAGCCCTATTTCGCAGACCTGTTTGGACATTATAAGGAGAAAACCGAAAAGGAAAGTGCGCACAAGCAGTATAGCCGGCGATTCGGTTTCAAAACCCAAACCCGCAAACATAGCTTTCAGGCACTGAAAGGCGCAGTTGCCTATTAAAAATCCCCAGCCTATCGCAATAAACACGCCGTACAGCTTTGCTATAATCGGCACATTACTTTCAAAGTACGCAAGGTCTGTATTCGTAAGCCCCAGCAGCGCGTCGGCGCAATAATTCATTAAATCAAGGAACAGCCCGAAAAGCCAAAGCACCAAATCCTTTAATATAAGGTTAATCATAGCTTACCTCAAGGCAGTCGGTTGTAGCCTGCGAATAAGGGCTGAATGTAGGCTATAAACGCTCCTATTCCGTTAATAACCGCCCATGAAGCCCAGATTCTTTTAAGCCAAGCCCAGCCGGCGTCAGACTTTTGTTGAGTGCCGCCGAGCTTTACAGTTATTACGGCTATTGCCGACATAAGCGCCGCCAACACAGTAGATATTCCGGCAATATGGTTGTATACATCACGGATTATCTTATCTCCCAAAGTAAAAATATCTTCACCCGCGGCAAAAACATTAAGCGAGAAAAGCGGAATTAGAACGGCGGCAAAGCACAGAAAACCTAAAAGCCTATTCTTCTTTTTCCCCATATCTTGCGCTCCGTTTCGGTTTAAAGTCTTCAAGCGTCCGTACAAATTCCCCGAAAAAGATTTTAAGCATTTCTTTGCGGGAGGACATAAGGTTTAAATTAAGCGGCGTCCGCCACCCTATAAGCCCGTACATTAAAACGGTGAACAAAAACATTCCTGTGTAATCCTTTTCGGAATACATTTTTAAGTATGTATTCCGTACACATTCAAAGCTGTTTTCACGGAATTGAAGTTTAAATGAAAGCCGTTTTAAGAGCAACGGCGTAAGATAATCGTTTTGCTCCGCTATGCCCGAAACGGACGGATTGCCCTTGTCTGTTAAAAGCCCGCGTTCCTGCATCATAGCGTCGGCGTTTTCCCGTTCTCCTGTATCTCCTGTTAAAAAGCGTATCTCGGATAAATTGATTAAAGATAAATCGTTATTATTCATTTATATAACCTCTCTTTTTTATTTTTTTACTTAAAAATATAATCACCGCAAGCGCCGTAAACAGCACTGCCGACGGTATTAAAAGATTTGCCGTATCTCCCGTTTTGGGGCTTTCGGGAGCTGACGACGGCTTCGGTACTTTGCTGTTTTTAATATTCAGCTTTACCGTTTCGCCATTTTCCTTTACCGTCACGGTATAATTTTCATCGGATAAAATATATCCGTCCGGAGCTTTAAGCTCTCGGATTATCCACTCGCCGCAGGGCACATTTTCAAATGAAAATCTGCCCGCCTCGTCGGTCTCAAAAACCTCTATTGCGGTATCCGCTGAAAACTCGGTTTCAAACGGATAAAACAACCCTATAACCGCGCCCTTTAAAACTCTGCCGTTCGGATCTGTTTTAAGACCCTCAATGCTGCCCCGTATAATTTTGTTCTCAGCGGTATCGCCGCTTAAATATTGCTCACCACTTAAAATATAATGTTCATCGGTTTCCAGTTCCTTTATATAGCACTCGGCGTTATACGGCATATCTGCCGTAAAGCCTAAAAAACCGTCTTCGTCGGGTGTTGCCACTTCTATTAGCCCGTCCGCCGGAATAATGCTGCCGTCAAGCGCCGTAAGCTCGGTTTTTGAAAACAGCCCGAACCGTATATTAAAAATCTCTCCGTTAAACCCTATTCCGAATTTTTGATCGGTTTCAAGCTCCTTTTTCAGCTTAAACTCCTGCTTTTGGCGCTCGTTAAATATTTCTGCCGAAACAATGCCCGAAACAACGGTTATCTCGCATGGTTCGGCGTTTAAAATATATCCCTCCGGCGCAGATATTTCCCTTAAAAGATATTTGCCGGGGTATAGCTCTTTACTTACCGCCGTTCCGTCCTCGCCGGTTATAATCCGATCGGCTGTTTCTCCTGCCTTTATTCGCAGCGTCCCGTCCGCGGTATAAATATCCTCTGCGGCGGTCACTTCAAATTCCGCGTCCTTTAAGCCCTGTTCGCTGTAAACGGGTGTATATTTGCCGTCTTCTTCTGTTACAGACGAAAACATTTCGCCCCTTTTAAGCACGGATATTTTCCCCTTTTCCGGCTTATCAGAAAGTCGGATAATAACTTCGGGCGTATTGCCGTCAATGCTGAATGAGACAGGCGTTGTGTTTAAAACATATCCACTCGGCGGTATGACTTCGGTAAGCTCATAATCTCCGTATGTTACTTCATTCGGTAAACTTAAAGAACCGCTTTCATCCGTGTAATATATTTCGCTTTCTTCACCCGTTTTGGTATTTTTAAGCTTAAATCCCGTAATACCCCTTACGGTCTGCCCTGTTTCGGAATCTACTTTAATCACGGTAAGTTTAGAGCTTTTAAGTTTATTTACCGCTCTTAAAGTTACAAACTGCGTTTCATCGCATATCTCCACGGTATATTCCTTTTGCCCCGAATAGGTATACCCCTCGGGGAACTCAATTTCAGTAAGAATATATTTGCCGTAGGGCAGCCCCATATTCATCTTAGCGTTGCCGTTTTCGTCGGTCGGGTTTATAAGAAAAGAATATTCCGGGTGCTCCGCCATTGTAGCCTTAAACTTAGCGCCGGCAAGCGGCTTTCCGTTTTCGTCCGTTTTATGTACGGATATTGTCCCCAACGGCTCGCCTATTTTCGGCACTACAACCTGCGTTACCACCTCCGGGTAGCTGCCCTTGCTCATTCCCTCAACGGTGGAAATTTCGGGTCCGCGCTCATTGCCGACGTGGGTTACAAAATGCTTGCCCGCATAATATCCGGCATAGAGTGCCAAATGCGCAATTTCTCCCGTAGTTTTATGCTTGAAAATAATAAGGGAGCCGATAGGTATTTCCTCGCTCGGTGTAAAGCTGTTTGTGCCTTGGGTAAATGCGATTCTTCTGGCACCGCCCGATTTCACCCAATTTTCAACCGCGCTGTTATAGGTTATGGGCGAGCGGGGATTTGCGGGCTGCGGAATTTTGGAAACATCCATTCGCGCTATATTCGGCAGATAATTGTAGTAGACATATGATACATACGAAGCGCAGCAAAGCCCGTTAGCTTTAAACTTTGCAATATCCGGCGCTTTGCCCGTTTTGTTATCCGCCGCCACGGTTTCAAGCCCTGACGGACCTGTGCCGTAGCCTATGCCCGACCGTACAGCCGCCGGAGCATTGCCGCTGTAGGTTTTAAAAATACTGCCGTCCGCTTTCTGCACATCTGTTTTGTAGCCCGTGTAGGTCAGCGCATCTAAATATATATTGTCAAGCATTTTGCTCGGAATATCTGCCGCGGGTGCGGCCGAAAGCGGCAATGCCGACACAAGCATTATTAAGGCAATCACCGCAATCAAAAGTTTATATATTTTATTTCTCAAAAAAATCACCGTCCTATATAGTATTCGTCGTAAACGCTGCCGGATATTTTAAGGGGCTTTGAGTTTTCCTTAGCCGTAACAGCCCCGGCGGGCGTCCACATATCTGTTTTAATAAGCTGAATAACATAATTTCCGTCGGGGTAGCTCAGCGGTATAAAGTGCTGCCTGCCGTAACCGAAATTATCCGGAAACTCAAAAAAGCCATTCAAGCTGTTTTTTATAAGCGTTTTACACTTGTTCTGAACTTCCGCATACCCGAACTCCGGGAACAGCGCCGTTATATACTGCACATCGGTGTAGGAATTGTATAAAGCAAGGTTTGTACCCGAAACAGCCGTGAAATTCGCCGCTATGTTCGTATAAAACCCTCTGCCGGAGGATATTTTGTTATTCGTTCCGCGCATAGGGTAGAGCGCGTCGGGGCTGCCGTCAATTCCTATGCCGTAGGTTCTTTTTTCAAAACCTGCATATGTATACACATATTCCCACCAAGTCGCATACCCCTCTGTCTCTCCCGGCGGATATGCTCTGCTGAACCCTGCGGGCGCTGCCGCCTCATACGAGGTGTCGGGCGTAGTTAAATATGTATACGGCACGGTATCGTAGCTTTTCCCGTCCGTAAATATATCCTTGCCGTCAGATACAACCGTTAGGCGTGCTGATACCTCTCCGCCTATATCCTTCGGCACTCGCCACTTAAAAAAACAAAGGTTTTTATCCTTTTTCGGAACAATAACGCTTTTTTCTTCACTGTATATAATCTCCGACGGCGTTATTATTTCAAGCCTTGCCTTTAAATCCTTATCCGGCGTGTAATCTCTGCCCGAGGGGTTTACTATAAACCCGCTTGTTATAACATAGGTTTCCTCGCGGTAGGGCGCGTTTGCCTCTATAAGAACCGCTTCAAGGGGCTTATCTGTTTCAAGCCCCAAAAAGATATATTGGTTATCTAACCCAATTGTCCCCGAAAGCCCGGACGGGTATCTCGGAAAGCTGTGCTTGCTGCTGGGATACAGCGCAAGGTCGGTCACCGCACCGAAAAAGGTTTTGCCCTCTGCCGGGCGGATATTTGTAATTGTATACGCTGTGCCGTACTTTATCTTTTCATAAAAGTCCGATACCTTTTCCTTATACAGCTTGCCGTCAAGGTAAACATCAAAGGTACACCAGCCCTCAAGCGTGGTTTCCTGCTCGCCGTCCAATACTCCGTTTACATCAAGATAAAATCTCTTTGTTGTAAAGTCCGGGCAGACGGCAATATTCTTTGTGACCTTGCCCTCAATAGCGTCGCCGCGCCAAGACGCGCCGTTATAGTCTAAATGAGACTTCGGCTTTACATCCGTTATCTTATAGCTCGAACCCGCGTCCACCTTTTGGTAGTAGTCGGTAACATCGTCTGCAACCAATTTGCCGTTTACATATACATCACAGGTGCCGCAGTCTTTAAGGTCGTACACCATTTCATCGTTTAAAATGCCGTTTACATCAAGATAATACTGCGCGGGTCTTGAAAGGTTGCTGCCGTAAAGTATAGCCGCGCCGTAGCCGTTCTTAATAATGGATTCAAAGGTTATTCGCACCGTGGTATTTGCCGCCGCGGGTATGCCGACATACGCCGCCTTTAACCGCAGGGAATTCGGTAAATGGCGGTTGGTATAGTTTGCGATAAAGCCCCAGCTGTTGCTGTTTGAGGATATATTTCCGTTGCTCGCTATCCCGAATTTCGTAGAGCCGTAAAAGGCTATTTCGGTGACCGTAAGCGAATGGTATGTGCCCTGAATTTTTACGGGGAATATAGGCTCTATAAGCACCGCCCATCGGCTGCCTTCGAGGGTGGATATACTTATACTCCACAGCTTAGATAGCAGCTTTGAAACATTGCTGTCATTGCACCAGCCCTCTATCTGCGTAGTAAGTTCGGGTAAGGCAAGCCCTAAATCCTTATCCCACCAACAGCCCGAATATCCGTTACTTGTGCTGACCGAAAGCCAGCTGTAATTTCCCCGGATATATGTTTTAGGATATTTCGCGTTGGGTTTATAGTATGTAAGATAATTCTTCCTGTCCTTACTTTGCGTGGCATGTCGGTAAACATCCTTGCTGCCGTTTATGCCGTTGCCCTTATTGTCTATTACCGTAAATCTGTAACCCACGGCGCGGTTGCTGTTGTTGGCAAGCATATCCGGTATAGCATAACCGCCCTTTGAATTTGTGGTACTGCTGCCGTCGCCCGCCGCAGAGCTTGAACCGTTAAAGGTGAGCGCAAAGCAGTTAAATGTGCAGAAAATTGAAAATATTACGGCGGCAAGTGTAATGAAAGTAAGCTTTTTAAATTTCTTCATACGCTATCCTCCGCAGGTGTGGCAGGTTTTGGCCGGAATACTTTTGCCGCAGTTAGGGCATAAAATATCTCCGCCCGTAAGGCTGTATCTAAGGCATGTGTTATTCGTTCCGTCGCCCCTTGTTTTGCCGCAATGCACGCATTTATCCGTTACTTCTTCCTTTTCTGTGGGGTAGGGAAGCTGTACCCATTCGTCCGGACGCAGCTCGTAATATCCGCCGTAGGTCTTTTCGGTTGTCTGACCCTCTGCGGTGCGGTAAATAATTTTAGATTCACCGTCCCAAGATATTCCCGTTTCGGGGTCTGCGTCCCTAACATATTTTTTCCCGCCGCTGTTTTCCGGCTGTAAAACAGGCTCGGTATATACCGTTTCTGCTTTTTCCTCTGCTTTTTTAAGGATTTTATCCGCCTCGGTTTCATCGGGCTTTAGGCCCTTGCCGTTATCCTCAATTTCAGTCTTTGTGCTTTCTGTTTTGCTGTCACTTGTGGGAATTTCAGCAGATATTTTTATCTCCGAATTATCCCCGCTGCTTACTGTCTCATTTTTGCCCGGTTTCCTTGCAGCAGCATATATAATGCCTGCAATACACCCGGCACAAAGCAAACAGCTTAAAATTATTAAAACAATTTTTTTCAATAGATTTCCTCCTCTAAAATTTAAAATTAAATACTCCGGTTATTTTAACCGGCACATTGGTATACACCGCAGTTATATTCCCGAACCTTACAGGCGCTTTAAGCGTATAGCTGACGGTATAATTCAGTCTTTCAGTCTCGCGAAATTCTATTTTTAAATCCTTTATCTCATAGTTTCCCTGACCGCCCGTATATTCGCTTAAAATGCTTTCAAAGCTTTCCTCGTCAAGCGTTTCGGCAAACTCCGAATAATTCTTTACGCCGTTATATATTTCTATGGATTTATGCGTTACAAACCCATCAAGCGCCTGACGGACATCTCTTTTAGACTGATTTACCGCCGTTACAGCGGATATAAAGGAAAGGGTAACAGATAAGACCATACAAACGCAGACCGTTATTATACAGGCGGGGATATATCCGTCGGCCCTTGTGTTTTTTAATCCGACTAACGGCTTAAAAGCCCCAAAGGATTTGAATTTCTTAAAATTTCCGAGCCGCTTAAAAAGCACCGCACAGTGGCTAAACATAGAAATAATCACTTTGAATACCTCTCAGAGATTCCGAAGCGCTTAACGCTTACCGTAATCGGTATTTTAAACGCCCCAGCGCCCTTAACATCCATTCCGGCGGATACCTCAACCCACATACTGTCGCCTAACTGCACAGTCTCGTCTGTCGCGTCAAAAAATTCATCCGCGCCGTAATCTATATCGTAGTAAAGATATTCGTCACAGTGCCGAGTATCGCACGCCCAGAATTCATCGGTAAATCCGCCCGAATAACAGGCGGTGGTTATAAGGTCGTCGGCGGTCTGCCCTAAAGATATGCGGAGCATTATAAGCTCAAAAATATTAAGAAGTATAACGGCAAGAGTTATAAGGACCAGCGCCGAAATACATACCTCAACATATCCGTCACCCTTTTTATTTTTAATTCTTTTAAGCATTTCCTAACCCCCAAACAAAGCGCTCATACTGCTGCCGATCTGACAAACAATCACCGTCATGTAGATCAGCATAAAGCAGACAAGCAGCGCGACCGACAGCTTTTTAACCCTTTTAGGCGCTTTTTTTGCCTTTTCCTTCAGCTTTTCACGGCGGACATCGGACAGCTTTAGAGTGAGCGACGAAAAATACATCCGCATATCGTCGCCGCGGATAACCCCTAAAAAGCCTCTGCAAATATCCGACATCATAGGGCTGCCGACCCTGCCCTCAAGCCTTGTTACCGCCGTTTCATAACCGCCCGACCGCATATCCGCCGCCGTTATTTTAAGCTCGTCGGCAAGCTCCTTTTCGGTATTTGCGGAATAGCTTTCAATAATGTATAAAACATCTCTTGAATGCTTTAAGGTCTTTTCGGCGGCGTTTGCAAGCCCCGGCAGAGCGTACTCAATTTTCTCCCGTCTTGCTTTAAGCTTTTTGGAAAGCTTTCGGCTCTCACCTGTATATGTAACCACTGCCGCTATTAAAAACACAGGACACAAAAGCGGGAAGATAAAGGCGAACGGAACGGCGAATACCGCTGTAACCCCCGCCTTTACAATGGCGTTTGCCCTAAACTGTTCGGGTGTTAAAGGTATATCCGCGCTTGCAAGGTCGTTAGCAAGCGAAATCCTTTTATATTCGTTTATATGTATAATCTTTGCAAGCCTTACCGACACTCCCGATAGCCACAGCTCGGCGGCAGACTCCTTTTTGCTCCTTTTCTTTAGGAGATTTTTAACCGCCCGTGAGGTTTTTAAATACGGTATTTTAAAAATATCCAATGATACAAGTATTAAGCCCGCGGATAGCACCGCGCAGAAAACTATTTTTAAAAACACTTTTAATCCCTCACTTTCACAGGCTTGGTATATTTCTTCATCAGAATAAAGGTAACTAAAATTACAGCGCCGCAAATGCCCGTTACCGCCTTGCCGGGCGTGGTATATATAAGGGTGTTAAACCAATCGCGGTTTAAAAGATATAACAAGGGCACATTGCCCACAACCAAAAGCACCATCATTAGGTATTCGTTTTTAGCGTCCCTTAAAATGCCGGAAAGCTCGGTGTTAATCCGCCGTACATCCGAAAGTCTTGCGACAATAGGCAAAAGCGTGTCTTTAAGCGTCCTGTCGTCCTGACATCTTACAAGCGCTAAAACCCATTCCTTAAAAATCCCGTCCTGCGTTTTGTCCGACATATTTATTAGGGCGGACTTTATATCCGGCGATACCGCCTCGGTCTCGGTTAAAAATTCTTCAAATACAGAGTAAAGCGGCGGCTTAATATATTTAAGGTTTTCCTTTACAGAGGAAATAATATCCTCGCTGCGCAAATATGAATTGGTGACTGCCGAAAGTGTGGTTTCCATTTCATCCGCAAGTTGCTTTTCATAGGCGGATATAATAGACGAAAGATACAGAAACGGCGCAGCGCCGCAGGCAATACAAAATACCGGCAGCAGAAAAATATTGTTCAGTATTACCGCCGCGGCAGCGCCCAAAAACATAAGCGCAACCGCCGCCGTAACGGATACCGAAAAGCTTTTCGCTTTGCCTGTGGCTTTCAGCGCACTTTTGAGCTTTATTAGCCGCAAATATGCCGATTGCTTTTCTTTTCCTCTTAATGCCGCCGACCTTGCCGCTATTGTGTTTTTAGGCTTTAACACCCTTAAAAGACCGTCGGTTATGCTGTCGGGTGTAAGCTCGAATACAAGACATATCCCTATTACCGACATTAGCATTGCAAGAATTTTAAATACCACAGTAGTCAGCCCCTTTCGTCTCAAATTTCTTTAATACATCCGCCGGTGCACCGTACTGCAAAAGCCGTTTTTTAAGGCTGTCGCTCATAATCTCCGGCTGCTCAAAATGTCCCTTTATTACATACTTTCCTTTTTTTATGCTGTTTTCCGTAATCGCATATCTGAAAAGCGTGCGGTATTCTCTGTTTCCGTCACCCGACACTATACACTCGGATATATCCATTATCTTTCGGTTGCTGTCTTCTAATCTATGGGCGAACACCACCAGCGGAAACGCCTGCGCCGCTTGAGATAAAGAAGTCTCGAATTTAATAGGGAACTTCTTTTGACACAAAAGCGCCAGTCTTGTATGCGCCGCGTCCGCCGCCAATGCGTGAATGGTGGAAACCACGGTATGCCCGGTAAGGCTCGCCTCGACTGCCGAATACGCCTCGCTGTCGCGTATTTCACCTACAACCACAATATCCGGGTCAAAACGGAGAGCCGCCACAACAAGATCCTCTTGGGCAATATTCAGGCCCTCATCGTCCGACGGGCGGGAAAGCGTATGCACAACATTGTTTACCACCTTGCCGTCCTTTCGCTTTACTAAAGATAATTCCCTTGACCCCGACTCAATGGTAAAAATTCTTTTGCCGTCGGGTACGGTGTCAAGCAACGCATTTAAAAGCGTTGTTTTGCCCGAAGAAGTAGCCCCCGCCACAAGAAATGAAACCCCGTACCGCAGGCACATACAAAGAAAATCCACCATCTTATTTGTCGCCGTTCCGACGGAGACTATTTTTCCGGTAGTAATATCTGAATTGTGTAAGAGCCTTATTGAGGCGGCTATCCCTCTGTCCTCATCGACAACAGGGCTTTTAACTGCGGTTATTCGGGTGTTGCCGGGCAGATGTCCCTGGGCTATGGGGGAGGCGTTGTCTATTATCATGCCGGAATGGTGCAGCAGCCGCTTTATAATATCCTCTGCGTGCCGCGGGCTTAAAAAATGCTCGTCTGCTTTTTCCGTTATGCCGTTGCGGTAGGTGACGGCTATATCGTCCCAGCCGTTTATATTCACTTCCTCTATATCTTTTCTGCCGAGACATTTTGTAAGGACGGAATACTCCGCCATTTCCGAATACAGCCTGTCCGTCAGCGCTTTAAGCTCCGTTTCGTCTGTAAAACCGCTTTGCCTTAAATATTGCTCTATGTACGAGCGCAGCTGCTCCTTTTTATTGCCGTTTACAGCGCCCGAATATACAGCGGATATATGCCGCTGGGTACTTTGGAGCAGCTCCGAAAATTCCTGACTGTTCACAGCACCGCCCCCGCAATGCCGCGGCACACAGCGCTGAATTTCTGATCGGGTATTTTGTGGGTCAGCTCTCCGGTTATATACTGCTGCTTTAAATATATACTGTAAGGCAGTATATATTTAGCGTTTGCAAACCCGGCTTTCACTTCCCCCACAGGCAAATACAGGTCTTTATCTGTTATGTTAATAACCCCGATTGACTTACTCTTTATTTGTTCATATGTCTTTTCAAATGAAGCGTAATATGCCGCCGAGCGGATATCCGGCGTTACTAACTGCACGGCTTTATCCGCCGCCGCCATACCGTAAACGGATAGCGGGTCGTCAAGCGACGAGGTGCAATCCAAAAACACATAGTCCGCAAGGGATTTGCACACCTCAAAAAACTCTGCGGTTTTATCCTTGGTAGGTCTTGAATAGGTATATCTGTTCTCTCCCGCCTTGTAGCCTAAAAACCCGAAATTGTCCGCTTTCGGCAGCGGCACGGTATGCCGCAAAACATTCTCTTTTGTAATGCTTGTATGCTCCAGCGCCTCACCGAGCGAGTATAATTGTTTTTCGCTTGCGCTTGGAAACACAAGCCCCATAAACGGCGTTACGGTGTCTGCGGAAATATATATTACGCTCCCCTTAAAGTGATAATATATTTCCTGCGCTATTTTAATTCCCGCTGCGGTCTTGCCGCTTTGGGGCGGACCGCAAAGAAGTGTTAATTTACTCATTCTTTTATTTCCCTCCGAAATATTTTTCCTGCGCCTCTAAAAAGACATTTGCATTTTCCGCTTTACCTCTGTAAGCTAAAGAAACCTGTATATTACCGCTGTTCTCATATTCGGCAATAAGCCTTGCCTGCGCCGAATTGCAGAGCACGGTCACGGCAGCGGCAGTCGGCTTTACTCCGTTTTCGTTTGCCTTGGCTTTATCTGCGTCGGTGCCGTCGCCTGTTGTGGTGGTTATGACCTTCAGGTATTTAAGCTCCGGCGGGATTTTGGTTTCGCCGTTTTTGTCAGTTATTAGCAGGGTTATAATGTCCCCGGCGGTTATCTTGCCCGAAAGCCCCGCCGCAAGGCTTTTGACCGTAAAGCTGACGGCGCTTTTATCCCCGTCAAGGCTTGCGAACGCTTCCTTTACACTATTGCCCGTACCCGACAGCTTTTCTTTTTTTAGATAATCCCCCGCGTACAGATCGGATAAAGCATATTTTCCCTTTATATTCTTTAAATTCAGAATTACTCCGCTTGGCACGGTGGACTTTTTTACCTTTACGCTTTCGGTACAGTCTGCCGTTATTTCCTCACCCTGTCTTACATCCCGTGAAAGCCGAATAACCGTCATATCTCCGCCCAACAGTCTGTTTATTAAGGGTGAAAAGCCGAATGTAATTAAAAGGCTTAAAAATATGCAGACGATACCTAAAATTGTTCTGTTTTTCATTTTCTATTTCTTGCCTCCTTTTTTATGTCTTGCCGCTTACTGCTTATGCTATAAAATATGCCGTCATAAATGCCGGCGCTAAATACGGCAGCAGCGGAAAGCTCTTTTGTTTTCTAAGCTTGTTTATTACCACTGCCGCAAGCAAGCCTAATACCAACGCTACGGCGGTATTAAAGAATCCTAACACAAGGGATACCGCGCCTGCAAATTTGACATCTCCGCCGCCTATCCCGTTTTTGGTTACGGCGGAAGATATTAAAAGTATTAAAATGATCCCGGCAAAGGCAATTAAGGATAAAATCAACTCTTTCGGCTCTTTACCTATAATCCCGGTTATACCGAGCGTCACGGATAAAAAGTCGCCGCACTCGCGTGTTTTAATATCCTCATACGCCGCGTACAGCATGATAATACACATCACACCCCCACGCGCCGCCTTTGCCGACGCTCCGAAAAAACAGAGCAGCGCCGCCATTGTTATTAACGCCGTTACGGTGAAAACAACCGCGGTTTTCTTTTTATTTCCGCCGAAGCTTTCAGCCGCGCTTTTGCCGGTTATATATCCCGCAAGGGCAGTAATACCGAGCAGCAGAATTGCCGTTATTACAAACTCTGCGGTACTGTATTCAGTTCCGGTAAATTTCTCAATTACCGGAAGCATATTTTCTCTCAAATATATACCCTCCTTTCGGCGGAGCTTTTTACGCTCCGCCTATGGATTCTGTTTTTTATGCCGCCTACGCCGTATACGCAAACATACTGTTCACCTTTTCGGTGACCTTCGGCATAACGGTGCCGTTGAGCAATGCGTAAAGCAGCGTCAGCACCAGTGCTCCGAGGACTACGGCTATAAGGATTTTAACGCCCGTATCCACATAGCCCTCGGCTTTTCTTGTCTGTATAGCGCATTTTGCGCCTATTGCCAAATTATTTGCTCCTCTGCGGAGCTTATCTAAAAACTTTTTCATCTTAATTTCGTTCCTTTCGTATTTGATTCATCAGGTGGTGGCTCCGCTGTAATTAAACAGCTCCGAAACCTTTGTAGTCACGGTTCCCATAACGGTTGTTTTGAGAAGTGCGTAAAGCAATGTGAGCACCAGCGCTCCCAAAACCACCGCAATTAAAATCTTTACGCCGGTATCTACATAGCCCTCTGCCTTGCGGCTTTTAAGCGCCACGCTCGTGGCTATAACGGCGTTATCTGCCTTGCGGGTCAATTTTTTAAAGAATTTCTTAAACATTTGAATTAACTCCTTTTTTATTAAAATGATTTGTTGTTTCCTGCGGACGGCTTGGCGTTCCGCTTTGCCGGTCCCACCGGCTTTATTGATACATCGGACTCACCTCCCCGTATTTAATTTTTATGGAAATGCAAAAAGCCCCGGCTTTTCCGTTTGGAAAAACCGAGGCTTGGATTTAAAAATATTTAACTGTTACTTTTCGTATTCGTCTGTCGTTGTTACCATAATGCAAGTATACCACAAGTCGTCAACGCAGGTTACGCCCACGCCGGTATATTTCATTTCGTCTGAACCTACATACGGCCAATGGCGGTGGCTTTCTATTATTATCTGCGCTAAGCACTCACCTATTTTGTCCGCGCTGCCAACTATGCCCGCCATTGCTATTGCTTCCTGCGCG
>OHBM01002000.1_pt1 | contig 14083 bp, 14 predicted proteins | sample 1577251 | NCBI WGS metagenome assembly OHBM01 (sample SAMEA3541557, study PRJEB24748) | human gut metagenome | biome: human gut; feature: human-associated habitat; material: faeces | place: China | collected 2012 | reverse complement strand
GCACCGTCCAGCGAGGCAGAATTGCTCCACGGGTCCAGCACCACGCCGTCGATGCCCGGGGTGTCCAGCGCCAGCTGCATGGCCTCCTCGTCCGTATCCGTCAGCCTGCGGGAGATCGCTGCCATGTACTCCAGCGGCCCGCCCGCGAGATAGTCGCGGTGCAGCTGCGCGAGCTTCGGGTCGCGGTACTGCTCCAGCGTCAGCATCCGCCTGAAGCAAGACGGGAATTCCTCCTCCGTCCAGTACCTGAACATGGCGATGCTGTACTGCCGTATGCGTTCAAGCGGGGTAAGCTCTTCCGCGGCGCGCTCATTGCTGTCGGGCATCCTGTGCTCGCCGGCCTTATCGGCATCGCCCTCCTGCATACGCAGGACGATGTGGTCAAAGATATCCCGCTTGCTCTTGTAGTGCTTGTAGAGCGATGGGGCTTTTATCCCGACAGCTGCGGATATCTGCTCCACGGTGACGGCCTCGTAGCCGCTGACGGCGAAGAGCCGCAGCGCCTCGGTAAGTATCCGTGTTTTGGTGTCGGTGTTTCTCATGGCGCGTTCCTCCGGTGGATGTTGATGCCGCTATTATACAGCTAACGCATGTTAGCTGTCAATCATCACGGGGCGGAGAAAAATACTGCGGCTTGACCGGTAAATAACATGTATGATACTATGGGCACAAAGTGGAGGAGAGATATATGGCGTTTGATTACAAAAAGGAATATAAAGAATACTATATGCCCAAGGCAAAGCCGGAGATCATCGAGATACCGCCGATGAATTACATCGCCGTGCGCGGCGTTGGCGACCCGAACGAGGAGGGCGGCGCGTACAAGGCGGCCATCGGGCAGCTCTACGGCATCGCGTTCACGCTGAAGATGAGCAAAAAAGGCTCGCACCAGATCGAAGGATATTTTGATTATGTCGTGCCGCCGCTGGAGGGCTTCTGGTGGCAGCCGGGTGTGGACGGCATTGACTATAAGAACAAGCAGAATTTCCACTGGATATCCGTTATCCGCCTCCCGGACTTTGTGACACGGCAGGATTTCGAGTGGGCCGTCGCGGAGGCGGAAAAGAAGAAAAAGACCGGCTTCTCGGATGTGGAGTTCATAACGGTCGAAGAGGGGCTGTGCGTGCAGATGATGCATGTCGGGGCGTATGACGACGAGCCTGCGAGCGTCGCGCTCATGGACGCGTTCCTCGCGGAAAACGGCTATGCCAGCGACTTTTCCGACACCCGCCTGCACCATGAGATATATCTGTCCGACGCGCGCAAGACCGCGCCGGAAAAGCTGAAAACCGTTATAAGGCATCCCGTGAAAAAGATCTGAGCGGGACAACGATAAAACCGGACGGAGACCCCGTCCGGTTTCGCTTTTCGGAAATTCCTGAAAATTAACGAATTAAATTAACGAATTATATATGATTTTTCATAGCGCTCGTGTTATTATATAATTTATGATTACAGACCTCTATGCACGGCGCGGTGCATAAAATCAGACCGGAAAATCCCGTTAGGACTTTCCGGCCGGACATGGCACTCCCGGCGCGATTCGAACGCGCGACCTTCCGCTTAGGAGGCGGATGCTCTATCCTGCTGAGCTACGGAAGCGTATATGCACAACGCTGGTATTCTATCGCACAATTGCCGCCGTGTCAAGGTCAAGCCGTTTTATTGGAAGGGAACAGAATGCTGAAACTCGTAGACATCAAAAAAGATTACACCGTGGGCGATACCGTCGTCCACGCGCTGAAGGGCGTGAACCTTGAGTTCCGAGAGCATGAATTCGTCGCAATATTGGGTCATTCCGGCTGCGGCAAGACCACACTCTTGAACATCATCGGCGGGCTTGACCAGTACAGCTCCGGCGACCTGATCATAAACGGGCGCTCCACAAAGAATTATACCGACGCCGACTGGGACAGCTACCGCAACCACTCGATAGGCTTCGTGTTCCAGTCGTATAACCTCATCCCGCATCAGACGGTGCTCGCAAACGTCGAGCTTGCGCTCACGCTCTCCGGCGTTGCACCCGAGGAGCGCCGCCGCCGCGCGGCTGAGGCGCTGGAAAAGGTCGGCCTCGGCGATCAGCTTCAGAAGAAGCCGAACCAGATGTCCGGCGGCCAGATGCAGCGCGTTGCCATTGCCCGTGCGCTCGTCAATGATCCGGATATTCTCCTGGCCGACGAGCCTACCGGCGCGCTCGACTCCGATACCTCCGTGCAGATAATGGACATTCTCAAGGAGATATCGAAGGATAAGCTCATCATTATGGTCACGCATAATCCGGAGCTTGCCGCGGATTACGCCAGCCGCACCATCCGCCTCAAGGACGGCGTCATCACGGCCGACAGCGCGCCGTATTCCTCCGTGGAGTGCGAGCCGTCCGCGCCCGCGGGGAAGAAGACCTCTATGAGCTTCCTGACGGCGCTCGGCCTCTCCACAAACAATCTGCTGACCAAAAAGACCCGCACCATTCTCACTGCCTTTGCCGGCAGCATCGGTATCATCGGCATCGCGCTCATCATGTCGCTTTCAAACGGCATACAGAACTATATCGACAAGGTGCAGGAGGATACGCTCTCCAGCTACCCGATAACCATACAGGCCGAGTCCGTTGACATGACGGGGCTTATGACCTCTCTCATGGGCGTGAACGCCGGTACGGAGAAGCAGAAGCATGCGAAGGACGCCGTCTATTCCAGCACCGTCATGTACGACATGATGAACTCCATGGTCTCCGCCGACATCGAGACGAACAACCTCAAGCCCTTCAAGGAGTATATCGAGAGCAGCGACAGCGAGATATCCCAGTATATCAGCGCCCTGCAGTATTCCTATGATATAGATATGAACCTCTACGCGAAGGACAAGGACGGCAACATCGGAAAAACGGACGTCGTGGGACTGCTTCAGGATGCCATGAGCGCCACCTACGGCGGTGATTACAGCTCGTTCTTCTCGACCTACGGTTCGTTCTATTCGGCGATGGATGTGTGGCAGGAGCTGCTGCCCGGTGCGAACGGGGAGCCGATCAATGCGCTTCTGAAGCAGCAGTACGACGTGCTGTACGGCCACTGGCCGGAGAAGTACGACGAAGTAGTGCTGGTGGTCGACAGCAACAACGAGATATCCGACCTAGTGCTCTATGCGCTGGGGCTGAAGTCCAAGAGCAGCATCACGGAGGATATGCAGTCGTTCATGTCGCAGGAATCCGTCGAGACGAAGGCGGAGAGCTGGAGCTATGAAGAGCTGTGCGGCATGAGCTTCCGGTACATCTACCCCGCCGACCTGTATCAGTACGACGAGGAGAGCGGCACATATATCGACCTCTCGGACGACGAGCTCGGCCTGAAAACGCTCTACAACAACGGCCTTGAGGTCAGGATAACCGGTATAATCCGCCAGAATAAGGACGCGACCTCCGGCATGATGACCGGCGCGATAGGCTACACGCACGACCTTGTGGAGTACGTCGTCGAGCAGGCCGCAACGCGCGAGATAGTGCAGAAGCAGCTCAATGATCCCGAGCATGACGTTTTCAGCGGCCTACCGTTCCTTGACCGCGAGGATGAGGCACTGACGAACAGCCGCAAGGAGGACGCTGCGCGGGATTACATCGCAAATGCGACGGACGAAGAGCTTGCGGACGTATATATCGAATACATGTGCAACCCGACGGATGACTACGTACAGGGCATCGTTGACGAGCAGATGGCATCCACCACCCGCAAGGACATCGAGAAGATGGTGCTGCAAAGCTATCCGGAGTATTCCTCGATGCTCGATAAGATGGACGACGACACGCTGTTTGACTATGTCCGGCAGATGATCGCCGATCAGGTTCGTGAGCAGTACGCCGCGCAGATGCGCAGCCTGTACTCCCGCCTGTCCGATTCCAAGCTGGCCTCAGATTTCCAGCTCCTTGCGCTGGAGGATTCCGACTACCTCTGGATATACGACAACGCGATGCCGCCGGTGTATTCCGAGTCGAGCCTCAAGGACGTGTATAAAAAGCTCGGCTACGTCGATCTGGATAACCCCAGCGAGATAAACATCTACGCCTCGACCTTCGAGAACAAGGACAAGATCGCAAAGGCCATAGAGAACTACAACGACTCCGTATCGAGCGACGATCAGATAAGCTACACCGACGTTGTGGCGCTGCTGATGAGCTCCATAACGAAGATAATAAACGTCATAAGCTATGTTCTCATAGCCTTCGTTGCGATATCGCTTGTCGTTTCTTCCATCATGATAGGCATCATCACATATATAAGCGTGCTTGAGCGCACAAAGGAGATAGGCATCCTCCGCGCTATCGGCGCGTCGAAGAAGGACGTCTCCCGCGTATTCAACGCCGAGACCATAATCATCGGCCTGACCGCAGGCGTCATCGGCATCGGCCTGACGCTGCTGATAAACATCCCGATAAACGTGATAGTGCACAATCTGACGGGGATATACTCCATCAATTCCACGCTTCCGGCGGTGGGCGGCATAGCGCTGGTGCTCATCAGCGTTGCGCTTACCTACATCGCGGGACTTATACCGGCGGGCATCGCCGCGAAGAAAGACCCTGTCGAGGCGCTCAGAACAGAATAACAGAGCTCAGGGCGCGTACGCCAAGGTCATAGGCCGGAGCGACGGACTGCCGGCGGCCTGCGAGGGGCTGCATTACGCGCTTGTCGCGCTGCATGTCCGCATCCAGACTGCGGCGGCTTATAAGATGCTGGGCAAGCATGATGAGGCGCGCGAACTGCTGGCGCGGGCGATTTCCGACGCCGAAGCGGACGACTTCGTGATGCCGTTTGCGGAAAACTTCCGTTATCTCCGCCCGCTGCTTTCGGAACGGCCGCATAGCGATTTTACAGCGCGGATATCTGAGCTTGGCGAAGCGATGGAACGGCGGCTGAACAAGAATGCCCGCCCCGCGGCGCTCGCCGCGCTGACGGAGCGTGAGTACGAGACCGTGGGGCTGATGGCGCAGTGCCTGAGCAACCGCGAGATCGCGGAAAGGCTCTATCTCTCCGAGGGCAGCGTGAAGCAGTACGTCAAGCAGATATATTCCAAGCTGCATATCGAGGGCAACACGCGTACGAAGCGCTCGCGGCTCTCCGAACTGCTGGCTGGAAAAAACTAACCGTTGGTGAATAGTGTTATTTTATGATCCACCATACAATGTGTATGGTGGATCTTTATGTATGAGAGGGGGAACCGTGTGGAACGGAGATACATTTTGGCGGTTAAGCCGCTGGACGGGTACATCCTGCAGGTCGATTTCGTGTCGGGGAGCAGGCTTCTGCTGGATATGAAGCCGCATCTGGATAAGATACGCTTCCGCCCGCTGGCAGACCCGCAGGTGTGGAACAGCGCCGTTACAGGAGATATGACAAGGAGGAGATTTATATGAAAAGAAGAATTATGCGCATTCTGGCCGTGCTGATGCTGGCGCTGTACCTGCTGTGTACTGCCTGCGGCGGAACGGGGGAGACAGTCTCCCCGCAGGACGACCCCAACGAGGGGCTGGGCGGCGGCTTCGACGAGGACGCGGTCAACGATTTCAGCGAGTTTGAGGGAACATGGCTGGGCGAGGCGAACAACGATTACGACCACATCGATATCGACGCCGACGGCAACTGGACGCTCTGGTACGGCGAGGACATCGCGGACTACGGCTACCTCCGATACGAGCCGGAGTGGGGCGGCGTGTACGCTTATAGCAGCGTGGACGATTCCGGCGGCCGCCTCGTGGTACAGGACGACGGCAGACTGTACAGCACCGTTTTCGGCTACTTCAACTACGGCGACGGGATGGAGTACATCTGGTATGAAAACGGCGGCCTGCTCCTGCCCGTGGAAGAGATTATGTCAACCGAACCGTATTTCTCGCGCTGCGGGCTTGAGATAAACGCCGAGATGGACATGGGCAGCTATCTGCTTGAAAACGGTGTGTGCTGCTATTCCGGACTTAGCGACGGGTACAGCACCGGAGACTGCTGCTGGGAGGTCATAAAGGGCTACGATTACACGCACGACGGCATACGCGAGCTTCAGTTCGACGCTGTCTGCTATATCCCCGGCAGCTCCATACCGTATTACGAGCAGCAGTACATCACCAATACCAACAGCGAGCTGTACGATGCCTACACCGGCATGTGGCTCACCACCGCGACCACCTACGACAACAGCGAGCGCGGCGACAACTACTATGTCCACACCGTTGACTGGAACGGCAGCAGCTATATGATAGAGTTTGCCTACTCCAATGACTGGCAGTACTACGTCGGCGACTGGGCGATGGTGTTCACTAAGAGCTACGTCGTATACATGCCGGAGGATTATGACGGCCTCGTCCTGGCTGCCGAACCGCAGCCGGACAATTACAGGGACACCGCCAAGCGTATGCAGCTCGACAGCATTTCCCCCGAGGGTCTCATCACGGAGCTTGACACGCTTGATCCGTACGCCTGCCTGTATTTCAGCGTCTGCTGCTGAGGTGAGAGCGAATGAATGATAAAATGACCGACGCGGAGCTGTCGAAGATACTGGGGCGGTATCAGGCCGCGGAGAGTATCGGCATATTTCTGGGCGCGCTCTGCGTCATTGCCGGCGCTGACTGGCCACGTCAGTCAGGCGTAAGGAGGTGGACGTTATGCCGCTTTGGATGGCAATTGTTCTTCTCGTGCTGGCAGTGACGGGGATCGTCCTGAGCTGCAGGCTCATCCCGAGGAGCAGCAAAGCCCGCACGCCGTGCGTGCTGATCTGTGTGCTGCTGGCGCTGGTCTGCGCCGCGTATATAGGGCTGACGCTCCTGTTTGTGGACGCGGTCAGCAATCAGCCGCCGACCGTATAAAAATCATCCCCTGCTGCGGAATTACCGCGGCGGGGGATGTGCAATTATTGCGCGTCGGTTCAGTTACCGAAAATGCGGCTGATCTCTGCGTTCGTGTAGTCCGTGAGCGCGGGGAAATCCATATATGGCCGGTACTGCAGTTCAAGCTCGTCGTGCAGCGCCTTTGCGCGGCTCAGCTTCTCGACAGCAAGATCGAGCAGCTTGCCGCGGAGCGATGCGACGGCCCTTGCTTCGGCCGCATGGCCGGAGCGCGGCGAGCAGGTGAGCATGGAATCCAGCCTTATGTGCCGCGCGGAGCCGGTGCCGTATGAGCCGTCGAAGAACGCGATACCGGCGGCGGGGAGCATCACGGCGTCAATGCGTTCTGGGTGCAGCGGCGACATGGAGAGCACCCGGCACAGGCCGCGCCGCTCGGCTTCCCGGCGCACAAGCTCCAGCGCGGGAGCGCCCCCGCCGTGGCTGCTCGTGAATTCGTACACCTCGCCGTAACCGGCCAGCGTGTCGGCAAGCGAGATCAGCCCGCGGCAGCTTATGGCGCGCAGGAACACGCGCCGCTCATATGGCGCGCTGTCCGCGGGGCAGCGGCGGAGAATCATATCAAGCCGCTTTTCGAGCGGGGCGAGATCGAAGCCGCCGCGGACTTCGCACTTTCCTGCCGCCGCGATATGCTCGTAGCCTTCTGCGTACAGCGCCTTATAGGCCGGAGTTATCCGCCGTATCGCCACCTGATTTTCTGATGAAAACGGTGTGCGGCAGAAGCGGCCAAGGTTTACATAATCTCCGGTAACGCCGAATATCGTCGGGTCTAGAGCGTGGGGAGCCGTGCCGTCGACCCACGCCTCGTTCAGCGCGGGGATATACACGCCGTCGAGCGAGTCGGGATCGCCGGAGCAGAGCACGTATTCAACGTCCATGCCGCGCCGCTCGGCCTCGGAGCCTATGGCGCGCATGAAGCCGGATTTGCCCGTGCCGGGGCCGCCCTTGATTATGTGCAGGAATCCGCTGCGCGGCGGGAAGCCGCCGTATAGCGAGTAAAAGCCCTGAGCCGAATTTGCGCCGAGAAAATATGTGCTTGTCATAATGCCACCTCTGTAAATAAAAATACAGTATTATATATGCGTATTTTTACCGGATTGACACATGATTACGCCTATAATATAATAATGCGAAAATAATAAAACGGAGAGATATGATGTTCAAATATATTCTGTTCGATTTTGACGGCACGGTGTTCGACACCGTAGAGGGCATAACGAAGTCCGTCCGCTACGCGATAAACCTGCGCGGCATGGACGCGGAGCTGGATTCCCTGCGCTGCTTTGCGGGGCCTCCGCTGGTGGATATGTTCATGGAGCACTTCGGCTTCACGCAGGCGGAGGCGGAGCAGGCTACCGCGGATTTCCGCGTCCGCTATGAGCCGACCGGATTGCACGAATGCTGCGTTTTTCCAGGCGTCGCGGAGCTGCTGACGGCGCTGCGGGCGCACGGCCTTGTAACTGCCGTCGCAACCTCCAAGCCCGAAAAGCTGGCGCGCAAGCTGCTGGAGGAGAATAACATGCTCGGCCTGTTCGATGCCATCTGCGGCAGCCGCCCGAACGGGAACAACAGTGAGAAGTGGCAGATAGTCAGTCGCGTCATGGAGTCGCTGGGCGCGGTGCCGGAGGAAACGGTGCTTGTCGGCGACACGAAGTATGACGTTCTCGGCGCGCACCGCTGCGGGATAAAGTGCATCGGCGTGGAGTACGGCTATGCCGCCCCAGGCGAGCTTGCCGCCGCCGGAGCGGACTATATCTTACCGGATATCCCGGCACTTGAGGGCTTCCTGATAGGATGAAAGGACACCTGCCGCGCATTTGCGAATAAGAACCAAAACAGCCTGATTTCATATGAAATCGGGCTGTTTTATATATCTATTATTACCGTCTGCACGCCCTGACGGCGGGCGTACAGGATCGTGTTCATCGTGCCGCCGGGACGCCCGTCGAAGCAGGCGAGCAGTACGGCGGAGGAATCGACCATGTACCTGTTCCGCGCCTGCATACAGTCCGGAGTGTAGCCGTGCTGCAATATGCTCACCTCGTCGCACTCGGCGAGCATAGAGTTGTAAAGCGCCCTTTGTGCGGTGTTCCAGCGGTCGGCCTGCGAGGCACACGGGATTGCAGCCTCAAGCGTAACATCATGGCAGCGGCGGCGCAGCTCGATGACGGCGGCGGCAAAGTACATGTCGCAGCCCAGCGCCATGCCGCAGATAAAGTGACGGCAGCCGGTCTCGTATATCCCGTCGATCCGGGCGGCTATTTCGTTTTTCAGCGCGGTGCAGCGTGGGTCGTCCTCGTTGGTTCCCCATGGGAGCTTTGACGGACGGTGCCCGGTAAAGCAGCAGCATTTTTCCCGCTCGTGCATTGTGCCACCTCGGTTCGGAGTAATATAAATTTATAATACCCCTAAAACTCCGTATTGACAATAGTAATTATGTGTGCTATATTGTGCATGAAATCTTCAGGGCAGGGTGAAATTCCCGACCGGCGGTAAAGTCCGCGAGCCGAAAGGCATGATCCGGTGCAACTCCGGAACCGACAGTAAAGTCTGGATGAAAGAAGAAATATATTTCGCCCCATTTGGGGTTGAAATACGCTTCCAATTTTATCCGTCCTGCCTGCCCGTGGAGCTATCCACGGGAATTTTTTTATTTCAGGAGGAAAAACAAACCATGGAAACCCTAAAATTCGTTCTCGTCTGTGCCGCGGTGTTCGCGGGGATCATCCTCGTTGCGTGGCTGTGTGAAAAGCGCCTCACGCATGATCGGAAGCTATTTTCCAGCACCCATTATATCAGCTATACAGCTGTTTTTGCAAGTATGGCGGGTGTGCTCATGCTTATCGAGCTGCCGCTGTTCTTTGCGCCATCGTTCTATAAGCTCGATATCAGCGAGCTGCCCATCCTCATCTGCACATTCTATCTCGGCCCCGTGGCCGGAGTCGTCGCGGAGCTGGTGAAGGTTCTCGTGAAGCTCATCATCAAGGGCACGACGACCGCCTACGTCGGCGACTTTGCGAACTTCGTCGTCGGCTGCTCTTTTGTGCTTCCGGCCAGCATCGTCTACCACGCGAAGCCCGGCAAGAAGTCTGCGCTCGTCGGCATGGCCGTCGGCACTCTGATCATGACCGTGTTCGGCAGCGCTTTCAACGCGATATATCTTCTGCCGAAGTTTGCCGAGATGTTCGGCATGCCGCTCGACGCCATCGTCGGCATGGGCACGCAGGTCAACGCCGCGATAAACAGCGTCTCCACGCTCGTGCTGTTCGCGGTCGTGCCTTTCAACCTGCTCAAGGGCGTTATCGTCTCGGCACTCACGTTCCTGCTCTATAAGCGCATCTCTCCGATACTGCACAAAAACGACGAAAAGATGCTCAAGCGGCGGGAAAAACGCGCTTCAGCCGCAGACAGCTCAGCGAAAAGTTGAATATCTCGCTGAAGTATATCACCCCGATATACGCCGCCAGCGCATAGACCGGCAGCAGCCGCCACACAAGCAGAAGCCCCAACAGGGCTTCTGCTATATTTATCCCCATGCTCCACACCTGCTGCCCCAGCCCCTTGAGACAGCCGTCAACGGTCATGTCCGTGTACATCACTGGGATGAGCGGCGCGAGTATGCGAATATATCGCCCAGCCTCGGCGCTGCTGTATATCACAAGGCCGAGCTTATCCGAGAATACGAACATGAACAGCGCCGCCCCGCCGGAAAACAGCAGGCTCATTTTTAAAAGCGAGCGTATCGCCCGCGCGATACCGGCGTTGTCGCGCTGCACCTGCGCCTCCGTCAGCTCCGGCACGATAAGCTCCGCCATCGCCGACATCAGGCAGGCCGGAAAGCCGAGTATCGGCAGCACCATTCCCTGAATGATTCCGTAGCCCGCGAGGGCGCGGTCGGCGGAGAAGCCCGCGGCGCGCAGTCCGCGCGGGACGAGCAGATGCTGCATCGTGTTCAGGGCGCTGCGCGCATAGGCCGAGGCCGCGAGCGGCAGCGCGATCTTTAGCATGCGTCCGGTCAGGTGAGAATTGTTCGTCTCCGCGTCGTAATAGCTGCGCCGGTCGGCAAGGTAGAATATCAGCATCAGAGCAGTGGACAGAACGTCCGCCAGCAGCCGCCCGAAGGTCACGGCGGCGCAGCTCTGCTCGATCTCGCCGTCGGGCACCGCGCGCAGAAAATACGCGACCAGCGCGATGCCTGCAAGCTGCTCGGCGAAATGGATGAACGTCGGCTTCCAGACCCGCCCGCAGGCCGTGAAGTAGCCGGAAAACGCGGCGCACAGCGAGATGCACGGCATCCCGAGCGCCGAAATGCGCAGCGAGCGGACAGTCCGCGCGTCGCCGATGCAGAGAAAGCCCACCGGCTCTGCCAGCAGCCACAGCACCAGCCCCGACGCCAGGCCGAAGAACAGCGCGTAGGCCACGCAGCGCAGCATCGCGCCGCGCACGCCGCCGGGATTTTCGCGCCCCAGCTCCTCGGATATCAGCCGCGTCGCGGCGAAGCGTATGCCGGAGATGGCGACCGTGGCGCATAGGAAGCTCACCGACAGCACAAGCTGATATAGCCCGATCCCAGCCTCGCCTATGCGCCCGACGAGCCATACCTGAAACGCCATCCCGATACAGCTCATCAGCAGCGACGAGCCGGTCAGCAGCGCGGTATTCACGATGAGTCTGCGTTTGCGTATCATGGAGACCTCCGGAATCAGTATTTGTATAAAGTCTATGCGGAGCTGTGGGCAATACTTGCCTATGCTCCGCATTTATGCTATACTGAAACCGGAAAGCGGGGGAGAGGCATGGAAGCGAAGTTCAGATGCGACAGCGCATATACCAGGGAGCTGATACAGGAGTTTTACGAATACTGCTGCTTCAGACGGCCGAGGTATATTGTGTATCACATTATATTTGCGCTGGCGCTGGCCTTCTGGCTGTATGTGCGCCTCAGCGGCGGGACAATAAGCTATTTCATCCCGATAGCCGTTCTCGTCTATTACGGGCTGATGCTCTGTTACTACTACGCGTCCGTGAACCTCTTTATGAAGCGCAGCCGCGAGCTCACGAAAAGCGGCGTGATGCAGATGAAGATGGCCGCTTATTCTGACCGTATGGAGTTTTTCAACGGCTCCGGTGAGCCTGTTGAGCTCGGCTACGACGAGGTGAAGAGCGTGTTCTGCACCAAGAACCTCATCGCCGTGCGCTCAAGAGCCAGTCTCGTGTATATGATCCAGAAGTCCGGCTTCACGCTCGGCACGGCGGATGGATTCCTTGATTTTCTGCGCGAAAAGGGACTGTATAAAAAACGCTGATCAGGAAACCGCGCAGTATCGCTGCGCGGTTTTTTCGTATACATTAATTAAAATACTTGTAATATGCGGGGGAGGAGTGGTAAAATATTTTCTCATAAAAAAGAAGGAGCACAAGCAAAATGAGAGATAGAAGCAGGATTCTTATTATCATAGCAGCAGTTATCCTGTGTGCCGCGATGCTGAGCGCCTGCGGTGCGGCGCCGCAGAATGAAGCCACGGCGGCAGAGCCCGCCGCCGTCCCGTCAAGCACGGTCGAGCCGACGCCTGAACCCGAACCGGAGCTGCCGGCGGGCTGCGCCGTCACGGTGGACGGAATGGGGCTGAGCGGTAGCGTTGTGAGCGATGGTGTGACCTACGTCAGCGCCGCCGAATTCTTCGGCGCGCTTGACCTTGAGTATTCTGCCGACGGCGGCGCGCTGAATTTCGTGTGGCGCACGGTGGAAATGAGCGTCGGCGGAGACGGAATGCAGCTCCTGACTTACCGCGGAGAGACCTATATCCCGGTGAATGAGGTGTGCGGAGAGATGGGGATATCTCTGCTGATGGATGACGAATACGATCATCTGTACTGCACTCCCGCCGCCGGGGACTGGGTTCTGCCGGAAGGGTACAGTGTTCCGGTGCTAATGTACCACTACGTCACGGACGATGTTGCCTCGCTGGGTACGCAGAAGGCGCTGGCGGTCAGCCCGGAGACGATGGAAGCTCATCTCAAGTATCTTGTGGACAACGGCTATGACCCGATATGGTTTGAGGATCTTGAGCATGTCGATGAGTATGACAAGCCCGTTATCCTGACCTTTGACGACGGGCACGAGGATAACTATTCGGAGCTTTTCCCGCTGCTGAAGAAGTATAATGTCAAGGCAACGTTATTCGTCGTTACAGACTTTATGAATTACGTTGACATTTGCATGAGCAGGGAACAGGTCGCAGAGCTGGCGCAGTCCGGGCTTGTGTCGATACAGAGCCATACGGTCACGCATCCGAGACTCGACATGTCCACGGCGGAGTCTCAGGAAGAGGAGATGCGGCAGTCCAAGCTGGAGCTGACGCGAGTCACCGGCAAGGAGCCGTTTGTGCTGAGCTATCCGTACGGCAAATGCAGCATCGACACCAGACCGCTGATGGGAGAGTACTACCGCTTCGGTGTGAAGATGAGCGGCAGGGTGTATGTTACCGGGGATGATCCGGTGCTGATATATCGTTATTACGTCCCGCGCGGACTTGGAGTTGAAGCCTTCGCACAGATGGCTTCCGGAAAGGGTTAAAAATTTTTAGGAGGTGCTTAGAATGATAATCACATTGGGCAGACAGCATGGCAGCAATGGGCACGATATTGCGCGCGCTCTTGCAAAGGAGCTTGATTACCGGTGCTTCGACAAGGAGATAGTAGATGAAGCAGCGGAAAACTCACACTTCAGCAAGGAAATATTTGATTCCTACGATGAGAAGAGAGTGAACGCGTACATCGTTCCCGTGCCGCACTACGTCGGGATGAACGAGGGCTTCCGCCTCAATATGCAGGTTGCAACGGCGCAGTTTGACGTTATGCGTTCGCTCGCCGAGAAAGGGAACTGCATCTTTGTGGGGCGCTGCGCGGACTACATCCTGCGCAGCCGCGACGATGTTGTGCGCGTGTTCATTATGGGCGACATGCCGACCCGCATCAAGACCATAATGAAGCGCAAAAACATCAGCGAGGATCAGGCGAAGAAGCTGATAAAGGAAGTCGATAAAGACCGCTCCAGCTATTACCGCTACTATACCGATCAGATCTGGGGTGAGGCGGAGAACTATGACCTCTGCATCGACAGCGGCCGCATCGGCGTACAGGGGGCTGTGGAGGTCATCAAGGCCTACATTGCAGCGAGAAAGTAAGCGGAGATTTATA
>OHBM01001998.1_pt1 | contig 14097 bp, 13 predicted proteins | sample 1577251 | NCBI WGS metagenome assembly OHBM01 (sample SAMEA3541557, study PRJEB24748) | human gut metagenome | biome: human gut; feature: human-associated habitat; material: faeces | place: China | collected 2012 | reverse complement strand
GGGCCAGCTGCGCGGCATCATGAACTTTCTGGCATGGAAAAAGCAGAAGGAGGCCGCAGAATGAGTACCATCAACAAGCCTTTCCGTAAAAAGGATGCCATGCAGCTGGTCACCGGCCAGCCCGTCTATATGGACGATGTGATCCCGCAGGACTGCCTGATTGTAAAGCTGCTGCGCTCTCCGCACGCAAATGCCATCGTCAAAACTATCAATACGGCTGTAGCAAAAAAGGTGCCCGGCATCGAGGCAATCTTTACATGGGAGGATGTGCCGCAGGATGCGCCGCGCTACACGCAGGCTGGCCAGACCTATCCGGAAGCCAGTCCGCGTGACCGCCTGCTCATTGACCGCCATGTGCGCTTTGTGGGCGATGTGGTGGCCATTGTGGCCGGTAAGGACGAAAAGTGCGTGGATAAGGCTCTCAAGCTCATCAAGGTGGAATATGAGGTTTTGGAAGCAGTGCTGGACTATCACACTGCCAAGGACAACCCAATTCTGGTGCATCCGGAGGACAACTGGGCCAGTCTGTGCCCGGTGGGAGCCGACAACAAGCGCAACCTCTGCGCCCATGATGAATGCGGAGCCGGTGACATCGACGCAGTGCTTGCGGCCAGCGATGTAGTCATTGACCACATTTACCACACCAAGGCCTGCCAGCAGGCCATGATGGAAACCTTCCGCACCTATTGCTCCATTGATACCTATGGTCGGCTGAACGTTCTCAGCTCTACCCAGATCGTGTTCCATGCCCGGCGCAACATCGCCAACGCTCTCCACATCCCCAAATCCATGGTGCGTGTGGCAAAGCCCCGGGTGGGCGGCGGTTTTGGTGCCAAGCAGACAGCGGTCAGCGAGGTATACCCCGCCTTTGTGACCTGGAAAACCAAAAAGCCCTCCAAGATCATTTTCAGCCGGGTGGAAAGCCAGACGGCCTCCTCTCCGCGCCACGAAATGGAGATGCACGTCCGGCTGGGTGCCACGAAGGATGGCATCGTGAAGGGAATCGACCTGTACACGCTGTCCAACACCGGTGCCTATGGCGAGCACGGCCCCACGACCGTAGGCCTGTCCGGCCACAAATCCATCCCGCTGTACGGTAAGGCCGAAGCGTTCCGCTTTGTCAGCGATGTGGTGTATACCAACCACATGTCCGCCGGTGCCTACCGCGGCTCCGGCGCGACCCAGGGCCTGTTTGCGGTGGAATCTGCCGTGAACGAGCTGGCCCACAAACTGAACATGGACCCCTTCGAACTGCGGCTGAAAAACACCGTGCAGGAGGGTGACGTGATGCCGGCCTACTATGGCGCGGTGAACACCAGCTGTGCGCTGGACCGCTGTCTTGTCAAGGTGCGGGAGATGATCGACTGGGAGCACAAATACCCGGCCCGTGATCTGGGCAACGGCAAGGTGCGCGCCGTCGGCATGGGCACTCTCCGAGACATCCTCGCCGCCGAGCCTGAAAAGTCGCTCTCCGGCGGGCGCGCCGTGTACGGCTTCGCGTGGTATTTCGCGGCGCTCGCGGATGACGGCGCTCCGCTGCGCGAGGGCGGCAGCTGCGAGATATTGTTCGACGGCTTTGAAAAGAGCACTGCCGCCGAGATAATCTCCGTCAGCGCCGCCGAAAACGGGCAGTGCGCGCTGCTTCTGCGGCTGACGGCGAGTTCGCCCGAATATCTGAGCCTGCGCCGAAGCGGCGCGGAGATAATCTTTTCCCGATACAGCGGTCTGGAGCTGCCGCTGGAAGCCGTGCATACCGACGGCGAGAGGAACAATTTCGTTTATATCTCCACTGCGGGGATCGTCAGATCGCTGGATGTGGATATAATATATACAGATAAGGCCGGAGGCTTCTGCCTCGCCGCGCAGGATGCAAGCTTTGACGCGCTGCGCGAGGGAAACACAGTCATTGTCTCTGGAAAAGATATATACGAAGGAAAGGTACTGGGCTGATGGATATAGCCGAAAACGTGGCGATCGTGCGCTCCCGCATCGCCGAAGCCGCTCTTGCCGCGGGGCGCAGACCGGAGGATATCCGGCTCGTCGCGGCAACGAAGATGAATGACGCCGCAAGGGTCCAACAGGCGATAAAGGCCGGAGTTGAGATATGCGGCGAAAACAGAGTCCAGGAGATGCTGGAAAAGAACGCGCAGGCAGCATATGCCGGCGCGCGGCTGCATTTTATCGGGCACCTCCAGAAGAACAAGGTGAAGCAGGTCGTCGGCACGGCCGCGCTCATCGAGAGCGTCGACAGCGAGGAGCTGATGCGCCTGATCGACCGCTGCGCCGCCTCGAAGGGGATATATCAGGACATCCTGCTTGAGGTGAACATTGGCGGTGAGGCTGCGAAATCGGGCTTCAGACCGGAAGAAATTCCCGCGGCACTGGCCGCCGCGGCGCAATTTGACCATATTATGGTGCGCGGCCTTATGGCAATTCCACCAAAATGCAGCCGCGCGGAAGAAAATATCCCTTATTTTTGCAGTATGCAAAAGCTTTTTGTTGACAATGGCGAAAAAAAATACGATAATGTACTTATGGATTTTCTGTCTATGGGTATGAGCGCGGATTATACCGCGGCCATAGCCTGTGGCTCTAACATGGTCCGCGTGGGGACGGCTATCTTCGGCGCCCGTAATTATGGACCGATAAACAGCAATAATTCCGGAGGCAGCGATGGGACTCTTTGATGAATTGAAAAAGCTTACTCAACCGCAGGATGACGACAGCGACTTTTTTGAAGGCGCGGACGAAAGCTTCAAGCCCGCACCCGCGGCGGCAAGCTCCGCGCAGCTCCAGTTTGAGAGCACCTTCGGCGAGGAGCCGTCCTCCAATCCGGAGCCTGCCCGCCGTCCGGCGAAGGCACAGGGCGAGGGCGGGAGCCTGTTCGGCAATCTCGGCGTGAAGAAGGCCGCGAAGCCGCGCACCCAGCGCGAGCGGCTCGTGAACTTCGGCGGCAGCGAGACGCAGGTCATCCTCTTCAATCCCAAGACCTTTGAGGAGGCGGGGGAACTGGTCAATCACCTCAATCAGAGCCGTTCCGTGGTGATGACGCTGGAGGGCGTGCCGAACGACAATGCACGCCGCCTGCTTGACTTTTTGTCCGGCATAACCTTTGCCCTGCAGGGAAAAATAACCCCGATCTCCGCAAAGACGTATTTCGTCTCCCCGCAGAACGTCGATCTGCTCAATTCGCAGAGCGAGCAGCCGGTGAGCGACGAGCAGTATTTTTGAGAAACAAACACGCATTGAAAGGTGGATAAAGATATGATTACCGCTCAGGACATTCGTGAAAAGACTTTTGAAAAGGCACGCTTCAGCGGCTATGACATGGCCTCCGTTGACGATTTTCTGGAGGAGCTGGCGGAGGATGTTACCGCAACTCAGAAGGAGAATGCCGTTCTCAAGAGCAAGATGAAGGTTCTTGTGGACAAGATCGAAGAGTACCGCGCCAATGAGGACGCGCTGAACATGGCGGTTCTCTCCGCCCAGAAGCTCGCCGTTCAGATAGAGAACGACGCGCGCGCCCGCGCATCTGCGATGCTGGCCGAGGCCGACAAGCAGGTCAAGGCGAAGGTCGGCTCCATCGCCGAGCAGACCGCCGCGCAGGAGAAGCGTCTGGCGGACGCCAAGGCCGCTACCGCGAAGTTCTTCGACGGCGTACGTGCCCTGTGCAACACCCAGCTCAAGAATATCGACGCCATCAGCAGCGGCATAATCTCCTCTCCGGAGCCCGAAGCCGTTCCCGCGCCCAGAGCCGCAGCGCCTTCTGTAGAGGACGCTGTGCGAAGCATCGAAAATTCCGTGGCACGAATACAGCCGGAGCCTTCCATACAGATAGACATACCCAAGACCGTGGATGCTCCCGCTTCCAAGCCTGCTGTCCAGTTTGACAGCACTCAGCCCTTCACTCTGTAAGTGGGGCTGGGATCGATACGCTGATTCGCGGGGCGAGCGCAGCTGCGCGCGCCCCCTTTGATTTGATATACTACTATATAAATAGGAGACACAAAAATGTCACAGGATTTCAACTCCACTCTTAATCTGCCGAAAACCGACTTTCCCATGCGCGCGGGCCTGCCCAAGCGCGAGCCCGAGATGCTGAAAAAGTGGGAAGAGCAGGATATCTATAACGAAATGCTCAAGAAGAACGAGGGCAAGCCTCGCTTCTCCCTGCATGACGGCCCTCCGTTCTCCAACGGCAACATCCACATGGGTCACGCGCTCAACAAGTCCATCAAGGACTTCATCGTCCGCTCCTACGCGATGCGCGGCTACTACACTCCGTATATCCCCGGCTGGGATAACCACGGCATGCCCATCGAGAGCGCCATCATCAAGGAGCAGAAGCTCAACCACAAGGCCATGAGCGTTGCGGACTTCCGCTCCGCCTGCGAAGCCTATGCCGAGAAGTACATCAACATCCAGCGCGATGGCTTCAAGCGCCTCGGCGTTATCGGCGACTGGGAGCACCCCTACAAGACCATGAACAAGGGCTTCGAAGCCGATGAAGTCCGCATCTTCGGCAAGATGTATAAGAACGGCCATATCTATAAGGGACTTAAGCCTGTCTACTGGTGCGCCAAGGACGAGACCGCTCTCGCCGAGGCCGAGATCGAGTATCAGGACGATCCCTGCACCACCGTTTACGTCAAGTTCCCGATGAAGGACGATCTTGGAAAGCTCGGCCACCTCGACCTCTCCAAGCTCAGCTTCGTCATCTGGACTACCACCATCTGGACGCTGCCCGGCAACCTCGCCATCGCCCTGCATCCGGACGAGGCATATGCCGTCGTCAAGGCGCCGAACGGCGAGATGTACATCATGGCCGAGGCTCTGACCGAGAAGGTCATGAAGATCGGCGGCTTTGACAGCTATGAGATCGTCGAGACCCATCCCGGCCGCTTCTTCGAGAATATGCTCGCGCAGCATCCCTTCCTCGACAAGACCTCCCGACTGCTGCTGGCTGACTACGTCACCATGGACTCAGGTACCGGCTGCGTCCATACCGCTCCCGGCTTCGGCGCGGACGACTATCAGACCTGCATGCGCTACGGCATGGAAATGGTCGTTCCTGTCGATGACCAGGGCCGCCATACCGAATATGCCGGCAAGTACGCCGGACTGAAGACCGACGAATCCAACCCCATCATCCTCAAAGACATGAAGGAGAGCGGCGCTCTCTTCGCCTCCGAGGAGATAGTCCATAGCTACCCGCACTGCTGGCGCTGCAAGAGTCCAATCATCTTCCGCGCCACCCCGCAGTGGTTCTGCTCGGTCGATTCCTTCAAGGATGAAGCTATCGCCGCCTGCGAGAACGTCCGCTGGCTGCCCGCGTGGGGAAAGGATCGGATGGGTGCAATGATCCGCGAGCGCGCCGACTGGTGCATCTCCCGTCAGCGCCGCTGGGGTCTTCCTATCCCCGTGTTCTACTGCGAGGACTGCCATAAGCCCGTCTGCACCGACGAGAGCATTGAGTCTGTCGCAAATATATTTGAAGAGAAGGGCAGCAACGCGTGGTTCGAGATGGACGCCGCAGAGCTTCTGCCCGAAGGCTTTACCTGCCCGCACTGCGGCGGCAAGCACTTCACCAAAGAGACCGACACTCTGGACGGCTGGTTTGACTCCGGCTCCACCCATTACGCCGCCATGCAGCGCGACCAGGGCTTCTGGCCTGCAGATATGTATATGGAGGGTGGCGACCAGTATCGCGGCTGGTTCCAGTCCTCGCTGCTCGTCGCGGTCGGCGCGCTGGGCAAGGGCGCCCCGTACAAAGAGTGCCTGACCCACGGCTGGACTGTTGACGGCGAGGGCAAGGCGATGCACAAGTCCCTCGGCAACGGCGTCGATCCCGCCGATATCGTCAAGGAGTTCGGCGCGGATATGATCCGCCTCTGGGCAGGCTCCGCCGACTACCATGTCGATGTGCGCTGCTCCAAGGAGATATTCAAGCAGCTCAGCCAGAACTACCTGAAGTTCCGCAATACCGCGCGCTACTGCCTCGGCAACCTCGACGGCTTCGACGCGAACGATCTCGTCGCGCCGGAGGATATGCTGGAGCTTGACCGCTGGGCAATAACTAAGCTCAACCAGCTTATAGAAAAGGTCGCGGATGCCTATAATGACTACGAGTTCCATGTGGTCTCCCATGCCATCAACGACTTCTGCGTCGTGGAGCTGTCCAGCTTCTATCTTGATATTATCAAGGACAGACTGTACTGCGAGGGCAAGAACAGCCTCAAGCGCCGCAGTGCGCAGACCGCTCTGTACCTGATCCTCGACAGCATGGCCAAAATGTTTGCCCCGATCCTCGCCTTCACCTGCGATGAGATCTGGCAGGCGATGCCGCACCGCGAGGGCGATGACGAGCGCAACATCGTGCTCAACGAGATGAACGAGCCCTTCACGCAGTACGCGCTCTCCGACGAGGCGCTTGCCCGCTGGGACAAACTCATCGCCCTGCGCGACGATGTCAACGGAGTGCTTGAATCCGCACGCGCGTCCAAGCGCATCGGCAAGCCGCTGGAGGCTTCCGTCCGGCTCCACGCCAAGGACGAGGCCAGCCGTGAGCTGCTCGATGAGGTCGGCAGCATGAACCTGTCCGAGCTGTTCATCGTCTCCCAGTGCCTCATCAAGGATGAGGATAGCGAGGAGGCCGAGGCGGTCAGCGGCGCCGGTTCCAACAATCCCGGCCTGAACATTTCCGTCATTGAGGCTCCGGGCGTCAAGTGCCCGCGCTGCTGGATGCATTCTCTCAACGCGCAGCCCGAAACCGGACTCTGCCCGCGCTGCGCGGCGGTCATCGCCGGAGAGTGATCTCAGGAGACCGATCGGATAAAATTCGAGCGCCGTCTCCGGGCGGCAGATAGGAGAAAAATATGCTGTATGCGATAGTTGCGCTGCTCGCCGTTATCGTCGATCAGTGGGTCAAATACTGGGTCGCGGGCAATATCCCGCTGGAGAGCACCGTCAACGAGCTTATCCCCGGCGTGATAAGCGTGGTGAACGTCCATAATTCCGGAGCCGCTTTCGGCTTCCTGAGCGGCGGCGGCGCGCGCATCCCGTTTATAATCATCTGCGGCGTGTTCACCGTTGCGATAATCATTGCCCTCGCCACGAACTTCATCTCCAACCCGCTTGGCCGTTGGAGCGCGGTGTTCGTGATGGCGGGCGGCATCGGAAACTGCATCGACCGTATTCTGTACGGCTACGTGCAGGACATGTTCATGTTCGATTTTGCGCCCAGCTTCCCGATATTCAACGTCGCGGATATCTTCATAACCGTCTTTGCACTGCTGTTCATCGTGTCGCTGTTTTTCGGCGGACACCGTGACGAGGAAGAGGACGATGAGGATTACGACGACGAGGACGACTACGTGCTTGAGGATGACGAGGAGGACGATGTCCCCGCCCGTCCCGTGTTCAAGCGCCGCAGCCGTGAGCCGCGCGAGGAAGCGCCGAAGGCCGAAAAGCCCGCGCGCAAACGCAGGCCGAAATATGAGGAGGAGTATGAGCAGTATAAGGCTGCCCGCGCCGCCCGCGGCGTGCAGACTCCGCCGTCCCCGGCCGCGCAGCGCGTGACCGTGCGGGATCCGTCCGACCCCTTCGCCGAGTGGGAGCGCGCAAACGCTCAGGTCGAGGCGAAGCGTCAGAGCGACGTTGCCGAGCTGACCGGCCAGACCCCGACCGTTTCCGCCCGCCCCGCCTATAAGCCCTACACGGCGCAGACCGCGCCGCGTCAGCAGGCGGCTCCCGCGCCCGCTCCGGTGCGTCCGGCAGCTCCGGCTGCTCCGGCACCGACGAGAAAAGCGGCGCCCGCAAAGCAGGAGACGAAGAGCGAAGACGAATTCTCGCTGGACGATATCCTTAACGAGTTCAAGTAATGGACGAAAATATTGTAACAATAGTTGCGGAGGAGAGCGGCGACAGGGTCGACGCTCTCCTTGCGCGCAGTATAGACTCCCTGACGCGCAGCGCCGCCCAGCGCCTGATAGAGGACGGCGCGGTCCTGCTCGGCGGCAAGGCCGTTAAGAAGAATTATAAGTGCGCCGCGGGGGACAGATTCGAGGTGCTCCTGGCCGAAGCGGAGGAGACCGAGCTTGTCGCGCAGGATATCCCGCTGGACGTGGTGTATGAGGACGGGGACGTTATCGTCGTCAACAAGCCGCGCGGCATGGTCGTGCACCCCGCGCCGGGGCATCCCGACGGGACGCTTGTGAACGCCCTGCTGTGGCACTGCGGCGATTCGCTGTCCGGCATTGGCGGCGAGAGGCGCCCCGGCATCGTCCACCGTATTGATAAGGACACCTCGGGGCTGATAATCGCCGCGAAGAACGACTTTGCGCACCAGTTCCTCTCCGCGCAGCTCTCGGATCACACGCTGGGGCGCGAGTACGAGGCGGTCGTCCACGGCGGCTTCCGCGACGATGCGGGCACGGTCGATGCGCCGATAGGCCGCCACCCTGTGGATCGCAAGCGCATGGCGGTCACGCCGAAGAATTCGAAGCCCGCCGTGACGCACTATGAGGTCATCGCGCGCTACCGCGGCTATACGCGCATACTCTGCCGCCTTGAGACCGGCCGCACTCACCAGATACGCGTCCATATGGCCAGCATCGGGCATCCGCTGCTCGGCGACGGCGTGTACGGCGCGCCGTGCCCCGAAAAGGGGCTTGAGGGGCAGTGCCTCCATGCGCGCCGGCTGAAATTCATCCACCCCCGCACCGGACAGCTCGTCCGGCTTGAAGCGCCGCTGCCGGAGTATTTCACGCAGGTCATCTCCCGGCTCGGCAACGAAATATAAGGAGTGAAGATATGAGCAAATACATAGTGTACGCGCTGGTGACGGCGGCGGTCGTCGCCGCGATCGTGCTGGTCGTGAAGATCATCTCCGGCGCGATAACGCTTATCAACGGCCTGTTCAATGTGATCCTCGGCGTGATCGTCGTGCTGGCGGTCATCGCGCTGGTGGTCTGGATGTTCCGATACGCGGCAAAGCATAAATAAAGATGAAAACAGCCATCCGAACTATCTATCGGATGGCTGTTTTCGTTGTTCAGCTTACACGGTACGTATATATTTGCCGATGAATTCGTCAAGCTTGGCGGCGTATGCCACCGGCGCGCGGTGCATGCTCTCCACATGGTGCGCGCCCTCTACGAAAAGATGATCCTTCGTGCCGGGGTACAGCTCATACAGCTCCCTGCCCATGGCAAAGGGAACCGTGTGATCCTCTGTGCCGTGCACGAAGAGTATCGGCAGCGTTGCGCGCAGCATGTGCGGCCGCACGTCGCCGTCGCGCAGGGAGTATCCGGCCACAACGCGGTTTATCGCGCCGAGCGGCCATACGAGCAGCCCCAGCCGCCGGCGCAGGGAGTCCACCGGGCCTGAGAACCCGCAGTCGTCCACGATGAAGCGTACGCAGGGCGGGCAGCGGTCGCTCATGCTCAGCACCGTTCCGCCGCCCATCGAGAAGCCGTGGAGTATTACCTGAATGTCAGCGCCGAAGCGCTCCTGCAAAAAGTCCAGCCATTTCAGGCAGTCGCGGCTCTCAAACACGTCGAAGCCGATGTAGCGCCCCTCACTCTCACCGGCGGCGGTGTTGTCACAGCAGAAGAGATCGAAGCCGCGGCTTTTGTAGTACTCGTAGTACATTCCGGCGGCCTCCGCGTGCTCCGAGCGGTAGCCGTGTATCAGAAACGCGATGCGCCCGCAGGGCTTTTCGCCGCAGGGGTAGTAAAAGCCGCGCAACAGTTCGCCGCGCTCGGAGCGCATCGCGAAGCGCAGCTGCGGAGCTTCACGCAGAGCCTGCGCCGCGCCGTCGCGGTGGACGTAGTAGTCCGCGGAATGCGTGCGTTTGTCCATTATGGGGTTCAGTATCCGCGAGCCGTTGCGGCAGAAGGTGTATTTATACACCTCGGCCAGCGCGGCACCCGCGGCCGCAGCGACGGGGATAAGTGCTTTTCTCAGTTTCATTCTCGGTTTGTGCCTCATTTCTTATGCTGAAGATCAGGTCACGGGCAGCACCGCGCCGATGGTGGCGAGCAGGGTTGAAAGCCCGACCAGGATCTGGAACGGCAGTGAGCCGAACACTCCGATGAGCGCGGAGCCGCCGACTCTGCGGCGCGAGAGATTGTAGGCCACGAGGATGCCAAGCCCGGTGACGACCTGTATCACACTCGCAAAGCGCGTGAAGCCGACGAAGCTGGACAGCCCGAAGAACGCCAGCAGCAGGCAGGGCAGCGACGCCGCGAGCCAGCTTATATGGCGGCTCCAGCCGGTCTGCTCGCCGACGATGTCGCGCAGGTTCAGCGTGTTTGCCCAGAAAGATGTCGCCAGTGCGAGCAGAGTGAACACGTAGCCGACCACGCTCACCCAGCCGCCGAGATGCGCCGCGAGATCGACCAGCGCGCCGTCCTCGCTTATATTCTGCCCCGCGCCGAGCAGGGTCATCAGTGTTATGAGCAGGATCATTCCCGCGTTTATTGCAAGGCCGAGCGCGATGCTGCCGCGGATGCGCTTAGGATCGCCCTCAAGCCCCTTGACGACCTGCGGCGTGGACATGACCGCGGACAGCGAAAAGCTGACCATACCGTACATCGCAAGAACGTTGTTCCAGCCGTGCCATCCGCCCGGCAGCGGGCTGATATCGGAGCGCAGTGTGGCGACAAACAGTATGCCGATCACGGCGAGCATCGAGCCGACGGCGATCTTCTCGCAGATGCCGACGAGCTTCATCCCGATAAACACGACGCCTGCGCCGATAACGTAGAACAGCAGCATACCCCAGCCGTCCGGCAGGCCGAACCAACTGCGGAACACCGCCGCTGCGCCTGTCAGAAATGCGCTGACGTTCACAATGACCGACACGCCGAGCAGCGCGAAAGTCAGCCAGGTAAGAATCTTCTTGATGCGTCCGGAGAACAGCTCCGCGTCGAAGCAGCTCACGAACTGCGCGCCGTTATTGTTGTACGAAAGCTCCGCAATTATGAGATGCAGCACGATGTTTATGAGGTAGCCCAGCGCGATTATCCAGAGAATTTCGCGCAGACTGTTGTGCGCCGCGAGGTACGGCACCGAGAGTATCCCCGCGCCGACGCCGTGGCCGACAATGATGCTGGTCGCCTCAAAGAAGCTGAGACGGGATTCGCCCTTGATCTTACTCATATATTCAAAACTCACTTTCTGTGCTTTATCTGCATAAAAAGTTTCGGGAAAAGCTTGCCTGCGAGTGCCATCATGCGGAAAGTGAACATCGTGAGCGTCACGTTCCCGCTGCGGATGACGGCGCAGGGCAGTTTCACCGCGGCGCCGCCGGTCGCGGCTTCGCTGCGGCGCAGGACGCGCCTGTTCGTGACGACGCGGCGCACGTAGGAGCGCTTTTCAAGATAATTCAGCGGGCAGGACGGCGTGAAGAGATTCGTCAGGCAGGAGAAGATACTCTTCATGAACATGTATTCCATGCTGCCGTCGCTCTCCGCGCCGAACTCAGTGCAGAGCTGCTCTATGCGCTTGTCGGACAGCAGACAGACCTCCAGCTTGCGGTCGTAGTATTTGGTGATGAGGCTCTCGCCGCGGTGCATTATATACCGGTATTTGCAGCCGGGCAGCACGCTCACGCGGTCGATCTTTTCAAGGCAGTCGAAGACGTAGAGCCTGTCCTCGCCCCAGCGGAAATCGCGGAAGCGGATGCCATTGCTGCGGATGAGCGACGCGCGGTAGAGCTTGCCCCAGACCTGATTGAGGAGGTTTGCCTTGTACAGGCGCGGCAGAGCCTCGGCCATTCCGGCGCGGTCGATGAGCTGCTCCGGCTCGCAGTAATAGCGCTCCGAGCCGTCCACGCCCACGATAGTGTAGCCGAATATGACCATATCCGCGCCATTCGCGCCGCCCAGCGCGTATTCCAGCGCGTCGGGCAGCAGCAGATCGTCCGAGTCTAGGAACATTACATATTCCGCTTCGGGATCGGCGGCGGCAAGCCCATGCTCGCGCGCGGCGGCGGGGCCGCCGTTTTCAACGGTCAGCAGCTTCACGCGTGCGTCCTTCTCCGCCATCGCGGAGACGACGGCGGCAGTGTCGTCCTTTGAGCCGTCGTTGACGATTATCAGCTCGAAGCTGCCGCAGCTCTGCGTGAGGACACTGTTGGCGCAGCCCTCTATATATCCGGCGGCGTTGTATGCCGGAACGACTATTGATACCTTTGGATGCTCGTTCATGGCTGCTCTCCTTTTTCGCTGTCTGCGCTGCGGTAGAATTCAAGGAAGTATTCGTACATAGGCATGAGCTTTGCGTAGGCGTCGGTGAGTATCCCCGGCAGCTCCGGAGAATACAGCGCGGCGTCGTGGTCGCGGCTGCACTCCAGTCCGATGCGCTTGCGGTTATACCAGCGGCCGAGCGGATCGTCGGCGTGCCCCTTGGGGCGCTTGTACTCCTCGCCGGTCAGCACGAATTCGCCGCTGCGCTCGATCTTGCGGACGATGCGCTCAAATCTGGCGGGGTTGGCGTCTAGGCTGCGGCGGAAGGCCTCCATCTGGCCGGGCGTCGCGCTGTAAAAGCCCATGCCGTAGCTGTAATCGGCGGCGCCGATCTCGAACCAGAACATCGGCCCTTCGAGAAGGATGCTGCCGTGCTTTATCGAAAACCACAGATGATCCTTGTACGGCCCGCGCCCGAACAGCCGCCGCGCGTCGCGGTAGATGCGCGAGACGTGCAGGCGGCAGTCCATCTCCGGGAAGCGGCTGCACATAAGCGCCTGCGTCTCGGCGGCGAGCGCCTTGAACGGCTCGTTCACGGTCTGCTCAAACTGCTCCTTGTGCTCGTTGAACCAGACGCGCTCGTTATTGAATGCCAGCTCCCAGAGAAAATCTCCGGCAGCGGGAGTAAATCCGTTAAACATGATATACGCTCTTTCTTGCTTCTTTCATACTAAATCTACTTATAATATTAACATATTGATCCGGCTTTATCAAGCGGAGCGGGCGGGACGTTTTTGGGCAAAATACGCATTTTGAAAATTGACTGATATATGGGGTAAGTGGTAATATATTATCGTATGAGAAATTGTACTGAGAAATTGTGTAGTAGAATTATGATTAGGAGGCTCTGTAATGAAAAAGAAACTTCACTATGCGGGTGCAGCGGTTTTACTGGCTTCCGTGCCTCTGTTCATGCTGGCTCCGGGGCGGGTCACGAGGCGTCAGCGCGCGCCGTTCCAGAACGTGAACTTTGCCCATCGCGGCCTGCATTCGCGGGATAAGAGCGTCCCGGAAAACTCGCTGGAGGCGTTCGAGCTGGCGTCCCGCGCCGGTTACGGCATCGAGCTTGACGTGCAGCTCTCAAAGGACGGCCAGGTCGTGGTGTTCCATGACGATGACCTCAAGCGCGTCTGCGGTGTGGACTGCCGCGTTGACGAAAAAACATATGCCGAGCTTACGGAGCTGAGGCTCTGCGGCACGGAGTATACCGTTCCGCTCTTCACCGAGGTGCTCGCGACCGTCAGAGGCCGCAGCCCGCTCATCGTCGAGCTGAAGCGCGGCCGCCGCAATATCGAGCTGTGCGAAAAGACCTACGCTCTGCTTGCCGAGTACAGGGGCGATGTGTGCATCGAGAGCTTCGACCCATTCATCGTGGCGTGGTTCCGTTTCCATGCGCCGGAGCTTCTGCGCGGCCAGCTCGCCATGCCCGCGGAGCGGTATGAGAATTTTCCGAAGCCGCTCGCCTTTGCGCTGAGCCACGGACTTATGAACTTTGTATGCCGCCCGCAGTTTATGGCCTACCGTATAGGCCACCGGCCGCTCACCGTGCATATCGCGGAGAAGCTTGGCGCCATGAAGGTGGCGTGGACTTCGCATGAGCCGAAGAACGAGCGCGGCAAGGACGCGGTCATCTTCGAATTCTATAAGCCATCGGTCAAGTTCGACCCCAAACGTAAATAAGCAGATATAAATAATCTCCGGATCACCGATCCGGAGATTATTCAGTCTGTCAAAGAACGTGTGCAGCAGGGCGCGGATAAGAGAGCAGCGGGGGAGCTTGAGGGGTAGCGCAGCGGCGGCGCGGTAGTGAATGACATGCCGGTGGCATGTCAGAGCCGCGCCGTGA
>OHBM01001997.1_pt1 | contig 14099 bp, 12 predicted proteins | sample 1577251 | NCBI WGS metagenome assembly OHBM01 (sample SAMEA3541557, study PRJEB24748) | human gut metagenome | biome: human gut; feature: human-associated habitat; material: faeces | place: China | collected 2012 | reverse complement strand
CCGAGCGGTTTATGTTGAAAAGCTCGTGCTCCGATGGTAGAATGTATTTATTCCACTTTCGCATTGTTATGATGTCAGCAGGATAGAGTGCGAAAAGCTGTGAGATGTGTCTGTGACCGGGTTCGACCTCGTCATAGTCCTCTGCCCATTCCATTATCTGACCGTATTTGCCTATCTCAGGTGCAGGAAGTCTGTCTCTTGCTTCAAGGACTTTCTTTCTGAAACCTCCGTCAGTTTCAAGTATTTTTGAAGCTTCCGCAACGGCAGTGAAAAGCTCATAGATTATCTGGCTGTCCATAGAAGGGCCTATGCAGATAGAGCCTTTTGAGCCTGAAGCTGTGAGATAGGTATTTTCAGGGGAAACTGACGGGCAGGTAACAAGTCTGCCCTTTTTGTCTTCGATAAGGAAGTCAAGGAAAAATTCTGCCGCTTCTTTCAGGGTGTCATATTTCTCGCTGAGAAACTCTCTGTCCTGAACATAGAGATAATGCTCCCATATGTGCAGGCAGAGCCATGCCGCACCCATTGGCCATTGTGTTCCGGGTATCCACAAGTCCTGCGGTGCGGTGTCGCCCCATAGGTCGGTGTTATGGTGACAGACAAAGCCACGGCAGCCATACATATCCCTTGCGGTCTTTCTGCCGTTTGGACGGAGTTTCTCGATATGGTCGATAAGAGGCATATGAAGCTCTGAGAGATTGCAGTTCTCTGCACACCAATAGTTCATTTCGGTATTGATATTGATAGTGAATTTACAGCCCCATGCAGGCCACATATCTTTGTTCCAAATGCCTTGGAGATTTGTAGGCAGGGTCTTTTCTCGGCTGCCTGCAATAAGAAGATATCTGCCGAAGTTGTGATACATTTCAATAAGCTTGTTATCAGGATTACCCTCTTTCACAAGTGCAAGTCTTTCATCTGTAGGCAGGGCGGAATTACCTGAGCTGTTGTCGCTAAGGGAGATATTCGCACGGTCATAGTATGACTTGTAGTCTGCGATATGGTCAGCTTTAAGCTGTGCATAGGTTTTTTCCTCGGCTCTTTCAACGTCAAAGACAGCCTGTCCCTTGTAATCCTCACAGCGGTAGCTTGTCTGTGCGCCAAGGAGGATAGTCACCTCGTCGCAGTCCTCACAGGTTATGAAGCTTCCATATGGGTAGACCTTTCCGCCCTTGTGGAGTACCTTTATATAAGCGGCAAAGTTTATGCCGTCCTCTGAGCCACATCCACCGTAAAAGAGGATATCGTTGTCATGAACGGGCGAGTTATCATCAAAATAATCATCTCTGCCGTCAATGCGTACACGGACGCTTATCGCTTTTTTCTCGGAAGCCGTTATGTGCATAACAAGCACCTGATCGGGCTGTGAGATAAATATTTCTCTTGTGTAGTCAACGCCGTTTATGGCATATTCTGTGGTGCAGACAGCGGTGTTAAGGTCAAGGCTTCTGCTCTTGAAGTCACATTCGCTCTCTTTATAATGTATAACGTTCATGTCGCCCAGTGGCATATAGTGCCTTTGATTAACAGGCGTGCCGCAGAAAGCGTCATAGATTATTTTTTCAGCCTCGTTTATTTTCTCCTCAAAAAGCAGTTTTCTCACTTTTTCGAGATTAGGCAGTGCGGACTTATTATTTCTTTCACGGAAGCCGCCCGACCAGACGGAATCCTCATTGAGCTGAATCCTCTCTTCAAGTGGCTGAGAGAACACCATTGCGCCTATCCTGCCGTTTCCAAGGGGCAGTGCTTTGTTCCAATCGTCTGCTGGGGTCTTATACCAAAGAAGTGCGGAAGTATCCATAGCCATTCCTTTCATTATCTGTATATATCTGTATTTTAATATGGTTGTAGGTTACAATCCCTTATATTATAGCATATTTTGTTTTGGTTGACAAGGGGGAGAGGACTTGTGAGATGCTAGGAACATTATTGACATGAAAGAGAGTTTGTGATACAATAAAGGCATATAACAAAAGGGGGAGAGCATATGGCTGTAGATAAGGCGGACTGGCACTGGGACGATACTGAAAAGCTGTATAGGAAAACAAATAATGTGAAGGGTGAGCTTACCGAAGAACAGCAGGAAGAAATATGGCTGTTGGCGTCAAATCATATAGGATTATTTTTAAGGTGGCTTATTGACAGGGGTTTTAACGAGCTTATTGATGAAAGTGACGAGGAATCCTGTGTGCAGGTCCGTGAGGGCAAAATGAGCGGTGCGGAATATCTTATGCACATATTGGACGGTGCATTTTGTGAGAATGATATAAAACCCAATGTCCGTGACTTTGCGGTAAATTATTACGATAAGCAGTATTTTAATGATTATGGTAAGACTTGTCCTGCTAAAGATCTGTGTGTGCCGTGCTATAGCTTTATATCAGGTGACGATGACTACAACGCCCTGAGACCTCTTATAGACGAAGCATACGAAGAATATTGTCGTGAGAAATAACCAAAACCAGTGTAAGCCCACAGCAGGCTTTCACTGGTTTTGTTTATCATTTATAAAAAGTTTAACAATATTTTATACGCTGTTTTTATGTGCGGATTTTTTCTGCAATGCTCCGAAAAGCGTCAAAAATCTCTTCTCCCGAACGTCCCAAGGCTCTTATGGCTATGCCACGTTCCGTGTGGGTGGCGCAAAGCTGTGCGCAGTCAGGGTCGCCTGTGTGGTCGGCTTGGTAAATGCTTTCAAGCGTGGACTTATCGGGGGTGTAGATATACATAAATCCCGTGTGGGTGAAGCCCTCGAAGAAGCCTTTTTGCCGTATGGGTAGTGCGGCGGGGTCAATAAGAGTGTTGTCGATAAAATCCGCTCTGCCGTCAATTGCTATCTCGGTGCGTGAGCGAAAGCGCTTCAAGCCGAACTCCTCCCCCATTGCAGTTCTGCCACAGCAGTATATCTCAGAGAAAATAAGCTCAGAGCTTTCTGTGATGTTCACCTTGCCCATAGAGATATGCTCACAGCCTGTGAAAGTCATAATAGGGTGGGGCATATAGCAAAGCCTTGCGTTTTTGCGCACAACAAGCTTTATGTTCTGTTTTGATACGCCGCCGTTTGTGTTGAAAAGCTTTTGATAGCCCTGATCTGTGAAAATGACCTTGCAGTTTTCCCCCACAAAAAGCTTTATCTCGTTTTCGTCACCTGCCAATACTCCTGCTGAGCCGCACATTGAGATATATTTCGCCCAGCCTTTTTGGTCATAAAATGGTGAATACACCTTGAAAGGGGGAGCGAAATATAAGTCCTCAGTAACGGTTTTTTGTCCGTCAAAGGCTGTTGACAGGCTTAGTCTGCCGTTCATTTCAGATCCTCAAAAAGCACTGATTTTTTTATCCAGTCTATGACCTGAGAAACGCCCTCACGGCTCATGAGATTTGTGAAAAGAAACGGTCTGTCGCCCCTCATGCGCTTTGAGTCGGAAGCCATTACTTCAAGGGAAGCTCCAACAAGTGGCGCAAGGTCTGTCTTGTTGATAACAAGCAGGTCGGAACGTGTCACGCCGGGGCCGCCTTTTCTTGGTATCTTTTCACCCTGTGCAACGTCGATAACATAGATAGAAGCGTCTGCAAGGTCAGGGGAGAATGTGGCGGAAAGATTGTCGCCGCCGCTTTCAATGAAAACGATCTGCGTGTCAGGGTGCTTTTTCACCATTTCGTCAACGGCTTCCAAGTTCATTGAGCAGTCCTCTCTTATGGCGGTGTGAGGACAGCCGCCTGTTTCAACGCCAACTATCCTGTCAGCAGGCAGGCATGAGTTTTTTGTAAGAAATTCTGCGTCCTCTTTGGTGTAGATATCGTTTGTTACAACGCATATGGAATATTCTTTTGACATTTCTCTTGTAAGGCGTTCGATAAGTGCGGTTTTTCCCGATCCCACAGGTCCGCCTACGCCTATTTTTACATAGCTCATTTTTGGTACTCCTTATTATATTATATAAATCATAGCTTATGACATATACTGTCTTGAATACAGCCGCTCGTGCTGCATTGCACGCAGGTCAAAGCCTGCGCCGCTTATGCCAATATCGTTTTTATCAGTGAAAAGGGCTTTTTCTGAAGCGGAGGATATAAGCTCAAAGCTCTCTCCGAGAATTTTCTGCCCTGCAAGCTGACTAAGAGGTACAAGCTTCACGCAGTTTGTGACTATGGCGGAGCATATGGAATAGCCGTATACCGCAAGCCCCTCTGCAAGCTCGATGCCATTGTCACGCATATAAAGCCCATAGGCGATGCACTGATGACCCTTGCATATGCCCTGCTCCGTCAGGCTTTTATAAAGCCCTGTGAAGCTTTCCCGACTATTGTTGCATATTTTGAAAAAACGCCTTGTGACCTTTTCTGAGCCGCTTCGTATCTCAAATGGTGTTTTCACCGCAGAGTATATCTCATCAAGACGGCAAAGCTCCTTTTCGACAGCATTGTATGCCGCTGCCGCCGCACCAAGCTCATTGTAGGGCAGCACTGAGATGTAAGAATGGAGATATTCCTCAAGTCCTTGCGGCGAAGTGATGATATCATGCTGAACGTAGGTTTCAAGCCCGTTTGAAAGCGTGAACGCACCCACTGGGAAAAGGCTGTCGCATATTTGCAGAATGTGCATAAGTCCTGCGGTATCGGTCATTTTTTATCAGCTCCGTTTAGTGTGAATGTTCGTGGTGATGATGTTCCCCATGCTCGTGGGAGTGGCTGTGTGAGTGTCCGTGAGCTTTGCAGACGATAAAATCGTCAAATCTGCCTATGATGTTCTCGCACTCAAAGCCGAGGTTTTTCAGGTGCTTTTCTGTAGGCTCGTCATGTGGGATAAGCACGTTGTCGTCAGATATTTTAAGTGACAAATGCCTATTGCCTATCTCAAAGCAAAGCCTGCCCATTTCCTGCATAGTGTGAACGTTTATCTTGATAAGAGGACAGCTTGTGAGCTTCACTGCTACGCAAAGCTTATCGTCAAGATAGATGATATCCCCGTCCTTTAGGTTTTCGTCAATGGCAATGCCTATGTCACGTCCTCCTGCGGTGGTTTTTCTTATGCGCTTTTTCTCGGCTTCAAACCAATCAAGCTCAACTGTGTCTACTTCCACAGAGGGGGTGCTTTCAGAGAGATTGCCTAATATTTTTTCTGCTATCATTTTTGTTTCCTCGCTTTAGAACATAAAGTAACGCTGTGCCAATGCAAGCTCGTCAAAAGGCTCGCAGGTAATAACTTCGCCGTCAACTGTGACAGTGTAGGTCTCAGGGTCTACTCTTATATCACCGCAGACGTTGTTGTATACCATATCAGCCTTTGAGATGTTTCGGCAGTTCTTCACAGGAAGCACCTGCCTTTTAAGACCAAGCTTCTCTTTTATGCCGTCCTCGTAGGCGTATTTTGATACGAACGTGATACAGGTGCTTGAAAGGGCAAGCCCGTGACCACCGAACATTTCTGTGTAACACACAGGCTGAGGGGTAGGGATAGAAGCGTTTGCGTCGCCCATTTTTGATGCGAAAATAAATCCGCCCTTTATTATCATATCAGGCTTTGCACCGAAAAATGCAGGATTCCAAAGAACAAGGTCTGCCACCTTGCCAACTTCCACTGAGCCTACATATTCTGATACGCCGTGGGTTATAGCAGGGTTGATAGTGTATTTTGAAATGTAGCGTTTTATTCTGAAATTGTCGTTTCGCTGGCTGTCCTCTGGGAGTGCGCCACGTTGTTTCTTCATTTTGTCAGCGGTCTGCCATGTTCGTGTGATGACTTCGCCTACACGTCCCATTGCCTGAGAGTCGGAACTCATCATTGAGAATATTCCCATATCGTGCAAAACGTCCTCTGCGGCGATAGTTTCAGGACGTATCCTTGAATCCGCAAAAGCAATGTCCTCCGGTACGTTCTTGTCAAGGTGATGACACACCATGAGCATATCCAGATGTTCGTCAAGAGTGTTTGCGGTGTAAGGCATTGTAGGGTTCGTTGAGGAAGGGAGAACATTCGGGAACGCTGCTGCTCTGATAATGTCAGGAGCGTGTCCGCCGCCTGCACCCTCTGTGTGATAAGTGTGGATAGTCCTGCCTTTGAAAGCATTGACGGTATCTTCAACAAATCCGCCCTCGTTAAGAGTGTCGGTGTGGATAGCCGCCTGAACGTCATACATATCCGCAACAGTAAGTGCGTGGTCGATAACGTCAGGGGTAGAGCCCCAGTCCTCGTGTATCTTCAAGCCTATACAGCCTGCCTTTATCTGCTCCTCAAGAGTTGTGATGTCGCTTGAATTTCCCTTGCAGAGATAGCCGAAATTCATTGGCAGGTCTTCGGAGGCTTCCAACATTCTGTGGATATTGAACTCGCCAGGTGTACAGGTGGTGGCATTGGTGCCGTCGGCAGGGCCTGTACCACCGCCTATCATGGTGGTGATTCCGCTGTAAAGGGCTGTTCTCACCTGAGTTGGAGAAATAAAATGAATGTGCGTGTCAAGTCCGCCTGCGGTGAGGATAAGTCCCTCGCCTGCGATAGCTTCCGTGGAAGCGCCTATTATCATGTTTTTGTCAACGCCATTCATGATGTTGGGGTTGCCTGCTTTGCCTATTCCTGCTATCCTGCCGTCCTTTATGCCAACGTCAGCCTTTATGATGCCTGTGCTGTCGATGATAAGAGCGTTTGTGATAACAGTGTCAAGGCATTCCTTGTCTGTGGCTTTGCAGGATTGCCCCATGCCGTCACGGAGAGATTTTCCTCCGCCGAACTTTGCTTCATCGCCATGAACTGTCAAATCTTTTTCCACTTCTGCAATAAGAGAAGTGTCTCCTAAGCGTACCCTGTCGCCAACTGTCGGACCATACATATCGCAGTAAGCTTTTCTCGATATCTCGATCATTTCCTACACCCCCTTGAAGCCAAGCTTTTTAGCCTTTTCAAAGGCTGCCTGCTTGATGTTTTCATCGTCCATTTTTCCGTTTACAAGACCATTCAGACCATAGCCTATACGGTCGCCACCAATAGGTATAAGACGGACGGTCTTTTTCTCTCCCGGCTCAAATCTTACCGCTGTGCCTGCGGGGATATCAAGCCGCATACCATAAGCCACCTTGCGGTCAAACTCCAAAGCCTTGTTTACCTCAAAAAAGTGGAAGTGGGAGCCTGTCTGGATAGGTCTGTCCCCTGTATTTGAAACTGTAAGCTCAATGCTTTCTGTTCCCTCGTTGAGCTTGACAGTGCCTTCCTCAACGATAAATTCCCCTGGGTGAAGCTTGCTTGCACCCTTTATAGGGTCATGTACTGTCACAAGCTTTGTGCCGTCGGGCATTGTGGATTCTATTTGTATTTCGTGTATCATTTCAGGAACGCCGTCCATGACGTCATCAGCGGTAAGAAGCTTTGTGCCGTATTGCATAAGCTCAGCGGCTGACGCTCCTGCTCTTGCTTTTTCCATTACTTCCATGCTTATGTATGCCACAGCTTCAGGGTAGTTGAGCTTTAATCCCTTTGCTTTGCGGTCACGGGCAAGCATGCCCGCATAATGGAGCATAAGCTTATCCTGCTCTCTTGGAACAAGTCGCATTATTATTCCTCCTATTTATATAGTATAGCGTATTTACTGCTTTTTCTCTGTAATGGCTTTTCTTACTACTCCCTCAGGGTCGCTTATGAGCATAGTGCCGAGCCATACGACGGTGCCGAGTGCAACAACGCAGATCCCTAAAAAGCTGTCGTTTATCATGTCTGCGGTGGCAGGTGTGAAATATCCTGCGCTCTGATCTTTGTATTCAAAAAGTGCGTCGACCAGCCACATTATAGATGCGCCCCAGTACATATAGCACATCAGTCCCACTTTAAGCTTTCTGGCTTTTGATGATGTGTACCATACTATGGTAATGATAACGGCAGCTATGAGAGCGATAAGAAGTGTCATATAGCATCACCTCCCAGCTTTGCAGACTCTTTTGGCTTACGTTTTAGTATCTTGTCAGACACCACAGTCAGCACAGCCCATACCGCTGTCACAAGAACAGCCATTGATGTTCCGACAGTCGCCATTTCGTGGAATGCTACTGCCATTTCCGAAGGGTCGTTAGCCGCTGTCAGGAATGGGAAGAACGGGGATATCTCGCCATGCCACAGATGCTCAAATGCCAAAAGACCTGAGCCGCCCCACAGAAAGCCTGAGAGCCTTGTTATCTTTTTAGAAAGAGGAAGCTTGTCCTCCGAAAGAGCTTTGACCTTTGTCTGCTCCTCTGCCTTTGCCTCGTGAGACTTTACTGCCTTTGCCACAATAGTTGTAACGATCGCTTCTGTTGCCGGTACTAAAAAACAAGCCATAATAAAACTTCCTTTCAAAATTGTTTTCTGAGTTTAACCTGGTGATAATAAAAAAACAACGCCCTTATAAACCGACAGGCATTGCCGTATCGGTTATAAGAGCGTCATTGCTTTGATTATCAGTATAGCACAGAGCTTTTTATTTGGCAATAGTGTTAATGAAAAATTCTTATTTTATTCAGCTTTGAATAAAAAATAGATGTGAACAAAATGAAAGTCTTATATCTGAATGTTGCATTATTGCCGTTTGTAGATTTGCACAAAGAAGCTATTCAAAAATGAATAGCTTCGACTTTGACATGGATGAAATGACGTAAATACGCTATATAAGTGATAACAAAGCTTATTCCAAAGTGAATAATTTTCAGAAAAATTGAAAATTAGCTCTTGACAACTTGCAGGAATGGTGATATAATTCTGCACATAGAGCAATTCAGAAATGACTTGAACGGTCATGCGGATATGTTCCTCAGTGATTTTGAAAGGAAAGTGACCTCAAATGATCAACAACAATTGTCAGCCACCGAGCGCCTCAGGCTCTCCTCGTTTTTGTAATATGGGTAATTTCATGAGGCTTCCTCACGCGACCTCAGCAGAGGGATTGGATTTCGCTATCGTTGGTATACCGTTCGATACCGCTGCTTCTTTCAGAGCAGGCGCAAGATTTGGTCCTAACGGTGTAAGAAACATCTCGGCAATGATAAAGCCTAACAATGTTGCAATGGGCGTCAACATTATGGATTCACTCAAGGGCGCAGACCTTGGCGACGTTCCTGTGATCCCTGATTATATCCACGAAACATATGCAGCTATCGAGCAGACCTTGGACGGTGTTCTTGAATGCGGTGCAGTTCCAATAAGCATTGGCGGCGACCACGCTATCACCCTTGGCGAACTTAGAGCTATCGCAAAGAAGCATGGAAAGGTAAGCCTTGTGCATTTCGATTCACACCTTGACCTGTGCGATACGGTTTTCGGTCAGAAATACAATCACGGCACACCATTCAGAAGAGCAATGGAGGAGGGCCTTATTGATCCTGAGAAGTCAGTTCAGATCGGTATGAGAGGTTCTCTTTACGATCCTGACGATTTCAAGATCGCCGCAGACCTTGGCTTCACGGTTATTCCGGGCGATAAGCTCCACACATATTCTCCTGAAGATCTTCTCAAGGTCATAAAGGAAAAGGTGGGCGACAACAAGGTGTTCCTTACATTCGATATCGACTTTGTTGACCCGGCTTATGCACCAGGTACAGGTACTCCTGAGGTGGGAGGATTTACTTCCTTTGAAACGCTTCAATATATAAGAGCGCTGAAAGATCTGAACTTTACAGGCTTTGATGTAGTAGAAGTTGCTCCTCCATATGACCACTCAGAGATAACAGCTTATATGGGCGCAAATATCATTTTTGAGTTCATGTCTATCCTTGCTTATCAGAAGAAGATCGGCAAGAGAAAATAAAGATAGAAAAATAATTCACCCTCCAATAAATATAATATCAAACGCAACGGAGCGTTGACGTCGGCACTAGGGTGTCGGACTTGTCAGCGCTCCGAATTATTTATAAAAGTAAGTGAAAGGTTGGAATCAGTTATGAAAAGCGGAAGAAGATTTGGAATGTTAAGAAAAGTTTGTGCAGTGGCAGTGGCTTCAGTGCTTGCGGCAGGATGCTCCAGCCCGCTGACTTCGATGCTGGTACACAAGAAACGGGCAGAGCACAGTGCCATATTAGTAGGTACCCGTACGGCTGAACTGGACAATCCCGGCCTGAATGTCCGCCATTGGTATGGTCGTTCACCGGTACGTATCGTGCTGGACCGGCAACAAAAGCTATCCCCCAGCCTTCACCTATTTGACGGTAGCGTGCCGACCCTCGTTTTTACAGAAATCCCGCACGCTCCGCTACCGAATGTAGAATATCTGCCAGTCAGCGACTACCGGCAGAATATACTCCCCGAAATCATGGAAATGCTGTATACACGCGGATTACAATCCCTTTTGGTAGAGGGTGGCAGCCAAACGCTCCAATCCTTCATTGATGCCGGATTGTGGGACGAAATCTTTGTGGAAGAAGCTCCGCACCTTCTTCATTCCGGCGTCAAAGCACCCGAAATCAGTGACGGATATCCATTTGCAACAGAGTATTCTTTCGGCAGGAGTTTTCGCCATTATACGGCCTCAAGAAACAGTCAATAGCCTCATTTCAGGGCTTTTTTATCGAGAAAAAGGGGGATATTATCTATAATTTTATATAAAACTTCCCCGTAAAGCTGTTTATAGAAAAAAATGTTCCTATTTTTGCAACTTGTAAATAAACACTAACTTTCAAAATGAGAATAAAGTTTCTATCAGTAATTGTGAGTTTTCTTATTGTGTCATTTGCTCTAAGTTCATGCCTTGACTCTGACGACAATTATGAATTCAGCTCCGATGCTACTATACATGCTTTTGGTATCGATACCATACATGGCAAACATTACAAATTTACAATTGACCAGCTCAATAGACTCATCTATAACAGAGATTCATTGCCCGTAGGTTCAGATACCATCATTGACCGTATTCTGATTGATACTATGACCGTTACCGGTTGGATAACTTCAGGCTCGCCTACCGACACGGTATTCGTCATGTCGGACTCCGTGGATTTGAGACCCGCCATGAACAACGATGCCGGCATGCTGTTCAAAGCACATGCCGCCGACGGTGTTACAGTCCGCGAATATAAATTGAAAGTTAATGTACACCTGCAAGACCCGGACTCACTCGTATGGACAGACATGCAGAAAAGGGGGAATATATTCTCCAATACCATCAATTTAGGTCAGCAAAAAGCGGTTGTACTGGGAGACGAACTATTTGTCTACACTTCCAACAGTACTGCTTACAAGACATCGACTGCGCCCGATAAATACAACTGGAGTAAAGTCAATGTCAGCAACCTCCCCTCAGACGTAAAGCTGACATCTGCCGTAGAGTATAACAATGCGCTTTATATGGTTACAGAAAGCAAAAGAGTATTCAGCTCTACCAACGGCGGCGCCTGGACAGAAGTCACTACATTGGGAGACAATGTCATAGTCCTCATCAATGGTTTCTCCGACCGGCTCTCGGGTATTGTGGAAATCAACGGAAAGCAATATTTCAACATCTGTAAAGACGGAAAGAATTGGGAAGCGGAAAACACGGCTGACAACCTTACCCTTGAGGAAGTCCCGGCAGGATTCCCTACCGAAAACATATCCACCACCCAGACCAACACCGGCAATGGTGTAGAGAAGGTGGTTCTGGCAGGAATGCCGCTGGCCAACGAACAAGAGACAATACCCTGGTTCTCATTGGACGGCAAAGGCTGGGCAAGCCTGGCTAACACGGTGTACGACACATCTTGTCCCGGCATGGTCAACCCTGCCATTATGTACTATGGCGACATGTTCTATTGCTTTGGAGGAGAACTTGACGCCATCTACAACTCCATCACAGGCATTGCGTGGAGCAAGACAGAAACCAAGTTCCTGCTACCCCAGGAATTCAAAGGGAAAGGCGCGTACTCCATTATAGTGGAACCGACGAAAGACAAAACTGTGGACCCGGCAGACAAACGGGACTTCATTTGGGTGATATTCGGCGGCAACGGCACCAAGAATGAGGTATGGCGCGGACGTCTTAACAGATTGGGCTTCGAAATACAATAATAATGATGTCATATAAGGAAGAAATCGATCTAAACCGGATACCCCAGCACGTGGCGATTATCATGGACGGTAACGGACGGTGGGCCAAGCAGCGTGGACACGAACGCAGCTATGGACATCAGGCCGGCGCAGAGACTGTGCACGTCATTGCAGAGGAAGCCGCTAAATTAGGAGTCAGATACCTTACTTTATATACGTTCTCTACCGAGAACTGGAATCGTCCGGAAGAGGAGGTCCAAGCGCTGATGAGCTTGCTGGTCTCCGCCATTCACCGGGAGACTCCGGACATGATGAAGAAAAACGTTCGCCTTACCGCCATAGGAGATCTTTCCCGCTTGCGTGAGGATGCTTATAATACATTGCAAGAATGTATCGATACGACTTCGGCGAATACGGGAACCACACTTGTTCTGGCGCTTAGTTATTCTTCCCGGTGGGAGATCACCAGAGCGGCTAGGCAGCTTGCCCAAGAGGTCTTGGAACAGAAAATAAACCCCAATGATATAACCGAGGCTATGGTCTCGGACCACTTGACGACCAAGAATATCCCCGATCCCGATCTTTTGATACGGACCGGAGGAGAGAAACGCATCAGTAACTTCTTGCTATGGCAGTTGTCATATGCTGAATTCTTCTTTACGGATGTGTTTTGGCCGGATTTCAGAGAAGAAGAGTTGTATGAGGCTATATTGTATTACCAGCAACGTGAGCGTCGTTTCGGTAAGACAAGTGAGCAATTAATCTTATAAACAATAGCTGTTATATGTACAAAAGAATAGTGCTGTTTTTTATTTTCCTAGGTTTTGCCTGCGGAGCATTTGCCCAGGAAACCCGCTGCTGCAAATCCGAGGGCCGCCAGGGACAATCAACGTGGTGCAAGGCGATGAGCTTCCGCTGTGCGTTGGTTCCGGCCCCCATTTTCTGGGTGGAACCAATTAAAACACGCACTTCGCCGGAGCGCACCTTTCCAAACAGCTCCTTTTTGGCGGCTTCCGTTTTGGCGTTGTGGATGTAGGCGATCTCGGATTCCGGGATGCCTTTGTCCAGCAGCTTCTTTTTCAGATCGTCATACACATTGAACTGCCCGTCATTGTGGGGCGTGGACAGGTCAACAAAAACCATCTGCGTGGACTTTTGCGCCGCCGTCCCCTCCCAGATGTTGTACACATTTTCCGCACAGACAGCAACCTTTCCCGTATCACTGTCTGGCAGCATGGGATTGATCAGCCGCTGATCCAGTGCCAGCTTCCGGCCATCGTTGGTAATGACCAGCATGTTGTCCTCATTGGAATCCACCTGTTTATTGCGCACCTTTTCTGCCCGCTCGGAAAGACTGGCGACGATTTCTTTCTGCTGCTCCGAGGGTTTCAGCACCACATTGTGGTATTCCGCCTCCGGCACCGGCAGCTTCAGCATATCCGCCGTCTGAATATCCGCGATTTCCTTGAACATGGACATCAGCTCCGGGAGGTTGTAGAACTTGGCAAAACGGGTCTTGGCCCGGTAGCCGGTACCCTCTGGGGCCAGTTCGATGGCGGTGACGGTCTCTCCAAAGGTGGAGGCCCAGGCATCAAAATGGAGCAGGTCATTCTCTTTCAGGGTGTTGTATTGCAGATATTTCTGCATGGTATAAAGCTCCACCATGGAATTGCTGATTGGTGTGCCGGTGGCAAATACCACGCCCCGGCCTCCGGTCAGCTCATCTAAGTAGCGGCACTTCATATAAAGGTCACTGGACTTCTGGGCTTCCGTCTGGGAGATACCGGCCACATTGCGCATTTTCGTAAATGCGGCGAGATTTTTGAACATGTGGGCCTCGTCCACAAAAATCCGGTCAACACCCAGCTCCTCGAAGGTGATAACATCGTCCTTACGGCTCTGGTCATTGAGCTTTTCCAATCTCTGCTGAATGCTTTTTCGGCTGCGCTCCAGCTGCTTCACGGAAAAATTGTCGCCGTTGTTGCGCTTCAGCTCCCGAATGCCGTCCAGAATCTCCTGCTTCTGCTGCTCCAAAATGAACTTTTGCCGCTCCTGGGACATGGGGATCTTTTCAAACTGGCTGTGGCCGATGATGATGGCATCGTAATCGCCGGTGGCGATC
>OHBM01001994.1_pt1 | contig 14105 bp, 9 predicted proteins | sample 1577251 | NCBI WGS metagenome assembly OHBM01 (sample SAMEA3541557, study PRJEB24748) | human gut metagenome | biome: human gut; feature: human-associated habitat; material: faeces | place: China | collected 2012 | reverse complement strand
CTGTCTCCCATGATGATCATATCATCTTCTTCGATATATTCTTTCATTTTATCCGCGCACCGCATCGTGCTCTACGCCACGTTCATCAACGGCAACGACACCGTAGCCTACACCAAGGACTACTGGCAGGACGCCCAGCCGATAACCATACAGATATCGGAGAGCAAGCTCGAGATGCCCAATGCCTTCTCGCCCAACGGCGACGGCATCAACGACATCTATCGCGCAAAGAACAACTACCAGAGCATCGTGGAGTTCGACGCCTACATCTTCAACCGCTGGGGACAGAAGATATACGAATGGCACGACCCTGCGGGCGGATGGGACGGCAAGTTCAACGGCAAGGATGTGAAGCAGGGCGTCTACTTCGTGCTCGTGAAGGCGAAGGGAGCCGACGGAAGAAAGTATAACATCAAGAAGGATGTGAACCTGCTGCGTGGCTATACCGAAAGCAATGGGGTGAATCCAACGGAATAACGTTATGGGAGAAAAGATAAACGTTTGGGGCGCACGCGTCCACAACCTGAAGAACATTGACGTGGAGATACCACGCGACTCGCTCACGGTGATCACCGGACTGAGCGGATCGGGCAAGTCGTCGCTTGCCTTCGACACGATTTATGCCGAGGGTCAGCGCCGATACATCGACACGTTCTCGGCATACGCACGCAACTTCCTTGGCGGAATGGAGCGACCCGATGTCGACAACATAACCGGTCTGAGTCCGGTTATATCCATCGAACAGAAGACAACAAACAAGAACCCACGCTCTACCGTGGGCACAACGACCGAGATATACGACTATCTGCGTCTGCTCTATGCTCGCGCCGGAACGGCTTACAGCTATGTTACGGGCGAGAAGATGGTGAAGTATACCGAGGAGCGCATCATCGAGATGATCAACTCCGACTATGCCGGCAAGCGCATATACATACTCGCGGCACTCGTAAGGCAGCGTAAGGGCCACTACCGCGAACTCTTCGAGACACTTCGTCGCAAGGGCTATCTCTACGTGCGCATCGACGGCGAGATTACGGAGATAAGAAGCGGCATGAAGACCGACCGCTACAAGAACCATAACATTGAAGTGGTGATAGACAAGATGCAGATGCGCGACGGCTTCGACGACCGCCTGCGCAAGACTGTCGCTACGGCAATGCGCGAGGGCGACGGACAGATTATGATTCTCGACAAGGACACGGGCGTGGCAAAGAATTTCTCCAAGCGACTGATGTGCCCTACGTCGGGCATCTCTTACCGCGACCCTGCACCCAATATGTTCTCGTTCAACTCGCCCGAAGGCGCCTGCAGCAAGTGCAAGGGCTTGGGCTATGTCAACGAGATTGACATGAAGAAGGTCATCCCCGACGACTCGCTGTCTATATACGAGGGCGCCATTGTTCCGCTGGGCAAGTATAAGAACCAGATGATATTTTGGCAGATTGGCGCCATTCTCGAAGCGGCTGAATGTACGCTGAAGACGCCGGTGAGCGAGATACCTGAGGACACGCTTAACGAGGTGTTGTACGGTTCGCTCGAAACGATACGCATCAGCAAGGACGTGGTGCGCACGTCGAGCGACTACTTCTGCACGTTCGATGGCGTCATCAAGTATCTGCGCACCGTCATGGAGAACGACGACTCGCAGGCCGGACAGAAATGGGCTGACCAGTTCCTCGCCATGACCGAGTGTCCTGAGTGTCACGGCGCACGCCTTAACCGCGAAGCGCTGTCGTATCGCATCTGGGACAAGAACATTGCGGAGTTGTCTGCGATGGACATTCAGCAACTCAAGCAGTGGATAGACGAGGCAGAAGCCCACCTCGACTCTCGTCAGAAGACTATCGCTACGGAGATATTGAAGGAGATAAAGACACGTATCAACTTCCTGCTCGACGTGGGTCTCGACTATCTGTCGCTCTCACGCCAGTCGGCAACGCTTTCCGGCGGCGAGAGCCAGCGCATTCGCCTTGCCACTCAGATCGGTTCTCAGCTCGTCAATGTGCTCTACATCCTCGACGAGCCGAGCATCGGTCTGCATCAGCGCGACAACGACCGTCTTATCCACTCGCTGAAGGAGCTGCGCGACATGGGCAACACCGTGGTTGTGGTAGAACACGACCGCGACATGATGCTCAATGCCGATTATATTGTCGATATCGGTCCGAAGGCGGGCATCCGTGGTGGCGAGGTGGTGTTCCAGGGAACGCCCGCTCAGATGCTGAAGGAGCACACCATCACCGCCGATTACCTCAACGGAGTGCGTAAGATAGAGATACCTGCCAAGCGACGCGAGGGCAACGGCAAGAGTATTGTGATACGCGGTGCGAAGGGCAACAACCTGAAGAATGTAGACGTAGAGTTTCCGCTGGGCAAGCTCATCGTGGTGACGGGCGTGAGCGGATCGGGCAAGTCGACGCTTATCAACGAGACGTTGCAGCCTATTCTCTCGCAGCACTTCTACCGCTCGCTGAAGAAGCCGATGCCCTACGACAGTATCGAGGGCATAGATAATATAGACAAGGTGGTGAATGTAGACCAGTCGCCGATTGGTCGCACGCCGCGCTCCAATCCGGCTACATATACCGGCGTGTTCAACGACATACGCGCCATGTTCGTCAATCTGCCCGAGGCGAAGATACGCGGCTACAAGCCGGGGCGCTTCTCGTTCAACGTGAAGGGCGGACGCTGCGAGACGTGCAAGGGCGGCGGCTACCGTACTATCGAGATGAACTTTCTGCCGGATGTGCTCGTTCCGTGCGAGGAGTGTCACGGCAAGCGCTACAATCGCGAGACGCTTGAGGTGCGCTACAAGGGAAAGAGCATCGCCGACGTACTCGATATGACGTTCAATCAGGCTGTAGAGTTCTTTGAGAATGTGCCTAACATTCTGCAGAAATTAAAAACCGTGAAGGAGGTGGGCTTGGGTTACATCAAGTTGGGTCAGCCTTCGACAACACTCTCGGGTGGCGAGTGTCAGCGTGTGAAGCTGTCTACCGAACTCAGCAAGCGCGACACAGGCAAGACGCTCTATATTCTCGACGAACCGACTACGGGTCTGCACTTCGAGGATATAAAGATTCTGATGGAGGTGATAGAGAAACTGGTCGACCGTGGCAACACGGTGATTATCATCGAGCATAACCTCGACGTGATAAAGCTCGCCGACTACATCATCGACATGGGACCTGAAGGTGGACGCGGTGGCGGACGTTTGCTCGCAAAGGGAACGCCGGAGGAAGTTGCTGAATGCAAAGAAAGCTACACGGCGAAGTTCCTGAAGCAAGAGTTAGAATGTAAATAATTAGAAGTATATGAAAATAGAACTCAGTAATCTTGAGAAACACTTCGGCACGAACACTGCCGTGGACATTGAAAGTTTCACCATCAACAACGGTGATATTCTTGGTCTTGTGGGCAACAACGGTGCCGGCAAGACTACGCTTTTCCGCCTTATGCTCGACCTTCTGAAGGCTGACGAGGGTGTTGTTACTATGCATCCGTCTGCGGATGGCGTTGAACTTGTTCCAAGCAGCCTCAAGCTCTCCCCCGACGGGGGAGTTGGAGGGGGCTCTCCAATCAATCCGGCGCTGAGTGAGGACTGGAAAGCGTATACCGGTGCGTACATCGACGATGGTTTCCTCATCGACTTCCTCACGGCTGAGGAGTATTTCGACTTCATTGGTCGTGTGTCGGGCATGACGAAGGAGCAGATTGCGGAACGCCTTGTCTACTTCGAGCCGTTGATGGGCGGCGAGATACTCAACCAGAAGAAGTACATACGCGACTTCTCTGCGGGCAATCGCCACAAGGTGGGCATCATAGCGGCGCTGCTCAACCGTCCCGAACTGGTTATTCTCGACGAACCGTTCAACTTCCTCGACCCGCGCAGCCAGAATATGCTGAAGAAGATTCTTGTTGAATACAATAAGGAGACGGGTGCAACGGTGATTGTGTCGAGCCACAACCTGCAGCACACCACGGAGATATCTACACGCATCGCGCTGCTTGAGCACGGCGTGATAATAAAAGACCTCGACAACCATGATGCTGAGGCTGTTGTCGAGTTGCAGGATTATTTTAAGGTTTAGACTTCTTCATTTTCCAGCGCCAGTAATAATGCCACAGCCTGAATATCGGCTCACTCAGCGCCTCCGACGGATAGTATTTTAGCAGTCGCAGGTCGCGGTGCAGTCGTAGTAGGTTGTGTCCAAGAGCGCCATGCTTGAAGCCGTTGCCGTCGTAGGTGTCGCGGCCCCAGGCATGGCGTTCGTCGTGATGTCCGAAGTTGCCGCCGCATAGGATGTCGTTGAGCAGCATCTCTCCGCGCTTCTTGTCCATCGGCGCAATCATCTTCTCCTCTGGCAAGCCCAGCACCTCGTGCAGCACGTACATCATTGCGCCGGCGAAGTGCCATAAGCCGAGACGCTTTAGAGAATTTTGAGTTTTGAGTTTTGAGTTTTGAATTGTCGGCTCTGCCGATTTTGAATTATTCAATTTTGAGTTTTGAGTTTCCAATTCACAATTCTTCAACTCCTCATCGCGTAAGCGACAATTCAAAACTCCTAATTCAAAATTCAAAATTACATAGTAATAGTCTACTACTTGTCTCAGTCCCACACCCTCGTAGAAGTAATGGTGATAGAGATGGTAGAGTTGGTAGACAGCGTTGAAGTCGGCAGTAGGAGCAGCCACCTCGCCCGCCTCGTCTGGCAGTGCTATCATGTTGCGGCACTGTGTGTCGATGCTCTCGCGAAACCACTGCTGCAAGCGGCGGTTGTACGTGAAGTTTGCCATGAAGCCCGGCGTATAGTGCAGCTCCACCGATATGTCGTTCGTCGTGAGCGCAATGTGGTTGTAGCTCTCCTCGTCAATCCGTCCGTTCTCCTTAGCCAGCGTTTGCGCCAGTTGTCTTATCTCCTCGCGCGATGCATTCACCCACATATCTACATCGCCCGGTGTGCGCGCCGCAGGGTTGGCGTACATAGCCGCGTTCGCCTGACCCTTCAGAATGCAGCAGTCGTAGCCCGCCGCCTTCACCTTATTATATACGCCGACCGTAGCCTCATTGAGCATAAGGTTCATGCGGCTTATATTCTGGCTCATCATGAACCAGTTCATAAGCAGTCCCTGCTTGGGTGCTACCGCCTTTGGCAGTCGCGATATGCCTTCCATGATGATTCCTACCAGTGTCTGTTTCTTTGCGAAGTCGTAGAAGCGTTGCCAGTCGAAACCGTTCAGCGCCGACCCGTCCAGAAACTCCTTTCCCTCGTACGTACCCAGGGCGAATTGTATGAATTTATAATAAATCTTCTCTGTCATTATCTCTTTTAATACACGTTTTGCCGATTGGCAAAGTTAGTCAAAATCTTTCGATTATACTGCTCGTTTCCCGATTTATCCGCATTTCCATCCTAAAAATCGAAGTCGTCTACAGCATAAAGAGGTACATTCGTAACCCAATCTTCTTGCTTAAAGTCGTTCATTGAGATGCGGTAAGCCTTTCTCGATTTGTTGTCACATACAAACTGACGCAGACTTTTAGCCTTGACATTAGTCTCTGCTTTTACTTCTAACGGGACAATCTCGTCCTCGTCATCTTGTAGCAAGAAATCAATTTCCAGGGTGCTGTTCGATTTGGCGTAGTAGTACGGTTCATATCTCAGAATTAGTTGCTGCAATACATATTGCTCTGTCAACGCCCCTTTAAACTCTGTGAAGATACTATTGCCTGTCACAATTGTAGAAGCTTTGAGATTAGACATTGCCCCTAAAAGTCCAACATCCAAACCAAATATTTTGAAAGCCACTCTGTCTTTATAGCTGACAAGCGGCAGTCTTGGAGCCTTCACATTGCATACCTTGTATATTAATCCGGCATCTTGCAACCATTGCAGAGCAATTTCATACTCTCTGGCTCTTGCGCCATCACGCACCACTCCGTATATGAATTTCTTATTCTCCTTGCTTAGTTGGGCAGGCAGCGAATTCCACAAATCAGTAATACGAGGCACTATCTCAGATGGTGCGTGCTTAGACATGTCTCTTTGGTAACTGTTCAGTATGCCTTTTTGTATCGACCTTACATCCTTCCAGTCGCGTTTTTGGCTAAAACTCAATACCGCCTCAGGCATACCTCCAACATAGTAATAATATTTTAAGTGTTCCTGAAGCTTTGGGGCAAACATAGTTATCATGTTCCAGTCTTTTGTTTGCAGTAGTTGTGCCAGATTCTTTTCTCCCATAGCCATCACAAATTCAATGAAATTCATGGGGTATAGGGACAGGAAATCTACCTTACCTACGGGGAAAGACTCTCCATTGTGTAACTCTATTCCTAAAAGTGAACCAGCCGCAATAACGTGATAGCCAGGTGCATTCTCTGCAAAATATTTAAGCGAAGTTATGGCGTGTGGCGCAGCTTGTATCTCATCAAGGAATATCAATGTCTCGCCCTCTGTACAGGTCACATTTGTTGCGGCTCCTATGGCAATAAGAATTCGAGGTATATTAAAGTCTTGCTCGAAGAGGTTTTGCAACATCTTCATCTCTTCAAAGTTCACATACGCCAACTGCTTATAGTTTTGACGAGCAAACTCTTTGACAAGCCAAGTCTTACCCACCTGCCTTGCTCCCTCTACAATTAGAGGTTTACGATGTTCTTTGGCTTTCCATTGCAGAAGTTCACTTATTGCTAATCTATCCATAATAAAACATTTTTATTTCACAAAAAATGAGGGAATATTCCACCTCTTATTCACATTTTTAGGGGGAATAACGATGCAAAGATACACATTTTAAGGGGGAATAATTGCTTTGTCTTACACATTTTTATGGGGAACGCCCATTCTTTTATTATTTTAAGGTTTTTCTTGCAGTAAGAATTTTAACAGCGGATTAAACTCTAAGTTTGAATTTACGCAGCCAAAATTCGTTTAATCCGTTTCTTGCTCGGTTGGTGCACTTCTTGCTTTGGCAAGCGGCAAAGCCGAGCGGAGACAAGTGTACCCCCTAAAAATAGCATCTGTGTATCTGCAATCCGTGGGAGAACATCAGAATATTGATTCTTCCGTTTCTGACGTGAATAGTTCCAGAGCCTTCATTCCCATGATAGAATTGCCCTTCGCGTTGAGTCTCGGACTCCACACCGCTATCGAGTAGCGCGACGGATAGAGCGCCACGATGCCGCCGCCCACGCCACTCTTGCCAGGCAGACCCACGAGGAACGCGAAGTCGCCCGCCTCGTCGTAGAAGCCGCACGTCTGCATGATGGCGTTGATGCGCTTCACCCTCGAGATTGTCAGGTTCACGCCGGCATGCGAGAAAGGTTCGTTGCTGCGAGCGAACGCCATGAACGCATGCGAGAGGTCCTCGCAGCTCATCTCCAGCGAGCAGATTGTGCTGTAGAACTGCAGCACGTCGTTCACGTCGTTGTGCAGATTGCCGTGATGCTTCAGCAGATAGGCGATGGAAGCGTTCAGATAGCTGCAGCTCAGCTCCGACTGCGCCACCTCCTCCGAGAAGTTGATGTTCTCGTTGCCGGCGATGGTGCGCACGAAGCGCAGGAAGAACTCCTTCGGGTTCTCCAGATGCGAGAGAATAACGTCGGCAGTCACCAATGCGCCGGCGTTGATAAACGGATTGCGCGGCTTGCCATGCTCGTACTCCAGCTGCACAAGCGAGTTGAACGCCGAACCCGAAGGCTCTTTTCCTATTCTTGTCCACAGATCCTTGCCTAAGATGCTCAGAGCGATGGCAAGCGAGAATACCTTTGCGATACTCTGTATAGAGAACTTCACGTCGGAAGCCCCGATGCTGTATGTCCTGCCGTCGAGCATGTGCAGGCTGAGGCCGAACTGGTCAGGGTCTACATTCGCCAGTGCCGGGATATAGTCAGCCTGCTTGCCCTCTTTAGCGTATATCTCAATCTCTTCTCTTATGTGTTCCAGTAAAGGTTGATAGTCGGTCGTTTTCATTCTTTAGTAGCTTAAAAGTTAACGTTGCGAAAATACATGTTTTCTGATAAACGAGGCGCAGAACAAGTGTTATATAAACTTAAAAAGACTCTCCCGATAGGTGCAGGCAAAAAGCCTGAGCCTATCGGGAGAGTCTTTATGTATATCTTTATGTATATCAAAATGTGTCTATGGCTTACTCTGCCACCACATCAACGCTTTCTGCCGACTGAGGCTTGAAGCGCAGTGTGTAGGTGTGGCTGCCGCTTGACGGACACTGATATTGTGACAGACAATCTTCGCCAGTGCAAGAGTTGTTGCCCAAGCCGCGCTGCATATAGTCGAAGTGAGCGTAAACCTGCGGGTTGCGTGTCAGGTCGTACCAGTGGAGCTTAGAGCTCCACATCGAGTCGCCTGATGTACACCATCTGCTCTCGTCGTAGTGAGAGAGCGAGAACGAAGCACGTCCGCCCACCTTTACGCCGAGCTGCACGCCTACGGTCTTGTTAGTGAGAATCAGCTCACGCAAATCCTCGTGGTCGCCGAAGGTCTGCGGGTGAATCATCTCGTCCACCATGTCGTCTACCGTCGTTGTGAAGCGTCCGAGGTAAGAACCCGTCTTGCGGTCGCTGTAGTTAGAGCGAGGACCGCGAGCATAGAACTCTACGTTCTCGAAGCCAGAAGCAAACTGCATGCCCAAGCCGATGCGGGCGAGTTCGCCACTTGGCGAGAATGTTACCTTCATATCTACAGTGCCGTCTGGGTAGAATGTATAGTCGGCGGTATAGCTGCAATTAGTTGCCGAACCGCTGACAGACATTGTTGCATTGTTGCCGCTCTTTCTGAGTGAGCCTGTTACGCTGATACTTGATGAATTCCTGAACGTTGGGCTGAAGCTACGGTCATTGTCCACCTTACGATAGCTGTTGAAATCGAGACCTGCATTGATGAGGCTCTTGCCGTCGTATGTCCATGAGGTAATCTTGCCGTTGCTGAAGCTGATAGAATATGCCTTGCCGTTTTCATCTGTACCAGATACTGTGCTGCCGCTTACGCTCAACGAGCCACCTTTAGAAGTGTAGCTTGACAGCTGAGGCTGACCGATAGAGGTGTTTGAGAGCGAGAACTGTTCGTCAGCGATGCTGTAGCCTTCCTCTGCCCATGATGTCCAGTCGGCAACATTCTCTTTTGTCGGCTTCTTTACGCGCAACTCTACGTTTACGAGATACTCTGCGCTGCCCTTTACTTTAGTTGTTATAGGCAGTGTTACGGTAGCAGAAGAACCTGCGTCGATAGTTGTGAAGCTTTCGAGCTTGCCGTTCTCCACCAAATATCCGTCCTTCATCACGCGATAGCCGATTTCGAAGTTGTCTGGCGAGATAGGCATAAACGCATACTTGTTCTCAATCTTTACAGACTTAGCAGATGCGCTGAAGTCGCTGAACTTCACATACTGATATACCTTCTTTACCTCAGAGAGCTTGCCAGTCCATTTGCGGTCTGGTGTGACGATACCGTTGTTGAGGAAGTTGCCCTGGAAACCCTTGCCTACACCGCTTGTAGAGTTGTAGTCGTAGCCAGACACCCAATAGTTGAAGCCGTTTTCGCTTTTCTTCTGACCGTTAACAAGCCTTGCAGGGTCGTAAATCGACTGGTCTACCCAGTCCCAGATACAACCACCGATGATGCCGGTGCTGCCTTCAATTATATCCCAAAATTCCTTCAGGTTACCAATAGCCTGACCCATAGCGTGAGCATACTCGCAAATGAAGTAAGGCTTGCCATTTAGTCCGCTTCTGTTTTCTCGTACTGACGAAACCTTTGGATACATGTTAGAGCCGAGGTCGGAGTAATTAGTTCCGCTTCCTGCTCCCTCGTAGTGAACGTAGCGTGAGTCGAGGCTTTTGCACGTATTGTATGTTGTAGAGAAGTTGCTACCGCCGCCACACTCGTTGCCCAAAGACCAGAAGATAACGCTCGGGTGGTTGCGGTCGCGCAGCACCATGCGCTTTGTGCGGTCGTCCATAGCTGTTATCCAGCTGCTGTTATTTGACAAACCCTGATTGCCGTGGCACTCCACGTTAGCCTCGTCCATTACGTAGAAGCCGAGAGCGTCCATCATGGCGTACATCTTTGGCTGGCGCGGATAGTGCGATGTGCGCACTGTGTTCACGTTAGCCTTCTTCATCATCGTGAGGTCCTTCATCATGGTCTCCATGTCGATGGCACGACCATACTCCGGGTGAGTGTCCTGAGTGTTCACGCCCTTGAAGTAGACACGCTTGCCGTTGATGTAGATGAGGTTGCCGCTCTTTGTGATGTTGCGGAAGCCGTACTTTGTAGAGAACGCCATTTCCTCTGCTCCGTTCTCGTTCTTCTGGCTTACTACGACGGTGTAGAGATACGGGTCTTCAGCGCTCCACGGGTGCAGGTTGCTGAGGCTGTTGAGTGTAACGGTCTTTTCAGCTTTTGCTGTTCCGCTGTATGTCTGTGTTCCGGTAGCAATCTCCTTGCCGTCGCGGTCGAGCAACGACACCTGCAGAGTCTTGTTAGCAGAGACGGCGTTGCGGTTGTCTACAGTCAGCTTCACCGACATGCTGCCGCTTGTAGCGTCGCTGTTGAGCGAAGATGTGATGTAGTGGTCGGCTACGAACACCTTCGGAGTAGCTACGAGATATACGTCGCGGTGTATACCAGAGAGGTGCCACATATCCTGACCTTCGAGATACGAACCGTCGCACCAGCGATATACACGTACCGAGAGCTGGTTGTCGCCCGTAGTTACGAAGTCGGTGATGTCGAAGTCGGCGTCGGTGTTAGAGTCTTGCGAGTAGCCTATGTACTCGCCGTTCACCCATACCACGGCAGCGCTATATACGCCGTCGAAGTGTACAAACACACGCTTGTCCTTCCATGTCTCAGGGATAGTGATGGTGCGGCGATAGAAGCCCGTTGCGTTGTGATCAGTAACACCATATTGAGTCCATCCCACGTTTGCGTTTGGAGCATTGTCTTGGAACGGATAGCCCACGTTGGTATATACTGGTTTGCCGTAGTTAGCCATTTCCCAAGAAAGCGGTACGCGGATGGTGTCCCAACTGCTGTCGTCAAAGTCCTTTGCCTGGAATTCGCTTGAGCCAGGACCAGATGATGTACCTGCAACATACTTGAACTTCCAAGTTCCGTTGAGGTTGATATATTCAGCCTTTGTTTCGTCGGGCTGCTGCCACGGCTCTGCGTAGTGCTTATTGTCCGCCTTCATCTGCTCTACCGAAGCGTAAGGGATGAATGTAGCGTGAGCGTCCTCCTTATGGTCGCTCACCTTGCTCTGGTTGCTTATCCAGCTAACATCGAACACGGTTTTGATGAAGCCGAAGGCTGTAGCTGATGTTTTAGATGTTGTCTTAGCAAGACCAGTGCCAGCGCTGTTTACTACCAAATAGTAATCAGAAGAAGCTTCTTGTGGTCTACATGCTAAATAATAAGTGTCGTCGCCAGCGCTAACAATCTTCCATTCTTGGTTGGCGTTGGATTTTGTTGTGCCATTTTCTTTGTAATCATACTCACTATCCCAAATAAGCGGAGCCGTACTATTAGTTCCTGCCATGTCTATTGCATAGATAGAACCGAGGCTCTTGAAGTGGAAAGAATAGCCAGTAGTACTTTTACTTGTAAGCGCGTTCCATTTCTGAGTGGCACTGCCTTCTTCTGATGTGCTAACATTTATGCTTGCGTTTTGTGTCTGGCTTTCAACGCTCAGACACTTTGCTGCGTAACCTATAGGGCAAATGTAGTAGTCGTTCCCAATGGTAGGCGTAACGAATGTGTTGTAAGTGCTTACAGACTTATATGTAGCCCATGAGCGTGTGTTGCCTTGCTTGCTACCATAGAGAATCGACGAAAGGTTGAGGATATTGTTGATGTTTGATGCATCGCAAATCTTGTTGCTGTTAAGATACAGACCGTTCGAGTTCAGTTCGATAGTTGTTTCGCCTGAGATGCCGGTGTGGTCTTTACGGTAAGTGTTGCTTGCGCCACCGTTAAAGCAGTTTACCTGCAGAGTATTGCTGCTCTTAGTATAGAAGATGTGGATTACGTAGATGCCAGAGCCTCCCCATCCTTTTGCATCCTGCAAATCATTGCCGATAGAGAGCACGTTCTCGTGTGTTGTGGTGCTTTGGCAAGAGCTAAGGTCGAGCACAGCCTTGAATGTCTGTTTCTGGAAATCAATTGTTGTTTCTTGTGAGAACGAAGAGCCGTTAGGCGTGTAATTGCTCAAAATATTTGTCTCCGCTGCGAACGCCTGCGTCGCAGCGAGTACGAGCAGCGTTATTATCGCAGCAAAATGATGTTTTATATATGTCTTCATAGGGTCGTATATTTTTATTTAACTATGAGTTTAATGCCGTTCATGATATATACGCCCGGAGCCAGACCTGCAGCAGTTGAGTTGCGGCGCACGAGCTGACCGTTGACGGTGTATATGTTGCCAACCTTAGGAGCCTCAGGCTTTACGAAAGTGCCGTCGATGCCCGTTGTGTTGTCGTCGATGCCCCAAGTGAGCACACGGCTTGCACCTGCGACGTCTTCGAAATAGCAACGGAAGCCGTTTGCTTTCATGTCTGAAACGAGATGATACATCTTGTTAGCATCACCAAAAACGTAAGAGCCTTCCTTTACCATTGTCGGCGAGAAGAAGCCTACCATTCTTGTCTTTCCTGCGACATACTGACGTTCGCTGTTGTTCTCCCATGTAGAAACCTCGATGTCTTTAATCTCATAAGTGTGATTCTCGTTGATAGTCTTAGGATCTAACAAGCAAGGCTTGCCTGCTTTAATGTAGTCGCAAGTAGAGAAGAAGAGTTTTGTCTCAGAATCGCCGGTGAGTATTGCCACTTTAGTGTCTGCGCCCCAAAGTTCTGCAATCTGTTCAGCCGACAAAGGGAAAGGAAGACAAAGCGTGTTCCATTCGTTTGTGTTAAGTTTGCGCTTCAAAGTGACGTCTACATAAGATCCGGTGAATGTAGGACGCACATAGTTTTGCGCTTCGTCGAGTGTCACAGCTTGATTCTTAGGAGCCTCTGTAGAATACTTCCACTGTGCAGACTTAAAAGTCGCATCAGGTTCCTCGTACGAAGTGACGATTGCGCCATCAAGTGTGTAGACAAAGGCAGTAGAGTAGGCGTCGCTATCCTGATAGCCCAATGTGTAAGTGCCGTTGGCAGATGACTTCAATATCCATTTGATGTCTTTGCCGCCAAAATTCCAGCGATTGGCGTCTTTAGATGGAGTCTCTGTTGCCTTGGAGACCTCCATAGCAACCGGCTTGTCTGAAATCGCTGGCTTGCCATCTGCGCCCACCGAGAGGTACTGTCCCAGCGAGTTGTAGATATACACGGAAGTCAGCGCCAATGTGTATAACAAATTCATATTAATAAAGGTTTAATAGAAAAATCAAAAATAGAATGGGAACGCCAATGGGGTTCACCACAAAAAACGATTAGATTATTTGCAATAACTAAATTCGCTTGAGTCGTAATCGTCAACAGCCTCGTCAATGTCGTCGTCCCAATTAGAGCTATTTGTGCCTGGACGTTTCATTGAATTAATTACTGGCGGATTTCCAGAATTACTCTTGTCAACGGAGGTTTGGTTCATCATGCCTCCGCTTGTCTCAAGCGTCAACACCTCGACAAAAGGTCGGTTGTACTTTTTTTTCTTCATAGATTATTGTTTTAGTTTATTTTTTTAGTTTATTTTTTTATTTGCATAACTTCAAACGTAAACCAGCGGTGCTTATCATTATTTTACTTCGCTTAGGCGCACACGCCATGCGATGCCTTTTAGTCGTAAAAGCACCACATCAGTTTAACATTTGCTATAACTCTCTTTTGTTTATTTAATTATTCTGCTATTCTGCTTGCAAAATTAGCCATTTATTCTCTTATATTTGTATAAACGACAGTTGTATTAAGTTTTTTTATATATTGTTTAAAGAAGTCAGAGAATATAAAGAAGTTATAGAATTTAAAGCCAAATGTCCTATTGCTGAATAATTATATTGCTGTTCGGTAAAACTAATAATGTGGTCAAAGACGGGCTGAAAGCCCAACAATCACATAGCCCAGGGCAGCGCCCTGGGTAAACATT
>OHBM01001989.1_pt1 | contig 14132 bp, 13 predicted proteins | sample 1577251 | NCBI WGS metagenome assembly OHBM01 (sample SAMEA3541557, study PRJEB24748) | human gut metagenome | biome: human gut; feature: human-associated habitat; material: faeces | place: China | collected 2012 | reverse complement strand
TTCTTCAGGAAATGGATACTCAAGAATATGATTGAGTAAGATTATATACAGAGAACCTGAGCGGTGCCGGCAAGAGCACGCTCGTGCGCTGCATCAACCTCCTCGAGCGGCCGACCTCCGGCACGGTGCGCATCGACGGGCGCGACATGACGCAGCTCAGCCGACGCGATCTGCTCAAGGCGCGGCAGGACATCGGCATGATCTTCCAGAGCTTCAACCTGCTCGAGCAGCGCACGGTGCTGCGCAACATCTGCTTCCCGCTCGAGATCGCGGGCGTCAAGCGCGACAAGGCGCAGGCGCGCGCCGAGGAGCTGCTCGAGCTCGTCGGATTGTCCGACCGCGCGAAAGCGTATCCCTCGCAGCTCTCCGGCGGTCAGAAGCAGCGCGTGGCCATCGCCCGCGCCCTGGCGACACGGCCGAAATACCTCCTGTGCGATGAGGCCACCAGCGCCCTCGACCCGAACACCACGCAGTCGATCCTCCGTCTGCTCAAGCAGATCAACCAGACGCTCGGCGTGACGATCGTCGTCATCACGCACGAGATGCGCGTCATCGAGCAGATCTGCCAGCGCGTGGCCGTCATCGACCAGAGCTGCATCGCCGAGATCGGCAACGTCAGCGATGTGTTCACCCACCCGAAATCCGACATTGCCAAAGCGCTCATCCTTCCCAAGAGCCCGACCGAGAACCTCCCGCCGTGCACGGGCAAGCGGCTGCGCCTCGTCTTCGACGGCAGCTGCTCCAACGAGCCGGTCATCTCGCGCATCACGCTCGAGTGCAACGTGCCGGTGAACATCCTCTTCGCCGACACCCGCATCGTCGAGGGCAGCATCTACGGCCACATGGTCATCGACCTGCCCAGCGACCCGCAGCAGTTCCACGATGTGCTGCGCTGGCTCGAGCACAACCACATCTCTTATCTTCAGGAGGTTTAAGCCATGTCTGAATTGCTCATCAAGCTCTGGCAAAACGGCATTTTGCAGCTCGGCATCTGGGAGACCGTTTACATGACGCTCATCTCCACGTTCTTCGCCTATCTCATCGGCCTGCCGGTCGGGCTCATCCTGCGCATGACCGACCGCGACGGCATCCACCCCATCGGCTGGCTCAACCGCACGCTCGGCATTATCGTCAACGCCCTGCGCAGCATCCCGTTCATCATCCTCATGGTGGCCATGCTGCCGGTGGCAAAGTTTGTCGTCGGCACGAGCCTCGGCAACCGCGCCGTGATCGTGACGCTCGTCATCGCCGCCGCCCCGTATGTGGCGCGCATGGTCGAGTCCGCCGCCAAGGAAGTCAACGCCGGCGTCATCGAGGCCGCGCAGTCCATGGGCGCGTCCACATTCCGCATCATCTGGAAGGTCATCATCCCGGAGGCCAAGCCCGCGCTCATCACTGGCGGCGTCATCTCCACCGTGACCATCCTCGGCTACTCCGCCATGGCCGGCACGATCGGCGGCGGCGGCCTCGGTCAGATCGCCATCACCTACGGCTACCAGAAGTATGACGATCAGATCGTCTGGCTGTGCGTAGCACTGACCATTCTCATCGTGCAGATCCTGCAGGAGTTCGGCATGTACATCGCCCGCCGCACCGACCGGCGCGCGCACAGCTGACGGGAGGTGCCGCCCATGCATCTGCATTATCCCGCGCTGCTGCGCGTGAACATCCGGCGCGGACGAATGTGCCCCCCGCCGAACCGCACACCCGATCATCCGTACCCACACAAATTATGATAAAATATAACATAAAGGAGAACCTGAAATGAAAAAGATCACTTCCCTCATCCTCGCCCTTGTGCTGGCGTTCTCGCTCGTGTCTCTGAGCGCCTGCGGCGACAAGGCCACCGACGACAAAAACAGCGATTCCGCCGACGACAAGGTCATCACCGTCGGCGCCAGCGCCACCCCGCACGCCGAGATCCTCGAGCAGGTCAAGCAGGCGCTTGCCGACGAGGGCTACGAGCTCAAGATCGTCACCTATGACGACTATGTCCTGCCGAACCAGGCGCTGGCCGACGGCACGCTCGACGCAAACTACTTCCAGCACAAGCCCTACCTTGACAGCTTCAACGCCAAAAACGGCACGAACCTCGTCTCCGTCGGCATCATCCACTATGAGCCGTTCGGCATCTACGGCAACGGCGTCACCGACCTGAAGGGTCTCGCCAAGGGCGCGACCATCATCATCCCCGCCGACGACAGCAACGAGACCCGCGCCCTGTTCCTGCTCCAGCAGGAGGGCCTGATCAAGCTTCCCGATGACGCGGACGCCGCCAAGGGCGTGAGCACGCTCGACATCGTCGACGACGGCGGCTACAACATCGTCACCGTGCAGGCCGACACCGTCCCGGCCCAGCTCAAGAACGCGAGCGCCGGCACCATCGCCGTCATCAACGGCAACTATGCGCTGGCCGCCGGTCTGAACATCAGCGACGCGCTCGCCACCGAGAACGCCGACGGCACCGCCGCACAGACCTACGCCAACATCATCGCCGTGCGCGCCGGCGACGAGAACAGCCCGAAGACGCAGGCGCTGCTCAAGGCGCTCAAGACCGATGCCGTCAAGCAGTACATTGCCGACACCTACAACGGCGCTGTCGTTGCAAGCTTCTGATTGGTCTCTCTCCCCCCTCTTTTCTGAAAAATGCAAAAAGCCCCCGACCATGTGTCGGGGGCTTCGTGCATTATCGGGCGGCGTTATGCGCATAGCTGTTGTCGACAAGGCGGTCAAAATCCACCCAGTCGGCGTGCTCGAGCACACCCGCCGTCTCCATGACGGTCTCGAGCCGCTCAAGGGACGACTGCGCCATGACCGGCGTCGCGTTCCACGCGTCGATGTCCTTGTAGCGCTGCACGACCTGCGTGAGCACGGACACGTCCGTGTCCGGAAACTGCGGCGCGATGATGGCGGCGGTCTCGGCCGCGTCGTGCTCGGCGATCCATGTCAGCGCACGCGCAACCGCGTTTGTAAAGCGCTGCACCACGTCCGCGTGCTCCCGGATGTACGTCTGCGAGGCGAAGTAGGCCGTATACGGGATCTCGCCGCTCTCCTGCCCGACGGACGCGAGGATATACCCCTTGCCCGCCTGCGCGACCTCGGTGGCCGTCGGCTCAAAGAGCGTGACAAAATCGCCGTTGCCGCCGGTAAACGCTCCGGCCATCATGTTGAACTGCACCGTTGTATCCACGTCGGCATCCACGCCGGGGACGATGCCGTTTTGCCGCATGACGTATTCGAGCGTCATCTCCGGCACGCCGCCCGCGCGACCGCCGATGACAGTCCTGCCGCGCAGCAGCTCCCACGAAAACGGCACATCCTCTCGTCCGACGAGAAACGACCCGTCGCGCTTCGTGAGCTGACCGAACACGACCGGGTGATCGTCCTTGCCCTGATTGTACACGTAGATGCACGCCTCCGGTCCGGCGAGACCGATGTCCGCCTGCCCGGTGAGCACTGCCGTCATGACCTTGTCGGCGCCGCCGCCGTTGCTCAGCTCGATCTTCAGACCCTCATCCGCGAAAAAGCCCTGCTCCAGTGCCACATACTGCGGCGCGTAGAACACCGAATGTGTCACCTCGCTCAGGCGGACGGTGGCCGTCTCCTGCGTGCCGCAGGCGCACAAGGCCGCCGGCAGCAATACCGCCAGAACCACACAAAGAAACCGTTTCATTGCGTCACTCCCAACCGATTTTTGAATCCCTTCTCCAGCCACAGCACGAGCTGATACATCACCACGGCCGCCACCGCAAGCACGAAGACGGTCGCCATCACAAGGTCCATGTTGAACACCTGCGACCCGTAGACGATCAGATAGCCGAGACCGGCTTTGGACACCAGAAATTCGCCCATGATGACGCCGACCCACGACAGGCCGACGTTCACACGCAGCGTATTGAACAGCGTGGCGTAGTTGGCCGGAATGACCAGCCGCCACAGGATCTGATGGCGCGTCGCGCCGAGCGTCTGCATCAGGCGGATCTTCTCCCGATCCGTAGACAGGAAGCCCACGTGCATATTCAGGATCGTGACGAAGAGCGAAATTGCGACCGTCATGGCGATGATCGAGCCTGTGCCCGCGCCGATCCAGACGATGAACACCGGCCCGAGCGCCGTCTTCGGCAGCGCGTTGAGCACGACCAGATACGGGTCGAGCACGCGCGAGAGCAGCTCGCTCCACCACAGACCGATGGCGATGAGCGTGCCGAGCAGCGTCCCGAGCAGGAAGCCCGCCACGACCTCCAGACACGACGTGCCGATGTGCAGCCACAGCTCGCCGGAGCTTTGCAGCGCCGCGAGCGTGCGCACCACGCGCGACGGGCTGCTGACGATGAAGGCGTCCACCCAGCCGCAGCGCGCCGCGAGCTCCCACCAGCCGAGAAACGCCGCCAGCAGCAGCACCTGCAGCGCCAGCACGACCCGGCGGCGGCGCTTTTGCGCGCGCAGATACGCAAGTCTCTGCGGGGAGAGCGACCGTTCAGGCATTGACATCCAGCTCCTCCCATATTTGATTGAACAGCGTCTGAAATTCCGCCCGGCTGCGCCGCTGCAGCGACGGCACGGCACGCAGCGCGCCGAGATCGTGGATGGCCTTGACGGTCGCGGGGCGGTGCGTGAGCACGACGATGCGGTCCGAGAGGCTGATGGCCTCGGAAATGTCGTGCGTGACGAGCAGCGCCGTCTTGTGCTCGCGGCGGATGATCTGCGCGATGTCGCCCGACACGGCCAGTCGTGTCTGATAGTCGAGCGCGGAAAACGGCTCGTCGAGCAGCAGCACATCCGGCGATGTCGCCAGTGTGCGGATGAGCGCGCAGCGCTGGCGCATCCCGCCCGAGAGCTGGTTTGGCAGCTTGCGCGCAAAGCCGTCGAGCCGGTACTGCGTGAGCAGGGCGCGCACGGCGTCGCGCCGCGCGGGTGTGTTCTCGTGCCGGATCTCCAGCCCGAGCGTCACGTTGCCCCAGATCGTGCGCCAGTCAAAAAGCTGATCGCGCTGCGGCATCAGCCCCGCCTTCCCTGTCGGCGCGCGCACGGGCTCGCCGTCGACGAGCACCTCCCCGCCAGACGGACGCTCAATACCGGCGATGAGCGCCAGCAGCGTGGATTTTCCGCAGCCGGACGGCCCGACGATGCTCACAAACTCGCCGTCGGCCACGCCGAAGGTCACATCCCGCAGCGCCGCCACCTCGCCGTCCGGCGCCTGATAGGTCAAGGCGGCGCGGCGCAGCTCGATTTTCATGGCGTCTCCCCCTTTGTTCGCGCCGAGGCGCTATGCCCCAATGTATGCCGCGCCGGTGCACGGGGTGCAAAGCAAAGCGGCGCGGCCGCGCAGGTTTCCGGAGAAATGGTTTTTGGGCGGACTTTCGGCAAAGCGAAAACGCACACATCACCTTTGTGATGTGTGCGTTTTTTATCCTGCCGCCTTGTACGCGCGCTCGAGCGCGGCGGACAGCGGCTGCCCGTGTGAGCGGCAGATGCGCCGCAGCCGGTATAGGCACGCGGGGTCGTGCGTGAGGCGGTTGATGCCCCAGTCGCACGACAGCGTCGCCTGAAAGCCCATGCCGCGCAGGACCTGATCCGTCCGGTCGCTGTATTTGCCGTAGGGGTAGGCAAAGGTGTCCGGTGTGCGGCCGGTATGCTCCGCGAGCTCATCCTGCAGGCGCTGCAAGTCCGTGCGCAGCAGCTGCGCATAGTCCGTCTCCGACTCGCCCGCGTTCGGCAGGCAGCCGTAGCGCTCCGGCGTGTAGCTGTGCAGGTCGTAGGAGTGGTTCTGCACCTCGACGAGACCGGAGGCGAGCATCTCATTGAGCTGGTCCCATGTGACGTGCGCATAGTCGATGCTCTCACTCGGCCACTCGGTGAAATCGTCCGTGTTGCGCCCGAGCAGCGAAAAGACGATGCGCGCCGCATATTGCCGCAGCAGCGGCAGCACATAGACGTAGTTGTTGTAGTACCCGTCGTCAAAGCTGAGCACGATGGGCTTTTCCGGCAGCGGCGTACCGTCACGCACATAGGCGATGACGTCCGCCATGACGACGGTCGTGTAGCCGTTTTCCGCCAGCCACCGGAGGTCAGATTCCAGCTCCCACGGCTGGATGGCGTCCTTGCCGGACTTGTCGGGCTTGACCTCGTGGTACATGATGATCGGCAGCGGCACGGCGTCCGCCTCCTCCCCTGCGGCATAGGCCGCGAGCGGGCAGAGCACGAACAGCGCAGACAGCACGACGGCCATCACCCGCTGCGGGACCGGCAGCGCTCGGCGCACGGCATCCATCTCCTCTCGTTTCATCCGTTCGGAGGTAGTGTGCGCCGAGCGCGCGAAAATCATGCACGCGCTGCGCGTTTCGCAGCGGCGCGCTGCACGCATTTGACGCCCTCCACGATCGGGAGCACCAGAAACGCCAGCCCCATCGCCACGGCATACTCGGCGGCGGAGATGGGCGTGAAGTCAAAGGCGTTGGCCAAAAACGGCACATAGATGCACAGCGTCGTGAGCGCAAGGCTCGCCGCGGCCGCGCCGACGAGCGCCCAGTTGGGCGTGCGCAGCGTGAACAGGCTCGCCCGGTGTGCGCGCATATTGAAGCTGTGGAAGATCTCCGCCATGCTCAGCGTCAGAAACGCCATCGTCGTGCCGTCGGTCGAATTCGTGACCGTCCAGACGCCGTACTCCATGTAGTGGCCAATGAAGAACGCCGCCAGCGTCAGCACCGCGCACATCACGCCCTGATACACGCAGTCGAAGCCGACGCCGTGCGCAAAGATGCTCTCGCGCGCGCTGCGCGGCGGGCGTGTCATGATGTCCGGCTCTGCGCGCTCCATGCCGAGCGCCAGCGCCGGGAAGCAGTCGGTGAGCAGGTTGATCCACAGCAGGTGCACCGGCTCAAGGATCGTAAAGCCGAGCATCGTCGCGGCGAAGATGCTCAGCACCTCGCTCATGTTCGAGCCGAGCAGGAACTTCACGGCGCGGCGGATGTTGTCATAAATGCGCCGCCCCTCCTCGACCGCGCCGACGATGGTGGCAAAGTTATCGTCGGCGAGCACCATGTCGGCCACGTTTTTCGTCACGTCCGTGCCGGTGATGCCCATGCCGATGCCGATGTCCGCCGCACGGATGCTCGGCGCGTCGTTGACGCCGTCGCCGGTCATGGCGGTGATGAAGCCGGCGTCGCGCCACGCCTGGACGATGCGCGTCTTGTGCTCCGGCTGCACGCGGGCATAGACGCTGATGTGCTGCAGACGGCGGCGGAACGTGTCGTCGTCCATGGCACTGAGCTCCGCGCCGGTGACGGCCTCGTCGCCGGGGCCGAGCAGGCCGAGCTCACGCGCGATAGCGCTGGCGGTGTCCACATGGTCGCCGGTGATCATGATCGGGCGGATACCGGCGCTGCGGCAGTCGCGGATGGCATCCACGACCTCGGGACGCACCGGGTCGATCATCCCCGCCAGACCAAGAAAGCACAGGTGCTGCTCGAGCGCCGCGGGCGACGTATCGTCCGGCAGCGCGTCATACGTGCGCATGGCCGCCGCCAGCACACGCAGCGCCCGGCCGGTCATGTCGCGGTTGTGCGCGGCGATCTCGGCGCGGTGCGCGTCCGTCATGGGCACGGCCTGCCCGTCGATCCAGATGCGGTCGCACAGCGGCAGCAGCACATCGGGCGCGCCCTTGGTGTACTGCACGATGTGCCCGTCGTCGGAATGCAGGGTGCTCATCATCTTGCGCGCGCTGTCAAACGGCGCCTCGGCCACGCGCGGCAGCTGCGCGCGCAGCGCGCTCGGGGACAATCCCAGTGTGACCGCCCAGCGCACGAGCGCGGCCTCGGTCGGTTCTCCGGTCACGGTGTCCGTGTCCGGGTCGTGCACGGCGTCGGCACACAGCGCCATGGCCGTGGCGAGCAGGTGCTCGTCGCTGCCCGCAGACGCCGTGACGGTCATGCGGTTTTGCGTGAGCGTACCGGTCTTGTCCGTGCAGATGATCTGTGCGCAGCCGAGCGTCTCGACCGCCGTGAGCCGGCGGATGACCGCGCTGCGGCGGCTCATGTTCGTCACGCCGATCGACAGCACGATCGTCACGACCGCAGCCAGCCCCTCCGGAATGGCGGCGACCGCAAGGCTCACGGCAATGAGGAACGTGTCGAGCACGACGCGGCCGCTGATCGTCCCGGCGCGCAGCACGCCGACCGCGAACACGATCGCGCAGATGCCCAGCACCAGCCACGTCAGGATGCGGCTCAGCTGCGACAGGCGCAGCTGCAGGGGCGTCTTGTTTTCCTTCGTCTGCGTAAGTGCGTCGGCGATGTGCCCCATCTGCGTCTGCATACCGGTCTCGGTGACGACGGCGCGGCCGCGCCCGTAGACGATGCTGCTGCCGAGGTAGAGCATATTGCTGCGGTCGCCGAGACCGATCTCGCCGTCGGCTGTGAGCGCGTCGGTGGATTTTGACACCGGCACGCTCTCGCCGGTCAGCGCGGCCTCCTCCGCACGCAGGCTGGCGCTTTCGATCACGCGCGCATCGGCCGGTACGGCGTCGCCCGCCTCGAGCACGAGCACGTCGCCCACGACGAGCATCTCGCTCGGGACGGTCACGATCTTGCCGCCGCGCAGCACGCGGCTATGCGCCGCGCTGAGCGCCTTGAGCGCGGCGATGGCCTGCTCGGCCTTGCTCTCCTGATACACGCCGAGCACCGCGTTGATGATGACGACAAGCAAAATGATGATGACGTCCGCAAAACTCTCGTGCGCATATGCGCTCGTGACGGCCGAGACCAGCGCCGCCGCGAGCAGCACCAGGATCATCGGATCCGCGAGCTGGGCAAAAAAGCGCTTGACGACCGACGGCTTCGGCGGCTCTGCGAGCACATTGTGCCCGTCACGCGCCAGCCGCTCGTCGGCCTGCGCCTGTGTGAGTCCGTCGGGCGTGCTGTCGAGCGCGTGCAGCGTGTCGGCGGATGACTGCCGGTAATATTCCATCGTTTGTCCTCCTTTTCGGTATCGGATAGGGTTCCCCGGAAATGAAAAAAAGAGACCTACCTGCCCTATGGGCAGATAAGTCTCATCATTTCAGACCGAGCCAGATCCAACAGATCGGTTGTTGGCCGGGCCGCGCGACGGATCGCGCCAATTACTCCCTTATCCCGGAATCATTGTATGCGCACACGCGCGCAAACACAAGCAAAAACTGCACCGCGCAGCCGAATCTTAGCGCCGTCTTAGCGCTTTGCGCTGCGCCGCCAGATCTTCTGCGCCTCAGCAGCCCGGATGAGCTCGTCACGGAAATCCGGATGTGCGATGGAGACCAGCGCCTCGGCACGCTCCCACGTGCTGCGCCCGGCGAGATTCACCACGCCCTGCTCCGTCGCCAGATAATACGCCTGTGCGCGCGGGGACGTGACGATGTCGCCGTCAAAATGCGGCAGGATGCGCGAATGGCGCACACCGTCTCTGTCCGTGAAGGTGGACGTCATGCAGATGAACGCCTTGCCGCCGCGCGCCATGGCCGCCCCCGTGAGAAAATCAAGCTGGCCGCCCGTGCCGCTGATCTGGCGCAGACCGGAGCTCTCGGATGCAACCTGACCGTAGAGATCGGCCGCGATGCAGCTGTTGATCGACACCATGTTGTCAAGCTGTGCGATGACCTCGGGCGCATTGACATAGGACAGCGGCGCAGCGATGACGCCGGGGTTGTCGTCCACCCAGTCGTAGAGCCGCTTGGAGCCGATCGTGATGCCGAGCATGCCCTGATTGCGGTGCAGCGTGCAGCGGCGGTTCGTGAGCACGCCCGCCTCGTGCAGCTCAAGATACGCGTCCGAGCAGAGCTCGGTGTGCATGCCGAGGTCATGCAGACCGGAGCGCGCGAGGAGCTTTCCGAGCACGGTGGGCATGCCGCCGATGCCGAGCTGAACGGTCGCCCCGTCGCAGATGTGCGGCAGGAGCAGGTTTGCGATCGCGGTGTCCTCCGCGCTCGCCGGGTGCTCGGGTGGATCGGAAAACGGCGCGTGCGCGCCCTCGACGATCATGTCCGCGTCGGAGATATGGATGACCTCGTCAAAGCCGCCGCGCAGCCGCGGCAGATGCTCGTTGATCTCCAGAATGACGATGTCCGCCTGCTCGAGGATCGCGCGGGACACGCCGGTCGCCGCCGAGAGGTTGAAGTACCCGTGGCGATCCATCGGCGTGACGCACGCCATGGCGACGTTCACCGTGAGAAACTGCCGGTAATACCACGCGAGGTTGCGGAAGATCATCGGCGTGAAGTAGCACAGGCCGCGGTCGCAGAGCCTGCGCTCATACGCCGAGCAATGCCATGTGTGGTAGAGAAAATGCGTCTGCTCCGGGTCGCACTCGACGATCTGCAGCGGGCCCATGCAGAGATTGCCGCGCACCTTCACGTCGTGCAGCTCGTCACGCCGGGCGGCAAGCGCCGCATCGAGCAGCAGCGGGAAGCCGAGCCCCGACGTATAGTCCACCCAGTCGCCGTCCTTCACGGCGCGCACCGCCTCGGCGGGCGTGCGCAGCTTGCTGCGGTATTCGGCCTGATAGTCCATCGTCGTTCCTCCTAGAAGATCTGATCTTTTTGCACCGGCGTCTGAAACAGGCGGCGGATCTCGGCGCTGTCGTCGGTCTGGCCGAGGATCCACATGAGCTTTGTGACCACGGCCTCGCTCGTCATGCTGTAGGCCTCGATGAGCCCGAGCTCGCGCTTGGCGCGGTGACCGACCTGATACACCTCCATATCGCTGCCCTCGTGGGGGACCTGTGTCGTCATGACGATGACGCGGCCGGACTCCACCCAGTCGCGCACGGCGTTATAAAAGCTCTCGTCGCCGTAGCACGGCAGGCCGCCGACGCCGAAGCTCTCGATCACGAGCGCGCGGTAATGCGCCTTGAGGTAGTCGAAAATGCCGGCGTCGATGCCGGGGATGAGCTTGAGCACGAACACGCCGGGGTCGAGCCGGTCATAAAAGCGCGGCGCGCCGTCAACGTGCTCCCGGATATAATACACGAGCTGCCGGCCGCGCAGAATGGCCGTTTCCGGATAGTCGATGCTCGAAAAGGCGTTGTAGCTCTTCGTGCGCATCTTGCGTGCGCGCGTGCCGAGAATGACCTTGTGGTCAAAGACGACGTGTACGCCGCACGCGCCGTCGTCGCAGGCGTAGAGGAAGGCGTCGCGCAGGTTCTCGCGCGCGTCGGTGTCCTGATTGAAGATCGACTGCTGCGAGCCGGTGATGACGACGGGCTTGGCGTTGTTCTGGATGAGGTACGAGAGCGCGGCGGCGGTATAGGCCATCGTGTCCGTGCCGTGTGTGAGAACAAAGCCGTCATACGCATCGTAGTGCGCGCGCACGCACGCCGCCATCTGCAGCCAGTCGCGGCTGTTGATGTTCGTGCTGTCGCGGTTCATGAGCTGCACGGTGTCGATGCGGCACAGCTGCTCGAGCTCCGGCACCTCGGCCAGCAGCTCCCCGGAGGTGAGCTGCGGCGTGAGTCCGTCGGCCGTCGCCTTGGACGCGATCGTGCCGCCGGTGGCGATCATAAGAATATGCTTCATATCAGTCTTTCACTTTCTTCCAATAGTCGAGCGATGCAAAGCCCCGTTCGAGCTGCATCGCCGTATACTCCTCGCACACGCGCGCAAGCTGCCTGCGCCCCGCGTCGCCGAGCGTGAAGGAAAAGATCCGCTTCGGATCGGCATTGACAACGTGGCGCATGGCGGCCAGCGTCTCCGGCAGCAGCGGCGTGACGGCAGACGAGCTCGCTCCCCGGCACTGCGCACAGTACACCGCGCCGCCGCGCAGGGAGAGCCACGGCTCCACAGGCTCGGGCGCGCCGCAGCGCGCGCAGCACGACAGGTCCGGCTCATAGCCGGCCAGGCACATGAGCCGCAGCTCGAACACCGCCTTGATCTGCTCCGGCGGGCATAGCGCGCGGCTAAGCGCATAGAGGCTGTTGAGCCCGAGCTGCAGCACCGGCGGATCGGGATACTCCTCGGCGGAGACGGTCTCAAGGAGCTCTGCAAAATAGCTCCCGAGCGCAAACGCACCGAGATCTGCGCGCAGGCCCAGAAACTCCTCGACCGTGGACGCCTCGTTGAGCGTACGGCGGCCGCGGTTTTCAAAAATCGTCATGTCCGAATAGGTCAGCAGCTGCGTCGCTGCCGTGATGCGGCTGCCCTTGCGCAGCGCGCCGCGCGCGCGGACGGTGATCTTCCCCTCGTGCTGCGTGAGCACGGTGAGGATCTTGTCCGACTCTTTGTAGCGCACCTCGCGCAGCACCAGACCGCGGGTCGTAAGAAACATCGTATGTACCTCATCAGGCGGGGCGGCGGTCGGTGTCGTCCGCCGCAGATGCCTCGCTCGCCGCCGCATTGCGCGCGGCGCAGTAGCAAAGATAGCCGAGCGGATCACCGGTATCCGCAAACAGCTGCCAGAAAAAATCGTCCTGCACAGGAAACCACCTCGCTGCGCATAGTGTCTGCACAGCGGGGTGGAACTATAGCTGGTAATTTCCGCGTCTCACTGGTCGGTGAAACCGAAGTTACGCAGCTGGGCGGCCGAGTCGCGCCAGTTTTCCTTGACCTTGACCCATGTCTGCAGGTACACCTTCGTGCCCATGAAGCGCTCGATGTCCTGCCGCGCGAGCTCGCCGATCTTTTTGAGCATCGCGCCGTGCTTGCCGATGATGATGCCCTTGTGGCTGTCTTTTTCGCAGTAAATGGTCACATCCATGTCGATGATGCCGTTGTCGCGCTCGGAAAACTTCGTGACCTCGACGGCCGTGCCGTGCGGGATCTCCTTATCGAGGCACAGCAGCAGCTTTTCGCGCACAAGCTCGGCGCAGATCTGCTTTTCGGGCATGTCGGAGATCATGTCGTCCGGGAACAGCTGCGGTCCGGGCACGGCCAGCGCCGTCAGTTCGTTTAAGAGCGCGTCGAGCCCGTCGCCGTTCTGGGCAGACACCGGCACGATCGCGCGCCACGGCAGCGCCTCGGAATAGGCGGCGATGACGGCCAGCAGCTCCTGCTTTTCGACCGTGTCGATCTTGTTGATGACGAGCACTGCCGGAGCGCCCGTCGACCGGATGCGCTCGATGAGCGCGCGCTCCTGCTCGCCGACGGAGGCGATGGGCTCGACAACGAGCATCACGCCGTCAACGTCCGCCACGCTCTCGCGCACGACCTGCACCATGTAGTCGCCCAGACGGTTGCGCGGCTTGTGAAAACCCGGCGTATCCATGAGGATAAGCTGCGCGTCGCCGCGGTTGACGACGGCGCTGATGCGGTTGCGCGTCGTCTGGGGCTTGTTCGAGACGATGGCGATCTTCTCGCCCAGCAGGGCGTTTGTGAGCGTGGACTTGCCGACGTTCGGCCGTCCGCAGATGGTGATCATAGCGGTTTTGGTAATCATTCTCTTCTCCTTATACGTCCAGCAGACGCATGATCTCTTTTTCTCGTGCGCGCATACGGCGCTTGTCCTCCCCCTCGTCCACGTGGTCGTAGCCGAGCAGGTGCAGCACGGAGTGCACCGTCAGATAGCTGACCTCATGCGCGAAACTGTGGCCGTAGGTCTCGGCCTGCTCGGCGCAGCGCTCCATGGAGATGACCATGTCGCCGAGCATGGCGCGCTCGGTCTCATAGTCCCACTCGCAGGCGCCGGGGTCGAATGCGCCGGGCGTGAGCTCATTCATCGGAAACGACAGCACGTCCGTCGCCCGGTCGACACCGCGCTGCTTATGGTTGATGGCGTGGATGGCGGCATCGTCCGTGAGCGTCACATCGAGCTCACACGGGACGCACACGCCCTCGGCCCTGAGCGCCGCGGCGGCTGCGCGCTTGACATAGCGCTGCGTGTCCGGGAAGCCGAGTCCCCGGCGCGTGCGGGTGATGGTGATCTTGGCTTGTGTCATGCTTTTTTCCTCACAGTCGTCTTGCGCGCGGCGGGCTTTTTGGCAGCGGCCGCGGCGTGTTTTTCTCTCTTCTGATCGTCCTTTTCGTAGGCGGCAATGATCTTCTGCACGAGTGCGTGGCGCACAACGTCCGCCCCGGTCAGACGGCAGATGGCGATGTCGTCGATGCCGTCGAGGATGCGCAGCGCCTCCTTGAGACCGGACGGCTTGTCCGACGGCAGGTCGATCTGCGTCAC
>OHBM01001987.1_pt1 | contig 14143 bp, 9 predicted proteins | sample 1577251 | NCBI WGS metagenome assembly OHBM01 (sample SAMEA3541557, study PRJEB24748) | human gut metagenome | biome: human gut; feature: human-associated habitat; material: faeces | place: China | collected 2012 | reverse complement strand
CAGAAAAGTAAACGCATTCTCATACTCCTGCAGATAACGTTTCAACCACGCGATGTGCTCTGCGTCAAGATAGTTCGTCGGCTCGTCTAAAAGAAGAATGTCCGGTTTTTCCAGCAAAAGCTTTGCCAGAAGAACTTTCATACGCTGTCCGCCGCTTAAATCCGTGACATCATGAGACAGTCCAAGCTCAAGCAGTCCAAGCGCTCTCGCCACTTCCTCCACCTTCGTGTCAATGATGTAAAAATCGTGCATGGTCAATGTATCCTGGATCACACCGAGTTCTTCCATCATCGCATCCATCTCGTCCGGTGCCGCCTCACCAAGCCTGTCACAGATTTGGTTCATGTTTTCTTCGAGTTCAAACAACCATGCGAACGCCGATTTTAACACACTCTCGATTGTCATGCCTTTGGTCAGTGTGGAGTGCTGGTCGAGATAACCGACACGGACGTTTTTCGCCCATTCCACTTTTCCCTCGTCCGGCATAAGCTTTCCGGTCACGATATTCATAAATGTGGATTTTCCCTCGCCGTTGGCGCCGACTAATCCGATGTGTTCTCCCTTCAAAAGCCGGAAAGACACGTCATTAAAAATTGCCCTGTCACCAAATCCGTGTGTCAGGTGTTCCACGTTTAAAATACTCATACTGAATCCTTTCGTTTTTAATTACATTGTTCAATTTTTCACAATTTGCTCTACTCTGGTGGGAAGTTTCGCAGTTATTTTTTACTTGTACAACATCTTCTTCGTCTTTTTCAGGACATGGAAATATGCCGGGAATAAAAATGCATCCGCAAAGATCCATGCCACCGGGCTTGCAAAGCACGCTGCCACGTAGCCGAAAACAGGCACAAACGCAAATCCGACTAACGTTCTTGCAACCATCTCAAACACACCCGCCAAAATAGCAAATTTGCTGTAGCCCATTCCCTGGATCAGGAAGCGCACGATATTAACAAATGCCAGCGGAATATAAAATGCACTGTTGATCAATAAAAACAGTCCTGCATTGGAAACCACTTCCGGTGCTGCCGTTCCGACAAAGAAGCCTGCCAGTGTCCCACGGAAGAAGATCATAATGACAAATGCCAGCACCGCATACGCACATCCCAAAATGGACGCTGCCTTTAAACCTTCGGAGACACGATCCAGTTTTTTTGCTCCGACATTCTGACCGCCGTAGGTTGCCATGGTGGAACCTAACGCATCAAACGGACAGCAGAAAAACATTCCGATCTTACTTCCGGCTGTCATTGCAGCAACCGCATGAGAGCCAAGGGAGTTGACCGCACTCTGTAAGATAACGCTTCCGATCGCCGTGATGGAATACTGCAGTCCCATCGGAACGCCCATTCCACACAATGTCATCATGTACGTTTTATTTACCTGCATTTCCTCTTTTTCCGGATGCAGTATCTCAAAATGTCTGATACTGTAAATAAGGCATCCCACACCGGAGATCAGCTGTGAGATCACCGTTGCCCATGCTGCACCTTCCACTCCGGTTCCGAGCACTACGATAAAAAACAGATCCAGTCCGATATTAATGACCGCAGCGATCACCAGAAACACAACCGGTGTCCTGCTGTCCCCCATGGAACGGATAATTCCCGAAACCAGATTGTACAGATAGGTGACCGGAATCCCCCAGAAAATGATCACAATGTAACGGTATGCACCGTCAATGATATTTTCCGGTGTGCGCATCAGCTCCAGGATCGGCATACAGAAAATGACCGTCACGATCGTCATGACCACTGCAAAAATAGCAGAGAGGTAAATGGCGTTCATCATAAAGCCACGCATGCCCTTATAGTCTCCTGCGCCGAATTTGTGTGCCAGAGGAATCGCAAATCCGTTGCACACTCCCATACAGAATCCGATGATAAGAAAGTTGACGGAGCCTGTGGAACCTACCGCTGCAAGGTCATCTACTCCGAGGAAACGTCCTACGATCAACGTATCCATCAGATTGTAAAACTGCTGAAATAAAAATCCAAACAAAAGTGGTACGGAAAATCCAAGAATCAGCTTCATTGGCGATCCGTTTGTCATATCCTTCGTCATATCTTTTTCCCTCGAAAAAATTGTGGTGATATCACATATCACCACAATAAGTATTAAAAACTTCAAAAAACGTATCCGTCTTCATCCCGGAACCTGTCTCAAGTTCCAGATTCTCCCAGAGTTCTTCGTTGATATTCGAACTCAGGGAAGAAACAAATCCATTGTATTCATCATCAAAAGCTTCCTTTTCTCTTTTGTCTACAATATTGGCTTTGTTCGCCTCTGTCAGCTCCTGATTGTATTTGTTCAGGCATTTAATGAAATAAAAGCCTCCATCCACTGTGATCTTACCGGAAACCTCATCATTTTCCATCTGAAATGCGATCTCTTCTACTGCAGCCGGGAGATCATCCCTTGAAATATTTACCTGAATGCTGCCAAGCTCATTATAATTATTGGCGAGTGTTGCAAAATCTTCTCCCTGGGCTAATCTGGATGCGATCTCATTTGCCCGGCTCTCATCCGAAACAAAAATCTGCATGATCTCCATCACCCGTGCCTCATCATCGCTGACCTCCTCATTCACCGCTTTTGTGAGTGAGTGGTACACTTTCTGTGCCAGCGCATAATGCTCATAGTACTCTTTGATGTCACTCTCCGAAACGCCCATATAGGCAGTCTCCTCCTCCGTGAGCGAGGCAAAGTACTCCTCTGCCGCCTGAGCGGTCTTTTCCTTTTCTTCTTCGGAAAGTTCCATCTCTTTTTCCTTTGCAAGCTGGTCTAAGCAGACCACCTGTGCCAGCTCCCGCATTGTGATATTTTTCACATAGTTTTCCAGGGAACTGTCTCCAAAATCATGCTGCCAGAGATCGAGTCCATAGGCTGTTCCGTAAATATTCTGGTAGTTCACCAGATATACCTTCGCCTCTTTCAGCCCGCAGGACACATTTCCAATGCGGAATACCTGACGGTTGTTCAATGTGTTTGAGACGATCACTTCCTTATTTCCAATCTTACATCCTGTGAGCAGAAAGGAAAAGCAGAGCAGACATATCAGTGCAATTTTTTTTCTAATATTTTTCATGCTTTTCTTTTAAGCTTCCATAGCTTTTAAAATGCTTCTCGCAACAGAGATTCCGTTTGCGGATGCCTGCTGCAGACCACGGGTTACCGATGCTCCGTCACCGATGGCACGAAGACCTTTTACGCTTGTCTCAAAGTCTTTGTTTACCACAACCTTGTTCGAGTAGAATTTTACTTCGACACCATATAATAAAGTCTCATCACTTGCAATACCCGGCGTCACCTTATCAAGTGCAAGGATCATCTCCTCAATGTCCACCATAATACGATGTGGGAATACAAGGGAAAGATCTCCCGGTACTGCATCCTTTAACGTAGGGATCAGGTTATTTCTGCAGAGACGCTCCTCTGTCGTTCTTCTTCCTCTTCTGAAATCACCGAAGGTCTGTACCAGAATTTTTCCATCGCAGAGCATGTTGGAAAGCTGTGCGATCTGCTTGCCGTACTCGATTGGTGTTTTGAATGGCTTTGTAAAATTCTTGGATACAAGGATTGCAAAGTTGGTATTGTTTGTCTTTAAATCTTTGGATTTGTAAGCGTGTCCGTTTACAACTGCAAGTCCGTTGTCGTAGTACTCTGTCGCAACTTCACCGGATGGATTCGTACAGAAGGTACGTACTTTATCGTCAAATGTCGGTGTATGGTAAACTAATTTTGCCTCGTAAAGGTTATCGTTTAAAAATTCCATAACCTCGTCACGCACTTCCACACGGACACCGATATCTACCGTACCGACCTGCGTCTCGATCCCATGACCGTTACAGATGTGTGAGAACCAGTCTGCTCCCTCACGTCCGACTGCAGATACGACCTCTTTTGCATGGTATGTTTCATCTTTGTCTGTCACAAGTCCTTTTACCTGGCCATCTTCAATGATGATATCTTTGACCATGGTATTGAACTCCATCTCAACACCCTGCTCTAACAGATGCTCCTGCAATCTGGAATAAATCTTATATCCTTCCTCTGTTCCAAGGTGACGGATCGGACATTCGATGAGTTTTAAGTTTGCTGTGATCGCTTTTCTACGGATCTCGCGGATTTCTTTTTCTTTATCCACACCGTAAACTTTTGTATCTGCTCCGAATTTTAAATAAATATCATCGGATTCTTTTAATAATGTAACAGTCTCATCATATCCTAAAATCTCCGGAAGATTTCCACCTACGTCCGGGGATAAAGATAATTTTCCATCGGAGAATGCTCCTGCTCCGGCAAATCCGGTCGTGATGGAACATGGCTGACATCCTACACATACTTTTGTCTTTCTCTTCGGACACTGTCTGTTCTCGATACGGCGTCCTTTTTCAATCATTAAAATCTTCAGGTCTTTGTTGGCATGGATCAGTTCATATGCACAGAAAATACCGGAAGGACCTGCCCCAATAATAATCACATCATAATTCTTCATATAGTTTTCTCCTTGTCAAAATGCCTTTTTTACAGTCTTTTTCTGCTACAAAAGGGCGTTCTCATTCTGCCTGCTTTGCAAACTTTTTGAGTATAATAAACATTTTTTCTTTTGTCAATCCCATTCCGGGAAATTTATAAAAATTTAAGCTTCCACGATCAGATATCTGCCATCCGGGAGGGCAAATACTTCGCTTGCCTCCTCCAGATCCTTGAGTGACATTCCCTCGATATCAGCCCCCTGATCTTCGAAATAGGCTTTTACCTCTTTCATATTCTTACAGACAACCGCCATGCAGTCCTCTAAAAATTCCTCTGTCTCTTCTATTGTCTCTGCCACCGGCTCCGGCAGAAGCTGTTCCTGATGCGCCAGAAAATATTCCAGACATACTTCATCAAATCCATTCATACGCTGTTCTCCTTTGTAATTGTGTGTATATGCAGTTTACCATAGATAGGGATCGATTCCAAGTGTCTGCAGCTCCTTATAAATACGTGCAACAGGAAGTCCGACCACATTATTGTAGTCACCCTCGATCCCCTCGATATAGATCGCACATTTTCCCTGGATCCCATATGCGCCGGCTTTGTCCATCGGCTCTCCGGTCGCCACATAGCGGTCGATCTCAAGTGCTGACAACGGTTTCATGGTAACTTCTGTTTTCTCGTAAAAGGTATGTGCGCCCGCTCGTCCGTTTTTGTCCAGAAACACAAATGTAACGCCTGTATACACAGCATGTTTTCTTCCCGACAGAAGCGTGAGCATCCGTTTTGCATCCGCTTCATCCTTCGGCTTGCCAAGGATGGTATCATCACATGCAACGACGGTGTCTGCCCCAATCACCAGGATATCCTGCGGTGTCATGAGTTCCCCATGTCCGCTCTCATATGTTTTTACCATTGCTGCGACCTCTGTCGCTTTCTGCTCGGAAAGCTCCATCACAACCTCCTCCGGCACGCTTTTCGAGATAACTTCCTCTCCCTTTGCCGGGCAGATTTCAAATTCCAGTCCGATCTGTTCTAACAATTCTTTTCTTCTCGGCGAAGCCGAGGCAAGTATGATCTGTCCCATTTTTTTCTCCTGTTATAAAGTAATCAATTTTTCCAAAGAGAAGGAATAAATCAAAATTTCCTTCACTTTGAGTTTTCGTGCGCCAAAGACACGCTCCAATGCATCCGCATAGAGTTTTAACTGTGTCTCATAGCGGTCGATGAGTTCCTTTGCCTGCTGCACACGGTCGGTCTTATAATCAAGCAGGACGATTCCGTCTTTCTCGATCCAGAATACATCAATGATTCCCTGAATTAAGGTTAAGTCCTCTTCATGTCGGATTCTTTTCTGTTCTTCCTTTTCCTGATCGCTGTCTGTTTTTTCGTAGATGTTCTCACAGGAATCCGTGTTACTGTCCGCTCCGAAACCATAGTTTTCCAGCTCTTCTTCCGTAAATCCCATGACAAATGGTTTCTCACGGTAAAGTGCTCCCCCGCGCTGTGCGAGAGCCATCCGCTTTCCTGTTTCCGAGGAAACAAAATCTGCCACAATCTGCTCTTTCACGAGTGCGCGCATATCCGCAGTGATCTTCTCCTCTTTTTCCATAGCCTCCATCTGTTCCTGCACGCTTTTTTCTGAGGCAAAATCGTAGCACTCCATGACGCGGTGTACTGCGGTTCCTCTCAACGCACCACGGTTTGCTGTTTCCTGTTCCACACTCTCCTCTCTCTGGATAAAAAGAGGGATCGTTGGTGTCACAGGTTCTTCCAAAAATGCCGGGACCGTCTCCTCCTGTTCTGCCTCAAACCGTTCACGCATCGCACGGTGCTTTAATTCGGATACGGAATATTTGTTTTTCCTCAAAACGTCAACCTGATATGGATAACGCTGCGAAAATCGCTGTTTTAACTGTCCAACCAGCTGTGTGTCCGCCGCTTCAATCTCTTCGATCCGCTCTGTCAGATCTTCATTTTGCTCTAACTGGTTTTCCACTTCGTCTAAGACAAGCTCTGCCGCTTCCACGATCCGAACCGGGTATTTGTCCCCATAGGAAAGCACTGCCGGAAGTATCCAGTCCAGATAACCGGAAGCCCCTTCTCTTGTAAGGTAGGAAAGCGGTCTGTCTGCTGCTTTCGAAAGATTCGCCTGCTGCCTGAAAAATTCTAGTTTTTCCGGGGCATCCTTTAATGTCCCGGTGAGAATGAGCTTTTCTTTTGCACGGGTTAAGGCAACGTATAGCACACGAAGTTCCTCTCCGAGATTTTCCAGATTGATCTGCTTTGCAATCGCCTTCTTTGCGATAGTCGGTGATTTGATACGCTTTTTTCCGTCCATGTAGTCAAGACCAATACCAAGTTCCGGGTGAAGCACCATTTTGCTCCGTGTGTCCTGTTTATTGAAATTTTTGCCCATACCGCTCACGATCACAATTGGGAACTCAAGACCTTTGCTCTTATGGATACTCATAATTCGGACAACGTCCTCGTTTTCCCCGACCATGTCTGCCTCACCGAAATCCACATCATATTTCTGCAGTTCATCAATGTAACGCACAAAGTGAAACAGTCCCTTGTAACTCGTTTTCTCGTAGGCTGCGGCTTTTTCCAAAAGCATGTTTAAATTCGCCGTTCTTCTGTTTCCTGCCGGCATTGCCGCCACATAATGACCGTATCCGGTCTCGCGCAGGATGATCTCGATCAGCTCATGGATCGGAGTGTCCGGGACGAGCTGCCGTAATTGCTTGTATTTTTTATAAAATTTGAGTAATTTCCGGTGAGCGGTTATCTCTATATGATTTTCTGTTTTCTCATCCGCGTTTCTTCCCTGCTTCCGATCTGCCTCTGAATCTGAAATTTCTTTTTGCCCGTCCTCTTCATAAAGTCCTTCTGCCAGTTCAAGCACCGCTTCATGAAAAGGCACACTGCCATCTTCAAGCCTTAACACCGCAAGCTCCTCATCGGTAAGCCCTGCCATCGGCGAGCGGAGTACTGCCGCCATCGGGATATCCTGCCTTGGGTTATCCAAAAGCCTCAGCATGGACAGCACCGTCTGTACTTCCACCGTGGAAAAATATCCGGTCGAAGAAACCGTGTGCGCCGGGATTCCATTTCCGTTCAGCACTTCCACAAGGGAATCCGCCCAGCCGGACAGGCTGCGGAGCAAAATTACAATATCGGAGTAACGTGCCGCCCGAAGTTCTCCGGTCGCCTTATTGGTGACAGGCTGCGTTTTCATCAGGTGTCTGATCTCCTCCGCCACAATTTTTGCTTCTAATGTCTTCTTATCGGAAAGTTCGGTGTCCTCCAATAATTCGTCATTGCTGTCTGCGAGCAGGATCTCCGGGGTGAAGTCTGCGCTGACAGGATAGCTTGCCCCCGGATACAGGGCAGCCTCCGCATCATACTCCACATTTCCAAGGCTCCGCACCATGATTTTGTAAAAAATATCGTTTGTGCAGGTTAAAACTTCCTCTCTGCTCCGGAAGTTTTTGTGCAGATCGATACGCTGCGTGGTACTCTCTTCCAGCGAATAGGAATCGTATTTTTTCATGAAAAGTTCCGGTCTTGCGAGACGGAACCGGTAAATACTCTGCTTTACATCCCCGACCATGAAAATATTATTTTCCCCACGCTCCTCTCTGGAAATGGAGCGGAGCAGTGTCTCCTGCACTTCGTTGCTGTCCTGATACTCGTCGATCATGATTTCCTCAAAAGTATCCCGGAACTCTTCCGCAGTCTTTTTCGCCTTCTCCGTCTCCTCATCCACAAGGATCTGCAATGCAAAATGTTCCACATCATGAAAATCCACCAGATTTTTCCGGCGTTTTGCGGCTGCAAACTCCTCTGCAAACTGTTTTGTGAGGCGGACGACTTCTTCTAACATCGGCTCCGTGCGCTCTAACTGCTCTATCATCATCTCCGGCGAACAGAAAAAATATTGTTTACATAACTTCTTTACTACATCCTTCGCCTGCTCCCTGAGACTTTTTACCAGCTCTAATTTATCGGGATCTCCCTCAAAACCTCTGCTGCTCGCAAGTCTGTCGTATTTGATATCGGAAAGCGCCACGGACAGTTCACAGAAAGAGGTTAGTTTGGATAAACTTTCATATTTTTCCAGATCGCTGCGCACCGCTTTCTCATACATATCCGGTCCGTCATCCTGCTGTGTGACCGCAAGCGCCTGCTTTAAGAGCTGTTCGCAGTCTTTTAAGACAAAGCGGATATTTTGCGTGAGCGGAGCAAGCCATTCTGCACGGTCTAACTCCTCCCTGTTTTCGATGCGGTAGGCTCCCACAAAGGAATCAAGCCATTTTTCCGGCCACGGATAACTTCTGGAAAACTCATATAACTGAAGGATCATCTCATTTAATGCAGCATCGGTCCGCCCCGATGCATAGCCCTCCACAAAATCGGAAAATGCTTCCGAAGGTTCCTCATAATTTTGTTCCAAAACCCTGCCAAGGACATCCTCGCGCAGCAATTTTAACTCACCCTCATCCCCGATACGGAAATTCGGTTCCAGATCGATCTCATGAAAATGATTGCGCACCACGTACAGACAGAAGCTGTCGATGGTCGTGATCTGTGCATTGTGAATCAAGGTCAGCTGCCTTAACAGATGCTCATCCTCCGGCTGTTCGTCTAACGCTTTCTCGATCGCATTTCCGATTCGCTCCCGCATCTCTGCCGCTGCCGCATTGGTAAACGTCACGATCAGCAGATGGTCAATATCCACCGGATGATTTTTGTCTGTTATGATTTTCACGATCCGCTCTACTAAAACAGCGGTCTTTCCAGAACCTGCTGCCGCAGATACCAATATATTTCGATTTCTTAAGTCAATGACCTGCTGCTGCTCTGTGGTCCATGAAACTCCCATATTTCTCACTCCTGTTATTTACTGTTCCTGCTTTTCGTTTTCCATACGCTTTAACACCTCGTCCGCACTGTCAAATTTTTCCAGTTTGTGATAGGAATACCCCGGCATCCGGGCGTCAAAACCGCAGACGGTGTGGTATGGACAGTAATCGCAGCCGCTTTTTCCGTCCAGCGAGTATGGATGGATCGAAATATCCCCGGCAAAGATTTTTTTCCCGGTCTCTTTGATCTTCTCTCTCACATAATCAGACATCACGGAAAAATCGTAGGTGCTGGCAGCCTTAGAAGTTGCTTTTAAGCTGCCGTCCGCCTTTTTTCCGATCGGAATGACCGAAGAATTTCCGGCAAAATCTGAATCCATCGCCTCATAGATTTCCGGATCATCGTTCACCAGACCATTTAATTTCAACTGCTCCAAAACGCTGTTTTTTATCTCTGCCTCTGTCTCATTTCCAAGTCCGTCTACCATCGGATTCTGAATGTGATAGTAGAAGATACCCGCCGGTTCCGCTTTTTTGCCCGGATGACGTTTTTCCTCTAATTCCAATGCCGCATTCATATAAACCACAAGCTGTAATTGCAGTCCATGATACAGATTGACAAGTGAAAAACTCGTATTTCCCGATTTATAATCAATGATCTTCACATAAACTTTATCCGGCGTCTCGTAGGTGTCCACACGGTCGATCCTGCCGAGCAGGTTCATTTTTTCCTCATCACTCAGCTGAAAACGGATGGCATCCAACTTATCTGCACGCGAAAAGGACACCTCAAAATCAGCCGGCACAAATTTCCCCTTCTGGATCTGGGTGGTGAGCGCCCAAACCGTGCGCTTGATGGTCTGGCGCATCCGGCCGGTCAGGTAACGGTTTCTCACGTTCTCAAACGCTCCGGCATTTTTGCACCCGGCAATCGCATCATCCATGCTCTCCTCAATAAATGTCTCCTGCACGTCCTCCGGGATGTCAAACCAGGTGTACTCTGATTTTTCCACCCTTCTCGAAAAATGTTCGAGCGCATCATGGTAAATATTTCCCATGTCCACGCTTGCAAACTCCAAAAGCTGACGCTCCCTTAAATGCAGGCCATAATTCAGATAATGCGCATAGGCACACGCCGCAAAGTGCTCCAGTCTTGTAACACTGTTCTCTAACACAGTCCCGTAAAGTGCCTGTGTCACTGCGTGGCTGATTGGCTCGTCGCTGTGTACCACATACGACGCTTTTAACAGGCGGTCGGCTTCCTCTTTCCAGTTTTCATCTGAAAGATAAAACTTTGCAAGCGCATTCCACACCTCTTTATTCGCTGGCTCTGATAACTTTTCCTCTGTCTGATCTGCCTCTGACGCAGTTTTTTCATTCTCCCCGGGCCATGCCTCATCCTGCAGTCCCTCCAGGAAAAACGCCATGCTGCTCTCCGGCGTCATGATACAGTCTGCAGAAGTCGTCTCGCCGATCTCCTCCACAGTTTTTTCTGGAAACATTTTCAAGAGCGTTCCGGCAAAGTACGACCTTCTGAGCGCTTTTCCGTCCGCATTCACTTTCGAAAAGGTCACATATAAAAAGTCAGACGGTTTCGTCACATTCAGATACAGATAAAACCGCTGGATGAAAACTTTTTCACGCGCACCCGGTGCAAGCTCCAGATGGCAGGCTGCCATTTTCTCACGCTCAAACTGTGAGATGATCCCTCCGGCATTGCCAGCTTTCGGCACAACACCGTCATTGACACCGATAAAAAACAAGATTTTGATATGGTTCAATCTGGTACGCTCGATATCACCGATCGTCACTTTATCATTCCCAGGCGGGATCACGCCGACTCTTGCCGCCTCGAACCCGGCGTCTAAAATATCCGCATACTCTCTGACCGGAAGTACCTCATCTCCCAAAAAGTCCACGACCTTATCAAAAAGATCCATGACGATCCTGTAAATCTGGGCGTACTCTTTCGCCTTGACCTGATTGCCCTGACGCTCGAATTCGAGTTCTTTTTGTTTCAGTTTTTGCTCTATTTCTAATTTTTCAATCAATTCATACAACGCAATGGTTCCGTCCCGCACGGTCTTTCCCTGGGCAAACGCTTCCGACAGCGGTGCAAAGAAGCCATAAATCTTTTCCCGCACCTCATTCATTTCTGTGAGGTTCTCTTTTTCCGTGTCGTCGAACACAAATGTCCACTGTTTTTCCCATTTTTTTCTGCCACGTATCCCCTTGGCAAGCACGTAGTTTTCCATCAGATCGATCTGCCGTTCTGTGATGCCGGTCAGACCGCAGCGAAGGAAACGGAACACGCTCTCGTAAGAGAAATCGAGTTCCGCCACCTCAAGCACCGCACGGATAAACTCGATAAACGGATGAAATAAAATAGTTCTCGTCTGGTCGAGAAAGTATGGAATGTCATACGCCGTAAAGATCTCATCCACATAGTTGTCGTAAAGCCCCACATCCCCGGTCACCACTGCGATGTCCTTATAACAGTAATGCTTTTCACGTACAAATTTCGTGATCTCACGCGCCACAAAGTGAAGCTCTTCCCTTGGGTTTTTAAGGCTTACGATACGAAGTTCATCCTCCTTCTGCCGCCATTTATGATAATACGGACGGAACAGATTCTGCTCCATGAAATACAGGGAGGGCGCATTTTTATACCTGTGGTTTTTTCCGTCGGATAACACAACCGGCTCCTCCACCGTAACATGAAGTTCCTCCGCCATTTTCATCAGGACCGACACCGTTTTTTTACTCATGGAAAAAAGTTCCTGTCCGCCCCTGCAATGGTAAAAATCCTCGCCTGCATCCATCGTCACGGAGACAATGATACGCTCTGATAACACTAAAAGTTTCCTGAGAAGCTGGTTCTGTATCGGTGTAAACCCGGTAAATTCATCAAACACGATCACGCTGTCTTTTATGATACCAGAATCCTCTGCAACGTCGCACAACAGCGATAACACTTCCTCGGCGGTGATATACTGCCCCTTGAGATATTCGGAAAAACTGTGGTACATGACCGAGATATCCTGCATTTTCAGGCGCAGGGTCTCTCCGACATCCTCTGTCTCCAAAAATGTATCCAATTTTTCCGGTGACACATTGTACTGCGTCAGCTCAGAAATGAGGGATTTCACCTCACTGATGTATCCCATCCGATTTAAGTTACCGCCCAGCACACTTAAGTTTTTCTTCTGTTCCCCTGCAAGCTTTCGGAGTACCAGATTTTTTCCGGTCTCCTCCAGCACACGGAGGTTTTGTTTTCCAAGCTCGTCAAACACACGGTATGCAAGGCGCGCAAAACTCAACACATCCACGTTCATGATGGCGTGTGACTTTTCAAGCCGCACAAGCTCGCGCTGTGTCTGCATGGTGAACTGCTCCGGCACAAGCACCAGATAATTTTTCTCCGGATGCTCTGCCGCTTCTTTTAGTATGTTCCTATATAAATAGGATGATTTTCCACTTCCTGAATTTCCGAAAATAAATTGCAGCGACATGTTTTTCCCTTACTTTTTTCAAATTCTAATTTTCGTTTTCTGTTCCTTTTCATAGTACATCATTCTGCCTTTTTTGACTAGTACGGCGTTTCGTTATTTGCATGCCCGGCCGGATTTCTCGGAGGTGACGGAGATGCTTCTGCGCCATGCAAAGATGCAGATCGACTGCAAGGGAGACTACACGGGCATCCGTGAGATCCGCAAGCATGCGGCGTGGTACACCGCAGGATACCGGAATTCGTCCAAGCTTCGAGGAAGGATCAACGAGGTGGAGAATTACGGGCAGCTCGAGGCATTATTCCGGGAAGTGGAGTCATATAATGAGAAAAACGGATACGAGGCATAGGAATGTCCTATTCCAATGAGTTTTTAAGAAATTTCCGACCGGTATTTCTGGCGATCTTAAAGGCGCAAAGCCTTCGTCCGGAGCGCGTGGAACTTGTGGTGATCGACGAGGAGCAGAGCCATGTCTTTGAACCGGCGGATGTGCGCGATGTGCTTGAACAGATCGGTGACGATCTGAATTACCTTACGGTGTACACCGGGCGCCCCGCATATTTTTCCGCGTTTGCAGAGAGAATGTATGAGGAGAACGGGCTGGTGGTGATGGTTTTTCCCAAAACCAGACTGTCTGCGTGGGAAGGACAGGCGGGGGTGAGAGATGCGTTTCTGACCCGGAAGCTGACACCGGAGATGGCAGATCTGATGCGGGAAGCATTTGAGAACGGGTGGATCGATTTCTACCCGAGAAAAGGAAAAGAGGGCGGTGCTTTCTGCGCGGGAGCCATGTGGTTAAAACAGAGCCGGATTCTGACCAATTACGACGGTTATTTCGGATCGGTGGACACGCTTGCACATGAGCTCGGACACGCATTCCATAACCGCCAGATCGAGAACCATGCGCCACTCAATCAGGACTATCCGATGCCGGTGGCTGAGACCGCATCGACTTTTAACGAGGTGCATCTCGGAAAAGCAGCGCGCACAGAGGCATCCGGAGAGGAACTTTTGAACCTGCTGGAGAACGACATCAAGGAGCAGATTACACCATGTACAACGAGAACGGCAATAAGAGAAGAATTTTTCAAAATTTTCTGGCGGCAAAGGAGGGCGATGTTATTATCGGATATGAGTCGTATCCGGTCAAAAAAATCGTTGCACTGTGCAGGATTACAAAATGCAATGATGGCGAAAATCTGTATTTTGAAAAAACGCAAGAACTGATGCCGACGATACCAAGACCGATATGTACAGCGTATCGTTCACAGCACGACTCAG
>OHBM01001970.1_pt1 | contig 14192 bp, 7 predicted proteins | sample 1577251 | NCBI WGS metagenome assembly OHBM01 (sample SAMEA3541557, study PRJEB24748) | human gut metagenome | biome: human gut; feature: human-associated habitat; material: faeces | place: China | collected 2012 | reverse complement strand
ACGTTGCAGATATTGAGATTTTCATAAAAACTGCAACGTTAACTGGCTTTTTTCTTGTAGGCAGATATAATAAAGAAAGGAGGCTTTCTACTATGGAACTGTTCAAACGAGAGAAATATTTATCCAAAATTCGTGGGTTTTATGATGCGGATGATATGATCAAAGTCATCACCGGGGTCAGACGCTGCGGCAAATCCTGCCTGATGCAGACCATCATGGGTGAACTTTCCGCTAACGGGGTCCCTGCGGATCACCTCATCTATCTGAATCTAGACAGCCGGAGCTATCGCCATGTACAGACCGCTGAAGTGTTGGATCAGCTTATCGCTTCTTATGCATCGCTCCCCGGGCGCAAGTATCTGTTCATTGATGAAATCCAAAATGTCAGCCAGTTCGAGCGAGTCATTAACAGTTTTCGTGAAGACGGCGATTTTTCCATTTTCATTACGGGATCGAATTCCTATCTTTTGAGCGGTGAGCTTGTCACCAAGCTGACCGGCCGATACATTGCGTTCGAGCTTTATCCCCTGAGCTTCGACGAATATGAAGAGATGAAGCAGTTTTATCACAAGGCGATTGATCCAGACCGCCTGCAGGAACTCTCCCAGTATATTTTGGAGGGCGGTTTTCCTCGGGCTATCGGATTCGCTGAACTTGCTGACAAGAGAACCTATGTCCAAGGGATCATACAGGAAATCTTTGAGAAAGACATTCGTCGACGGGTCAAGATCCGCGATCGCCAGTCTTTTGAGACGGTGAGAAATTTCATCATCAACAACTTCGGGGCGACGACAAGCATCAGCAGTCTGCATGATTCGCTTCGCAAGAACGGGCTGGAGATCAGCCGCCAGACCATCGCGAGGTACATTCAGATTTTGGAAGACGCCAAAATTCTTTACTGTTGTGATCGATTTGACATGAAATCCAAACGTGCTTTGAGCGGAGAGAAGAAATATTATCTGGCAGATTTGAGCTTCTACTTCGCGCTAAACACTGACAATCGGATCAACTATGGCCCTGCACTGGAAAATATCGTGTTCATTTATGCAAGAAGTATGGGCTATGCGGTCAGCATTGGGCGCATCGGGGCGCTGGAATGTGATTTCATCCTGCGAGGCGGTGATATGCAGTATGCTTATGTGCAAGTCGCGCTCACTATCCTCAGCAGCCGGAAAACGGAAGATAGAGAGTATCGTCCGCTGGAGATGATTAGGGACAATTATCCAAAGTATGTCGCCACGTCAGACACATTCCTCCAGCAAAGAAATGGAATCCAGCATATCAATATAATTGATTTTATGAAAAAACAGAGATATTTTTAATCAGCGTTTCATTAACAGTATACAGCTTTCAAACTTATCGTATGAAGAAAGAAGGTCATTCCTATGCATATCGCGATTTCTGCTCCCATCAAGAAGGAGTTTGAGGAAACGGTTTCTCAGACGTTTCCTGACTCAACTTTCCCAGCTGGAAACTGCCTATAAAAGTCCATAACATCTATGAATCGGCCCAATCCAATAGGTCACTTTACATTTTATCGATTCTGTGTATTCCTTGCCAACTGGCGTATGCACTGACGCAGGGCTCCGAGCGCCTCGCGCTGGATGAACCGACGAATCATCTCGATATCAAGTACCAGCTCCAGATCATGGATATTGTGAAGAGCCTCGGTCATACCGTGGTTGCGGCTGTGCATGACCTGAATATCGCAGCGATGTATTGTGATAGACTGATCGCGATACAAGGCGGGAAGGTGGTCGGCGCGGGAACGCCGAAGGCGCTTCTGACACCGGATTTCATCAAGAAGCTCTATGATGTGGACTGTGAGATCCACTATGGGGAGGATGAAAGGATGAATATCGTCTATATCCCGCAGCATTGGAGAAAATGATATTGTGTTGCTATATAGCAAAGAGCCATGTTAAATGTATGATGCATTTGAGATGGCTCTTTTGTCTCGTGGGGGGTAATAGATGAGTATTTATGAGTCATTCATATCGAACTATTTTGGAATGCTCTGGGCGTATAGCCGCTATAGACTAAACTTTGTCCTTTGGTTGCTTACGGGGCAGTGACATGTTTATTTGAAAGGGAAATGCAGATTTGGCAGAAAAAATTAATTTAGCGGCAATGAAATTGGATTTATGAAATAATATTTCGCTAAAATCGGCTTGACTATATACCTGCTATAGTGAGTATACTACTGTTATATTAAGATGTGATGGACGTAATGAGATAATTAAGAAAGATAACATAGATGGCTTGCTCGAAAGAGCTGTTTCATAGCAGAGGGTTCATGATTGATAAACTGATACGGGCAGTCTTGCTTCTCATCGGACTGCTCTGGTTCGCCGGATGCGGCTTTATCCAGTCGCCATCTTTACCGGAAAAAATGGCTGGAACTACAACAATAAATAATTTTGACTTTGATGGGAAACCGACGCAGATACAAGTGCAGGGAGTTCCTGAGCGAGTGATCGTGGCCAGACCAGAGATATTGGATGCATTGCTGGCATTGCACGCAGAAAATCATATTTGCGCTGCGTATATTACCAGGGACAAGGTGGAGCAGATCCCAGAGCTGCAAAAGAAAATGCCAAAGGCTGTGTTTTACACATCGGAGATGGATCGGGAGACGGCCTTGATGATGCATCCTGATTTTATCCTTGGCTGGCGGATGTCATTCCGCAAAGGAGCGCTAGGTGATACTGCGTTCTGGCGAGAAAGAAACATTCCCGTTTATATCGAAGAAAATTCCGGACCGGTTCCTGCGGTAGATCCTTTTCCGCCATCAACTGTAGAAACAGAGATGAGGTTCATTCAGAATATGGGACAGCTTTTTCAAAAAGAAGAAGAGGCGAATGGTATAGTAAGGAATATCCAAAGCGCCTTAGATGAAGGAATCGCAAAAGGCAGAGAGGCTCCGGCTAGACGGGTCATTACTATCGAATTCATGAGAGATAAGATCGAAGTATTCGGCGATAAACTGCTGTCGGGGGATATTATTCGAAAGATTGGCAGTACGAATATCCAGTTCGACACACCGTTTATCAGTCGGGAAGAGCTTCGTATGTGCGGAGCTGATACCATGTTTATTGTCTATCATGGAAATGAGCAGGCAGGAGCCAATGCGTTAGCACAGATTCAGGTTCCGGAATTCCGCGATATTCCTGCCGTGAAAAACGGTCGCGTATTCCTGCTTCCCTATAGAAATGTTTGTGCAAGCCATGTTCATACAGCCCAAACCATCAGGGAAATTTCAAATGGGCTTTATTTTTAGAAGAGGAGAATCATGATGAAAAAGTCTATGAAAATGTTACTTTCAACGGCCGTGTGGTTGACAATAGTCGGGGGGGTGCAGGCAGCTGACACTTCCGTACTGCAAGAAGTGATTGTCAATGCAGATAAGGACATGGCCTATGCCGGCGGCTATTTGTCTCAGAATACATCTTTGGGGATGCTTCGTAATAAAGACATGATGGAGCTTCCTGCGGCTACGATGACCATCACCGATCAGTCTATTAAAGATTTTGCCATTTCCGGAAATAATGAAGTGATGGATATTCTTTCTTTAAATCCATCCATTCGTCGCACCACCAGTCCCAATGTGGTGTCCGTGAGAGGCAGGTATACCGCAGCAGCGCAGATGAGTGTCAATAATATCCCCGGTATGTACAGTAATTTCACGATGGGAACGAACTTTATTGGAAATATTGATGTGCTGGGAGGCCCATCTTTAGTTTATTCCGGAAGTACCACGCAAAATGTCATTGGCGGTACAGTAAACTATCGTTCCAAAGTAGCGGAGAAAGAACCGTTAACAACCGCCAATGTGAAGTATACCAGTACAGGAAATCTGCAGGAGTCCGTCGATATGAGCCGTCGCTTTGGAAAAGATGGTGCATGGGGGATCCGCATCAATGCATTGACTGGGGATGGGAATCTGGCTACCCATGGAGAAAAACTCAAGAATAGAAATATCTTCGTTAATTTGGATCATCAAAGTGTTGATAGCTCGACCAACTTACTTATGGGGTATGCCAGAAGTCTGCATAAAGGTGGGAACAGTATATTCCAGACGGTTGATTCCAAAGAAACTAACCCTTTAAGTAAGATGCCGTTTTTGCCGGCAGCCCCAGATGGAAAGCATAATTTGAATCCAAGCTGGGCATATACAGAGAGCAAGACTTGGCTGATGACATTGAACCACGACCAGAAGCTCAACGAACACTGGACCGCATTCCTGAATGCGGGAATCATGAAAAACGATACACCGGTCAATATTTCTGGCTCATCTATGAGTGGTATTTTGCAGTTCAATCCAGATGGCAGTTTTGATGGTACATTCAAAAGAGTCTTAACCATTGGTGCATCTGGTAGCACAGCCAGATATATTGGGACGGGCCTTCGCTCAGAATATGATTTCGGCTTCATGAAAAATGAATTCCTCTTTGCCGTGGATCGGAACAGCGCGGTCAACAGAACAGCATCCTCTGACCCTAAGTACAAATTGGGGACTTACATCGGCAATCTGTATCAGGACAATGACTGGGCAGCACCGAATTTGCCAAAAGTCAGCACGCGTCTTGGCAGCAAGTATACGACTAAGGGCTATACACTGATGGATACCATGAAGTTCATGGATGATAAATTGATTGTAAATGCCGGGTTGCATCATCACAGCTACCAGAGCCGTAGCTATAACGCCAATGGAACGATCAAAGATGAAAAAGACTACGATGGCAACTGCCCGACATATGGCATCGTGTATCGCTTTACGCCATCGCTTTCTGTTTATGCCAATCACACAGAGACATTCCTTGGTGGAACCGTAGTTCCTACAGGTAGGGGATATAAGAATGAGGGCGATTTGTTGGATCCGGCTAAGACAAAGAGTAACGAGTTCGGTATCAAACTGAAAAAGGGTAAACTCACGCATACGCTGGCTATGTATGAAACCAAAGAACCTGGAACTGTGACAACATCGGATAACTATTACAAGTATGACGGGGAAACAAAGTATAAGGGAATCGAATGGACAACTGCTGGCACGATTGGAGATAAACTGGATTTTATTGCATCCATTGGGTTCAACCGTTATATCTGGACAAGAAACAGCAATCCCAAATTCAACGGCATGACAGCGGATGGTATTCCGAAATGGAATGGTAATCTGGCATTGGCTTATCACGCAACGGATGATTTGACGGTACTGGGAAGAGCCAGCTACATCGGCAAGAGCCATATTGGACATGGAACCTACACCGTGCCGCAGTATTACCGTTTCGATCTTGGTGTTAAGTATGAGTCTGTCATGGGTCATACTCCGGTGACTTGGTCGGCAATGTGCTACAATGTGACCAATAAGAAAGGTTGGTATAGTGCGGATCAGGGAAACCAGATTCTTGCTGCAGATCCGAGAACTTTCGTAGTGTCTGCGGAAATTAAATTCTAATCGCGTATTCTGATTTCAAAGGAAAGCGATAGTTCACACAAAAAGCCGGCACCGATCACGGTGCTGGCTTTTTGCGTTTGAAAATATACATAGAGCAGAAGCCCTGCGCGTTTAATCAGCGTCTCTTTAATTCGCCTTTTGCGGTAAAACACTCCCGAGCAGGACAAAAACATGATATAATAATTGTCGATACATGACAGGCGGCTGTGGGCTGCCTGGTGAAGAGTAATGCCATTAAGTTAAGCAGTAGAACGTTCTTGGCTCCCCATCGGGGGAGCGCCCCGAAGGGGGAAGCAAGACGTTATGTAGCTAACGATTTCTTTAACTTAATAGCATTACGGTGAAGAGGGGTATATATGCATTTTCAGGATGAATTGACCATCGATATGACGCATTTTTCCGGCGAGGGCTGGGGAATCACGGAGGAGGAGATCGATGCCTGCAAGGAACGCATCCGTGAGGCGGCGCTTTCTGTGGAACGGCTTCGGAAGAGCGGGAAGGGGCCGGACGGCAGTCTCGTGCTTTTCCCGCATCTGCCGTATCTTCTGGAGGAAGAGATCCTGATCTCCAAAGAGGAGAGGGAGAGGCTGCTCGCGCTCTCGAAGCTGGCGAAGGAGCAGGATATCGTGGTGTCGATCGGTATCGGGGGCTCGTATCTTGGAAATCAGGTGCTTTTTGATCTTTTCTGTGGACAGTACTGGAATCTGATGACGAAGGAGGAGCGCCACGGGTATCCGCAGCTGTATTTTGCGGGGCAAAATCTGGATCCGGTGAGTCTTCTCTCGCTGGTGGACCGTATCCGGCGGAGCTCGCAGACGGCGTGGTGGAAGCACAAGGTGCTGCTGGTCGTGAATTCGAAGTCCGGGACGACTTTGGAGCCGGTCATGGCAGAGCGGGCGCTGCGTGAGATGCTGGGGAAGTTCTGCGAGGTGAGCGTCATCGCGGTGACGGACAAGGAGAAGGGGGCGTTGCGTCCTCTGGCGGAGAAGAATGGCTGGCCGTGCTTCACGGTGCCGGATGGCATCGGCGGACGTTTCAGCGTTTTCTCTCAGGTGGGGCTGGTCTTTGCGATGCTTTCGGGGATCGATATCCGGGATTTCCTGGCGGGGGCGAGGATGACGGAAGAGGCTTGCCGCAGTCTTTCGCTTTCGGAGAATCCGGCGCTGCAGCTGGCGGTCCGTAAGTATCTGGCGCGGGAAAATCATGGCGTCGATGCGGAGATCATCATGCCGTATGGGGACAGTCTCCGCTCGCTCGGCTGGTGGTATGCACAGCTTCTGGGTGAGTCTTTGGGCAAGGCGCTCACGGTCTCTGGGGAAGAGATCCACTATGGTCGTATCCCTGTCGCAGCGGTGGGGACGACGGATATGCATTCGTTGACGCAGGAGCATCAGGAGGGGAAACGGAATAAGCTCGTGCAGTTCATCACGGTCAGGGAATCGCGGGAAGACGCGGCCATCCTCTGTGATGAGGGGGAAGAGCGCGGCCCGGTCCCGCTTTCCTATATGATGCGTGCGGCGCAGCGCTCGGATGAGGAGGCGCTGGCCCATGATGGCCGCATGAGCTGTGATCTCATCATGAGAAGGTGTACGCCTTTCCATGTGGGGGCGCTCATGTATTTTCTCTTCCTCACGATCGCCTACGAGGGGGCGCTTGCGGGCGTCAATGCCTATGACCAGCCGGGGGTGGAGAGTTATAAGAAGATTCTCCATGCGGATCTGAAAGAGTATATCGTGAAGCATAAGAAGTGACTAGGGACTGGTGGCTGGTGACTAGTGGCTAGGGATTAGGAATAAGGGAGTAGAAATAAAAAACCGCAGCGACGTTGTCGCTGCGGTTTTTGCGCGCTAAGGAAAGGCGGATTCATTGCAGAATATAATCGAAAAAGGGACATTGGCAGCAGGCGGCTTTCTCGTAACGTCATTTCGAGCGAAGTCGAGAAATCTTCCTTGCCCTGCGGTTATCCATGTCAGTGTGAAAATGAAAATCGATGTCTTTGTGTTTCGTTTCCCTGCTGTATCATGTCGGCCGTTTATGGGACTGCCAGAAAGATCCCTCGGCTGCGCTCGGGATGACGAAACGGGGAGCGGATGGTTTCTCACTCGTTTTCAGATCGCTGCCATCCATCCGCTTCCTTCGGTGTGTCCCTCTTCAAAGATTTCTCGCTCGCGCTCGAAATGATGATACGGGAGTATCACCCCTAATCCCTAGCCACTAGTCACCAGCTACTTCTTCAAGTATGGCACGACGGCGCTGCCGTGGGGGATGATATTGATGGCGTAGTCTGTCTTGCCTTCGCCTTCGAGCTGCTTCTGGGCGAGCTGCCAGGCTTCTTCGACGGTGGCGACGGGGATCTGGTGGGTCTTTTCGCGGAGGATGTCGAAGTTTTCCGGACGGGTGACGATGTAGACGGTGTGGGTGAGGGCGGTGTTCAGATTTTCAAAGGCGACGAAGAAGGGGATGGTGAAGCAGTCGCGCAGGCCCTTTTCCATATCGACCAGGTTCTTGTACTTGAAGCTGCCGAGGTAGGCGGCGGGTTCCATGATGTCTTCGGCTTCGATCATGGTGATGATGATGCCGCCTTTCTTGGTGGCGATCTCAGCCGTGGAGTAGCACTTGGTTCCCTGATACAGGTTCGTGTCCTTCGGATAGCCGCCGGCGGAGACGATGGTGACGTCGGCCTGCTGCTTCATCGGGACTTTCTGGAGGCGGTAGGTCTCTTTCGTGCCTTCGAGCCATGCTTCGTAGGGGTCGCCGCCGACCATGGAGGAGATGCGGCCTTCTTCATTGATGATGGAGTGGACGAGGAAGCAGGGGTGTACCATGTCGCAGGCTTCCTGCATGTCGCTGGATACGGGATTTCCTTCGATCTTTAAGAGCTTGGCGTCAGGATTGAGGCCGCTGCCGAGCGTGGCTCCCAGGGCGTGGCAGTGGTTCTGCTGAACGGTGTCGAAGCCGGCAACGCCCGGGAGGATGAGCTTGCGGCCGCCGCCGAAGCCGGCCATGTCGTGGGTGGAGACGGCATTGATGAGGATGACCTTGTCCGCATCTACGACGCGCTTGTCGATCCAGACTTCGGTGCCGAGGGTGGTCTTTCCAAGATAGGTCTGCTGGGATTTGTCGGTGGAGATATGCTGGTACATGGTGATGCGGCGGGCGACTTCTTCGCCGACGCAGGTGATGTTCTCTTCGTCGGTGTGGGGGCGGTGGGTGCCTTGTGCAAAGACGATGCAGATGTCCTTGTCGGGGATGCCGGCGAGGTTCAGCTCATCTACGACGTAGATCAGAAATTCAGAGGCGCGGTTCCAAGCGCGGGTGATGTCGGCGACGACGAGGCAGACTTTGTCGCCGCTCTTTACGACTTCCTTCAGCGGGGCGCTGCCGATCGGGCTTCGCATAGCAGCAAGGGTCGCTTCTTTGACGTCGCAGGCGGGGGTCGGGACGCCTTCCAAGACGTCAGAAATATGGTCTTCCGGCAGCATGACAGACTGCACGCCGCGGCCGAATGCGAGTTTGAATTCTTTCATGGATAAGATCCTCCTTGGTGGTATGGAAATGGGTATGTCGTCTCATTATAGCATGAATGGGGAGAGGGAATTAGAAATGAGAAATGAGAAATGAGAAATTAGAAATGGTGGTGGCGGCTTCGCCGCGAATATATATGGGGTGATGTTCGAAGGTGGCAGTCAAGTTACTAGTCACCAGTCACAAGTCACCAGTCACTAGCTACCAGTCCCCAGTCACTTATTATTTTTACATTTTCTATTTCCAAACGATTTTCTTCCATGATATAATACGAATTACACACTTCATAGGAAGGTCCGAAGTCGGGCGAGGCAGCTAGCGCTGTTTTCGCTCGGCTTTTTTTGTAGGAGAGAAGGAATGGGCATGAAAAAATGGAGAGATCTGCCAGAGGCGCAGGGGCTGTATGACCCCAGAAATGAACATGATGCTTGCGGGATCGGCTTTGTGGCGAATATCCGCGGCGAGCGTTCGTATGGTATTGTCGATGATGCTTTGAAGATCCTGGAGAATCTGAAGCACAGAGGCGGCGAGGGCGCAGACCATAAGAGCGGGGATGGTGCGGGGATCCTGACGCAGATCCCACATGATTTCTTTCATCGCGAGTGCGAGGTGCTGGGCTTTTCGCTTCCGCTGGAGGGAGAGTACGGTGTCGGCATGATCTTTGCGCACCGCTATGAGGATTTCCGCAAGGAGCAGATGAGGGCCTTCGAGGAGATCGTGAAGGAGGAAGGACAGACGGTCCTTGGCTGGCGTGAGGTGCCGATCGATGAGAGCATCATCGGTGAGGCGGCGCGCTCGATCCGTCCGCGCTTTCTGCAGGTCTTCATCGGCAGGAATCCATCGCTTCGGGATCAGATGGATTTCGAGCGCAAGCTCTACATCATCCGGCGGCTCGCGGAGAAGAAGATCATTCCGCTCTCGGAAGGCATGGGGACGGATTTCTATATCGCCAGCCTGTCTTCGCGCACGATCGTGTACAAGGGGATGCTGACGAGTGAGCAGTTGCGCCATTTCTATCTGGATCTGTCGGATCTGGACTATAAGACGGCGATGGCGATGGTGCATTCGCGTTTTTCGACGAATACATTCCCGAGCTGGGCGCGCGCTCATCCGAATCGCTACATCGTCCACAATGGGGAGATCAATACGATCAAGGGGAATATCAACTGGCTGAATGCGCGTGAGAGCAAGTCGCGCCCGTCGAACGATCCGGAGCTGGTGAAGGCTTTCCCTGTCGTCGATGACACGGGGAGCGACTCGGCGATGTTTGATAACTGCCTGGAGTACATCCACATGGCGGGGCATTCGCTGGCGCATGCGATGATGGTCATGATGCCGGAGCCGTGGGAGAAGGATCCGGCGATGGATGAGGAGAAGAAGGCGTTCTACCGGTATCACAATTTCATGATGGAGCCATGGGACGGCCCGGCGGCGATGTGCTTCTGCGATGGCGTCGCCATCGGCGGGATGCTGGATCGCAATGGTCTGCGTCCGGCGCGCTACTATGTCATGAAGGATGACCGTGTCATCCTGTCTTCGGAAGTGGGGGCGGTACCGGTCGATCAGGAGAATGTGCTATACAAAGGACGCCTCGAACCGGGCAAGCTCTTCCTCATCGATACGGCGCAGCAGCGCATCATCAGTGATGAGGAGATCAAGCACACGATGGCGAAGGCGCATCCCTATGCGAAGTGGTGCGAGGAGCATTTGCTCGATCTGAAGGATCTGGTGAAGGAGGAGAAGGCGCCGGAAGTGCCGGAGGATCTCCTTCCCCTGCAGAAGAATTTCGGCTATACGGTCGAGGATCTGCGCGATATCCTGACGCCGATGGCGGAGAACGGCAAGGAGCCGATCGGTGCTATGGGGATGGACTCGCCGCTCGCTGTCCTGTCAGAAGCGCCGCAGCTGCTCTACGACTATTTCCAGCAGAATTTCGCACAGGTCACGAATCCGCCGATCGACGGTGTCCGTGAAAGGATCGTGACCTCGTCCTCGGTCGTGATCGGCAACATGGCCAATATCATGGATCCGGATGAGAAGGGAACGGCGGCGCTCTTCATCGACCGTCCGCTCATCACGAATGAGGAAATGGAAGTCATCAAGCATCTCAAAAGCGGTCAGCTGAAGCCGGTCGTGCTTTCGCTGCTCTATCCGGCAGCCGGCGGCGGCCGTGCGATGGAGAAGGCGCTCCATGACCTTTTCACAGCGGCGCTTGCTGCGGTCAGGGATGGGAAGAATATCCTGATCCTTTCTGACCGCGGTGTCGATAAGGATCACATGGCGATCCCGGCGCTTCTCGCTTCGGCGGGGCTGCACAATGATCTCATCCGTGAGAAGGTGCGTCCGGATGTCGGTATCATTCTGGAGTCGGGCGAGCCGCGTGAGATCCATCATTTCGCCGCGCTGATCGGGTTCGGCGTGACGGCGATCAATCCGTATCTGGCCCTCTTGACGGTGAAGGATCTCGCGGACAAGAACCGCCTGCACGGCAAGAGCGCGAAGGAAGCGCTCACAAACTACCTCACGGCAGCGGTGAACGGCATCCTGGGCGTCATGAGCAAGATGGGGATCTCCACCGTCAAAAGCTACCATGGCGCGCAGATCTTCGAAGCTGTCGGCATCGGCAAGGAGGTGGCGGAGAAATATTTCGGCGGCATCACCTCTCCGATCGGAGGCATCGGCTTGAAGGAGATCGCCAAGGAAGCGGAAATGCGCCACGAGGCGGCGTACGAGGGGGCCAAGGGACTTTCCTCCGGCGATGTCTATATGTATCACCGGAATGGCGACGAACCGCACATCCTGACTCCGGAGGCCATCCGCCTTCTGCAGCGGGCATGCCGCACAGGAAGCTATGAGGTCTACAAGGAATTTGCGAAGGTGGTCAATGAGCCGCTCATCCGTCTTCGTGACCTTCTGGAATTCAATTACCCTGCCGGATGCAGCATCCCGATCGAAGAGGTCGAGAGCGTGGACTCCATCGTGCATCATTTCCGTACCGGCGCGATGAGCTATGGCGCACTCAGCAAGGAAGCCCATGAGTGCATCGCGAAAGCCATGAATGCCCTCGGCAGCCGCAGCAACACCGGTGAAGGCGGCGAGGACACCGAGCGCTTCGCGTTGCTCCCGGACGGTTCTTCGGTCAATGACGAGATCAAGCAGGTATCGACAGCACGATTCGGCGTCACAGGGAATTACCTCGTCCACGGCAAAGAGATCCAGATCAAGTGCGCGCAGGGAGCCAAGCCCGGCGAAGGCGGACACCTTCCGGGCAGCAAGGTCGATCCGGCCATCGGCAAGACACGCCACTCCACCCCGGGCGTAGCCCTGATCTCGCCGCCGCCGCACCATGATGTCTACTCCATCGAAGACCTGGCAGAGCTTGTCTTCGACCTGAAGAATGCCAACCACAAGGCGGAGATCAATGTCAAGCTCACCGCCGGTGCCGGTGTCGGTACCATTGCGGCCGGTGTCGTCAAGGCGAAAGCCGACGGTGTCACCATCAGCGGCTGCGATGGCGGCACGGGGGCATCGCCCAGGACCAGCATGCGCCATGCGGGACTTCCATGGGAGCTTGGACTTTCCGAAGCGCAGCAGGTCCTCCTCCTGAATCAGCTCCGCGACCGCGTGAAGCTCGAAACGGACGGCAAGCTCCTGACCGGCCGGGATGCGGCCATCGCCTGCCTCTTGGGTGCAGAGCTCTTCAGCTTCTGCACCGGGCCGCTCATCGCGATCGGCTGCCAGATGTTCCGCGTCTGCAACAAAAATACCTGCCCATTCGGCATCTGCACGCAGGATGAGAAGCTCAGGAAACGCTTCGCCGGCAAGCCCGAGTATGTGATGAACTACATGCGCTTCGTCGCAGAAGACCTGCGTGAGATCATGGCACACCTCGGCTTCCACAAGCTCGAGGACATGGTGGGCCGAAGCGACCGCCTGAAGCAGAAGAGCTTCACCGGAAACAAGAAGGCAGATACCCTCTCTCTCGATGCCCTGCTCTTCCGTCCGTATACAGACATCACTGTCGGTCACCATTTCATGAAGGCACAGGATCATGAGATCGAAAAGACCCTCGATATGGCCAAGCTCGTCCGCATGTGCAAGCCGGCTCTCGACGAGCAGAAGCGCGTCATCGCAAAGCTCTTCATCAAGAACACCGACCGCGTCACCGGCACCATCCTTGGCAGCGAGATCTCCCGACGCTACGGCGATGAAGGACTGCCCGAAGACACCATATCCCTCTCCTTCGTCGGCTCTGCGGGACAGAGCTTCGGCGCCTTCATCCCGAAGGGCCTGACGCTCACCCTGGAAGGCGATGCGAATGACTACGTCGGCAAGGGCCTTTCCGGCGGCAAGATCATCATTTATCCGCCGAGAGAAGCCACCTTCCGTGCGGAAGACAATGTCATCATCGGAAACGTCGCTTTCTTCGGCGCGACAAGCGGGGAAGCCTTCGTCTCCGGCAAAGCCGGGGAACGCTTCTGCGTCAGAAACAGCGGTGCGACCGTCGTTGTCGAAGGCATCGGCAACCACGGCTGCGAATACATGACCGGCGGCAAGGTCATCATCCTGGGCGAGACGGGCAAAAACTTCGCAGCCGGTATGTCCGGCGGCGTCGCTTATGTGCTCGACCTCGATGAACGCCTGTGCAATCAAGAGCTGATCCATTTGGAACCGCTCACGGACAAAGAGGAGATCGCAAGCGTCAAGAAGCTGATTGACGCCCACTACCTCTCGACCAGAAGCCGCAAGGCGGAATCCATCCTTGCACGCTGGGATGTCTACTACTCCCGCTTCACCAAGGTCATCCCGAAGGAATACGAGGCCATGGAAGAAGCGATCAGGACAGGCATGGCCGAAGGCCTCACACGCGAAGAAGCCATCAGAAAAGCGTATGATAAGAAGTTTGGAAAATAGTGACTAGTGACTGGTGACTAGTAGCTAGGGATTAGTGGCTGGGGATTAGACGCCTCGAGTGAGTGGGGGACAGCAGACTCCCGTGTCGTCATTTCGAGCGCGAGCGAGACATCTTTGTCATTCGCGGTGAAACGGATGGTGTCAGAAACCATAAACGGGAAACCTGTTATCCACCTGTCTTCGGGCAGCGCCCTTTATAAAAATCGACGCGAAGCGTCGCTCCGCCTAAGCCTTCCCCATCGGGGTAATGCTATTAAGTTAAGGAAATCGTTAGCTACGTAACGTCTTGCTTCCCCCT
>OHBM01001964.1_pt1 | contig 14218 bp, 9 predicted proteins | sample 1577251 | NCBI WGS metagenome assembly OHBM01 (sample SAMEA3541557, study PRJEB24748) | human gut metagenome | biome: human gut; feature: human-associated habitat; material: faeces | place: China | collected 2012 | reverse complement strand
GAAATCGTTAGCTACGTAACGTCTTGCTTCCCCCTTCGGGGAGCTCCCCCGATGGAGAGCCAAGAACGTTCTGCCGCTTAAGTTAATAGCATTCCTCAGTTGGGGGGATCTTAATCCCTAATCCCTAGCTACCAGTCACTAGTCACTAGTCACTTCTCTCCCGCCGCTTCCGCGAGCTTTTCGAGGAAGAATTTCGTATTCGCGGTGAGGTCGGGGCCTTCTGTCTGAAGAGCGCCGCCTACGAGGAAGATGGTATCGGGACCGTAGATGCGGACCATTTCCTTGAAGAGCTGCCAGCGCATGCCGCCGGAGGGGACAGGGAAGTTTGCCCGAAGGTCTGCCATCTTCGACTCGGTGCCTTCCGCGATCTTCTGGCAGGTATCCTGCGAGAAGGAGAAGCGACCGCCGAAGCTGGTGAAGATGACCGCATCTGCGCCGGCAAGCCGGGAGAGCTGGCCATAGTAGCAGAAGGGAGAAATGCCCGCATCCTGCGAGAGGACCTGCGGACCGGAGAAGCAGGGGTGCAGGAAGATCGGCAGGCCGAAGTCCGGATCCCGTGCGAGATCACGGATCATGGTGAAGCCGGTGATGGCAGGGGCGGCCATGATGCCGTCAGCCCCGATCTCCTTGGCCTGATAGGCACGTTCTAAGAAGCCAAGACCATCTGTGGTGCAGTTGGCGATGTACATGCTTTTCCTGCCTGTTTTCTCTTTGGCATCCGCAAGTGCCATGACGCACTGGAGGACACGTTCCTTGAAAGGCGCATAGTGCTGGTCCATGAGGCTGTGGTCATCCTTGATGATGGGGCAGCCGCCGAGTGCGAGGTCATAGACCATTTGCGCGAGCTCCTTCGGAGATCTGCCGAGCGGCTTGATGGCTGACATGAGGATCGGACCGCGCGGCACGCCGCAGAGGTCACGAAGACCGCTTCTGCCGAAACGCGGACCCGGGTAATTGTTGTACATGGTCTCGGGCAGTTCGAAGGACATGAGGCGGACGCCGGGCTGCAGGCTCGTATTTCCGAAAAGCATATTGAGGAGCTCGGCCATCTCATCACCGACAGCCTCCGGCTCATAGGAAATCGTCGCATAGTATGCGCCGGCTTCCGCCTTTTTCAGATCTTCGATCTGGCCGACGATGGTGTCAGCGATCGGAGTGCCGTCCACCAGCTCGTAAGGACACTCGATCGTCTGCTCGACGGCGATGGCGAAGGCGATCTTCTTCGCTTCTTCATAGGTGGGAGCTGCGATGCGGTACGTCGCTGTAAAACGCGAAGACTGGTGCAGGTCTTCTGTCAGTTCGGAAAACAATTCACTTTCAAAAAAGGATGTATTGGACAAGAGGAGGTCTCCTTTCGGAAAAATGGAATGTGAAGGGGCAGCCTGCTTGGCGTGCTGCCCCCTTGATTTCGTATGAAAGAGGGGGAGCGGGTTCTATAGGTTCAAGAGGTTCAAAGGGGTTGGTGCGGCGCATTTCGTCATCCTGAGCGGAGGTTAGAGAATGGCTTATCTGAAGTATGAGAACTGAGTCGAAGGATCTAAGCGCCGCAGAGTATAAATAGTGGCGATGCCTGAAGGGGAGACGTCTGATGTCTGACGTCTAATCCCTAGCCCCTAATCCCTAGCGGCTAGTTCCCAGTCCCTAGTCAATAGTCTCCAGTCACTCTTTCTTATGGCTCACGCGGTATGGATTATCGAGATGGGCGGCGGTGTCATCGGAGAGCCAGTAGAGGGGGCGGTTTCGGGTCTCTTCAAACATACGCCCGAGGTATTCGCCGATGATGCCGAGGCCCATGAGATTCAAACTGCCGAAGATGGCGATGAGGATGGTCATGGTTGCCCAGCCGGGGACGGCTTTGTCCATCATGACGCAGTAGAGGACATGAAGGATGAGAAGGACGCCTGCGACGGCCGCGAAGACACCCAGATAGAATGCCACACGCAGCGGCAGGGTGGAATTCGTGATGATGCCGTCCATCGCGAAGTGCAGCATTTTTTTCATGGAAAATTTCGAGACACCGGCGTGGCGGGCAGGCGCTTCAAATTCGATGGTACACTGCTTGAAGCCAAGTCCGCCTACGATGCCGCGGATGAAGCGGGAATGCTCACGGAAACGCAGAAAGGCATCGAGCGCTTTGCGATCCATCAGACGGAAGTCGGAGCCGCCCGGGACGACGGGCGAGTTTGAAATGGAATTGATCACTGCATAGTAGCCTGCCGAGGTCAGCTTTTTGATGGGGCCGGCATCTTCTGTCGCGGTGCGGATGGTCTGTACGATGTCATAGCCTTCCTGCCACTTTTGGATGAGCTTCGGGATGAGTGCCGGTGGGTGCTGCATGTCGCCATCCATCGTGATGACGGCGTCTCCGACGGCAAAGTCCATGCCGCAGGTGATGGCGATCTGATGGCCGAAATTGCGTGCAAAGGTCAGCGCCCGCACATGCGGGTCGCCGGCTGCCAGCTGGTGGATCAGCTCGTCGGTGCGATCCTTCGAGCCATCATTGACGTAGATGATCTCGTAGTCCATATCCAGCGTCTGCATGACTTTCGTCACTTCGTCATGGAAATAGACGACATTGCCATCTTCGTTATATACAGGTGTTACGATCGATATCATGATTCCTCCGTTAAGGCACATAAGCCTACGCTATATTATAGCACACTCAGGGATATATAATGAGACATATATAAGTAGTATAAATATAGTGTGTGTATGGCGGATCGCCGGGAGTTAAAGAAATCATAAAATCGATAAGGGTTCAGGGGTAGCCCGTGGGGCGTGCTGTCCTTTGAGTGCGTGCGAAAGCTCTGCTTGAATGAGGAATTAGGAATGAGGAATTAGGAATGGTGGTGGCGGCTTCGCCGCGAAGTATATATGGGGCGATGCCCCAAAGTGGTATCATCAGTCGGTTGAGACTCCTAATCCCTAGCCACACATCCCTGCTTTCAAACTTGTGGTGGCGGCTTTGCCAATATTTTATACTCGGTGCGAAGCACCGTACTGCTTTAGCCTTCCCCTCTAGGGGAAGGTGCACGAAGGGCGGATAGGGCACTGGCGGTATGCAAATTATTGTTTGAAATCGCCAGTCACGTTCTCGCAAGTGTGCGAAAAACGGCAGCATACGAGCGCCGCGGAGTATAAATCATGGCGATGCCCGAAGGCTTTGGGATAACAGGTTTCCCGTTTGCGCGTTTCTCTCATGACCCGTTTCCCCGCGAATGACAAAGATTTCTCGCATGCGCTCGAAATGACGATGTGAAAGTCTGCTGTTTCCCAGCCACCAGCCACCAGTCACCAGTCACCAGTCACAAAAGTCGCAAATAAAAAAACGCTTTGAATCATTCATGATCCAAAACGCTTTTATCATGTCCTATTCGTCGACCTCTTTGATGCAGGCGACGGTCATATCATATTTTTCCTTCAGCTGCGGGAAGAGGGTGTCTGTGCCGTCCATGGTGCCTTGGCGGAGGATCTCTGTGATCTCGATCGCCAGCGGCGAGAGGTGGCTGAAGCCGAGGTTCTGCGTGATGCCCTTCAGCGTGTGTGCGGCGCGGAAGGCTTCATCCACGTTTTCCTCAGCGAGGCTCTTTTCGAGCAGCGCGAAGGTGGGGTCGTCTAAGAATTTCAGCGCAAAACGCTTGATAAAAGCGTCGCTCGGGAGGCGGCTCTTCACTTCGGCGTAGTCAGCGCCCATTTTGTTGTAGCATGCTTCGATATTCATAGGAAACTCCTTACATGGTTTAAGGAAACACTGATTCAATCGTTGTCAGATTTCATTCTTGGATTTTTATACAGAGCAAGGAATCATCTGACGCGAATAGCGAGCTATTTAAGGAGGATGATGACGAAGTTATGTATAAAAATCCATATGAAATTCGACTCTGCGATTTAATCAGCGTTTCCTTAGTATTCAATGGATTCGTGGCGTGGTGCGCCGCGGAAAGGATGAGAGGGGAGGAGCAGATCATCGGTCACAGATCCCGGATGATTCCGTCGGGGATTTTTCGATGGATGTCAAGGCCGGTGCTGTTTTTCTGCAGTTCCTCCTTCAGGCTGTCTTTGATGTCCAGCAGACAGTCCAGGAGGAGCGGGTTGAAGAGGCCGCATTCCCCATCGAGGATCATCCGAATGGCTTTTTCGTGAGCGAAGGCGTCCTTGTAGACGCGCTTGCTGGTCAAGGCATCGTAGGCGTCAGCGATGGATACGATCTGTGCGGAGATCGGGATGGCATCGCCCTTGAGGCCGTCGGGGTATCCGCGACCGTCCCATCGCTCGTGATGCCAGCGGCAGATGGCGTAAGTCACCTTGACAAAGGGCTCTTCCCGAAAGGCTTCCAGATGTTCGACCATCTTCGCGCCGATCAGGGTGTGCGTTTTCATGATCTCGAATTCTTCCTTGGTCAGCTTGCCGGGCTTGTTCAGGATCTTCTCATCGATACCGATCTTGCCGATGTCATGGAGAGCGGCGGCATTCGTGATGAGGGCTTCATCCTGCCAGGTGAGATGGTAGCGGTTGGTGCGCTGCATGACACGCGATAAGAGAAGTTCGGTGATGCGGCTGACACTCAGGATGTGCTTGCGGCTTTCCCCGTTTTTGAGACCGACGACTTCGGAAAGGATGCTGATGATGATGTGGTTATTTCGTTCTTTTTCCTGGATCTGGCTTGACACCAGGCTCAAAAGACGGCGCTGCTTGGCATACAGCTTTGTGATATTGTCCGAGCGCTGGCGGACGACGTTCATGTTAAAGGGGCGGGTGATATAGTCGGATGCGCCCATGTCATAGGCTTTTTGAATGAAGGCAGGGGAGTCTTCGGCGGAGATCATCATGACGGGGATGTCATCGAGCCAGCGTTCCTTCTGCATGACGGCGAGTACATCGAAGCCTCCGAGCTTCGGCATGACGACGTCGAGAAGTACGAGGGAGATCTTCGTGCCGAGCTCATAGAGGAGAGCGAGCCCCTTTTCACCGTCTGCGGCTTCGAGGATCTCGTAACGATCGCGCAGCATTTCTTTCAGGAGATCCCGGTTCAGCTCCGAATCATCGATGATGAGTACCTGCGGCTTCGCGGCAGGGGCATCGAGCAGCGCCTTTTCATATTCCACCTCTTCGTCCATGGCCACGGTATTTTTATAGGACTTGGCATAGTACATGAGCTTGTCCGCACGGGAGACGACTTCTTCGATGCTGCCATTGTAGAGCATGGCACCGCCGATGCTGGCAGAGATCTTAAGTCCGGGGAATTCGGGGAAGTCTGCCTCATGGATGTGCTCTTGGATGGTGCGGAGCTTCTCTGCGAAGATGGAGGAGGAGACGTTCGGCATGATGAGGAGAAATTCATCTCCGCCATAGCGGATCAGTTTGTCTGTGCAGCGGATGCCTTTCTTCGTGATCTGTACCAGCGCCTTCAGGGCGGCATCGCCTGCGCTGTGGCCGAAGGTGTCGTTGTAGAGCTTCAGGTCATCGAGGTCGATCAGAGCGATGCCGGCAACGCCGGAGAAGCTCTTCATTTTGTCTTCCCAGAAACGGCGGTTGTACGCGCCGGTCAGGGCATCGATGTAGAGCTGCTGGCTGAAGGACATCAGCTGGTCATAGCCTTGCGCAAGGAAGAGGTCTGTATTATCGATGTGCTTTAGCATTTCCAGCACGTAAGGCACTCCTTCGATCGTGAGCGGCTTCGCAAAGATCTGGTACATTTTGCCGTCGATGACCTTGAAGTGGAGATGCATGCCCTTATCGGTAAAGGTGCTCTGATAGGTCTGCGGGGTGCAGAATTCACAAGTGCTTCGGCGGCTGTCATCATCACCTGTGGAAAGTTCGGAACCATCCGCTGTATCCCGGTCTTCGGGAGGCACAGCCTTGACAAGACGTACTATGGAAAAAACCTTCCGCAGACACTGTATGTCCTTCTGCACGCTTTCCATGGTCGATGATTCTTCTCTGGAACTCATGTCGTACTCCTCTTCTGTATATTTGTTCCCCTGTAAAAGAAACTTTGCATGGGTGGCGGGAAATACTGCGTAGGTGCAGAGCCGTATTCAAGAGTGAGACCTGATAACTATCGGATCCGCGCTTTCGAAGCCCTTTCCGGCTGCCGGACACGCTAAAACGCACAGCCATACGGCTGTGCGTTTTTCCTAGGCCTCTTTTCATGGGGCTTGAGAGATAGGTGTCATTGAGTGACGCAGATCGGGGGCTTGTGGTGGGATCTCCGCTCCGCCTTGACATGGTGCGCATGGGCTCTCCTATGCTTCTTATGGTGGCGGTATTTCAGCGGCGGAAGGGGATCGCCCGGATGGCGGGCTTCATGGAGAGCGATGTGGTAGTCACGGCCCCTCTCTTCCATGTCTGTGGCCGAGGCCGTATTCAGAGCAAAGGCACCGGCGGATAAGAAGGCAAGCGTACAAGCGGCGATCAGGAAACGTTTTTTTATCGTAGTCATGATAGGCTCCTTTCATTGGGGATGAGGAGCAACGACTCCGAGAAGCACTGCTTCCTTCGGACTGGCCGACGAAGGCAGTGTTTTCTTGATATCGTCTCAGAGCCGATGCCACTCTACGTCATCCTCATCGGTATGACGTCTCTTTTCGGGATGGGCTTTTTCCTGATCCTGCTTCAGCTGGTCAGGATGAAGTTCGTAATACTTCTTCTCCCAGTCTTTCAGCTCGCGCTGGGCGGGCTTCTTAGCCTCTGCCTGTCCGGCATTCTGCGGCGTCGGATCCTTGGCGCTCGCCGTGTCAGTGAGGAGGGCAGTGCAAGTGAGGGCAAGACCTAAGAGAGAAGCGGTAAGGAGTACATTCAGCTTTTTCATGATGATTCATCCTTTCTTTCATGGCGGCAGGAAGCCGCATAAAAAATCTGTTGTACTCAGTATATATAGAAACGCAGGGAAAGGGAAGGGGGGAAAAGGGTTCAAGGTTCAAGGTTCAGGGTTAGCCCATGGGGCGGGGCGCCCTTTGATTCTGTATGAAAGCTTTGCTCGAATGAGGAGTGAGGAATGAGGAGTGTTGTTGCGGCGCATAAAGATATAGAAGCGCCGCGGAGGTTTGAAATCAGGGAAACACTGATTAAATCGCAGAGTCAGCTTCTATAAGAATTTTTATACATAGATTCGTCATAGCCTTCCTTACATAGCTCGCTATTCGTGTCAGGTTATTTCTCGCCATGCATAAAAATTCAAGAGTAAAATCTGACAACGATTTAATCAGTGTTTCCCTAGGAGCCTCAACTGACTTGGGACTTGCATACTACTTTGGGGCATCGCCCATATATACTCGCGGCGAAGTCGCCACCTTTCCCATAGAACCCATAGAACCCATAGAACCCATAGAACCCATTGCCCACCTCAAAAAATATTTTCCATACAAAGGAGCATACGCTATGTCAGATACACGAAATCTCGTCCTCATTTCCGGCGGCACGTCCGGCATCGGGCTGGCGGCGGCGAAGGTACTTTCTCGTGACGGCTATGAACCGATCCTTCTCGGGCGAGACGAAGAGCGTGGCCGCGCCGCCCTAAGGGCAGTCTCCGGCGCTCATTTCATTCGCTGCGATGTGACGAAGACGGAGGAGTGTCATGCGGCCGCAGAGGCTGCTTCTCGTCTTGGAAAGATCCATGGTCTGGTGCTGTCCGCTGGTATCTATGGAGAGCAGCTTCTGGAAAATACGACGGACGCAGACATCGAGGAGTTCTTCTCCGTGAATGTATTCGGGGCGATGAAGCTTGCCCGTGCGGTGATCCCCCGGATGCGCGGCGCAAAGGGGAGCATCGTCTCCGTGGCCTCGGATGCCGCACTTGAGGGCAATGTGCAGTGCAGCCTTTACAGTGCAACCAAGGGGGCGCTCACTGCGTTCACACGTTCGCTGGCCTTAGAGCTTGCTGTCGATGAGATCCGTGCGAATGTCGTCTGCCCGGGGGATGTCGATACGCCGCTGCTTGAAAGGCAGCTGGAAGTCTATGGCGGCAGCCGCGAGGAAATGGCAGAGTGGTATCCCCTGGGCCGCATTGCGAAAGCATCTGAGGTGGGCGAAGTGATCGCATTTCTGATCTCCGAGAGATCTTCCTTCATGACAGGGGCGGTGATTCCTGTCGATGGTGGACTGACAGACTGGTGACTTGTGGCTAGTGACTAGTGACTGGGGACTAGGAGACATCAGACTACCATATCGTCATTTCGAGCGAAGCGAGAAATCTTTCTTGCAGACCGCTAAACGAAAAATGTGTGAAAGCAGAAATACGTAGCACCAAGGCGTTGTTTCCGTACCGGTGTCTATGTGATACTGACAGTAGTGCAAGAGAGACTCTCGGCTGCGCTTCCGATGATGACGGCGCGAAGCACTATCAAAATTCTGCGGCGCTTCATTATTTTTGTGCCGCACCACCATTTCTCATTTCACATTTCTAATTTCTCATTCTAGCAAAGCTTTCATCCACAATCAAAGGACGCCCCGCCCAAGGGCTAACCCCGAACCTTCCTACTACCCACTCCCAGAGAAATACGTTATAATAAAGACAGCCTGATCCTTGTAAATTAAACCTGAAAATCCGGGAAGGCCGGAGAAGGAGGGACTTATGAGTGAAGAAATGGAAAAGACACCGGTTGTCCGTGCAGAGAATGCTCCTGTCGTGAAGGAATCGCAGCTGCCGGCAGAGAAGAAAGCCGCTGAAGTACCGGCAATCGCCCGAGCAAAGGAAGAAGCCCATGTCGACTCTCCGGAAGCTGATGTAGAGATCCGTATCATTGATAACCGGGATGAAGAAGCCGAGAGCCTCATCCGCTGGGCGGCAGGACGCGCCGGTGTGATCGTGGCGGCTCCTGTCCTCGGGACGGTCGCTCTGGTCGCTAATGAAGTCTACATGATCGCGAAGGTCGCAAAGGTGTATGATGTCGAAGTGAACCAGACCGCGATCCTTTCCTTCATCGGTTCGCTTGGCGGGACGGTCATCGGCACGACGCTTGCGACACTGATCCCGATCTCCATCATGCAGATCCCGATCGGCGTTACCGTCACCTATGGCGTCGGCAAGGCCGCGCAGCGCTGGATCAAAGACGGCATGCCGGACGATACCCGCCCGTACCGCGCTGTTTTTGAAGAAGAAAAGGCGCTGGCAGCGTCTGAAGAAAAGGAACTCGAAGAAAATCCGAAGAAAGACGAACCGCTTGGAGATGAGAAGAGGGATTTCACCAAGGAACTGAAAAAGAATTGGGAGGACGTGTACCCGGAAAAGGCACATGCCAAGATGAATGAACTGGCTGATCAGCTTTCGGAATCCGTCACAGTGCTCGGAGATAAATTCCTCTCTGCCCTGAAAAAAGTCGGCGTGACCGATGAACAGATCGAGAAGGCGAAGTACACTGCACTCGGTGCTTCGGAGATCGCACAGGAAACGGCAGAAAAAGCCGCCAAGGATCTGCAGGCTATCGCGCGCATCAAGTCGAGAGAATTCAAGAAGGATGCGGCGAAGAAGGCGGAGGTCGTGAAAGCGCAGGCCAAGGACCAGATGGAAGTGCTCCAGCAGAAGCGGGAAGAGATGAAGCGCCAGTCCGAAGTCCAGTCCCAGCAGATGAAGCTCAAGTCGGAAAAACTGAAAGCGCAGGCACGCGTCCAGATGCAGGAAGCGAAGATCCAGGCGAATAAGCTGAAGAGCCAGGCCGAAGAATTCAGAAAGCAGGCGGAAGAGCAGGCAGAAATGGCGAAAGCCTCTGCTCAGGAATTTTCTGAAAAAGTAAAAACGCAGGCGGCAGAGTACAAAGAAGCCGCCCAGGCCAAGGCCGCAGAAGCGAAAGAAAGCCTCAAGCAGACCGCCAGCGAATACAAGGCTAAGATCGAAGAACGCGCAGCCAAGAAGCAGGCAGAAGCCAAGAAAGAAGGAAATCCCGGTGAAAATCCTGGAACAGCTGAAGAAGCTGGTGGCACCGCTCAGGAAGCTCCTAAAAAAGACTGAGCCGGCGTCTTCAGTAGACGGACTTCATAAAGAGGAGATCGGCGGCGTCCCGCGCCGCGAGATCTCACCTTGGGCGCGCCGCCGCATCCGCCACCGCCGTGCGAATCACCCGTGGGTGAGAGGACGGCGCGAGAAGCTCTCCTTTTTTGAATGAAAAGGTTCCGGGTTCAGGTGGATGGGTTCACGGTTGAAAGCAGGGATGAGGGACTGGTGACTAGGAGACTCTCGTATCGTCATTTCGAGCGAAAGCGAGAAATCTTTGTCATTCGCGGTTAGGTGGACAATGATTAGAAAGATCAAAACTGGAAACCTGCTATCCGCAGACTTTCGGGCATTGCTCTATTTATACTCTGCGGCGCTTCTATAGCATTATGCGCCGCACCACCCCCTTTGAACCCGTAGAACCCACAGAACCCGCTGAACCTCTTTCGTACGCAATCAAAGGGCAACACGCCCGAGGGGCTACCCCTGAACTCTGAAGTTTGAAAGCTGGGATAAGCGGCTAGGGATTAGAAGCAAGCAGTGATTGAAGTAGCGCATTTAGTACGTTGACTGTTCTGCAAGGAAGATCTCTCAACTTCGCTCGAGATGACGATACGCGCGAAGCGCTACCAAAATTCTGCGGCGCTTTCCTGTTTTTATGCGCCGCACCGCCCCTGTTGAACCTGTTGAACCCGCTCCCCTCTTTCGCCTGCAGTCAATGGGGCGCCGCGCCGGGGATAACCCTAAAACCTGAAGTTTGAAAGCAGGGATAAGTGGCTAGGGATTAGGGATTAGACGGCTCAAGTGACTAGTGACTTGAATACCACTTTAGGGCATCGCCTATATATATTTGCGGCGAAGCCGCCACCTTCATTCCTAATTTCTCATTCCTAATTTCTCATTCGAGCAGAACTTTCATTCACAATCAAAGGGCAGTACGTCCCACGGGCTAACCCCAAAAATCCCCTCTTGACTTGTCTTTCCAATCAGCCTATAATAACAAAAGTTATGTAAAGGCAAGGATGAAGACGTTTCGCATGGACCTCATGCACAGAGAGCTTTCCGATGGTGGGAGGAGAGCGTTGGGACTGCGGATGGATCACTTCAGAGCTGCGGGGAAGAAAAGCCCCGACGGGACATCGTTAATTGTACCGAGTGGCCATAAGGTCATGAGGGTGGTACCACGGGAAATCAATTCTCGCCCCTTATCGGGCGGGAATTTTTTATTTTGGTCATTTGTATGACCCCAGGAGGAAATTCGTCATGGACTACAGCAAGACCCTGCACTTACCGGAAACTGAATTCCCGATGCGCGGCAACCTTCCGAAAAAGGAACCGGGCTTCGTGGAATTCTGGCAGCAGAATCATTTGTATGAAAAGAGAATCGAAAAGAGAAAAAAGGAAGGCGCACCGACCTTCGTACTGCACGATGGCCCGCCTTATGCAAACGGCAAGATCCACATCGGTCATGCGCTGAATAAGACACTGAAGGATATCATCGTCAGATACCACCATATGGCTGGCAATGAAACCATCTATGTACCGGGCTGGGATACCCATGGCCTGCCGATCGAATACGCCGTACTCAAGGACTCCGGCGAAGATCGCGCGAACATGACCCCGCTGGAACTGCGCAAGAAGTGTCTGGCTTACGCGAAGAAATGGATCGAGATCCAGAAGGAAGACTTCATCCGTATGGGCGTTGTCGGCGATTTCGCACATCGCTATGTCACCTTCGACCCGCATCTGGAAGCGAAGGAACTGGAAGTTTTCGGCGAAATGGCGAACAAAGGCTACATCTACAAGGGCAAGAAGGCCGTTTACTGGTGCACCCACTGTGAGACGGCACTGGCTGAAGCAGAGATCGAATACAAGGACAGAAAGTCTCCGTCCATTTATGTCAAATACCCGATGATCGACGTCCATGGCCTCCAGCCGGAAGGTGTAGATCCGAGCAAGGTCTTTGCCGTCATCTGGACCACCACCCCGTGGACCATCCCGGCTTCCTGCTACATCAGCGTGAATCCGAAATTCACCTATGTCTGGGTACACAACAAGGCTGCTGATGAATACTACCTCATGAATAAGGAACTCGCTCCGGCATCCCTTTCCGACTGCAAAGTCGAAGACTATGAATTTGTCGGCCGTGAAATGCTGGGTTCTGAACTTGACCTTGCGAAATTCGAACACCCGCTGGCTCATTTCGCTCCGGAGACCTACGGCGACCGCACCATCTATGTCCTGGAAGGCAACCATGTCACGCTGGATGCCGGCACCGGCTGCGTTCATACCGCACCGGGACACGGCGTCGACGACTTCGAAGTCTACAAGACCTATGAAAATGCCGACAAGCTCCACCAGCCGATCATCTGCCCGGTCGATGAAAAAGGCCACATGACGGCAGAAGCCGGCGAATTCCTCGTTGGCAAGACCATCTGGGACGCAGAGGGTCCGGTGATCTCTACTCTTGCGCATGAAGGCAGACTCCTCGGCAAGAAATCCCTGCACCATCAGTACGCGCACTGCTGGCGCTGCAAGCAGCCGGTCATCTACAGAGCGACCGATCAGTGGTTCGCTTCCATCAATGATTTCCGCGACAAGGCACTGAAAGCCGTCGATGATACCCGTTTCATCCCATCCTGGGGCCATGACCGTCTGTACAACATGATCCGTGATCGTCAGGACTGGTGTATCTCCCGCCAGCGCTCTTGGGGCGTTCCGATCCCGGCTTTCTATTGCGATGACTGCGGCAAGTGGATCATCACGCCGGAAACCATGAAGAAGGTCGAAGAGATCGTCGAAAAAGAGGGCACTGATGCATGGTGGGCGCATTCCGCAGAAGAACTTCTGCCGGAAGGATTCAAATGCCCGCACTGCGGCGGCACACATTTCCATAAAGAAAAAGACATCATGGACGTATGGTTCGACTCCGGCTCCACATGGAACGGCGTCCTCCGCTACCCGCATGAAGAGTCCTGGAAGGATATGTCCTATCCGTGCGATCTCTATCTCGAAGGCTCTGACCAGCACCGCGGCTGGTTCCACTCCTCTCTTCTGACTTCTGTCGCTGTCAATGGCCATGCGCCATACAAGGCCGTCCTCACCCATGGCTTCACCATGGACGGCGAAGGCAGAAAGATGAGTAAGTCCGTCGGCAATGTCGTCGCTCCGCAGGATGTCATCAACAAATACGGCGCTGATGTCATGAGACTCTGGATCTCCTCTGTCGACTACCAGGGCGATGTCCGTCTCTCTGACAAGATCGTGAAGTCCATGAGCGACGTCTACAGAAAGATCAGAAATACATTCCGCTACCTGCTCGGCAATCTGTCCGACTTCGATCCGAAGACCGACTCCGTCGCTTACGCAGATATGGAAGAACTCGATCGCTGGGCACTGCTGCGCATGGAACAGGTCAAGGAGACTGTCCTCAAAGCCTATGATGACTATGAATTCCATGTCATGTACCATGCTGTCCATAACTTCTGCACGGTCGATCTCTCTGCGATCTATCTCGATATCCTGAAAGACCGCCTCTATACGGAAAAGGCTGACTCCAAGCTGAGAAGAAGCGCACAGACTGCGATGTATGAGATCCTGACTACGCTGGTCCGCCTCGTCGCTCCGGTCCTCTGCTTCACCTCCGAAGAAGTATGGCAGGCTCTTCCCAATAAGGAAGAAAGAGAATGGTCTGTCCATATGTCCGATATGCCGAAGGTCAATGAAGCATACCTTGACAAAGAACTCGATGAAAAATGGAAGAAGCGCCTCGCTGTGAGAAGCGTTGCTATGAAGGCACTCGAAGAAGCCCGTCAGGCGAAGGTCATCGGCCATCCGCTTGATGCGGAAGTCACCGTTTATGCGGACGGCGAAGCCTATGACATCGTCAAAGCGATGGAAAAAGAACTCGCAGACTTCCTCCTCGTGTCCCAGACGCACATCGTAGAAGGTACAGCAGCGGCTCCGGAAAATGCTGCTTCGAATGAAGAAGGCACGGTGAAAGCATCTGTTGCTGTCTGCACGCTCGCCAAGTGCGAACGCTGCTGGAAGCGCTCGGCAGATGTGGATGCCGATCCGAAGCATCCGGGCGTCTGCGCTCGCTGCGCACATGTCCTCACCGAAATGGGCGAATAACCTTTGCCAAATAAAAAAGCATGCTCCGAAAGGAGCGTGCTTTTTTTAGTGACTGGTGACTAGGGGAGTTCCTTCCTTCAATAGCTCGCTATTGAAGGAAGGTTATTCTTTGTCATGTATAAAAATTCAAGAGTAAAATCTGACAACGATTGAATC